>Ga0209517_10005331_pt1 | contig 16425 bp, 13 predicted proteins | sample PeaSoiMetSII2010_FD_187695 | JGI IMG/M metagenome (GOLD analysis project Ga0209517, IMG submission 187695) | Peat soil microbial communities from Weissenstadt, Germany - SII-2010 (SPAdes) (version 2) | ecosystem: Environmental > Terrestrial > Soil > Wetlands > Peat | place: Germany...
ATCGTCCGTGGTGCCCATGCTTCGAACACCGCGAAGCATGGGGCAGCCCAGATCGTGGCGGTGTAAAGGTGTAAAGATGGGCCAGCCCCCACCCTCAGGATAGATGGCGCAGACAAACATCAGATGCCACCCGCCATACTTTGTCATTCCGAACCGGTCTGAAAGACCCACCCGTACTTTGTCATTCCGAACCGGTCTGAAAGACCGGTGAGGAACCTGCTTTTCCCCGACCAAATCTTCAGCAATGGCGGGCGGACTGGCCCACCCTTGCAGCGCCCCTGGCTGAGGCTGCCCCACCTTTCGCGATTTTCGAAAGGTGGGTACCACGAACCCCAAACCCAGATTCGCTCGTGACAGCTCGCCCCTCACTCCGTCGTATTCACAGAGAACAAGCGGGTGGACGAACCGCAGAAAGCCGAGCTGTGCGTCAGGGAGAGCGCCTGATACCATCGTCCGTGGTGCCCATGCTTCGAACACCGCGAAGCATGGGGCAGCCCAGATCGTGGTGATGCAAAGGTGGGCCAATCGCCGTTGGATGATTTCAATCCCCCGGAGCGGACAAGGGAGCTTGTGCTTCTGCGCGGTCACATTGATGAGAGCATAGACAAAGCGCAGAACATCTTTACGCTTGCCTGCCTGATTTCAACGGGTAAGGAGTGGGCGGAGTTAGAGCGGGCATGGGGAATCTATCTCACAGGCTGGAACAAGCGGCTTGCGAAATCGGGCCGGCCTCCGATCACTCGTTATCACGCTTCTAATTGCCGAAATCTCAAGGGAGAATTTGAGTGCTGGACTACGGACGAGCAAAGAGAACTGACAAAGGGACTGCTCGATATTCTGAAACGGTCAGCACGCCTGAATACGATTGCGTACGACATAAACCTTGAGGACGTATGTGAAGTATTCCCGGAAGCTAAGAAGGATCGTCTGCGTGCGGCCTACAGCATCGTGACGAAATTCTTAATAAAGACAATTGCTGATGACGTAGCTGCCCACGATCCCACCGGAAGAATATCATTGGTCCATGATCGCTGTGACTATGATGGCATAATCCTAGGGGCCTTCAACAAGATGGTGAAAGACCCGGACTTCGTGCATGGAGCGTACTTCACCCCCATCACTTCGCAGTCTTGGGAGGACTGCATCTCGCTTCAACCCGCCGATCTCGTGGCGTACGAAGTTTTCAAAGAAGCAGAGCGGCGTCTAAAAACACCAGACAAGAACCAAAGCAAAGCGTTGTTAGCGATGCTGGATTTACCCGCCTTTGGCATTCGTTCACGAACAATAACTAGGGACGTGCTTTACCAAATCAAGGCGATAATGTTGCGGGAGGGTGAAACCTTCGAGGACGAGGAAGATGTGGTCAGAATCCTTCATCGAAGGCCAAGTGCGGAGGTGGTGACAGTTCATCGCCATCACAACTTTACCTACACATCAGCTTAGTCTGCTGGCGTGGAATATCCTAACCGCACCAAGTCTGCGACGGTGATCGGTTGAACGTTAATGTGGACATGGACCCCTTCCGGTAGCTGACCACGGCAATCTCGGTTTTGGCACACCATCATCTGCTTCGCCACGGAGTCGGCTACCTGCTTCGGATCTGTTCCTGTCGAATCAGCAAGTACGTCCTCGCTGCTCCTCTGTTCGCAGAACGGGCAAGTGAACTGGACGACGCATGCGAAGTAGTGTCGGTCTGCCATATCTCCAAGGTGGTTTGACTCCGATGGTAAACTGACCTAGAGGGGATTCCCCATGGAAAAATGCGAAAGAACATCGCCTGAAATCGCTACGCTGGCTGCTCGCCAGATGCACTCGCGCAAGAAAGTCGTGCGCAGAGTTGCTGCGTCAGCCCTACGTGCGCGGAAGCGCACTCCTGGCAAGCGCTATTCCGTCAAGCGGTCGGTAAAGCGTTAGAAAACCGCGACGGACCACAAACGCCGACCCGACCGGTCCCTGGCGTGGTTCCAGCCCCTCGGATCCTTTGCGGCGCCTCCAACCTGTTTTCCACAGCCTTCCACAGGAAGATCGTGTGACGAACAACCTTTACTGAGAAATCTGGAAAGCGCATGCTCGTCCCATGCGCGAGCCCGGCCCCAACAAGTTTTCCACCATAGATTTCGTCAGCCATTCTTTGCCGGAACGTAAGTCGTTATTCCGGAATATTTTAGCCGCAAGTGTTTGTGGCTCAAGATTTTGCCTGTTTCCGCGACTCTCGGCGCGCGCAACTTCTTGAAAATGAGGATCTTCGAGGATAGGAGAGAAAAAAATTGTGGAGATATAGATCCAGTCAAAATCCCCGCCCTGTCCCGCCCAAGTACGGCGGGACAAGGGCCGGGGCACCCGCTGGATCCCGAGCGCCAGTTTGCCCATCTCTCGCACCGAATGGGACAATACAGGTATATGCAAAAACCGCTTTCCATCATGTTGCAACTATTGGCCGCCGGGATGATGCTGCTGGGCAATGCCCCGGCGCAGCAGACTCCGGCAGCAACCACTGCTCAACCCGCTCAACCCACTCCACCGGCCAAAGCCGCCGCCCCCGCGAAGTCGGCAACAGCAGCCAAGAAGGCGCCCGCAAAAGCGGCGACCCCGTTCACGCTGAAGACACAAAAGGAAAAAGCGAGCTACGCCGTGGGGATGAGCTACGGGACGATGCTGCACCAGAGGGCAGTGCCGGTCGATGCCGCCATTGTCGCACGCGGACTGAGAGATGCCATGGCCGGCGGCAAGCTCTTGCTGACGGACGACGAGGCCAAGGCCGTTCTCAAGCAACTGCAGACCGAAGTCGTGGCCAAGCAGCAGTCCCAGGCGCACGACGCCGGGGCGCCCGCCCGCAAAGCAGGCGAGGCCTTCCTCGCCGACAACAAGAGCAAAGAAGGAGTCGTGGCCTTGCCCAGCGGGTTGCAATACAAGATCCTGACCGCAGGGAACGGACCGAAGCCCACGACCAGCGACACCGTGACCTGCAACTACCGCGGGACGCTGCTGAATGGCAAGGAGTTCGACAGCTCAGCCAAACACGGGCAGCCGTTGTCGTTTCCGGTGGGCGGAGTGATTGCAGGCTGGACCGAGGCGCTGCAACTGATGCCGGTGGGATCGAAGTGGCAGTTATTTATCCCAGCGGATCTGGCGTACGGCGATCGCGGCAATGGGGACATCGGTCCCGGAGAGACCTTGATTTTTGAAGTAGAGTTGCTCTCGATTGGAGAACAGAAGAAGGAATAGCAGCGCTCAGCTGTCAGCTCTCAAACTTCAGGAACTGACTTACCGTTTGTGGTTACCGCCGCAAGGCCGTTTGCCAAGCGCAGGCGGCCTTACTGTTTGCTCAGAATAGGTGACGTCACGGGCTGTTCGTCGTCGCGAGAGGTTCTTCTAAAGCTGCTTCCAGCGCTGCCGATATAGAGGGAAGCGACGAGGGAGAACAACGTGAAAATTCTCTTAGTGGAGGACAGCAAGCCCATCCGACGGGCGAATGAGGTGGCTCTGCGCAAGGTGGGATACGAAGTGATTTGCGCCGTGGATGGTGAGTCCGCGCTGCGATTCGCGCAGGATCTGAAGCCGGACCTGATTCTGCTCGACATGATCCTGCCGAAGATGAGCGGTCCGGAAGTGTTACAGCATCTGAAGAGTGAACCCGGAACCGCCGACATTCCGGTGGTGGTGCTCAGCAGTCTCTCGGAGAAGAACCGGGAGAAGCTGCTGCAAGCGGGCGCGGAGGAATACCTGGAAAAGAACACGCTGATGCCCGGTCGGGGAGTCAATCTATTGCCGCAGAAGCTCGAGAACGTGATTTGCCGCATCAACCGCAGACGCGGAGTCGCGTTTTCGACCGTTCCTCTGCATGAGTAGAGTACCTACAGAGCATGTTGCAGGTGTTCTTCCGCGGAAAGATTGGCGCCAGCCAACAGCAGCAAGCCCGAGAGGAATGCCCAGAACATCATGCTCACCGAGAGCGCGAAGGGACCGTAAACTTCCTGAAAATTCAGCCAGGGCAGAGCCAGGATGTAGGCGTACTTCAGCGCCTCCGAGAGCAATCCCATGATGATGGCCGCGGGCAACACGGCGCGCGCCGGGACTTTTCCGTTGGGCAGCAGCCAGTAGATGAGGAAGAAGATGGCGATGCTGGCGGCGATGGCGAACACCTTCATCATGAGAAATCCCACCAGGCGCACGAATCCCGTGCCATAGCCACGTAGCAAGAACTCCATGAGCGCGACGGGCCCGGCGGTCAAGCCGATCGAGAGCAATGCCAGCACGCCGCAGGCAAAGGCCAGGCCGAGCGAGATCACCTGATTACCCAGGTAGGAACGATTGTTCTGGAACCGCCAGATACGGTTCAGAGCCACTTCGAGAGGCAGAAACACGCCGGAAGAAGTTACCAGCAGAATGATCAAGGACACGAACTGCACGCGCTGCCGGGAGTTGACCATGGAATTAAGGTTGCGGATGACGAAGTCCTGACCCGCGGGCAGATAGTCGCGCAGAAGTTGCAGAACGACCTCGTACATGACGCGGGAGTGAAAGACGCGCCGGATTAACGTCATCAGCAGGACGACGAACGGGAAGAACGACAGAATCGAGTTGGCCGCGACCGAGAAGGCGAAGGTGTGGACCTCGGTGCGCATCAGGTATTTGATGGTGGAAAGGACCAGGCCCGAAGAACGTGGTGCCGGGGGCACGGCACGAGGCGGCGCGGCGGCGGCCTTGGAGAGCGCCGGAATGGGAGGGTTGGGCACGGCGAAGATTCATCGTACCAGAGAGCATGATCACAAACTGGAAGCCTTCAGGTTTGAGTCCCCGAACATGGGTCTTAAGCCCGAGCTCACGGGACACTTTCTCAAAGCCCTTCTCACAGCCCCAACCCGGAGAGTGTTCGCTTCAAAACCGCATTGCGGGCCACTCGTCGATCTTGACCCGGGTCACGAGAATCGCCTTGCCCTTGGCGTCCGGACCAAATATCAGCGCCTCACCATCCGCCAAGCCGGACGCCAACTGCGGAAATGCCCCAGTGATGTTCGGGAGGTGAGTCACAACGATCGTGTTTGTGCCGGTTGGAAAGTGTGCCACTTGCTTCTGCAGCCACTCGGCTTGAGCGGCCGTCCCACCCTGCATGCTTTGACCGTTATCCCCAAGTTCGACGAAGGTCTGCGGAGCGCCGAATTGAGCCAGGCGCACGGTTTCGAGAGCACGATATGTGGGGCTCGACAGCACGCTGCCAATCGGAATCCTTAAGTCGCGCAGCGCCTTGCCCATGGCAATCGCAGTGTTTCGTCCGCCTTCGTCCAATTGGCGTTCGGGCTTGCTGTTATCGGGATTCGCAGTCTGCTTGTCAGGCACCTCACGCGGTGAACTAGCGTGGCGCATCACCAGAACGTATCCGCCTTTTTGCAAGGCTTTGACGAGCGCTTCGCCATGCAAATCCTGCGCGAGCGCAGTTCCCGCGAACCATGTCATCGCGGCCGCGAATGACCACAACGTAAGCGTACGCATCGCTCGGGTGTGAGAAGTCATGCGAAAGTCCTTTCGGTGCGCGAATGCCGACGACGAGCCATAAGATTTCGCTCATTGTAATGCTCCGAGTGCTGGGGATGAAGGAGTTCTGATAACACCAGTACCCAGCGGAGATGGCTAGTGTAAGATACTTGCCACCCAGGATGCCAAGACGGAGATTCTGTTGGAGACTGGGCTCGCCCTGATCTAGGAGGGTGCCGATGGCCGATGACAAGACGTCTGTGGACCGGCGAGGGTTCCTGAAATACGCCGCTACAGGAGCCGTGGCGGCGGCTGTTCCAAATTCCATGCACGCGCAGGAACATGAGCATGACCATGATTACGACCACCAAGTCGTTCCGTCCGACCCGGCGCTGCGTACCAAGGCTCTGGAGTCGCTGCTGGTTGAGAAGGGACTCGTTGATCAAGCTGCGCTGGATGCCTTGATCGATACTTTCGAACATAAGGTCGGGCCGCGGAATGGCGCGAAGGTCGTGGCGCGGGCCTGGGTAGACCCCAACTACAAGGCCCGCCTGCTTTCCGATGCGGCCTCTGCTATCGCTGAGATTGGGTTGGGAAAGAGCGCAGTTGGAGACCATACGCTCGTTCTCGAGAACACCCCCAAGGTCCATAACCTTGTGGTCTGTACTCTCTGCTCTTGTTACCCCTGGACCGTTCTCGGGCTGCCGCCCGTCTGGTACAAGTCCACGGCCTACCGGTCGCGTGCGGTCATTGATCCGCGTGGCGTTTTGCGCGAGTTCGGGCTTCAATTGGACGAAGACGTCGAAGTGCGTGTGTGGGATAGCACCGCGGAACTGCGCTACGTCGTGCTTCCCGAGCGTCCGGCCGGAAGCGAAAACCTGAGCGAACCGGAACTCGCCGAACTCGTGACTCGCGACGCCATGGTGGGCGTGGCAAAAGTCTCGATGCCCGCAGGGGGAGCCAAGGCATGAACGGAGTACATGACATGGGCGGCATGCAGTGCATGGGCCCCATCCATCACGAAGCCAATGAACCCGTGTTCCACTCACCCTGGGAGGGGAGAGTCTACGCGATAAACCGGGCCCTCGGCACCTGGCATAAGTGGAACCTGGACGCCTGGCGGTATGACATCGAACTGCTGCCTCCCCCGGACTACCTGCGGATGAGCTACTACGAAAAATGGTTAGCCGCCCTCGAGAACCGCGTAGTGAAGTACGGGATGGTTACAAAAGAGGAACTGGCAAGCGGAAAGCCCACACCAGGCTCTGCGAGAGCCACGCCGGTGTTTACGGTGGCGATGGCCAGAGTGGTTGAACCTCGCATCTCGTCTCCGAGCGCCGATCCTTCGGTGGCGCCGCTGTTTCAAGTGGGCGAGCGCGTTCGGGCTCGCAATATCAACCCCGTCGGCCATACCCGGCTGCCCCGGTACGCGCGGGGCAAGACCGGCAAGGTCGTGCTCGACCACGGCGTCTTTCTGTTCCCAGACACGAATTCTCAGTTCCTTGGCGAAAAGCGCCAGCATGTGTATTCAGTGCAGTTCGCGGCGCGCGAGCTTTGGGGAGAAGGCGCATCTCCTAAAGATTCCGTCTACCTCGACATGTGGGATGACTATCTTGAGCACACCGGATCCTGATCTTAACGCAGAACGTTTGAACGCTTTGCCGCGTATTCCCCGCGACGAAGAGGGTGCTGTGTTCGCCGAGCCCTGGCAGGCTCAGGCGTTCGCCATGGCGGTCAGACTCTCCGAAAAAGGCCACTTCACATGGAAGGAATGGGCAGCGGCACTGGCCGCCGAGCTAAAAGCTGCGGAAGATCGTGGCGAACCCGACGACGGCACCCATTACTACGAGCACTGGCTGGCGACGCTCGAACGTCTCGTCACTGCGAAGGCTCTCTCGAATCCAAACGAGATGCTCGCCCGCAAAAAAGCCTGGGCCGAAGCCTATCGACGTACGCCACACGGCAAACCCGTCGATCTGGCGAACGGATCCAGCTAGCTTAGCGTTTTGCAAAGTGCTCATCGCGACTAACGAGGGATCAGAAGGTAGATAGTCCTGCTCATCAACTCGCAGCGGACTCAGCAATTCTGGATGGATGGTCGGCCAACCGGAAGGAATTCTGCTTAAGTTAGCGCTTATGGGGCCCAACCCCCCGCCCTGAGACCAGACCTCGACCCCACCAAAACGGGGAAATCGGAAGTTTCAGACCCGGTTACCGAGCTATTTCTTTACCTGTGTCAAAGTTATCTGAAATGACCCGTGGTCATCTTACGATTTCTTTCTAATTCTTCTTGCGAATCGTTTTAATAGTGCTTATTATCTGTTTCGCAATGCCGGGGAGTGGTCCGGTGGTGAGACCAGCGTAGGTCAGGTGAACGGTTGTCGGGTGTGGTGGAAACGCGCCAAATTGTCGGGCTCCGAAGTTCCCGCTGCGGGATCAATTCCGCGGTGAAGAACTGAGGAGTCCTTTTCATTTTTGGGAGTACTTCCTTCCACACATTGCAGGCACAAAGCGTTCTACCGGCTTCTCTGAGGGGGACTTCAATCGACCGGGGCGACGATCGAGAAAGCTGGAGAATAATTCTTAGCGATTGGTGAAAGGAGTTTTTTCCGTGAGAGAGAAAGGTACAGTGAAGTGGTTCAACGGGGCGAAAGGGTATGGATTCATCCAGCGCTCCACGGGGGAAGATGTATTCGTGCACTTCTCCGCCATCCAGGAGAACGGCTACCGCACGCTCAACGAGGGTGAGACCGTGGAGTTTGACCTGCTGAAGGGCCCCAAAGGCTTCCAGGCGGCAAACGTCGTCCGCGCATAATCCTGCGAACCATTCGAGAACCCTCCCGGTGCCAGCGGGAGGGTTTTTTATTGGGTGCGGAAGCAGGCAAAGAAGCCGCAGACGTCGCTAAGCGCCTCCGCGCTTAAATCGGGTCTTGGGCACGCCGTGGCTTCTCGGCTAGGGGCAGGTGAGTTGCGCGGTGCCGGCGATGAAGCATCCTCCGCCGCAGGCAGTGATTGCCAGACATTCTACGTTGGGGTACGGAGGGCCGTTGGCCCAGATCGTGTAGGTGCCGACCGCTCCTGGCGTACATTGAGCCACGCCCCCTTGGGTGACGGATACGGCATTCGTGGGCGCTTCCTGTGTGGGCCCTCCCTGAATGCAGGTACCCCACCCGGCCGAGAGCGGAGTGACCTTGCGGGCAGGATCGGTGTAGTAGCCGGTCGCGATGAACTGCACTTGCCCGTTGGGATAATCTTGTGCATCTGCACTGGCTGGGCTTAGCGTGATGGTTTGGAGTGGATCTTGACCCTGTGTCTTTGCGCCGCAGGACAACACAAAAGACGCAGGCAGAAGCAGAGCAAGAAAACAAAGCATACAGCGCGTTTTCATAATCCCTCCTGAAGAACGCCAACCTGAAACGACCCCTTTTATAGGATGCGCTGAATTCAGGATACATCGTCGGAAATGTCAGAAAAAGCGGGTCACGCCTTGTCGGTGACCTTTACCGCACTTCCAGCGAGACCACATCGCCGTTGGTGGATCCGCCGGGCTTGTAGTTCACGGTGACCCGGCGGTCCCTCCAGTCGCAGGAGAAATCGTCGGCGCCGATCAGAACCAGGGACTTGTAGTCCGCCGCGCGCAGCTTTAACGATCTGCCTTCCGCGGTGACCGTCAGAATGGCGGCGGGAGCCTGCGAGCAGTCGACATCGACCAGGCGGCCTTGGAAGAATTTCGTGGGACGCTTATCCAGACGCTGATCCCCGGGACCGCCGGATTGCCCGGTTTTCTCGGCGTCGGCGCGCTTGGCGGCGTCTTCCTCGAGCACGTCAAAGGGTGACTTCTGGGGCGTGAGCTTGGTTTGCGCAGTTCCTGCGCCCAGCGGGATGCCGTATCTGCGCTCGTTTGCGGCCCGGTCCAGCAACTCCTTGGCGAGCGCTCCGATTTGCGGATCGCTGCTGGCTTTCAGGCGTTCGAGCAGGTTCTGAGCCGGTTCCCATTTCTTGCTGGCCACGTAAATCTGTGCCAGGTGAAAAATGTAGAGCTCATTGCGCGGACTCAGATTGATGGCGGCACGCTCAGCCTGCAAGGCGGCGGGCGTGCTTCCACCTTCGTTGCGGGCGATGGCCAGCAGGTCGTAGGCGCCGGCCATTTCGGGATACCACTCGAGCACGGAGCGCAGGTCGAGCATCATGTTGGGCAGGCCCTGGATATCGGTGTGCTTGGCTTGTGCGTCGCGGTACTTCAACACAGATAGGTAATAGCGCAGCCACATGTCGCGGGGGTTGAGCGCGGCGGCGTCGGCGAGTTCGGTGGAGGCGTCGTCGAATTCGCCGTGTTGAATGTGGTCCCAGGCCAGGATGCGATGGGCGAGTGGGCTGCCGATGGCATTGGTGGGAAGGAGATCGGGATCCTCGTCCGGTCGTTTCTCAGTCTTCTTGGATTCGAATTTCTTGTCGGCGGCGGTGGGCATGGAGGCCAGAGCCTGCAACTCCTGCAGGCCGATGTCGCGACGTTCGGGGACGCGGGTTGCCACCTCAGCGTAGAGAGCGCGCTCATCGGCCTCAGGCAGGGGTCTGGAGGTCATGGACGAGTCGTCAGGCCCAACGGGAACCGGGAAGCGGTCGATCGACGCGGAGTTTGCGGCAGGGTTTGGATTCGTCTGCCGGGCGCTATCGAGTGCCGTGAAAAGTCCGGTCTGAGCGTGGAAGTAATCCTTCACCGCTTTTTCCAGTTGCGCGGAACTCATGCCGTAGGCTTTCTGAATGGCGTCTTCCACGGGGAGGCGCTGGTTCAGGACCAGGTCGAAGTACGCACCCATTTCCGGCAACTTCTTTTCGTGAAGCAGGTAGTGCATCACGATCCACGACTCCGCGTAGTAGAGCGTGTGGTGCGTGCCCTGGTTGCGGGTCGAGGTATCGTGCTTCATCGAGAAGAGGTCGGGCAAGGGCAGCCAGACCTGGGCGCCCAGCAATTCGGTGAGTGACTTCGCCGGATGCGTTTCCTGCTGGTTGCCGAGCAGATCCTCATTCAGAGATGGACGAAGTTCGGGGTCGGCGCCGAGTTCGACTTGTTTGTTGTCGATGCGGATGGAGCTGAAATATTCGGCGAGGCCTTCGTCGAACCATCCTTGCGCGGGGGGATAGTTGTAGTTCAGCAGCATGGCGGCGAAGTCATGCGCAACGGCGCGCCAGGATTCTTCTTCGAACAGGTTCAGGACGATGAAGTCCTGATCGTCGCCGGGGAGAAGGAATCCGGGGACGTCGATAGGTTGGCCCCCGCGCAGAGGGGCGACCTGGTAGAACGTTTTGTCGTTCTTGAACGCGAGGATGGTGAGCGGGACGGACTGATTGAGACGCTCTTTTCCCAGCAGAGTGCCGAAGACCGCGCGCATCTGCTCGAAGCGGAGGGCGACTTCACGGCCTTTTTTTTCACCGGCGTCGGTGATGACGGTGAAGTGCGTGGAGTGGATTTCGAGCCAGGGGGGCTCGGCGGCTGTGGCGGGGATTGAGAACAGGAATAGTCCACACAGCGTGGAAACGAGGCAGGGCGAGATGAGGCGGGTGCGGAGCATTTGTGCCGGGGAGAGGGAGAGGCTTCAGGGCAATGCTACCACGTAGTTCGCGAGGCGACTGTCGTCGTTACGGAGATACTACAAAACGTAGCGCTGCCGTCTCGGCGGCTGTCGTGGGGGCGTCCCGCCCCCACATGCGAGGGCAGGATGTCCCTTCGACAAGCCCAGGGCAAGACTCTCGCCACCGGCAAGATGCCGGCGCTCACGACAGGAATTCTTGCCGTTATAATTTCGGATTCATGGTTACGGGCCTTCGAAATCGGATTTGGACTCTCTCTGTCACCGTGGTCTTACTCGCCGGCACGATGGCGGCCGCTGCTTCCGGCGCGTCGTGGAATGGCGTGCTGAGCGACTCGACGGGCAAGCCCGTGGCCGAGGCGGTCGTTGAGCTGCATTCGGCTTCCAGCGGTCGCGACCACATCGCCACAACCGCGGCGAACGGTAAGTTCGCGTTTGCCGAGATCGAGTTTGGCAGCTATGACGTGTCGGTGAAAATCGCGGACAAAGAATGGAAGGCTGGGGCTCCCATCGTGGTCAAAGATGCGGCTGCTCTAACGCTCTCGCTGCAGATCAATTCTCCAGAACACGCCGGCCAAGGGCAGGAACTCCGCATTGTGCCGTCCGGCGAGGCGGCCTCGAAGCAGGCCAGCGGGGGCGAGCATCTTTCGAGCACTGAGGTTTCGAGTCTGCCGCTCAATGCGCGCGACTTCAGCAAACTACTGCTGCTGGCAGCGGGCACCATGACCGACGCCAATGGCGCCGCTAATTTTACGCAGCAGTTTGCTGTGAACGGGCAGCGCGGTGCGGCGACGGTGTTTGCCACGGATGGTTTTGACACTACCGATCCGGAGATGGGTGGGGCGACGTTTTCCAATTTCAATGTGGACGCGATTCAGGAAGTGCAGGCCAGTTCGGGCGTGATGCCGGCGGAGATCGGGCATGGGGCGGCGAGTTTTACGAACGTGGTGACCAAGTCGGGAGTGAACCAGGTGCACGGCAGTCTGTTCGAGTTCCTGCGCAACGCGGCGTTCGACGCGCGCAACTACTTCGATTACAAAGATCCGACCGGGAAGCGGCGCATTCCGCCGTTTGTGCGCAATGAATTTGGATTCACTAACGGAGGCGCGGTCGTGATTCCGGGAATGTATGACGGGCGCGGCCGCACATTTTATTTTGGCGAGTATCAGGGCTTTCGACAGGTGCTGGGCACGACGCAGGTGATTCCAGTGCCGACCGCAGCGGAGCGCCAGGGCATCGACACCACGGCTTATCCCGCAAAGTGCACGAACAACGTTTGCGTGCCAGCCGACACGCTGACGGTTCCGGTCAATGCGGCGGTTCTGCCCATTCTCAATCAATATCCTCTGCCGAACCTGCCGTCGGGAGCTTTCGGCGATCGCACCTATGCGGCATCTTCGAAGGTGGTGACACGGACCGACCAGTTCTCGGTGCGAGTCGATCACCAGATTTCGGGCAAGGCCTCGCTGACGACGCGGTTCAGCTTGAATCAGGTGACCGGGCCGCTGACCAATCCCGACCAGACGGCGATCGATCCCAGCTTTGGGGTGCAGTTCTTCGATCATCAGCGCAACGCGGGCGTGAGGTATACGCGGACCATTTCTCCGCATCTCACTTCGGAAACTTCTCTGGGATACATCCGCAGCACGCCGTTCTTTCCGACGATTAACCACACCCAGCCGGGGATCGGTTTCGCTGACGGTCTGTATCAGAGCTTCAATGCTCCCTCCGGGTCGATTTTCGGATCGTACAGCAACCTTTATCAGTTCAAAGAGGACCTGGCCTGGGTACGCGGGTCGCACGCCTTCAAGTGGGGAGTGGAGATCCGGGTGAACCGCGATTCCACAATCTTTGGAACCAATCCGAATGGATTGTACGAGTTTGGCGGAGGCACGGCCTATTGCTGCGGCGATGGCACTAATAAGACGGTGACGATCACGTCGGCGAGCGGCACGCACGATGTTGGTCCCGGAGGTCCGCTGCCCGACGCGCTGACCGGGTTTCTGACCGCGACGCCGTTTTCCTACAACATCACGGCAGCGGCCGACATCACGCCGGTGGGCGGCAAGTTCGATGAAGCGGGGGTGCGCCGCGAAGCTTACAACGTTTACTTTCAAGACGCCTGGAAAGCCACCGCGCAACTGACGGTCAACTACGGGTTGCGCTACGAAGTGAACAGCCGCATTCATGAAGCGACCAAGCGCACGTCAGGCCCATTCTTCTTTGGACCAGATGGCAAACCGGCGCCGTACGCGGATCGCACCGCGACGCAGATCATTTTGATCAACCCGCAGCCGCCGTATAACCAGGACTGGAACGGCTGGGGGCCGCGACTGGGGCTGGATTACGCGGTGGGCAAGAACACGGTGGTGCACGCGGGAGGAGCGGTCAGTACGATTCTTCCCAACTTGTGGCAGGATAATTTTCTGACGGCTGCGATTCCGTTTGTTTTCTCGCCGTACGTCACTGCGCTGCCGGGGGTGTGGGTTCCGTTTCAAGATACGTTTGCGCCGGTGAACCTGCCCACGGCCTACAACGTTCAGGGGCAACCCATTTTTGCGACGGGGAGAACGCAGGATGTTCCGGCGAATACCGAGATTGATTTCCCGCGATTCCAGAACGATCTGACCGCGAACACGCCCGGCCATCAGGTGCAGTTGCTCACGATCACTGGCATTGCCAGGAATTTTGGCAACGGCTACATCGGCAGCTGGACGGCGGGCGTCGACCACGACTTCCGCGACGTGAAGGTCAACGTTTCGTACGTGGCGACGGCTGGGATTCATTTAGCGCGGGTTTACTCTCCGAACAGTTTTAGCGGGGCCGATGCGGCGCACGCGCCGTTCACGCAGTTCAATTCGGCGGGGCAGGCCACGGGAGGGTATGGCGACGAAATCCTGATGACCAACGGTTCGCACTCCAGTTACCACTCGTTGCAGACCAGCGTCACCAAGAATTCAGCGCGGGCGGGGCTCGGACTGCAGGCCAGCTATACGTATTCCAAGTCGATTGACGATACCAGCGCGGTGCTGGGTGGGCTGGGCCCTACGTCGGGGACAGTGCTGCAGACACTGCCGCAGGATCCGTGGGATACGTCGGCGGAGAAAGGTGTGTCGACGTTCGACGTGACTCACGCGTTCAATGTGAGCGTGATCCAGGTGCTGCCGCTGGAGCGGGTTGGCTTTCTGCGGCCGGTGGGGAGAACGCTGACCAGGGGTTGGCAGTTTCTGAACATTACGACGATGACGACAGGATCTCCGTTCAGCGTTTATTCGGGGGTTCAGCAGACGGGCGCGGGCGCGGGGGGCGCGGACCGGCCCGACCTGGTTTCGATGCCACATTTTTCCACCAGCCGGGCGGTGCGCGACGACTACTTCGGGCTGGGGCTGAATAACGCGTCATTCTTTAGTATTCCGATTAATGTTCCGGGCGGAACGGGGCCGAATCACGGGCGCTTCGGCACGCTGGGGCGCGACACGTTTCGCGGCCCGGGATATCACGATTTCGATTTTGCGCTGATCAAGGACACTCCGTTTGGGCATCGCGGAAATGCGGAACTGGGCAATGTGGAATTCCGCGCGGAGTTCTTCAATTTATTCAACATCGTGAATTTCGGGTTGCCTTCGAATATTGTGCGGGGCAGCGGATTTGGCGTGATCAGCAAGACGTCGGGGACGTCGCGGCAGATTCAGTTCTCGGTGAAGGTGATTTATTGAGGCGCACGTTTGTTGCGAATCGCGATAGCACAAGTTGACCATTGGTCAATACGCGATATTTCCTGTATATCAATCGGGAGGTCACCACATGGCAACGGATAAAGAATCTAAAGACATTTCCAGACGAAGTTTCATGCAGCGCACTGCTATTGGAGGTGCGGGACTCCTGATTGCAACGGACATCCTGGGTTCCGACCTGGCGGCGAGTAACCCGAAGAGTGCGAATGCTACTATGATGGGCGTTCCGTTCGAGGCCAGAGAACACGTACGGTTGGGAATCATCGGTGTGGGCGGACGCGGTTCCAGCTTGCTGGGGGATTTGCTGGCAATCGAAAAAGTGGAGGTCAAGGCGATCTGCGATCTGGTTCCGGAAAAAGTGGCGCGGGCGCAAAAGGCGGTCACCAAGGCAGGGCAGGCGGAACCTGCCGGATTCAGCAAGGGGGAATGGGATTTCAAGAATTTGACCGAACTCGATCTCGACATCGTGTATATCGCGACCCCATGGAACTGGCACGTCCCGATGGCGCTCGCCGCCATGAAGAATGGGAAGCATGCCGCCGTCGAAGTGCCGGCCTGCACGACACTGCAGGAGTGCTGGGACCTCGTCGATACTTCCGAGGCTATGCGCAAGCATTGCGTCATTCTCGAGAACTGCTGCTATGGCGCAACCGAGATGATGGTCCTTGGCATGGTACGGGATGGTGTCTTCGGAGAAATTACCCATGGAGAGGCGGCTTATCTCCACGACTTGCGAAGTATTTTGACGGCCAATGAAGGGGAAGGGTTGTGGCGCCGCTTTCCCCATATCCAGCGGAATGGCAATCTGTATCCGACGCACGGACTAGGCCCGGTGGCCCATTACATGGACATCCATCGTGGCGACGGGTTCGACTACATGGTTTCGGTGAGTTCGTCCGAGGCCTCGCTGAGCGCCTATGTGAAAGCGAACGTCGCTGACGGGGACCCGAAGCGCGCCGAGAAGTACATCTGCGGCGACATGAATACCAGCATCATTAAAACCCTGAAAGGCCGCACGATTCTTCTGCAGCACGACGTGGTCAACCCACGACCTTACAGCCGCCTCAACTCGATCTCGGGAACGAATGGAATGTTCTCCGACTATCCGCCGCGCGTCTTTATCGATAGCGCAAAGCAAGTCGATGGTTCCAAGCAGGAGGATTGGCAGAACATCGACGCGTTTCGCGATAAGTACGAGCACCCACTCTGGAAGACGACGGGAGAACTGGCCCGTAAAATGGGCGGGCACGGCGGAATGGATTACATCATGAATTACAGGCTGATGGATTGCCTGAAAAGAGGTCTGGTGCCCGACATCAATTGCTACGATGCCGCCGCGTGGAGTGCACCGACTCCCCTGAGTGAAGCATCTGTGACGCAGAACGGCGCTCCACAGAAGTTCCCCGATTTCACCCGAGGCAAGTGGAAGGCACGTTCGGATTTCCCAGGTTTTGCGGTTCAGACTTGAGTGCCGGGTGCATAATTGTGGTCCCGTGGATAGGAGCCCCTTTATGATCGAAAGCGCGCAGGTGGAGAGTCCAGCGTCAGAATTGCCTGAAACATTACCGGAACGCAAGCCGGAAGCCGCGACCCGGCTGATCTCGCTGGATGCACTCCGTGGGACGGTGATG
>Ga0209517_10005332_pt1 | contig 16420 bp, 14 predicted proteins | sample PeaSoiMetSII2010_FD_187695 | JGI IMG/M metagenome (GOLD analysis project Ga0209517, IMG submission 187695) | Peat soil microbial communities from Weissenstadt, Germany - SII-2010 (SPAdes) (version 2) | ecosystem: Environmental > Terrestrial > Soil > Wetlands > Peat | place: Germany...
AATACCGCCGACGGCTCGCGCGGTGCGCCCGACTCCGTTCACCGTGCCGTCGATGAGAGTCGCGTCGGCCCCGCGCCACAGCAGAGTGCGGGAGCCGTCGACGATGGGGTGCACCACGGTCGCGTCATAAACTTCGTCGACAAAATACTTGTTGTAGATCAGAGTGTAGACGCCGCGGAACGTGCCGGTAAGCGACTCGGGAATCGACGGCGCGACGACGTAGAAAAGATACGCGAGCCCGATGCCGAGGACTCCGGCGGCGACGGAAACATAGACGGTCCACTCATTTCCGCCTTCTTCACCGGGCGCGAACATCGGCTCCAGAAATCGCGGAACGTTGATGTATCCGCCAGCCAGGCTGAGAACGGCCAGCACGGCCAGAGGCACCCACATGACCGGCGGCGATTCGTGCGGGTGATGCTGATCGCCGCGGTATTCGCCGAAGAAGCACATGAACAGCGCGCGGAACACGTAGAACGCGGTCATGAAAGCTGTGAAGACGCCTACCCAGTACATCCACGGCGCGTGTTGATAGGCGGCGGCCAGAATCGCATCTTTACTGTGGAATCCGGAAAACGGGGGGACGCCTGCGATGGCGACGCCGGCGCAAAACAGGGTCGCGGCGGTGATGGGAATCTTCTTCAATAGTCCGCCCATGTTGCGCAGATCCTGTTCGCCCGAAAGCGCGTGAATCACGCTACCCGCGCCCAGGAATAGCAGCGCCTTGAAAAACGCGTGCGTCATTAAATGAAAGATTCCGGCGGAGAAAGCCCCGGTGCCGAGCCCCAGAAACATGTATCCGAGCTGCGAAACGGTGGAATACGCAAAGACTTTCTTGATATCGTTCTGCGCCAGGCCGATCGTGGCGGCAAAAAACGCCGTGGTCAAACCAACGATGGCCACGATATCCAGCGCGAACGCCGAATGAAGATAGACCGGCGCGCTACGGGCGATCATGTACACGCCCGCCGTGACCATGGTCGCTGCGTGGATCAGTGCGCTGACGGGAGTGGGACCGGCCATCGCGTCCGGCAGCCAGACATACAACGGGATTTGCGCCGATTTTCCAACCGCGCCGACCAGCAGGAGAAGACAGATGGCGGTGATCCAGCCGGGGCTCGATTCCACGGGCAGATCCTTCGCTTGCGAAAAAACCTTGCCGAAATCGAGCGAGCCGAAATGAATCGCGATCAGGAACACGGCCAGTGAAAAACCGAAATCGCCGATGCGGTTCACGATGAACGCCTTGTTCCCGGCATCAGTCGCGAATTTTTCCTGGAAATAGAAACCGATCAGCAGGTAGCTGCACAACCCGACGCCTTCCCATCCCACGAACATCACCAGGAAGTTCGCGGCCAGCACCAGCACCAGCATGAAGAACATGAACAGGTTGAAATACGCGAAAAAGCGGTAATAACCCCCTTCATGCGCCATATACCCGATCGCGTAAACGTGAATCAGAAACCCGACGCCGGTAACCACCATGAGCATCACTGCGGTCAGCCGGTCGACCGCGAAATCGACGCCGATGTTCAATGCGCCGGACTGAATCCAGGTGTAGTAATGCTCGGCATACGTGGATTCCATCGCACCCAGCCCGCTGAGCGTTTTCAACACCCACAAAAACGACAGCAGTACGGATCCAGCCGCGATGACGTTGATCACCGGCTTTGAAAAGCGCCGGCCGAATAACCCGTTCAGCAGAAAACCGAGGAACGGAAAAATGGGAATGAGCCAAAGTTGCATCTAGTTTTTGAGCGAGCTGACCTCGTCGATTTCGAGCGTCTGGCGATTCTTGAAAACCGTCAAAATGATGGCGAGCCCCACAGCGGCTTCGGCCGCGGCCACCACCATCACGAAGAAACTGTAAATGTGCCCGTCGTTCTGGCCGTTCTTATAGGAAAACGTGACGAAGCTGAGATTCACGGCGTTCAACATCAGCTCGATGGACATGAACACGGTAATAATGTTGCGGCGAAACAGGAACCCGGCCACGCCGAGCACGAACAGAATCGCGCTGAGAATCAGGTACCAGGAAATAGGAGCGCTCTGCGGAAGCTCGGGCATTATTGAATCTCCTTGCGGGCCAGAACAATGGCGCCCAGGATCGCAACCAGGATCAAAACGCTGGTGACCTCGAACGGCAGCACGTAGACTTCGAACAGCTTTTTGCCAATGTCGTAGGCGTTGCCGTGTTGAAACGCGCCGAATCGCACGCCCGGCGTCGGAGGAAGCATGCGCTCCACGATATAGGCGAGCAATCCGATCAGCGCGGCGAGCATCGGGACACCCAGGAACTTCGGCCAGAGATTTCGTTTCGTCCGCGTCTCGGTGCCGGCGTTCAGCAGCATGATGACGAACACGAACAGCACCATGATCGCGCCCGCGTAGACGATCAACTGCGCCATCGCGATGAATTCGCCGCCCAGCAGCAGATACAGGACCGCGAGTGATCCCATCACGCCGATCAGCGACAGCGCGCTTGAAATCGGGTGCCTCTGCACAACCAGATTGATGCCGCAAATTACGGCGATCGCGGCGAAGAACAGGAAGAGGATCGCGTCCATAGAGTTAAGAGAGCGCCACGATAAGGCCGGTTATGAACAGATTCGCCATGGCGATGGGAAACATGAAGGTCCAGGCGAAGCGCATCAACTGATCGTAGCGGAAGCGCGGGAGCGTGCCGCGTACCCATATATAAAGGAACAGAATCGCGCCGACTTTCGAAGCGAACCAGAACAGCGGAAGCAGGATGGTCGCCACCATGGGGATCAGAAACGCCGCGCCGACGCCCAGGAAAACCACGCCCGCGACGGGAAGCGTGATGCGGTCGAGCGGCCGCGCGGGATTGAGGCCGTGATAAAAGCACAGCAGCGCGCCGAGCAGAAATATGATCGAAGGAATAAATCGCGACCCGTATTCGGCGGGAAACAGCGGCTGCCATCCGCCCAGAAACAGCAGCGTCGCCACGCAGGAAACCGTCACCATGTTGGCGTACTCGGCCATGAAGAACGCCGCGAATTTCATGCTCGAATACTCGGTGTGGAATCCGGCCACCAGCTCGTTTTCCGCTTCGGGAAGATCGAACGGGACGCGGTTGGTTTCGGCGAACGCGGCAACAATGAACAAAAGAAAACTGACGATTTGCGGGAACGGACCCTGGAAAATGGTCCAGCGCGGAATGAAGCCTAAATAGAAGCCGCCCTGCGCGTCCACCAGTTGGCGAAAGCTCAGCGTGTTCAGCATCAGCAGCGGCGCGGCGATCGAGATGGCCATCGGAAGCTCATAACTGATCATCTGCGCCGAGCTGCGCAGGCCGCCGAGCAATGCATATTTATTATTCGACGCCCAACCCGCGAGCGCGACTCCGTAGACGCCCATTCCCGAGAGACCGAGGATAAACAGGACTCCGATGTTCAGATCGGTAAGCTGCATCGCGGTCTTCACCGGGCCGATGGTGATACTGTCGGTGCCGAAAGGAATCACAGAGATCGCGATCAGCGCGAAGAATACGGCAATGAACGGCGCCAGAAAATAGAAGACGATATTGACGTGCGACGGGAGAATGTCTTCCTTCGTCAACAGCTTGATCACGTCGGCGAGAGGCTGAAGCAGTCCATGGGGTCCCACGCGGCGCGGGCCGACGCGAAGCTGAATGTGCGCGATCACTTTACGCTCGATCCATTGCAGGTATGCGAGCGTGGTCATCAGCACGAAGGCCACCACTGCGGCCTTAATGAGACTGATTACGAAAAAATTCATCGTGGGCTAGTGCTCCTCCCCGCTGTACAGCGTTCCGGGAGCTTCCATCACTGAGTTGAGAATCTTCGAATAACGGCTGAGTGTGCCGGAAGTAAATAAGGTATCGCCGCTGGAGGCGATGCTGCCCGGCAGCGCCGCCACTCGACCGTTCAAGGGCATGGTCGGAGCCGCTCCGCCAGTGGCGATCACGGGCAACCGCACGTCGTAGCCGTGGACCGTTTTGCGAATTTCCTCAAAAACTTTATCGGGCAGCCAGATGTCTAGGTGGAGACCCATTTCCTTGGCGATCAGCCCGAAGATTTCGAGATCGGTCTTGGCGCCCATCACTTTGAGAGCCTGCTTCAGCTTCTGGACCTCGCCACAGACGTTGGTGACCGTGCCCGACTTCTCGTAAGCCGATGCGGCCGGCAGCACGATGTCGGCGCGCTGCGCGGTTTCGGTCATGAACAGATCCTGAACCACGACGAATGCGTGCGACGCGGCGAGCGTGGAATTTTTAAGCGGATTCGCGCCCACTACCCACAAAACGTCGAGATCCGGCGAAGCGAGCATCTCTTCCCGGCTCATGCCGCCGCCGCTGGGCAGTATGCCCATGTCGAAAGCGCCGCGCGAGTTCGAATAATCCACCAGGCAGACATATTTGACCGGAATGCCGAGGGAATCGCCGAATGCGATCAGCCTGCGGACGGCGTCGCCCTGCACGGTATCGCCAAAAACGATGACCAGATTCGGCTCGGCTTTCAGCTTGTCGCGGAGTGATTCGACATCGCCACCGCGAATGTGCGCGACTGAGTATTTATCTTCACGGACTGGACCGGACGTCGCGGTATAGATGTGCGCCGAATGATGCCGTACATTCGCGCGCGCCTGGAACGCGAGCAAAGGATGCTGCTGCGAAAGGTCGCTGCCGACGATCAACACAGCCTTGGCGTTGTACAGATCTTCCGTTGTCGCTAGAGCGTCGTTGCGGCCGGAAAGAGCGTCGAAGAACGTCGCCAGATCGCCGGTGCGGTGATGATCGATGTTCTTGGTTCCCAGGCCCTGGCGAGCGAGTTTCGCCAGGAAGAAGTTTTCTTCGTTGGTGGTGTGATTCGATCCGATGATCCCGAAACTGCCGTTGCGGCCTTTGATATTTGAAAAACGTCCACTGATAGCTTCGATCGCCTTCGACCAGGAGATCGGCTCGAAGCTGTCGCCAACCCGCATCATGGGTGACTGAAGGCGGTCCGGATGTTCGATGAAATCGAAAGCGTAGCGGCCTTTGATGCACAAAAACTCGCCGTTGATGCCGCTGCGGTCGCGATTGTTGCCGCGGATGATTTTCCCGTTGCGCACGCCGAGCGTCGTACGGCATCCATCCGAACAATGGGTGCAGATGGTGCCGACATGCTCCATTTCCCAGGGGCGCGTCTGATAGCGATAGATGCCGCTGGTCAGCGCGCCCACCGGGCAGATGTCGATGCATGCGCCGCATTCGTCGCACTCCAGATGATCGTGATGATTGGGAATAATTTCAGAAATAGCTCCGCGATCCGATACGCCCAGCGCATTCACTCCCAAGCCTTCGTTGCAGATGCGCACGCATCGATAGCACAGGATACAGCGCGGCGCGTCGAAAAACACCACCGGAGACCACTGCTTTTCGTCGACGTGCAGTTTCCGCTCGGTGAACCGGCTCTCGCCGGCGCCGTAGCGAAACGCCATGTCCTGCAATTCGCATTCCCCGCCCTTGTCGCACACCGGGCAATCGAGCGGATGATTGGTGAGCAGAAATTCGAGCGTGCCCTTGCGCGCGGACTTTACCAGCGCCGAATCCGTATGGACGACCATCCCCTCCGCGGCGGGCAGCGTGCAGCCGACTTGCAGCTTCGGCGTTTTTTCCACTTCCACCAGGCACATCCGGCAGGCGGCTTGCAGTGTCAGGCCTTCGTAGTAACAGAACGCCGGAATTTCGATGCCGGACTGGCGCGCAGCTTCAATCAGAAGCGTGCCTTTTTCCACCTCGACGGGCCGGCCGTCAATCGTGAGCTTGACTAATTCACCCATTAGACCAGCACCGCCTCTGGAACGATATATTTCTCAAAGTCCTCGGCGAACTTGTCCATGATGGAGATGGTCGGCATCGCGGCGGCATCGCCGAGCGCGCAGAAGGTTCGTCCCAGCATGTTGACGGACAACTCGCGAATCAGCGGAACATCTTCGCGGCGGCCGTTGCCTTCCACCATCCGCGCCAGGATTTTTCGCAGCCAGGTGGTGCCTTCCCGGCACGGGATGCACCAGCCGCAGCTTTCGTGAGCGTAAAATCGCATGATCCGCAGAGCGACTTTCACCATGTCGGTGGTTTCGTCCATCACCACCATGCCTCCCGACCCGAGCATGCTGCCGACCTTGGAGAGCGTGTCGTAATCCATCGGAATATCGCACTCGGAAGCTGTCAGAATCGGGCAGGAAGATCCCCCGGGCACCACAGCCTTAAGTTTCCGCCCGTTCGGGATCCCGCCCGCGACTTCGTAAATCGATTTCAACATCGGATACCCGAGCGGCAGTTCGTAAACGCCGGGCTTATTCACGTGGCCGGAAATGCAAACCAGGCGCGTGCCGCCGTTTTTCGGCGTACCCAAATCGGCGAACGCCTTCGCGCCGTTGTTGATGATCCAGGGGATGGCGCTGTAGGTTTCGACGTTGTTCAGCAGCGTCGGGTGCGCCCACGCTCCCGCCACCGCCGGAAACGGAGGCTTCATGCGCGGAACGCCGCGCTTGCCTTCCAGCGAATCGAGCAGCGCGGTCTCCTCACCGCATTCATACGCCCCCGCGCCAGAATGGGTGTAGAGATCGAAATCCCAGCCCGTGCCCGCAATGTTCTTGCCGAGATAGCCTTTCGCGTACAATTCGGCGATAGCGCGATCCATCAGGTCGATCAGATAGCGATATTCGCCGCGGATGTAAACATAGCCTGCGTGCGCGTCGACGGCGAGGCTCGCGATCAGAATCCCTTCGATCATCTGATGCGGGTCGTATTCCATCAGCAGGCGATCTTTGCAGGTTCCGGGCTCGCTTTCGTCGGCGTTCACGATGATGAATTTCGGCTTGGGCGACGTTCGCGGCACGAAACTCCACTTGAGGCCGGTGGGGAAACCGGCGCCGCCGCGTCCGCGTAGGGCCGAGGCCTTCACTTCGTCGACGATCTGCTCCGGCGTCATCTGGCGCGCTTTGCGAAACGCCTTGAATCCGTCTGTAGCGAGATACGTATCGAGCGAATGCGAGTTCGGCATTCCGAAACGCTTGCTGACCACTCGCGTTTCCAGGGGACTGGGTTCGTTATATAAAGCCATCTGAGATGTTAATGGGCCTTTTTCAAGCCGTCGATCAGCCGGTCGAGCTGTTCGGGCGTCACGAAATGATGAAAATCGTAGTTGATCTCGACCGCCGGCGCCCAGGAGCAGGCGCCCATGCACTCCACTTCTTCGAGCGAAAATTGTCCGTCCGCGGTGACCTCTTTATGTCCGATGCCGAGCTTCTTCTTCGCGTGTTCGTACAGCTCCTCGCCTCCCACCAGCATGCAACTGATGTTGGTGCAGACCTGCACGTGATACTTCCCCATCGGTTTGCGGTGAAGCATCGAATAATAACCCACCACCTCGTCCACCTGCAAGGGCTGGACGCCGCAGCGGTGCGCGACCTCGGCGATCAGCTCTGGCGTGATCGATCCGACTTCGTCCTGCGCGTAGATCAGCATCGGAATCACAGCGGATCGAGTGCGGCCTTCAGGATAGGACGCGAGCATTTTACTGAATCGTTCTTCAAGCTGAGGAGAGAATTTCATCTATCGGTGTCCCCGAGGACGAAATCCATGCTGCCCAGCGCCGCGATCGAGTCGGCGATCAAAATATCTTTCAGCAATACGGGCAGCGCCTGTAAATTGCCGAAACTCGGCGTCCGCATATGGACGCGATACGGTTTCGAGGTTCCGTCGCTGACGATGTAATAGCCGATTTCGCCCCGCGGCGATTCGATGCATTGATACACTTCGCCGGCCGGGACGCGGAATCCTTCAGTGACGATCTTGAAATGATAGATCAGCGCTTCCATTTGCGTCTTCATCTTTTCGCGATCCGGCAAAACCACGTGCGGAGCATTCGCCTGCCAGTCTCCTTCAGGCATTCCTTCCAGGGCCTGCGTGATGATGCGCGCGCTCTGCCGCATTTCGGAGAGACGCACCCGATACCGCGCGTAGACATCGTTTTCAGTCCGCGTGGGAATTTCGAAATCGAATTTCTCGTAGCTCGAATACGGTTCCGATTTGCGGATGTCCCACTGAAGGCCGGCGGCGCGAATCATGGGGCCGGTAACGCCCAGGTCGAGCATATCTTCGAGCGAAATGAATCCAACGCCTTTGGTCCGCCGCGTCCAGATCGGATTCGCATCCAGCAGGTTCTCGTATTCGTCCACTTTGCTGGGAAACCCCCGGATGAATTTCCCGACAACTTTCTGCCAGCCGCGCGGAGGCTCCAGCGCCAGCCCGCCCACGCGAATATAACTGGTCATCATGCGCTGGCCCGAGAACATTTCGAGAATGCGCAGAATATCTTCGCGTTCGCGGAAGCAGTAAAAAAACACGCTCATCGCGCCGATATCCAGCGCGTGCGTTCCCAGCCACACCAGATGACTGTTGAGCCGCGAAAACTCGGTCATCATCACGCGGGTCCACTGCGCGCGCGCGGGAATTTCGATCTGAAGCAACTTCTCGACCGCCAGCGCGTAAACCAGGTTGTTTGAAAGATTGGCGAGATAATCGACGCGGTCGGTCAGCGTCACCACCTGCTGCCAATTCTTTTGCTCGCACTCTTTTTCGATGCCGGTGTGCAGGAACCCGATATCGGGCTGCGCAGCGCGGATGGTCTCGCCATCCAGCTCCAGCATGATGCGCAACACGCCGTGCGTCGACGGATGCTGCGGCCCCATGTTCAGCGTCATCAGACGCGGCGCCGCGGGATTGGCCGGCTCCGCGACCGGCGCTGCCAGCGTTCCTACGTGATCTTCGTCCAGGGCTCTGCTCATGATTTACTCGCTCGGGTAACTGTACTTATAGCCGTGCACCGGATAATCCTTGCGCAGCGGGTAACCTTCCCAATCCACCGGCATCAGGATGCGCACCAGGTGCGGATGATTGCGGAAGCCGATGCCGAACATATCGAAAACCTCGCGCTCATACCAGTCGGCCCCGCGCCACACGCTATAAACCGATTCGATCTCGGGATTGTCGCCCTTCAGGCGGCACTTCACCCGCACGCGCAGATTGCGTTCGATCGAATGCAGGTGATAGACCACTTCGAAGCGCGGCTCAGCCGGGAACCAATCGACCGCGGTAACCGCGCTTAATCGCACGAACTTTTCTTCGTCCTTCAAGTAACGCATCAGAGCGACAATGCGCGCAGGGTCGGCGATCAGCGTCTGTTCGTGAAAGGCTTCCTGGGTTTCGAGGATCGCTTCGTGGTTCATTTCTCGTCATCCTTCTCCACCGACCAGTCGAGCGCGCCTTTCTTCCAGACGTAAAAGAAGCCGATCATCACCAGTGCGATAAAAATGAACATCTCGGCGAACGCGAACATCTTCAGCTCGCGGTACACCACCGCCCACGGATACAAAAACACCGCTTCGATATCGAACAGGATGAAGATCATCCCGACCAGGTAAAATTTCACGCTGAAGCGTTCCCGCGCGCTGCCCACCGGCGCCATGCCGGATTCATAGGGAGTGTCCTTCAGCGGGCTCCTCGCCCGCTTGCCGAGCAGGGTCGACAGGCCCACCAGACCCGCGGCCAAAGCGAAGGCGATCGCCATTTGAACCAGGACGGGGAAATAGGACTGCGGGTAGGTTTCAGGCATCTTCGAATGTGAGCTGTAAGTATTGAATATAATGAGCACGGAAACGACGTGTCAAACTCCAAAACCCAAAGCGCTGAAACAAAAACGATTGATGTTGTCGTGAACGGCCACGCGCGGCAGGTACCGGAGGGTCTGAACGTCAGGAGCCTGCTCGATTTTCTGGAGATCGACGCGTCCAGAGTCGCAGTAGAATTGAATCGCTCCATCGTGAGAAAGACCGAATGGGAGTCGACCAGCGTCGGCGAAGGCGCGCAGGTTGAAATCGTGTGGTTCGTCGGCGGCGGATAGACTATTCGTCCCGCAACATCGTCACGGGATCCACGCGCGCGGCTCGCGACGCCGGCAGCGCGGTCGCCACCATGCCCGCTAGTAGCAAAGTAGCCATGCCTCCGACCCACACGAGAAGGTCGCCAGAGGCGACCCCAAAGAGATACGCGTCGAGCGACCTGCGCAGTGCATAACTCAGCGCGATTCCAAGCAACACTCCCGCGCCCGTCAACACGAGTCCCTGAACCTGAATCTCGCGGCGGATACGCCGCGGCGTCGCGCCGAGAGCCATGCGAATGCCCAGATCCTTGCGGCGCTGTTCGACCGAATCGGACAGAAGGCCTGAGAGTCCAATCACCGAAATCAGCACGGCGAAGACTGAGAAGCCGCCGAGTAGCCAAGTGAGCAGGCGCTCCGGGCTGAGGGATTGGTTGATGTTCCCGCGAACGGTGTGAATCTGTGTGTACGGCAGGCGGCCGGCTTCCTTTTGAAACAGAACCTGGAGCGACGAAAAAACTGCCCCGAACGGCCCGCGATAACGAACGGCAAGGCTCATACCTGGATTGACCGCGCTGCTCCAGTAGGGGATGTACATGGTCGGCGGCGGGGCTTCGCGAACGTTCTGGTATTTCGCATCGCCCACCACGCCGATGATCTGGAGCCACGTCTTCCCTGGTTTCAGGCGTTGGCCAATGGCCGCCCGCGGCGATCCGAAGAATCTTCTGGCGGCATTTTCACTGATCAGACAGACTTCCGTCTGGTTGGACCCGACAGGAGGGAGATCAGTTCCGGCAAGCAGCGGAACGCCCGTAGCGGAGAAGTATCCGTCGCTGATCTGGTTCCGAAATACGGTGCGCTGATCCATGCTCAGATCGGCATGGCCCGGCACCTCGACCGTCTGATTCGCGAAGCTGCCGGTGAGTGGAATGATCGCGGTCCAGGCGGCAGAGACGATGTTCGGCTGCTCGCGGATTGCGGAGAGGAGCGTCTGGTAGGCTCGCGGCATCCGTTGCCTGCTGATTCCCGCGTTGAAAAGGTCAGGACTTAGCCAGACCGAGTTTTCGGGCTGAAATCCGGTAGTTTGTTCGACTAGCCCGCGCAGGGAGGCGAGCATGAGCCCCGCGCCTCCCAGCAGCGTGAGCGACAGTGCAGTCTGAAGTACAATCAGGCTTCGGCGGAATTTCAGGGACAGTGATGCGCCGGAGTGCTTCTTGAGTGCATCCTGAGGTGACACACGCGAGACCAAAAACGCGGGAGCCAGTCCAACCACTAGGACTACGACCACCAGCACTCCCGCGAGGAACGCGAAGATTCGCCAATCGACGGACGTGTCGATCCTGACGATGGATTGGCCGCTTGACACCGCGGCTTGGAAGCCTGCGACCAGCCAGTGCGCCCACAGCAGTCCGGCGGCAACGCCGGCACCGGCGATCAAAACACTCTCCAGCATCAACTGCCGTCGAATCCGCGACGCTGGTGCGCCCAGCGAGAGACGCAATGCGATCTCTTGCCGCCTCGCCGCCGCCCGCGCCAGGAACAGATTAGTCAGGTTGGTCACCGCAATCAGAAGTACCGCACCCACGGCCGCCAGCAAAATCCACAACGTAGAGCGGAACTGATCCGCCACCCAGGGCAGACCGGATGCCGCTGGGTGCGGGTCGAATTTCATGGCGAGAAAATGGTTGGCGTCCGGGCGGTCGAGCTTTGGGTCCATCGCGTCTTCGAGAACTGCGGTCGCGATTCCGGCGAGATACCCGCGCGCCTGATCGACCGTTACGCCCGGCCGTAGCCGCGCCATTGGCTGTATCACCCAGGATTCGCGATTGTCGCGCAGCTTGTAGCCGGTGAACATCGCTTCCAGCGCGCTCAGTGGAACCCATAGTTCGGTTTCCGCGCCCGGATTGATGGTCTTAAAGGACGCTGGAACAATTCCCGCGACGGTGAACGGCACGCCTTCGATGGAGATGGAAGCCCCAATGGCTCTCGGATTTCGAGCGAACAGCCTAGTCCACAACGCGTCGCTAATCACCAGCAGCCAGCCGCCCGGAGGGCCGCCCGGTGTGTCGTCGCGTTCCTCTAATAGGCGCCCCGCTTCGGGCCGCACTCCAAGTACCGGAAAGAAGGAGCCGGTGACTGACGTCACGACCGCACGGTGCACGTCGCCGTTCAAGTCGACATGCATCGCGCCGCCTCCGGCAGTGGCAAGCATCCCCGAGAACACCTGCTGGCGCTTTTCCAGAGCCTGATACATCGCGAACGTCATGTGCCGGCGCTTGTCCCGCTTCACCTCGCGTCCGTTCTCCCACTGCCGGTAGCTGGGAGGAAGATGCGTCACTGTGAGCCGAACCAGTTGCTCGGGATGATCCACCGGCAGCGGCCGCCACAGGAGCCCGTTCAGCAAACTGAAAATCGCCGCGTTGACCCCGATCCCGATCGTCAGCGTCAACAGCGCAACCAGAGTGAACAAGCGATCCTTGCGCAGCAGGCGGATCGAATAGGCCAGATCGCTCCACAGCGATTCGAGATAGGAAAATCGCCAAACTTCGCGAGTGTCGTTTTTCACCACCGTCGTGTTCCCGAGCGAACGGCGCGCGGCCAGGCGAGCCTCTTCAGGGCCGATGCCCTGCTCCTCCAACTGGCGCTGCTTCATCTCCAGATGATGCGCGAGCTCGGCGTCCAACTCAGTTTCGAGTTCGGGCCGCCGCCACAAATTGAGAAGACGATTCAAGATCATAAAAGCCCTGAAAAAGGGGTCAGACCACTTAGTACCCGCCGGTCATCGAACCGCTCCACGTAAACAAACCGCCGCGGACAGAGCGGTCTGACCCCTTTTTCAGCCCCGACATTTTTTAACCTCCTCTATGACGGCTTCAGCATCCGCGTCATTCCGAGCGCCAGCCTTTGCCACTGTGCCCGTTCAGCCGCGAGCTGTTTTCGTCCCGACGCCGTCAAACGGTAAAACTTAGCTTTCCGGTTCGCCTCCGAAGCTCCCCACTCCGCCGACAGCCAGCCTTTCAACTGGAGCCGGTGCAAAGCCGGGTAAATCGCGCCCTCCTCCACGCGAAACAGCTCGCCGGAGCGCGACCAGATGCTCTCCATGATCGCGTAGCCGTGCGCCGGCCGCGCTTCCACGGCTTGCAGAATCAAAAGATCCAGCGTGCCGGGAAGCAGTTCGTTGTTTTTTAGTCCCATAAGAAGATTATGGAAAGCAATATATCCCAGCTCCCCTAAGGAGTCAAGGGGGAAAATCCCCCCGGAGCCACCCATTTGACATTACCCCCCAGTCGAGTACAATCGAAAGGTCGCAAGAAAATCACTCAAACGGAAGTGACCCTTAATGTTCAAAGCCAAGAAGAGCCGTCCCGAAGCCCAGATCCAGGAACGAACCTATTCGTCGAGCGAAGTCTCCACCGTCGCCGGAGTCAGTCTGCGGCAGCTCCAGTGGTGGGACGAGCGTAAAGTGGTTTCGCCGCGGCATGAGGGGCACCGCCGCATTTACTTCCCCGCCGAAGTCATCGAAATCACGGTGATCGCGGAGCTGCGGCGCAAGGGATTCTCGCTCCAGAAAATTCGCCGCGTCCTGCGCTTCCTGCAACGGGAAATGGGCAAGCGGCTGGCCGAGGTGATGCAGGCGTCCTCGCACCTGCACCTGGTGACCGACGGAAAATCCATTTACCTCGAAGATCAGCACGACCGGATCATCGACATTCTGAAAAACGCCCGTCAGCCGATGTTCCTGGTCTGCGTCAGCGATCAGGCCCGCCGATTGACCGACATCGAGCGTAAGCCGGCCAAGATGGAACCGGGCCTGGCGCGGCGCGCGCGCATCGGCTAGTCCCGACGGGACCACACCCGATTCCTGATATACTGGCCACAGGTGGAGGTCCGGATGCCGTCACGCCGACGCAGTTATATTTTTGTCCCTCTATTCGTTGCGCTTTGTTCTCTCGCCGCCGGGATTTTCAGCGCGGGAGGCGTCAAGGCCGCAAGCACCCTGGACGAACCGGTCAGCCAAAGCTTTAAATCATTCACCAAGGTTTACGATCTGGTAGAGCAGAACTTCGCCGAGAAGGTGAAGCCCGATACCGCCATTTATAAAGGCGCGATTCCCGGCATGCTGCGCGAGCTCGATCCCCACTCCAACTTCTTCGACCCCAAAGAGTATCACGCGCTGAAAGACGACCAGCAGGGTCACTATTACGGCGTCGGCATGACCATTCAGTTGCACATCGATAAGGTCGTAGTTTCATGGCCATTTCCGGGCACTCCGGCGTATCGAGCCGGGCTTCGCCCAGGCGACGTGATCGTCATGGTCGACGATAAGAAAATCGAAAAAATGAGCACCGCGGAAGTGGCGGATCTGCTCAAGGGTCCCAAAGGAACGCCCGTGCAGGTGACGGTGGCCCGCGAAGGCGTCGACAAGCCCATTACCTTCAATTTGAAGCGCGACGAGATTCCACGTTTCAGCGTGCCGGATTCGTTCTGGCTGAAACCGGGCGTGGCCTACGTCCACATCGAGCAGTTCAACGAAAACACCAGCAAAGAGCTGGACGACAAGATGAAGCAGCTCGGCGAGAAGGACATCAAGGGTCTGGTGCTCGACCTGAGAGAGAATCCGGGCGGGTTGTTGAACGAAGGTATCGAAGTCGCCGGACATTTTTTGAAGAGAAATGAGACGGTGGTCAGCGTTCGCGGACGCGCGCAGCCCAATAAAACCTACTCGGCTCGCAGCGACAACGGCGGACGGGATTATCCCATCGTCGTGGTGGTGAACCGCTACACGGCATCGGCGGCGGAGATCGTTTCCGGCGCGCTCCAGGATCACGATCGCGCCTGGATTTTCGGCGAGACGACGTTCGGCAAGGGCTTGGTCCAGCAGGTTTACCCGTTAAGCGAGAACACCGGCTTGGCGCTGACGACGGCGCATTACTATACGCCCAGCGGACGGCTCATCCAGCGCGATTACTCGAACATCTCGTTCCTGGATTACTACTATCACACCAACCTGGACCAGAAGAACACCCAGGACGTGAAGATGACCGACAGCGGCCGCACGGTGTATGGCGGCGGCGGCATCACCCCGGATGAGAAATACACGGCTCCCAAGTACAACAAGTTCCAGATCGAGATGATCCGGAAATATACCATGTACAACTTCACCGCCAAGTTTTTCGGCGGGCGCCAGGATACCAAGCTTCCCAAAGGCTGGTCGCCGGACGAAAAAATCGTGGCCGACTTCCATGATTTCCTTCAGAAGAACAACGTTCCGTTCACGGAAGCCGATTTCGCCGCCAATCACGATTGGATCAAGCAGGATCTGAAGCGCGAAATGTACATCACCGCGTTCAGCTACGATGAATCGCGAAAAGTCGCAATCGAGCAGGACGCCGAAGTTCAAAAAGCGATGGAGTCTCTGCCGAAGGCCAAAGCGCTGGTCGACAACGCCAAGAAGCTGATGGTCCAGCGCATGAATCAGCAGGACCGTGCGTCGGCTAGCAACGCGGTTCCGGTTCTGTCAAAATAGGGTTTGCACCCGCAGATTACCGTCCTCGATGCCGGGGGACAGTATTGCCATCTGATCGCCCGCAGGGTTCGCAACCTGGGCGTCTACGCCGATGTTGCCCCCAGTGAAACGCCCGCGTCCGCGCTGGCTGGACGAAAAGGCGTGATCATTTCGGGCGGTCCGTCCAGCGTCCATGCGCCCGGCAGCCCCACCATCGATCCCGCCGTGCTAGCCTCCGGCGCACCCGTTCTCGGGATCTGTTATGGCCAGCAGTTGATGGCACATCTCCTGGGCGGTCGAGTGGAAAAAGGCCAGCATGGCGAATACGGATTCGCGCAGCTCGAGATCACGGCCGCTGATACGATTCTGGGTGGAATCGAGGGACGCCAGCAGGTCTGGATGAGCCATTTCGATACCGTGGTTAAGGCTCCGGAGGGATTCGATGTGCTAGCCAGCACGGAGACCTGTCCTATCGCCGCCATCGCCGCGCCCGCCAAGAAGCTGTTTGCGGTCCAATTTCATCCCGAAGTCGCGCATACGCCCTGCGGGTCGACCATTCTTTCGAATTTCGTTTTCGGCGTCTGCGCATGCCAGCGCGACTGGGATCCCGCCGGCCAGATCGCAGCGGTCGAAGATCAGATTCGCAAGACCGCGGGCGATCGCAATATTTTCTTCTTCGTCAGCGGCGGCGTGGATTCCACCGTCGCCTACACGCTATGCCTGCGCGCCCTGGGACCCGATCGGGTCGTCGGAACTTACGTCGATACAGGTCTGATGCGGGAAGGTGAAACCGAATTCGTGCGCGACAATTTCGCCGCTCTCGGAGCCAGATCTTTTTCGGTCGCCGATGCAAGCCGCGAATTTCTGGGGGCACTCTCCGGCGTCACCGATCCCGAGGCCAAGCGCAAGGTCATCGGCCGGGAGTTCATCCGGGCGTTCGAGCGGGCCGCCCGGCAGATCGCCGCCACGGCCAGCTGGGACGCCGGGGTCAGCTTCCTGGTGC
>Ga0209517_10005334_pt1 | contig 16415 bp, 14 predicted proteins | sample PeaSoiMetSII2010_FD_187695 | JGI IMG/M metagenome (GOLD analysis project Ga0209517, IMG submission 187695) | Peat soil microbial communities from Weissenstadt, Germany - SII-2010 (SPAdes) (version 2) | ecosystem: Environmental > Terrestrial > Soil > Wetlands > Peat | place: Germany...
GCGTAATTGCGCATGAATACCCAGGGCCTTTCACCAAGATCGCAGCCTACGGTTTGGCTTCCCTGGTCTCCGTGTCTCGCGTAAAGGGTCAGCAACATTTCCCGTCAGACGTACTCATCGGCAGCGTACTCGGTGAACTGATCGCTCAGAATATTTACAAGCGCCACCACAATCCGGAGCTTGGCGGACAGGGATGGGAGTCGATTAGCGAGACCTTTAATAGCGAGGAAACGCACTCCCCCGGGAATCAGGGATCCCCGTACGTTCCGCTCGATAGCTGGATCTATCCGGCTCTTGATCGGCTCAGCGCCTTGGGTGTAATCGAGAGCGGATTTGCCGGACTGCGGCCGTGGACTCGTCGTGAATGTGCAAGGATGTTGAGTGCAGCAGACGAAAAGTCCACCGACACCGATGCGTTGGATTCAGACGTGCGAAATCTCCTTTCAACGCTACAGAGCGAATTCGAGTCGGAAACCGAAGAGACGCAGGGGGGAAATCGGGGAGCATTCCGTCTGGAGTCTCTCTATTCCCGAACGGAACATATCTCGGGAGCGCCGCTCACCGACGGCTACACGTTTGCGCAGACCCAGATCAATGATTTTGGTCGTCCCTACGGCGAAGGCTGGAACACAGTAAATGGCTTTTCTGCATATGCCACGTGGGGTCCTTGGGTCGCTTACGTTCGAGGTGAAGAGCAAAGCGCGCCTAACATCCCCGCGTATTCCCTCGCAACGCGTCAAGTGATCCAGCAGGTGGATGCCTATCCGCAGCTCCCCCCGGGCACACCCCAGCTGTCCGTGGCACGATTCCGTCTGCTTGACGCCTATGTCGGCCTGACGTGGTCGAACTGGCAGGTCTCGTTCGGCAAGCAAAGCCTTTCGTGGGGGCCGGGCGACGGCGGTTCGATGACGCTCAGTAGCAATGCGCAGCCGATCGACATGTTCCGGATCAGCCGAACGACCCCGCTCAAATTGCCGAGCGTTCTCGGGTGGTTGGGACCGATAAGAACGGAATTCTTCTTTGGCCAGTTAGCGGGCCAAGAATTTATAGAGAACTCATCAGGGCTCGTTGGGCAATTCGGCCAATCGCTCTCTCCTCAGCCATTCATTCATGGCCAGAAACTGAGCTTCAAGCCTACTCCAAACTTCGAGTTTGGTTTCTTCCGAACAACGATCTACGGAGGACCCGGTTATCCGCTCACATTCCACACGCTCATCCGCAGCCTGTTCGCTACTGGGAACGAAATTGCCGGGAGTGTCTCGAAGCCAGGAAATCGTACTTCCGGACTGGATATAGTCTATCGGCTCCCCAAGTTGCGCAATTGGGCGACCTTCTACGCCGATGGCTATTCGGACGATGAGTTTTCACCCATCGCTTACGCCGACCGGTCTGCGTGGCGGGCCGGACTCTTTCTGTCTCACCTTCCAAGGGTTCACAGGTTGGACCTCCGAGCTGAGGGCTTATACACGGATAACCCTATCGGAGGCGCCGTCGGCCCCGGGTTTTACTACTTCAATTACACGTGGCGGAGCGGGTATACCAACAACGGAAACCTCCTTGGCAGTTGGGTTGGCCGCGGAGGGCAAGGCGCACAGGCCTGGTCAAACTACTGGTTCGGCGCGCGCAACCGATTGCAGTTCAATTTCCGGCACCAGAAGGTCAGCAAGGAATTCCTTCCCGACGGGGGCACGCTGACCGATTTCGGTGTGCGCGGCGATTATTGGGTGCGTTCCAACCTCGGCCTTTCCGCTTGGGTGCAACACGAACGCTGGCTCTTTCCTGTGATTCAGCCGAACGTTTCCAGCAACGTGACAGCAGGGGTGCAAATTCTCTTTGAGCCGCACAAATTGTTCCAGCATCCCGGCGCGAATTGACTCGGCAACGCAGGACTTAACCTTTACAATTCCTTCTCAATGGCGACAGATAGCGGCAAACATTAATATGCATTCCTCGATCGATTTGACAACTTCACCGAAAGCTCAATCCACTCTCGTTCCGGATCTGGCTCTAGCGACGCCGGTCGGCTGGCACACTTCCGCCGCGCGATTCCGAAGTCACCTGACAAAACTGGAAGCGCTGGCCGATTTCGTGACCGTGATTGGCGCAGTTATGTCAGGCTACGCGGCGTACTATTTCCTCGGATTGGGCAAGCAGGTTTACTATCCGCGTTCGGTCGTTTTTGGCGTGTCCGCTACCTTTGCAGTGGTAATCGTCCTGATGCTGGACCGCGTAGGCGCGTATTCCAGCGGAACCAGCTTGCTGCGCGTGCGCGAAACGGAGCACGTGCTCCGCGTGTCCATGCAGGCTCTCGGTTTCATCCTTGGCGTCAGTTTCTTCGCCAGCTTCCTTTTTTCACGCTGGCTACTGGTAATCGACCTGGGCTTGGTGCCCCTCTTTCTCTTTCTTCAAAAGCATCTCGTTTACGCGCTCGTGCAACACCTGCACTCAAAGGGTTATGGCATTGAACGGGTTCTGATCTACGGCTCTGGATCCACCGGACGCCGCGTCTACTCGGTTCTACGGCGTTCTCCGAAACTCGGCCTGGAACCGGTGGCGTTTGTGGACGACAACGCCGCGAAAGCCGGCTCGGCAGTTTTGGAGTTGGGCTACGAGAATCGGCGTTCAGCGTCAGTGATGCGTGGTCCCATTACCCGACACTTGGTTACCGAGTGCGCTGCCGATCTGGTCGTGATCGCCATCCCTTCCCTTCAGCATGAGGAGTTTCACCGGGCAGTCGAAGAAACTCTGGCGGCGAACGCGCGCGTCTCGTTCGTCCCCAGCCACTTCCTTCACTCCGACCCGTGGGTTGACTTTCAGGACATTGACGGCGTTCTACTAGCCTCCTTCAGCCGTCACCCGAGGCGCTTCACCTACGAGTGGGCTAAGCGGATTTGCGACATCAGCGGCGCGGCCGCTCTGCTGGGCATCGGTTCGCCGCTCTTTCTGCTGCTTGCCACTCTGATCAAACTCGATTCCAAGGGCCCAGCCCTGTTTCGGCAGGAACGTGTTGGCCTGAACGGGCGACGGTTCCGCATGTTCAAGTTCCGTACCATGTACGCGGATGCTCCCGCCTATGCTTATTCTCCGAAAGAGTCAGACGATCTCCGCATTACCCGGCTGGGCCGCTTCCTCCGGCGCACCAGTCTGGATGAGCTTCCGCAATTACTGAATGTGCTCCTGGGCAATATGTCGCTGGTTGGGCCTCGTCCGGAGATGCCCTTCATCGTCGAGACCTACTCGGAACGTCATGCTCAGCGGCTGCAGGTAAAACCAGGAATCACTGGACTCTGGCAGCTCAGTGGTGACCGCAACTACCTCATTCACGAAAACATCGAATACGACCTGTATTACATCAGGCACCGAAACTTTTTCATGGATCTGGCGATCTTGTTGCACACGACGATCTTTGCTATGCGGGGAGTTTGATGGCAACAGACAATAGCGCCGGCCAAGTGTCCAAGAAGAGTTTGTGAAGAAAACGAAGGAATCCACAGGCCGCTTAGTTGAAAACCCGCCGGAAATCGAGCCGGCCGCCACCAGTTGCCTGGACGAGGAGCACACCCCAGGGCGCGCCCGCGACGGCACGGAATGGCTCTGGCTGCTCTGGGGGCATCGCCGGTGGATGTCCCGCGTCGCGGTCTACGCGCTACTCGCCAGCACTGTGATCGCCTTTCTCATCCCTGCCCGATATCGATCCACGTCACAGCTCATGCCACCGGATAGTCAATCCGTCTCGGGCCTTGCAACCGCTGTTGCGGCGATGTCGGGCAGTGCTGGCGGGCTTGGGGGAATTGCCGGCGAACTCCTCGGCCTGAAGAGCACCAGCGACACATTTGTTGGAATCCTCACGAGCCGCACGGTACAGGACAAACTGATTCAGCAGTTCGACCTGCAGAAACTCTATTGGGACCGCCGGATGGAAGATGCGCGCATAGATTTGGCAGAAAATACCAGCATTTCGGTGGACAGAAAAAGCCAGATCATAAGCATCACTGTGACGGACAAGAGCCCGCAAAGAGCAGCAGCCATGACTCAAGCCTACGTCGAAGAATTGAATCGCCTGGTGGCTGAATTAAGCACGTCATCGGCACGTCGCGAACGCATCTTTCTCGAAGGGCGGCTGCAGGCTGTCAGTCATGATCTGGAAGAGTCGGAGAAGGACTTCAGCCAGTTCGCAAGCAAAAACACGGCGATCGATATCAAGGAGCAAGGGAAAGCCATGGTCGAAGCAGCAGCGACGCTGGAGGGCCAGTTGATTGCCGCTCAATCCGAATATGAGGGACTCAAACAGATCTATACAGACAACAATGTGCGCGTACGTTCCGTCAAAGCGAGAATTGATGAGCTCAGGCATCAACTCGAAAAGCTGGGTGGAAAGGGCGAAAGTGCGACGAGTGTGTCCGACCAGCCAGGCGACTCCATGTATCCCTCCATCCGGAAACTGCCCCTGCTGGGCGTCCAGTACGCGGATCTGTACCGGCGGACGAAAATTCAGGAAGCCGTCCTCGAAACGCTCACGAAAGAGTACGAACTGGCAAAGGTCCAGGAAGCCAAAGAAATCCCGACGGTGAAGGTGCTCGACGTTGCCAACATCCCGGATAAGAAATCCTTTCCGCCCCGATTGCTGATCATTTTTCTTGGCACGGCGTTGGCATTTGCCGGCGCCGTGACATGGGTGTTTGGGAACACGATCTGGCATGACACCGACTCTAGGGATCCGCGAAAGGTGTTTGCCCAGGAAGTTTTTTCGGCTGTCTCGGCCAGGGTGCGCCAGTTCTCGCGAAACGGCTCAGAAGGCCATCTGGATCGCAGGAGCTTTTGGAGCGGGCTTCGTAGGGGCCAAGTGAACTCAGAAGATTCGGAGTAGGGCCAGAAATTGCTGTAATCAGTGGAACCTATTTGGGGCCTTACTTGAGTGAGGAGCGTCGGATGAGAGGGAAGTGCGGCCTGTATTGGAGGCAACGTCAAATTCTCTGGGCTCGCGGCCGTTGCACGCTAGTCCTCTCAATCCACATTTGTATATTGGTTTTGTAAAGAGCTAAAGGACGCAGCAAGTTCGGCGAATTCGAGCAACGGAACAATCTGATGGCGAGCGTAGAGACAACGGCACTCTCAGAGGGAAAAGCTTGCACAGCTCCTGCGGAAGTAGCAAAGGAAGACGAATGGAAACCATCAGCAATTGCCGGCGACATCGCGACGCTTGGAGCCGGCACGGTGCTGGCACTTGCGTTCAACACGATGCTGGTCTTTCTGATTCCACGGCTGATGAGCGTGGAAGAGTACGGATACTGGAGGCTGTTTCTACTCTACGCAGGGTATGTGGGGTTCCTGCATTTCGGGTTCGCGGATGGCGCTCTGCTGAAGTGGGCGGGAAGAACGCTTGAGGCTGTTCATCACGAGGTGGGACCATCTTGGAAGTATCTGCTATTACAGCATCTGGCGGTAGTCCTCCCGCTAATTGCGATAGCAGGGGTCGTACCGGGGCTTTCCGCACACATCCGCATCTTGTGCATCGGCGTTCTGCTTTTCGGTTTGATCTTCAATTCGGCTACGCTTCTGCAATACAGCCTGCAGGCAGGGCGGGTGTTTCGACCGGTGGCGGTTGCCGCGGCCGTTCCTCCGGGAGTCTTCGTAGTTCTGGCGTTTTGCTGGAGCCTGAAGAACACGCCGACCGCGAACGAGTTGATGGCGCTGTACGGGATCGCATGGTTGGTCGTATTAATTCATCTGTGGACGCGGGTGAAGCCGCAGTTCGCGAACTCTTCCGATGCAGCATGGACACTGGGTAAGACGCTGACAACGTTAGGCTAGCCGGTTGTGCTGGCGAATACCGGATACGGTCTAGTGCAGTCTGCGGACCGGCTGGTGGTGAGCTCGACCCTGCCGATTTCGCAATTTGCGCAATACAGCCTGGCGGCGAGTGCCATGTTTGTACCGATCACGGCGATCACGGCGGTGGAGATGGATGAAGCGAATGTGGAGACTCTCCGTCGCTGAAGCTTTGGCCGGCGCTCAGAGGGATGAGAGAGAAGAAAGGTCGACGGGCTTATCCTTCGATTTCCCAGGATAAGTGACAGCGAGAAGATATTGAGTTTCAGCAGTTTAATGGAAAGGGAGAAACAATGCGCGCTTTGATTACAGGAATCACGGGGCAAGACGGTTCGTACATGGCCGAGTTCCTCCTGGACAACGGGTACGAGGTCTTCGGAGTCGTGCGGCGAAGCAGCGTGAAGAAATTCGACCGCATCGAGGCGCTGGTGGACGAGATAGAGCTGGTCGAGGGGGATCTGACCGACCAAACCTCCCTGGATCACATCGTGCAGTCCGTGCAGCCGGATGAGGTATATAACCTGGCGGCGCAGAGCTTTGTGCCGGTTTCCTGGAATCAGCCGGTACTAACGGGAGATGTGACCGGTCTCGGCGTGATCCGGATTCTGGAAGCGATACGCAAACACCGGCCACAAGCAAAGTTCCTACAGGCTTCGAGTTCAGAGATGTTCGGCAAGGTGCGGGAGACGCCGCAGACAGAGAAAACTCCCTTTTATCCGCGCAGTCCCTACGGCGTAGCCAAAGTGTTCGGGCACTACATCACGGTGAACTACCGGGAGAGTCACGGCATTTTTGCGTGCTCCGCGATGGGGTTCAATCATGAATCGCCGCGGCGGGGGGTGGAATTCGTCACGAAAAAGGTGACGCACCAGGTGGCGAGGATCAAGTGCGGCTTGGCCAAAAAGCTCCTGATGGGGAACCTAGACGCGAAGCGCGACTGGGGCTTTGCAGGAGACTACGTGCGGGCGATGTGGATGATGCTGCAGCAGCCGGAACCGGAAGATTACGTGCTGGCAACGGGGAAGACACACAGCGTTCGCGAGCTGCTGGAGGCCGCGTTCAGCGCGGCGGGGCTGAACTGGGAGGAATACGTGGAGATCGATCCCAAGTTCATCCGTCCGGCGGAAGTGGATTACCTGTGCGGAGACGCCACGAAGGCGAGGGAAAAGCTTGGCTGGGAACCGGAGGTGAGTTTCGAGGAATTGATCAGGATGATGGTGGAAGCGGACCTGGAGGCGGTGCAAAAGGCGGGGAAAGGGGACGCGCTGGCGGCCTCGATACGCAATGGGACTTCGTGAGCAGCGGCATTCGTGAAGGGCCGACGGTTCGAAAGAGTTCTTGAGAGGAGCAAAGGACAATTCCTGAGGCGGTGAACACGGAGGTTGAGGTTCCGGGTGCGCAGGCCGGAGCCACGCTAAAGATATCCCATGCCGTTCTGCTTACGAGCGCACAGCTCTCTCGGGGGCTGGTTCGGCTGCTCTTTGTAATCGTCGTGGCGCGTGCGCTCGGCCCGCGACAGTTCGGCTTGTACGCGCTGCTGCTCGCGATGGTGGAGATCCTGGCGGTGGCCTCCGGATCGGGCTACGGGGACTTTCTGACCCGGGAAGCAGCAAAGGACGCAAGGGTGGGTTGGGGGTTAGGGGCGCAGCTTACGCTGCTGCGCCTCGCGTGCTTATTGCCTTTAGCCGGCGTGGGGCTGGGGATTCTTTGGCTGCTCGGGTATCCGCGAATGGTGCTGATGGCTGCGGCGTGGCTGTCCTTGAGCCTGATTCCGCGATCAGTAAGCGAGGCCGTTCAGGGAGTGCTCCGGGGGATCGGCCGGTATGCCGCATACTTTGTTGTGGAGCTGGTCTTCGATCTGGCGCTTGTGAGCGGCGTGGCGTTACTCTTAGCGCGGGGCGGAGGCCTGAGCGTGGTGATCGGGACGGAGATCGCCGCGGCGGCCGGAGCGGGCGGGGCAGGCGTAGTTTTCGTTCTAATGTTTCGAACGAGGGAACGCATTGGACTGGAAGGGAAGGAATTACTGAGGAAGGGGGCCATTTTCAACGCGTATGCGTTCATCGGAAATCTTTATGACCGGATAGATATCGTGCTGCTGTCCAAGCTGGCGGGGGATAACGCCACGGGGGTTTACAGCGCGGCATATCGTCCGCTCAACACGGTCCAGCTCGTGCCCTATGGGGTTCTTTACAGTCTTCTACCCGGACTGTCGCGAAATGCGGAGAGCGGGGAGGAACTGCGGCGGCTGGAGAAAGCGATGGGGCTGCTGCTGAGTGCGGCCTTCGTTGTCGTCCTTGGCACGATGGTCTTTGCCGGTCCGGGGGTGCGCCTACTCCTTGGCCCCCGCTACGCCGAAGCCGCGATTGCCCTGAAGATCCTCATTTGGGCGGTAATTCTGCGGTATGTGAATTACGCGCTGAACATCAGGCTGCTCGCGGCTGGAAGAGAGAAAGTTTTTGTTGTGACCTCGATGGTGTGCCTCGCGGTGAACGTTGTCGCGAACGTGGTGTTTATCCCGATGTTTTCTTGGCGGGCAGCGGCTGCGATCACGGTCGTCACAGAACTAGTGTTGCTGGGGCAGAATTTTTACTGGCTGCACCGCACTTTGGGTTCAATTCCGAGGCCGCTTGGATTCGCGAGGACTTCACTCGTCTTCGCCGCCCTGCTCGTGGCGGCGCTTGTCGGAGCAAGGTTCGCTCCACCGCTTTTCGTTGGAACCGCATGTGTCCTCTTCTTTCTTGGTTATCTGTATCGCGTGGGGATGATCGGAGAGTTCGCGGCAGCTTGGGCCACCAGGGGAAGCACTGTTTTGGAGGTTTCTAATTCTTGATCATCGCCATCGATTCGCTGCCTTTATCGAGCCGGTACGCGAAAACGGGGACATATGTCTATGCGACCAATCTGCTAAAGGGCTGCTTAGAAATCGCCGAGAGCACAACCCCCGGAATCGAATTCCACGCGTTCGCGGCTCCGGGCGACAACTGGGCAACGAACGGTTTCGCTTCGCGTTCTCTTCGAGTGCATGAGAGCCGGATATTGGATCGAAAGCGGTTGTGGCGCTGGGGCGGCATGGCGTTTTCGACCTCGCTGCTCAAGCCGGATCTCGTTTTTCTCCCTAGTGGACACGGTTCGATACCTGGGCCGTTCGGTTCGACAGTAACTACCCTCTTGGACGCAATCCCTGTGCGACTTCCTTCGGAATTGGTGGGGGGGCGTTTGCGTTTGCGTTTTCTCACCTGGGCCAGCGCGAAACTCGCCAAGAAGATCATAACTATTTCGAATTGGTCCAAGCAGGACCTAGTGGAGATTTATGGGCTAGATCCGGCGAATGTTGAAGTTACATATTTGGGTTACGACAAACGGTTGTATAACGAAGCTCCAGCCGACCCCGAGGCGAGCGCAGCACTTCTAGCGCGCTTTGGAATTCGCCGGCCGTTCATTCTGCACCACGGAATGGTGCAACTGCGGAAGAATGTCCACCGCCTGATTCAGGCGTGGGACCGGATGCAGGACGGCTGCAAAGGGTTCGACGCACAACTGGTGGTGGCTGGTCCGATGGGCTACGGCCATGAGGAGATCCTCAGGATTCGTAGGGCGTCTTCGAACTGCGACCAAGTCATCCTGACGGGCGAGTTGCCCGATGCCGATCTGGCAACGCTAATCAAGAATGCTTCACTTTGCGTCATTCCTTCGCTTTATGAGGGCTTCTGCCTTCCCATGGTGGAAGCAATGGCCTGTGGGGTGCCGACGGTGGCGTCGAATAGTTCCTGTCTTCCCGAAATTTCCGGGGGGGTTCTGGAGTATTTCGACCCGTGTTCGATCGAGGAAATGGCTGAGGTCATCCGGCAAGGTCTAGAGGATTCTGGAATCAGGGACCGCCTTACGAGGGGCGGATTGTCGCGGGCGGCCCATTTTAGTTGGGAACGCTGCGCGCGGGAGACGTTGAACATCTTTGCCTTGACGTTGGCGCATGACTGAAAGGGCCGAGCACTATATCAGTTTTTTCCTTCGGTTTCTGGCGGGCTCTCAGGTCGAAGAATTGGAGCATACAAGGCGGAGGGGAGCAGATCGGGTAGCCGTGGAGGTATTTCAGATGCGTGTGAGTTACATCGTTCTCTCTAAATTGGTTTGGCCTAAACTATTCCCTCCTTGCCCTTTCTAAATAAGTTCTATTGTTTTCGAGGAACATTTTGAGATGCTGCAGAGTGCTCTGAGACCAGTCGTTGCAGGGAGATTGGTGATGCTCTCCCTTTTGACGTGTTGCGTCCTCATGAGTTCTCTAATTGCAATAACATTGCGCACAAGTTGGGGATTCGCACCTCTGCTTGGAGCGGCACTCCTCTACGGCATCTTTCGCTGGCCTGTCGCGGTGATCGGGGTCATTCTATTCGTGGCTCCTTTTTTGCCTCTACCGTTACTTTCGCTGAAACTCTATGGAACTCAGGGAGTTCAGGCTCTTTCGGCCTCGAAGGAGGTCGGATTACTCGCGGCAGCACTGGTTCTTGGAAGGCGACAAAGACTCAGCCTTCAGACAATGGACTGGGTAATGTTGGCTCTCATTGTCTGGGCGACAAGTTTGAGCATGATGCTATCGATTCCTTCGATGTGGATCGGTCTTAAGGACGATTTCGGCTTTGTGATCTCCTACCTTGTCGGACGTGCCATCTCTCTAGACCGGCTGTGGGTGAAGGTGGGTTTATGGATCGCTGGGATAGTAGCTGCCCTGGCGTTGCTCGAGTTCTTTGTGTTGGGAATAGGCCCTCGTATCCTGCTCATGAATCTTAGAGATCCCGTGGAATTGACATCGTTTAAAGCGGACTTTTTTGGTGGATTCAGGGCTAGTTCCACTTTGGGAGGGCCATTAGAATTCGGCGGCTTCTGCGCAATTGTGCTGCTCATTTTCGCGAGTTTCTATCGTCAGCTACCTAAGAAGTACTGGCTCCTAGGTGCTCTGGTCTTTCTGGGCTTGCTCTCATCTGCCACTCGTATGGCAGCACTTGGATTAGTTCTGGGTTGTATGTATATAGCAGTGCGGACAAACGAGAAGTTGAGATTTGCGGCACTCCTTTTCGTCTTCGCGATCTCAGTCGCAGGGGTGATGTTGCCATTGATGGGGTTAGAGGGGTTTCTAAAAGCAACACTGAGTGGGGAGGATTCTTCTCTCAGTTCTCACAGCCTCAGTATTCGAGAGAAGTCAGCATACGTTTTAACACATCCCTTGGGTAGCGGCGCAGGAACAGTTGGTCCTAGGGCGGCAGCTAGAGACCCCAATTCTCTTGAAGTGGAAAGTGGCTATCTGTTATTTGGCATGGAATATGGATGGCTTGGGTTCTTCTTGTTTCTTGCATTTTGTGGATGGATGCTGTTCCACCTTGCCAGAGACGAGTCGAATTTTGGCGTCGCCGCATGTTCGGTCTTGATCGCGATGCTCACAATGCTGACGTTTACTCCCATCCACATGGAGTTCGGCCTGAACAGTTGGGCGTGGGTTATTATTGGCTCCGGCCTTCGCCCGCGTAGCCTTACCACGACGTGACGCTGGTCTGACGAGCATTTTGAACGCTGCTCGCCTTGGGCATCGGCTCTCCCGGAACATGAAAACCTAACATGGCTGGCAAGTGGAGGGTGTTGAGACATCTAATGCACAGCCGATGGGGCACGAAAGGAGTGTGTGATCCCCGTCCATACCACTATGCGGGAAGATGTCTCGCCTATTCTGCGAATGCCGTACGACACGGCCGTGATGGACTTGGGGCATTTCCCGGATGCGGTACCGAGCGAAACGGTGTTTTGAGATCGTGGCCAAAGGGCGGGAGCGGCAAATGGGAAACCGAGAACATGCACTGATGCACTTACGTAATACCCTGAAACGTCGCCAGTATCGCTTTAGCTTGCAGTCGCGACAAAAAAAGTTCGACCTGTTTTGGGCTCTGATGAAGCCCAATTCCGGTGAGCGAGTATTGAATATCGGTGCAACGCCACCTCACCTTGGCCTTGCGTTAACCGGAGAGCAGACCGACGGTTGCTTCGAGCAACCCGAGCAGGACCCACGTTGGGGAAGTTTGGAAGTAGTGGGGATCAATCTTGATCATGAGAACTCACGGCAATACGGTGCGTTTTATCAGAGAGCGAATCGTACTGCCGTCACCGCGGATGCCTGTCGACTGCCTTTTAGGGATGAGGCCTTTGACATCGTTTTCTCGAATGCTGTCATCGAGCACGTTCCTGGCGCGCTCCAAAAACGCATGGCGGATGAAATCATGCGCGTCGGACGTTCGTGGTTTATCACGACTCCTAATTTCTGGTATCCCATAGAAATGCACCACAAGTTACCGTTGTTCCAGTACTTACCGCGATCACTGCAAAGAAATCTTCAAGTACGCTTTCACACTTGGCCTGAATCCGAAACCATTTCCCTTTTGAGCGCCAGGCAGTTTAAGAGATTGTTCCCAGGGAGTGAACTGCTCAAAGTCCGCGTAACCTTTTGGCCTGAAACCCTAATTGTTTTTCACCGTGACTTGAGACACGTTACGCTTCCTGGTCACTCCGCCGGGAAGGCCTCGGAACTAGAAGGGCAACGGATTGACGTGCCAGTCGAATTAGCATGATCGGAATTTCGAGAACCTAATGCTTCCCGCGTTGCAAGCTATTCTGTTGGTCGGAGGGTTGGGCACTCGTCTGCGGTCCGAGTTGGGTGATCTGCCGAAGCCGATGGTGGACATCGGCGGTCATCCGTTCCTGGAATTGATGATGCTTCATCTCCGGAGGTTTGGCATTGCTGCCGTTGTCCTGGCCGTTTCTCATCGGCACGAGTCTATCGAAGAGTATTTTGGTGATGGCGCATCTCTCTTCGGGCTGAGAAGGAGTTGACGGACGATGCGAGTCGGGATTGACGCCCACTGTCTGGGTCAAAAGAAGACTGGGAATGAAACCTACACTTACAATCTCGTGAAACATCTCGCGAATCTCGAGCGGAATGGAATTGAGTACACCGTTTACGTGGGCAAGGAGTGGGAGATTGGGGAGAAGCTGTTCCCGGGAGGTTGGTTTCGTGCGAAAGTGATTCGGCCCTTCAATCCGCTGATCCGAATTCCCATTGGCTTCGCGATCGAAAGCCGAATGCAGAAGCTGGATGTTCTACACGCGCAGTATCTGCTGCCCCATCATTTAAGGTGCCCAACGGTCCTTACAGTCTATGATGTGCTGTATGAGAGGTTTCCAGAATACTTTACAAAAGCAGACTTCTATCGCCACAAATTCGGAGTTCCGTGGTCATGCCGACGCGCGGACCATATCATCACAGTGTCGGAGGCGAGCAAGCGGGACCTGGTGGAAATTTACGGATTAGATCCTAAGCGAATCAGCGTCACGTATCTGGGACCGGATACCTGTTACCGTCCGCTTGATACAGTCGATGCGAAGGCGCGTCTGGTGGAAAGGTACGGACTTGATTGTGAGTTTCTTCTGTACGTGGGAGCGATTCAGCCGAGGAAGAATATTCCCAGATTGTTATCCGCGTTCGCGAAGGTTAAGCGCGAGCACCGGCTGCCACACAAGCTTGTAATAGTTGGTCCCAAGGCATGGCTAGCGGAGACTGCGTTTAGGTCGCTGGAAAGCAGCTCGGTAAAAAGGGATGTAATTGTGACCGGCTACGTGCCGAAAGAAGACTTGCCGTATTTCTACAACGCGGCGGCCGCGTTCGTGTATGTCTCAATATGTGAGGGTTTTGGACTTCCCGTGGTAGAAGCGATGGCGTGCGGGACGCCAACGATAACGTCGCGAGGTTCGTCGCTCGAGGAAATAGCCAGGGATGCGGCGGTTCTAGTTGACCCTCGTGATGACGAGGAAATTGCGAGTGCGATGGAGAGTGTGTTGTCGGATTCGGATTTGCGGGCGAGGCTGCGGGAACTGGGATTGGCACGGAGCAAGGAGTTCAGTTGCCGGAAAATGGCTATGCAGACGCAGGAGATTTATCGGAGACTGATGTCGTGAGCGAGAGTGTGAAACAAAAGTTGCGGATCGCGATGCTGGGGTCGCGGGGGATACCGCACACGTATAGCGGGTATGAGGCGTTCCTTGGGGAAGTGGGGCCGCGGCTGGTGGAGCGGGGGCATGAAGTGATCGTGTATTGCCGGCGCAGTCTCTTCCGGGAGAGGCCCAAAACGTACAAAGGGGTGCGGCTTATTTATTTGCCGGGCATCGAAACGAAAACGATGGGGACGCTGACACACACGCTGGTGTCGATGGGGGACGTGTTGTTCCGCGGAGTGGACGTGATTTTTGTAGTGAACGTGGTCAATTCGTTCCTTTGTATTTTGCCGCGGATGATGGGGAAGAACGTGGCGATTAATGTGGACGGGCTGGATTGGAAGCGGGGCAAGTGGGGGCGGCTGGGGAGGAAGTATTTTTACTGGAATGCGAAATCAGTGGGGAGGATTTGTCCCAGAGGAGTGGTGACGGACGCACGCGAGATGCGGCGGATTTATCTGGAAGAGTTTGGCACGCCGAATGTGAGCATCGCTTATGGGGCGAACATCGAGAAGACGGAAAAACCGGAGGTGGTGAAGCAATACGGGCTGGAGCCGTCAGGGTATTACCTAGTGGCGAGCAGGCTGGTCCCGGAGAACAATGCGGATCTCATCGTGCGCGCGTTCGAAAAGGTAAAAACGACACGGTTGCTGGCGATTGCGGGGAATGCAAATTACCGCAGCGCGTTTGTGGACCGGCTGAAAGAGACGAAGGATGCGCGCGTGAAGTTTCTGGGGCACGTCGGAAACGCGGAGCACGTGAAAGAGCTGCACTGTAACGCGTACGCGTACGTACATGGGCACAGCCTAGGGGGAACGAATCCCGCGTTGTTGAAAGCGCTGGGATGCGGGAACTGCGTGCTGGCGCTGGGGACAGCGTTCAATCAAGAAGTGCTGCGTGACTATGGGATCCTGTTTGAGAATGACGCGTTCGATCTGGCGAGAAAGATGCAGGACATCGAGGACCATCCGGAGATCGCGGCGGAATACAGGGTTCGCGCGCCGCAGAGGATACGCGAAGCATACACCTGGGGAAAAATTACGGACCAATACGAAGAGCTTTTTTTGCAGCTAGCAAACGGACAAGATCCCACGAAAGTGCATTCGACGATTACTCAGCAGTCATGTCAGCAAGACCAAGACGTGATGGCAGCTTCGGCAACGAGTGCCGAAAACTAAAGAAGTTTCGCGAAAAGCAAGCAATCAAATCGATCTGTATGAATATTGAGGCACTCGAGACGCTGAGGTCTGTGTGCATCTTCGTTCTTGCATGAAGAAGTACGCTCTAAGATTTCTAATCAAGTGGAGGAGAACACGATGGCGTTTGAGGTGGAGTCACGTCATTTGGGGGAAGTGGTGGTTTTGGCGGGGAAGGCTTACGAGGACGCGAGGGGATATTTCATGGAGGCGTACCGGGAAGATCAGTTCCTGGAGCTGGGGTTGCCCGGAATTTTCTTGCAGGACAACCATTCGTATTCAAACAAGGGAGTGGTGCGGGGCCTGCATTTCCAGTGGGAGCCGCCGATGGGGAAATTGATGCGAGTAACACGCGGGGCGGCATTTTTGGTTGCGGTGGATTTGCGGGTTGGGTCGCCCACGCTGGGGAAATGGGTGGGGATCGAAGCGACGGCGGAGAGCCGGAAGCAGGTGTGGGCGCCGGCGAGTTTCGCGCGAGGATTTTGCGCGCTGACGGATGACGTCGAGGTGCAATACAAGTGCACCGGCACCTACAACGCGAAGGCGGAATCGGCGATTCGATGGGATGACCCGGCGATCGGGATCGAATGGCCGATACGCGAGGTGATTATTTCGGAGAAGGACCGCAATGCGCAAACGCTGGCGGAGTGGCTCGCTTCACCAAATGCACGGCATTTCACATATCCCTTGCAAGCCGTGGGCGCCTGATCGAGGAAGTGGAAAAGAGGACAGAGGAGGAAAAGAGAATGCGATTGCTTGTGGCCGGCGGCGCAGGTTACGTGGGGTCAGCGCTGATTCCGAGGTTGCTGGAGCGCGGATACCTGGTGGACGTGGTGGATCTGTTCTGGTTTGGAAACAACCTGCCGGCGGAGACGCGTTTGCTGAGCAAGGATCTGTTCGACATGACGGTTGAGGACTTGAAGGATTACGACCAAGTGATTTTCCTGGCAGGACTCTCGAACGATCCGATGGCGGAGTTTTCGCCAAACAAGAATTTTGTTTACAACGCGGCCGCTCCGGCGTACCTAGCCTACACGGCGAAGAAGGCGGGTGTGAAGCGATACATCTATGCGAGTTCGTGCTCGGTGTATGGATACACGGTGAATGAACTGTACGACGAGACGCGGCCCGTGGCCTCTTCCTATCCTTATGGAATCTCCAAGCTGCAAGGTGAACAAGGAGTTATGAGTCTGGTGGATGACGGGTTTTCGGTCATCGCTCTGCGGAAAGGGACGATTTCCGGTTACAGCCCGCGGATGCGCCTTGATCTGATCGTGAACACCATGTTTCGCACAGCGCTGCACGAAGGGGCCATCACGATTAACAACCCGTCAATCTGGCGGCCGATCCTGGCGATGGAAG
>Ga0209517_10005335_pt1 | contig 16414 bp, 16 predicted proteins | sample PeaSoiMetSII2010_FD_187695 | JGI IMG/M metagenome (GOLD analysis project Ga0209517, IMG submission 187695) | Peat soil microbial communities from Weissenstadt, Germany - SII-2010 (SPAdes) (version 2) | ecosystem: Environmental > Terrestrial > Soil > Wetlands > Peat | place: Germany...
GAATTCTAGCGGTCGCGTCACGAACGTCAAGAAACACCTGGTAAAGAGAGCTGTGCTTTTTGTCGTACTTCACCAGCCGTTTCAACGACTCGTTATCCGCAATCGGAGCCAGCGGCCCATCAATGGCGCGGATGATCTCGCCCAGGAAAATGTCCCGGGGAGGTCTCCGCAGCAAGTATCCTCCTTGCGCGCCCCGCAGGCTGTCGACGAAGCGCGCCGTCTTCAGATCGAGGAGGATTAACTCCAGGAATTTCTGCGGGATGTCTTCGGCGGCCGCAATGTTGGAAATCTTCGTCGACTCAGGATAGTTTCGCGCCAGTCTGATCATGGCCTCCAGCGCATAAAGGCCCTTCTTTGAAATTCTCATAGGTCCATCTACTTACTAAGGTTTTCGCCGGCTTATGTCAAGAGACTCTTTTACCGATCGCTCCGCGCGCCCCGCAGGGGGCGCTGCAGCCCAAGCAGGCTCCGGAACCCTTCGCCAGACGATGGCCCCTTCATCTGAGGCGCTCAGGAATCTCTGGAGGGTGCCGCCGGGTACTCCAGAGTTGTGACGTGGCTAGTTAGTCGATCGGTCCGATAGACTTAATTATATTTCTTGTTGACAGCGCTCGCGGACCTCTTATACGCTACCATTCTGATAGGGCAAATAGACACACTTCCACCCGCGGCGGAATTTTTGCTGACCTTTAGCACCCAGCGGGGGAAGCTTATGCAGGCTGTCCTTCGGTAGATCGGACCCTCGCAGAACTGCGGTATCCGGTCCCAGCCGAAGTATGACCAAAGGAGCGTATGCCGTGAATGCAGAGAACCGGACTACGGGCACAAATTCCATAAGCAGAGTGATGATGCAATCCCAGGAACGGAAGCAGCGATTGGCGAACCTGAGGTGGCTGCAGTTGACGCTTGTTGCCGCGGGGTTCTTAATGGCGGCTTCAGCCGCGCGAGCTCAAGGAGAGGCTTCAATATCCGGAAATGTCGCGGATGCGACTGGCAGCGCAATCCCTCGCGCAGCGGTGAAAATCATCAACACAGAAACCGGTGCGACTCGCAGCACGGTTTCCGACGACTCCGGCCGATTCGAGGCTCCAATGCTCGCGGTCGGGGCGTACGAGGTTATCGCTGACCAAGCGGGGTTCTCGCAGGCCCAGCGGACCGTCACGCTCGTACTGGGCCAACACGCCACCGTTGATTTGACACTGCCTCTCGCTAAGGTCCGCGAGGCGATTCAAGTCGAGGCGGCCCCGTTCCGAGCGGAGGTGAGCACCTCGGATGCATCAGGACTCGTCAGCGGGCGCCAAGTGAAGGACCTGCCGCTGAACGGCCGCAGCTACGACCAGTTGCTCACTTTGAACCCCGGCGCGATCAACTACACCTCGCAGCGGAGCGGTGGCGTGGGCGCATCAAACTCGGTGATCGGGAACATGTTTGCAGTTTCGGGCCGCCGCCCGCAAGAGAACCTGTTTCTCCTAAATGGGGTGGAATTCACGAGTGCCTCCGAAATCAACAACACCCCGGGTGGGGCCAGCGGTCAGCTCTTGGGTGTTGACGCGGTGCGTGAGTTTGCTGTCGTTGCCAACAGCTACGGCGCTGAATACGGCAAGCGCCCCGGGGCTCAGATTAACATCGTGACGACCTCAGGCACGAATGAGATGCATGGTGACATCTACGAGTTCCTGCGCAACAGTGCTCTGGACGCCCGGAATTTCTTTGATGGGGCGAACATTCCGCCATTCCGACGGAATATGTTCGGAGGCTCGCTGGGCGGGCCCGTCAAGAAAAACAAGTCATTCCTTTTTGGGAATTACGAAGGATTTCGTCAGGTCCTCGGCTTGAGTGACGTTACGCTCGTGCCGGATGCAACCTCCCGCGCAGCCGCGGCGTCCGGCACTCTGCCGCTGCTCAATCTTTGGCCCGTCGCCAATGGGCCTGAGCTTCTGACTTCGACCGGGGCACAAAGTGGAATCGCGGAGGCTTCCAGCAATCCCTTGCAGCAGATCCGGGAGGATTTTGGAACGGCGAGGTTCGACCAAATCTTCTCGGATAAGGATTCCCTCGTTGCCGTTTACACGGGGGATGACAGCGAAGCCCATACGCCGACGAGCAACCCTTTCAGTTGGTCTGAAGTTTTCTTGCGGGAGCAGGTGGCGAGCTTAAGCGAGACGCATGTCTTTTCATCGGGCTTGCTCAACAAGGGCACGATCGGATTCTCGCGCGGAGCCTTCTATTTCAACAGCGGAGTTTCCGGGCCGGCGGCCTCAGTACCGGGCGGCTGGATCCATGCCGAACAGCCCGTTGGAACCATAGTGATCGGCGGGGGCACGACGCTCAATGGCGCGTCCCAGCTCACCAACGGCGGCACGAATGCGGGAAGCAACCTCTCGCAGGCGCGCAACCTCCTCACGGCCCACGATGAGGTCTCGCTCACACATGGCCGCCATCTGCTTAGTCTCGGTGGCTGGTTGCAGCGAATCCAGTCCAACGACAACCTCATCCAAGATCAATACGGCCAGGCTTCGTTCTCCAGCCTGCAAACCTTCCTAAAAGGCACGGTGAGTACATACACCTACGCGCCGTCCTACACCCCCTTGTCCTGGCGTTCACTCGAGGGAGCCTTTTTTGCGCAGGACGCAATCAAGCTAACAACGGGCTTGGAACTCCGGCTTGGATTCCGCGGCGAGTTTACTAACGGTTGGAACGAGGCCTGGGGACGTGCGTCGAACTACGTCTTCGATGCAAATGGCGTGCTGGAAACTCAGCCGCTGGTTGGCCATTCTGTCTTCTCCGCAAACAACGCGAAGTTCCTGCCCGCACCCCGGCTGGGAGTTGCCTGGTCGCCCTTCGGCTCAAGGAAAACAGTGGTCCATGCCGGCTTCGGTCTATATTATGCGTTGAACGACGCCTTAGATTATCGACTGGACCAAGTCGCTCCCTTCAACACTGTCTTTGCAGCCAAGAGTTTGGCATTTTCGAGCATCGCACCCGATGCGTCGTACGCGGGTGCAAAAGTCGTCCCGAGCGGCGTGCAGCCCAACCTACAGACGCCCACGGTTGAGTCTTATACACTGAAAATCGAACAACAGCTTTCCCCCAGCACTACGCTGAGTGCGGGTTACATCGGGTCGCATGGCTATCACGAAATCCTCTCGATAGACGCCAACGTCCCGTTCCCGACGATATGCCCGGCATCGCCGTGCCCCGCAAGCTATCCCGCGGGGACATGGTACAACCCGACCAACGCGCCGCTCGCCAACAACGCCTTGACGAATTCGACACATTGGTTCTCCGAGGGCGTTAGTTCCTACAACGCACTTCAGGTGGACGCCCGTCGCCATTTCAGTCGAGGATTTGCGCTTCGCGCCGTCTACACTTACTCCAAGGCACTCGACGACGGTGACAGCTTGAACACCAGCATCGCGACGAATTCCCCGGCGTTCGCTTCAAACCCCCTTCGCCCTCGGCTGGACTATAGCCGGGGCTCTTTCGACATCCGGCACGCCGCAGTCATCAATGCCACATATAACCTCCCGTTTGGACGCGCCAAGTCCGTTCAAGGGAATCCCTGGGCGGAGCGCTTCATCGGAAATTGGCAGCTGAGCGGAATTGAGACTTTGCAATCCGGGCTGCCGTTTACACCACAATTGTCCTACAACCCTTCGAACGATGGCGACGGCCGCAATCCGGTGAGGCCGTCCTTGGATCCGAATTTCACGGGGCGGCTTATCCTAGGCGGCCCGAATCGTTACTTCAACACGGCGGCCTTCATCCCCCCGCTGGCCGGCACGTACGGCGACGCGCCGCGCAATTTCTTGGGGGGGCCGGCACTCGCGGAAACCGACCTGTCCCTGGCGAAGGATATTTCGTTTTCGGAGCGCCTGAGGCTGCAATTTCGGGCCGAATTTTTCAACCTGCCCAACCACGCGAACCTCAACACGCCGAATCCTGTCGTGTTCACTGCGGCCACGGGGGGTCCATCGCCCACGGCCGGCGTGATCACGTCGACCTCGACCAGTTCGCGGCAGATTCAGTTGGGATTGAAACTCCTTTGGTGAGGAGGAACAAAGGCGGCGCGACTAGCAAGGACATCGACAAGGAAAGCGACCCTTACGGGACCTACGAGGTGAACGTTCAGTTGCAGGCAGAGGCCGGCTTCGGACACTTGGTTGCCGGCCAATTCCTCAGGCAGGCCACCCCGAGCGGAAACTCTTCTTATCCATACGCCTTCGCGGACTACCCCTTATAATGAGGTAAGGCATGGACATCAAGGTCAGCGCGCTTGGGCTGGTTGTAGGATTCATGGTTGGAATGACCGGGATGGGCGGGGGCGCGTTGATGACCCCGGCGCTGATCCTGCTGGGCATCGCACGCCCGTCTCTGGCCGTCGGGACCGATCTGGTTTGGAACGCACTCACCAAGAGCGTCGGCTCCGTCGTTCACATCCGGCAGCATACCGTCGACAATCGAATCGTCAAGCGTCTGGCGATGGGCAGCATTCCTGGCGCCCTCGCCGGGCTCGGGCTGTTGGCGATTCTGCGACGCGCCAGCGTCCAGCATGAGGACAAGGTCGTTGTTGGGGTTCTGGGCGTGGCCTTGGTGTGCGTGGCCCTGGCACTTTATGCTCGAGCGGTTGTGGGCAGATATCTGAAATTGCCGACCCAGGAGCAAGTCTCGCGTGGACCTTGGTGGCTGACTTCACTGGTTGGGTTAGTGGTGGGTTTTCTGGTGAGCATCACATCGGTGGGCAGCGGCACCCTGATCATCGCCTGCCTGGCGTTCCTCTATCCAGCAATGCCTCTTAAGAAGCTTGTAGGCTCCGACATCTTCCACGCCCTTTTCCTCGTCGGAGTCTCCGCGATCGGGCATGCGGGGCTGGGCACGATTAATTACAAGCTACTCGTAGGCTTGCTGGTCGGATCCGTGCCTGGTGTGTGGATCGGCAGCAAGTTGAGCGCCCGCTTTCCAGAGAAGATCCTCCGCCCGATCCTGGCCACCACCTTGCTTTACCTCGGGTTGAGACTCCTGTAGAAACACTCCGCCGCGCGGCTGCGCACGCCTGGCGGAAATCTCTGGAAATGCGGCTCCCACGGGAGCCCGGCGGAACCTCACGAAATACCCACCCCCGCATTGTGCTATGATAATTCCCTTCGCCGGTTGCGAGTTGTTGCTTCAGAACAACGCAGTCACTGTCGGGCTTTGGTGGCGAAGATTCCGAATATCTTGCGCAGCAGGGTGTGCCTTTCGAAGGAACGGCGTAGTTTTACGTTTGAGAGGTTACGAATGAGCAATCTGATTTCTCCGCATGGAAGTCAAAAACTCAATCCTCTTCTGTTACAGGGGCCGCAACTTCAGGAAGAGAGCACGAAAGCGCAATCCCTGACAAAAGTTCCAATGACTAGCCGCGAGACCAGCGACCTGATCATGATGGGAATTGGTGCATTCACCCCGCTGGAGGGGTTTATGGGAAGAGACGATTGGCAACGCTGTTGTGAAACCTACAGCCTGCCCAGCCGGGCGGGGCTCTTCTGGCCCATACCCATTACCCTCTCGTCCACTCAAGTCCTGGCCGATTCCATTACGATTGGCGACGAGGTAGCGCTATGGGACACTGAAACTGAATCCATCATGGGCACCATGAGGGTCACGGAAAAGTATGCCGTCGACAAGGAGTTCGAGTGCAAACAGGTTTTCCGCACTACCGACCGGGCGCACCCCGGCGTACAGAAAGTGATGGAGCAGGGATCCGTGAATCTTGCGGGCCCTGTCAAAGTGCTCTCGGAATCCTACTACCCGGAAATGTTTAAGGGTATCTATCAGCGGCCTGCGGAAGCCCGCAAGGCCTTCGAGGAACGCGGATGGAATACCGTGGCCGCTCTGCAACTCCGCAACCCCATGCACAACTCTCACGCCTACCTGGCCTGGATTGCCATCGAAGTTTGTGATGGGGTTTACATTCATCAACTCGTGGGCAAGCTCAAACCCGGCGACATCCCGGCCGAAGTGCGTGTGAAGGCCATCGATGCGCTGGTCAATAAGTATTTCCGCAAAGACCGGGTAATCCAGGGTGGTTACCCCATGGAAATGCGCTACGCCGGGCCGCGCGAAGCGCTGCTGCACGCTGTGTTCCGGCAGAATTACGGCTGCACTCACCTCATCGTGGGACGCGACCACGCCGGCGTGGGCGACTACTACGGGCCCTTCGACTCCCAGAAGATCTTCAACGAAATCCCTTCCGGCGCCCTGCTTTTGCGGCCCTTGTGCATGGATTGGACGTTCTATTGCTATGAATGCGGCAGTATGGCGTCAATGAAGACCTGTCCCCACGAGAGCCAGGCCGTCATCGATGCAGACGGGAATTACAAGGGAGGGGCTCGTTTGCTCTTATCAGGGACGATGCTGCGGAAGTTGATGAGCGAGGGAAAGCCTGTCCCCTCGGAGTTCTCCAGACCTGAAGTGATTAGGATTTTGAAAGACTACTACGATAGCCTCGACCAGAAAGTGGAGGTAAAACTCCACGGGTTTGCCACAGGGCAGACCCAACAACCGGTCCGCTAAATTGTCCTGGGCCCCTCGATCTCACGGTCGGCGGGAATGCGATTGATCGCGAGAATGGCGTTGCCGGCGTCCGCATCAGCATGCCAAAGTCCGTCTGTTCGCACTGAGGGGCAACACCTTCGAAACCCAAGTCTCGTGTAGCCGACTTTTTGTCACTTCCCTGCCCTCGCCTTGCGACGCCGGAGCCTGACCTCGTTTTCCCAAATTGCCCGTGCTCCCTTCAGGGGCTGATTTGCGCCGATTGGCGAGTCAAAGACTCCTGATTTGCAGCCTTCAAAAAAGTGATGTCCTTTGTTTTCAGCAGCTTCTTGGCTTTGTTCCCGCGATTTTTGTATTCTCGCGCGGTCCTCCGGGTTTCCCCAAGCCCGGCAATTCCGGTCCCTGCTGCATCCCCCGCGATCCAGTCCCCCGCCCCAACTCGCGCGATGCCAAAACGCTCGAGTTTTGGTTCTATTTCACGCATTTGAGCGCTCAATTTGGGGTTCGTTTTGAGTTCGTTTTGAGTTCGTTCCTGAAAGCCTCTCTTTGTTTTCAATAACATACTGGCTTCGTTCGTACTATTTTTTGTTTTTGCGAAGCCACTCTCTCTCGCGTGCCCCAGGACCATCCCGCTTTTCCTTTCCCATCCGGCCATCCCGGCGCCCGCCTGCGACAATGTGTCCATCACAAGACCACGATTATAGGCTATCACACGTCCGTGAAGTTGTCAAGTGGAAAATGCAAAAAGTGAGCAGACTTTCCCGAATTCCCTCGCCCCGCCTGGCCAGACCGCGCCCGGAAGCGTGCCTGTGACAAGATGTCGTTCTGCGGTGTGCCTGTGGCCGGAAAATGAGTACCTGCCTCCCCTCCTGAACGCCAGTTATTCCCCCCGAGGTCGCATCTGCGGTTTGCCGACATAAGTCCAAGTGATCGCAAGCAGGGACGGTAGCTTCCTCGATGCCGACTCCCGGGGGATTAGGGGTTGCGCATCTGCAAGTAGGTCTTTCCCCGGAACAATGGAAATGGGTTGCCGAAGACCCTGACCCCGAAGCGCCAGCCTGACCATGGCGCTTGACCGAGGGGTATGCGGCGCGGTACGGTGGGGATGGCCGGAAAGGAGCACCCATGACGATCACCATTGACATCACCCCCGAGGTTAAGACGGCGCTGGCGCGCCAGGCTGCCGCCGAGGGCCGTGAGGTCGAGTCCTATGCCGCCAGTCTGCTCGAACAGGCGGTCCATCCCGCCGCCGCGCCTCCGACGCCGCCCGCTAAGGACATGGTTGAACTCTTCGCTCCGCTGCGCGGCTTTAATCTGGACTTTGAGCGCGACAGGGACACCGGCCGGGATATCAACCTGTGAAGGGCTATCTGGTTGACACCAACGTCCCGTCTGAGTTGACCCGCGAAACCCCGGACGCGCATGTGGTGGCTTTTCTCCGCTTGACCGCTCCCTTTTGCCGAGGTAGGGTGGATGTGGACACCTTTTTGACCGGGAGGCGCCCATGACCCTTGAGATTACACGACCGGAAACCGAAGCCCGTATCCAACGCCACCTCCAAAGCGGTCAGTTCCACGACCTCGACGATCTCCTCACGAAGGCGCTCGATGCGCTGCCGGAACCGGAGACGGCGGCGACTCCGCCGGAGCGCCGGACCGGGCAAGCGCTGATCGATGCCTTCGCCGAAATCCGTGGTTTGCTGAGCGACGAAGAAATCGATCGGATGTTCAGCCGCAACCCCTCGACCGCACGTCCGGTGGACCTGTCGTGAACGGCGGTTTTCTTTTCGACACCAATATTCTTTCGGAGTTGATGCGATCGCGGCCGGAACCCAAAGTCTAGAACTGGGTGGCGGCTCAGGATTTGGGCGCGTTGTTTCTGAGCGTCGTGAGTATTGGCGAACTAGAGACGGGATTCACGACCATGCAGGATGCCGCACGTCGAGCCCGCTTGGAAGCCTCGCTTGAGCGCCACTTGAGGCTCCTGTTTCCGGGGCGTGTTCTGCCGGTGACGCAGGCCATTGCGGCACGGTGGGGCTGACTGGGCGGAATGCGTGAGTTGGCGGGCCGGCCCTTAAGTGCCCCGGATGGTATGATCGCCGCGACCGCACTTGAACACCGCCTTACCCTCGTGACGCGGAACGTCAAGGACTTCGCCGCCCTCGGCGTCGATCTTCTCAACCCCTGGGACGAGGTGTGAGTTCTAAGGCGATCCCCCTGCCCGCACGACATTCAGAAAATCCGCCACTTTTATCATCTGGGCCCCTCCGAAGGTCTTGAGTTTGAGCAGATGATGGTCTCGCGTCACGAGATATTCCGACTTTCCTCCACGGCGCACTCGAGGATGCGGTTGTCGGCGGGATCTTCCCTCACGGCGTCGAGTTTCTGCGCCGGCGCCACCCTTACCGTGAAGCATGTTCTCGGCGCGATTCGGCAATCAGTCGCAGCACGTCGCTTGCTTTGATGCCGCGTTCGCGGGCCTTCTGGCGGCCATAAGACTTCAAGGTCTGCCACTGCTCTTCCCGGATATAGCGATCTACGGCCTCGGCGAGCACTTCATTGACCGTGCGCTCCTGCGCCCGCGCCACCTTTTCAATCTCGGCCTGAAGTCCGTCCCGAAGACTCAGATTCTCTGTCTGTCCCGTGGCCATGCCCTTATTATCTCACGGCCCCCCACCGGAGTACACCCTTACCGGCTGTCAATTATCGGCAAAAAACCGACCCAACCCCGATTCCCTATTCCCGAGTTCCGCCCCTAACACCTGGCACCCGACACCTTATACCGGCTTCTTCTTTCTCGCCACTCGCCACTTGTCACTGCCTTTTGCGGCTCCCACAAGTCCCTTCGGGAAATCGCAGACCCCCAGGAACTGGGGTCTGCGTCAGCCGCCGGAAAACTGTGTGAGTGGGCGGGCTCGAACATAGGCAACTCACGCAGGAGCAAGGAACTTGGTGGAGGAATTGCTGGCCGCCCATGACCTGCGGGGCTGCTACGCCCAGTTCGTCATAGAACGTTGTAAACATTGTTTCGATGTCCCCTCCTACCCGCCGCCGCACCTGCGCGCTAGCCGCTCCCCGCCTGCCTGGCCAGACCGCGCCAGGAAGGGTGACTGTGACAAGATGTCGTTCTGCGCTGTGCCCGTGGCCGGAAAATGAGAACCTGACTCTCCTCCTGAACGCCAGTTATTCCCCCCGAGGTCCGATCTACGGTTTGCCGACAATCCGAGCAGTGCTAGGCAAATACTAGGCTTTTAAATCGCTCGCGGGACAGAGAATCAAGAGCTATTTATAGGCTTGCGTGACTTGCATCTCGGAGGAGTCACGCTACACAAACCAGCGCCCGCCAGCTAGTCACGGCGGTGCCCACAACGCAGGCAAGCCCGGCAATCACACCTCGGAGCGGATACATCGTCGGATAACCAGGTCACTTCTCCTGAACTGGGAGGCTCGCCGGATGATACTGCGCGGCTTCCTGGTGCTTGCCCCACGCTGCATATAACTCTTCCAACCGTTGTGCTGCCTCGATCGCCAAAGGGCTGCCCTCTTTTTGTACACTCTTCAGCGTGAAATAGGCATCTCGGAGCAAGGGCTCTGCCTCGGCATAGCGCCCCTGAATAGTCAAGCACTCGCCCAAGACGCCTTGTGTGAACGCAGTGAGGTAGTGCTTCTTACCGAGAAGCCGTATCCTTGTATCAAGAGACTCGAGAAGCAAGGGTTCGGCTTGGGCAGCTCGACCGGTTTTATTGAGAGTCAGACCTAAAATGGACAACGCGCCTGCCGTCCAGGGATGCCCTTTCGGATACGAGTGCCTGAAGATTTTCAGCGCATGCCGGGCTTGTTCCTCAGCCTCTCGGTAACGGCCTTCCAGGTCGAGCAGATAAGCTGAATTCATTAAAGCGTAGCCAGCGCTGGTGCCCTCGCCCACGGCCAGAAATGCCGCTACGCTCTCCCGCATCAGCGGGTCTGCTTGGGCATATTTGCGCTCGTCGCGAAGTATATCTGCCAAATAGAGCCGTGCCGCCCACACCTCTTGTTGCTGGAAGCCCATTCGCTCAAATTCTTGGACCGCTTGCCGGGCCAGAGATTCTGCTTCGGCAAAATCGCCACTTTCCGCTAGCATGCCGCCGCGCAGATAGCGCATTAAGATCACGGGTACGTAGGCCCTGCCCGAGAGCCGGGACCCCCAAGCCAAGCCCTCACGGTAGAGCGACTCAGTTTCGTCGTAACGCCCCTCGTTGCGCAGTACCAACGTCAGGTTAGATACAGTCGCGACGTACCATTCCATGTCAAAGTCGGCATCTTTTGGTAGGTTGCGATAGATCGCTAGGGCTCGGCGGAAGAAGCTTTCTGCTCCCGCATAATCGCCGAGATACATACGCACCAGTCCCAGGCTATCCAGGGCCCTGGCAGTTTCACGGTGGGCGGGACCATAGATTTTCAAGTCTGTCTCGAGCGCGGCCCGGAGATGCCGCTCGGCCAAATCGAGCTTCGTCGCATCTTCGGCGTAAAAATCGCCAATGGTGCGCTGCATCGCCGCGCGAACTTCCGGTTGATCGGCTAGCTCTGTCTCCACGCGCGCTGCCGCGTCATTCAAGACATCCACCAGAGTGGCCTTGGGACCTTTGGTATTGTTGCCGTAAAAATACCGTCCTGCGGAAAAGCCCAACAACTCCTGCATGAAACTATTAATGCGATCAGCCTTAATCTTCTCAACCCGTGCACGGTCGCGCTCCAGGCGGGCGACGTGCGCCTGCCACAACGTGGCCGCAATGCCGCCGCTGAGCACCAAAAATACCAGTGCTGCCGCCGCTACCCCCGCCTTGTAGCGCTGAATGAATTTTGCCGTTCGATAGGCCCGCGTATCAGGCCGCGCGATCACCGGACGGTTTTCCAAGTGGCGGCTGATATCTTCCGAGAATTGCTCGACTGAGGCATAGCGGCGCTGGGGCTCCTTGCGCAGCGCCATCAGGACGATGTTGTCGAGATCGCCCGCCAACCGTCGGCGCAGCTTTTCGGGAGTACCCTCGCGCATGGCGCTCAGTGATGCAGGGGACGGCTTGACGGCGCCGGCTTCTGCGGACGCAAAACCGTCACCACGCATCACAGCCAGACTGAGCTTTTCCGGCTCTTCGTGGCAGATCGCTGCCTCGATCTCCGCCGTCGTCGAGGCCGCCGCGCCATAAGGACAGCGTCCCGTAAGCAGCCGATACAGCAGCACGCCGAGCGAATAGACATCGCTGGCGGTCGTAATCGCGTCTCCACGTACCTGCTCGGGGCTGGCATACTCCGGGGTGAGCGGTCGCAGCAGCGTGGTCGTCGAGTCTCCCGGTCCCGCTTGCGCCAGCAGTTTAGCGATCCCGAAGTCGAGAAGCCGCGGCACCCCTTCTTTCGTCACCAGGATATTGCCAGGGCTTGATATCGCGGTGGACCACCAGGTTCTGGTGCGCGTACTGCACCGCGGCACAAACGCTCTGGAACAGTTTCAGCCGGGCGGAAATATTGAGCTTACGGGCATCGCAGTACTGGTCAATCGGCTCGCCCTCAATATACTCCATGACAAAATACGGCAACCCCTCGTCGCTGGTACCGCCATCCAGCAGGCGAGCGATGTTGGGGTGATCAAGGGTGGCCAGAATCTGGCGCTCACTGCGAAAGCGTCTCACCAGATCTTCACTGTCCAGTTCGCGGCGGATGATTTTGATGGCAACGAGTTTCTGGTACGCGTCGTCGGCTCGTGCGGCGAGACACACACTGCCCATGCCTCCGCGGCCAATCTCCCGCAGGACGGAGTACGGTCCGAACCTGCGTCCGTTCTCCTGCTGTCGAGTGCGCTCCTCGATGATCTTGAGACCATCCTCGAATGCGGCGGGCATCGTAAAGCCGCTCTTTTCATAGGAGGCCAGCAGTGACTCGACCTCGCTCCGCAATCGGACGTCAGTCCCGCAGGCTGAATCGAGAAACGCAGACCGTTTCCCCGGCCCATAATCGAGTGCCGCTTGGAAGATCTCTTCGATTTGCCGCCACTGTTCAGGTTGCATCTTACGATCCAGGGAGAATCTCTCGCCGCAGCCAGGCTTTCGCCATCCTCCACTCGCGCGCCACCGTGGCGGGTGACACTTTCAGTGCTTCGGCGGCTTCTTCAACGGACATGCCGCCAAAGTATCGCATTTCAAAAACTCTCCCTTTGCGCGCATCGATGGCCGTCAAGCGCTCGAGCGCCGAGTTCACCGCCATTACCTCCTCGGCGCGCTGGTCGGAGATCACAGCGACCTCGCTCAAGGTTAAGGGCGGCACGCCCTCGCCGCGTTTGGCGCGCTGGCAGCCACGGGCGTAGTCCACCAGGATATGGCGCATCACCTGCGCGGCGGCCGCAAAAAAGTGGGCACGGCTCTGAAAGCCCACATCCTGCTGTCCGGCCAGGCGCAAGTACGCTTCATGCACCAAAGCCGTCGTTTGCAGCAAATGATCGGGGCGCTCGCGCCGCATGTAACTTGACGCGAGACGGCGCAGTTCGTCATAAACGAGCGGCATCAACTTCTCAAGCGCCGCCTCGTTCCCGCTGCTCCAATCCGCCAATAAGCGAGTGATCTCCCCGGGGGCCGGCATATTAATCCACATATACCACATTTTGTCCCTAGCTTCCAGATTCTGGCAGGGCTCCTCTTGCGAGACGTGGGCTGTCTAAGTGCCGCCGCTCCTGGTTTTGCGGGAATGACCGACCGGTACCAGCGATTGCCATTCTGAATGACGCCGGTGCCCAGATTCCCGCCCCACTGCCAATATGGGCCACTGCGAGTCGCGTTAAACTGCGGTCCAAGGGTGTCGCGTTCGCGGCGAAAACGGCAAAGGGTCGCTTTTTTCTTGATCCCCTGACATGTTTCGCCATTGGATGTCGCAATAAAAGACAGAGGCACATTTCGGCTGCGACCAAGTCGGGAAGGGCAGACGTATTCCCTGCCTCATCCCCAGGTCCGGCGCCGGATGCGCCAGAGCTCGGCCGGCGAGTTGGACGGCTTTGCTCTGCATCCCGGTGGGCACGTTCAGCAACAAGGAGAGGCTATGAAACGATCGCTGCAGTATGTCTGGTTGTGTTTGACGCTCATCTCGACGTCCATCCTGGGAGGTTGCGGGGCCCTGGTCGGGGGCGGCAAGTCGGTTATCATCTCCTTCCCCGGCGGAACCACCCAGGCAGTGGACCAGGGTCAGGGCCTCAACATCTCCGTCAATGTGCAACATGATCAGGGCGCAGGCGTAACTTGGGCGTGCAGCGGCACGCCGTGCACTTCGACTTCGTTGACGAATCAGAACATCACGACAGTGACCTTCAACGCGAACGGCTCGACTGGAACGGCCACCGTAACCGCCACGTCCATAAAGGACACCAGCGTCAGTGCCAGCGTCACCATCACCGTCAACGCGCCACCAGCCGTCACCACCACCCAGGCGCAGTTGACGGCCGCCCCGGCCGCCGAGAATCAGCAGTATTCGTTCACCTTCACGGCCTCGGGTGGCTCGGGAACGCTGACCTGGACTGCTTCGGGCCTTCCGGCTAGTGGTCTGTCCCTCAGTTCGGCAGGCGTTCTTTCCGGAACTCCAACGGCGGCAGGCGCTCTCACCTTCACCCTAACTGTAACTGACTCGAGTGCAGCCGGGCCGTTGACGGCCAACTCACCAGCTCTCAAACTCACCGTAGGCTTCGGTACAGTACCGAACATCATGAGCTTGTCGCCGACCTCCGGGCCGGTGGGGACTTCGGTAACCATCACAGGGGTCAATTTCGGAGGGACGCAAGGCACGAGCAAGGTCACGTTCAACGGGACGGCAGCGACACCGACGAGTTGGAGCGCCGCGAGCATCGTGGCGCAGGTGCCGAGCGGCGCTACCTCCGGCAATGTCGTCATAACGGTAAGCGGCGTGGCCAGTAACGGCGTCGGCTTCACCGTGACCGCCGCCCTACCCGCGTGCGGAAGCGGCAGCGAGACACTCTTGAGCGGCCGTTACGCGATGTTGGTGCAGGGCTTTGACAATACGCAGCCCATCGGTGTTGGCGCCGTATTCGACGCGGATGGCAGCGGCCACATTGCCACCACCGGAGGGGTTGAGGACATCCTTAGCGCGGGAAACCTGGGGCAGCTCACAGGTCTCGGCATCGATCCGGCCAAGAGCTCCTATTCGGTGGGTTCCGATCAACGGGGCTGCCTCACGGTAGTGACCGAGGCGGGAACAGGAACCCCCATCCAGGCCTCCTCACCCATAACCCTCTCCTTCCGCTTCTCGCTCCGCTCGGTCACCTCCGGCGTTGCTTCTGCCGGCCAGCTCGTTGAATTCGACAGCACGGGACCCAACGGCGTCAACACCGCAGGATATCTACTGAGGCAGGATACCACCGCTTTCTATAATGTTGAGATCAAAGGTTCCTATGTTTTCGGCTCCACCGCTCCGGAGGCGGGCCTCGGCGAGTTCGGCATCGCGGGGGTCTTCACGGCGGACGGCAACGGAAACATCACTGGCGGAGAGGCCGACTACAACACCAACGGTGGCGGTAATCTGGACGGTGTCAGCGGCGCAACCGATTTTCCCGCCAGCCCGCTCGCCGTCAAGGCTGGCGGGTCGTACGATATCGGACAGGTGCTCGGCCGCGGCTACCTCCGCTTCACGCTCAGCGATGGGACGCCCGTGAACCTCGCTGTGTATGTCATATCGGCAACTGAGCTCCTGGCGCTGGGGGGACAACCGCAAACAACGTCCGCCCCGCTGTTCGCAGGCCGAATGCTGTCGCAGTCCGAAACCTCCTTCGGTGCCGGCGACCTGAACGGTACGGCGGTCTATTACGAAACTGGTTTAGGGTCCTCCGGGACACGCACAACGCTGGAGATCGTTTCGGCAAGCGGATCCGGAACCTTCAGCGCAACCGTCAATCAGAACGATAGCGGAGTCCTAGCCTCTGGGAGCATTTCTACTGGCGTCTACACCGTGGACTCCAACGGGCGAGTGTTAATCTCCGGAATCAGGAAGCACAACTCAGTTCTGTATTTGGCGGCGCCAAACGAAGGGTTCGGCCTGGAAGCCGCGGCCCGCTGCGATTCAGGCTTCCTAGCGCCCCAAATCGGCGGGCCGTTCAGCAACGCTTCGGTCGAGTCGCCGCCCACCTATGCTTTCGGAACGATCCAACCAGGGGATACGCATGTGGACGACTCCGTGGGCATTGCCAGCTTCGACGGCAACGGCAACATCACGGGGACGAGCGACGACGACACAACCGGAGACGGCGGAAGCTTGAATGCGGGGCAACCAATCAACTACACGTATGCAATCGACTCCACGGGAACGGGGGTTATTCCTTCGGGCTGCAGCTTTACGGCGGGAAATTGCGACTTCATCTTCATCGTTGTTTCGCCGCCTTCGGCGAGTTCTCCATTCGGGCAGGTGGTGCTAATGGACGCCAATTCGAGCGACACTCACCCCACGCTGATAGCAGCAGGGCAGTAATAAACAACTATTGTTTACGAATCGCCGAGGACACGGTGACGGCCGGCACTTGGACGTAAGACGGCCTTATCGCCGACTCGATCCGAGCTGCGTTGCGTTGGGGGTACGCCCGGATGGAGCGAGTGCACCTGCCTTCCAAAGAGTGCGGCTTTCCTGCCGAGACCCTCTGGTGGCGCGTGATCCCCGCCACCTGGGCGCCGAAATCGGTTTCTTCGGCGTGCTCCATAGTTGGAATCAGAAATTAGAGCATCATCCCCATATCCATTGTGTGGTCCCGGCCGGCGGCCTCTCCCCCGATCACCAGCGCTGGATCCACCCCCGCTATCGCTTCTTCCTCCCCAGAAAGGTGCTGGCTCTTGTTTTCCGCGGCAAGTTTGTCGACGCTCTCAAACAGG
>Ga0209517_10005342_pt1 | contig 16392 bp, 16 predicted proteins | sample PeaSoiMetSII2010_FD_187695 | JGI IMG/M metagenome (GOLD analysis project Ga0209517, IMG submission 187695) | Peat soil microbial communities from Weissenstadt, Germany - SII-2010 (SPAdes) (version 2) | ecosystem: Environmental > Terrestrial > Soil > Wetlands > Peat | place: Germany...
GACGTGTTCCTGATCATCTCGTGTGGCGTGAATCGGGCCCACATCGAGTACTCTTTCCCGGTGCGTATAGTTGAATCCTTGATAGGCGAGGGCCAGCGCACCCACAACAATCAGTAGAATCCCGGCCAGAGAAATCGATTTCACGTTGTTAGCTCCGCGATGTGGACTGAACTCCCGAACGGCTCTCGCGCTCTGCCCACACCACGAATGCTAGACGTCTTGCGAGTGGTTATCTGTCCCCTTAAGAACACCCCCGGCATTCCCTATTGGCTCGCCTAAAGGTGGAGTCGTGTCTGGGCGATCGCGGGAGGCTCCTGCAGTTGCACAATCTGATGGGCGCGCACGATGAATCGCTGCGGTGCCGGGCCTACGTAATAGAAGGGAAAGCAGGTTACGAGCGTCAGTGTGTTCTCGCTGGATGGCTTCAGGACTTGAGCATCGCTGGGCAACACTACCTCGGTCCAATCCACCTGATAATTGTACTCTCCGCCGAGCGTCTCAATCGTGATCGCATCGCCCGGTCGAATGTTGCGCAATGGACGAAAGAAGCTGTCGCGATGGGCTGTCAGGACCACGTTGCCCTGTTCGCCCGGCAAAGCCGTCTCGGAGATATGGCCGACGGCGTGCCTCAGGATTCTTGGCGAATCTCCCTGGACGAAGATGGCGTTGAGCCCGAGACGAGGGACCTTCACCTCTCCGATAGCACTTCCCTCGATCAGCGGATGAGGTCCTTCACTCTGGCTCAAACTCTCGAATTTCGATTGTTCCACTGCCTGATACGCGTGCGTGTCGGCGATGATGTAGCCCGCGTAACCGAGCGCGAGGATGCCGGCGCCCAGGAAAAAGTAGAACGCCCCTTGAATCGTGAGCGCTCCGGTTCTCCGTTGCTTTTTTCCCGCCCGGCCGCGAGGATTCACGACGCGTTCTTCCCATGCACTGCCGAGGCCGGCGCTTCCTACGAGCCTATATACCCGGGCCGCGACCGCACGTGAAGCTTGCCCCGGCCCGAGACAGCGATCTTCACCTCGATTTTTCGAAAGGAATGAGCGCTAGCCGTATGCTCCGGACTAAATCCCAGCGTGTACTGTTCGCGAAGATCGCGGGCAATCTTGGTCGAAATGTCCCGAACGTGTTCTGAGGGGCCGGGAAAATAGGCGATACCACCCGTGTTCTTGCAAAGCCGCTTGAGTACATCCGGATTCTCGTCCTGGTCGAGCGCGCCCAGAAGACCGATTGAATAAATCAACGTCTGGGATCGTTGGGCCATAGCAAGGATCTGCGAGTACGTGTGCCCGCTGGCGTTGTCGCCGCCATCGCTGACGATAATCAGCGCTTTCTTGTCCCATTGGCCGAGCCGCAAATGGTTGAGTCCTTCGGCCACCGCGTCGTAGAGCGAGGTTCTTCCGCGAGCGGAAACGGCCACGACGGCTTTTTCGAGCTCCGTCGCGTCGTTCGTGAATGGTTTTCCGCCGAGCAGTTGGAACCAAACCTGATCATTGAAATCCACGACGAACATCTCGTCTTGTGGATTGCTCGACTGCGCGAAGGCGGAAACCGCGGTGGCCACCTCCGGGAGCTCGGGGCCCATGCTGCGGCTATGGTCGACGACCAGCCCCACGGTAACCGGCGTGTCTCCGCGCTGGAAGACCGTGATTTCTTGCGGCCGCCCGTCTTCGTATACCTTGAAATCTTGCCGGCTCAGCCCAGATACGAAATTTCCGTGCCCATCGGTTACTCGAACGGGCAGCACAACCAATTCCGTCTTTACCGAAATCGCGGACTGGCTCGAAACGAGAGTGGGAGACCTTGATGACTGCGGGGGTTGCGCATAGCCCGCCAAACCACATACGAGCATAAGGGCAGTGAGAAGATAACAACTACGAAACAGATCGAGCCTATGCAATGGAATCGTCAGAGTCACTGGCGGATCTCCTTGCGCCGCGGGTTTTGAATTATGAATCAAACCCGCGGCGCACCGGAGCGTAGTTGTGTTTACAAACCTTACCGAACGAAGCGCTTCAACGTGAACGCGACGCCGATTGAAGCCAAGCCGAGCAGCGCGATCAAAGGAATCGGGCTGGCCGTCTTCGGCAACTCTGGAGTCGCTGCCACAGTCGCGGGAGCAGGAGCCGGTGTAACCTCCGCGACCTCCGGATTGATCTGGATCGCCTGAGCTACCGGCTCTTCCTTCGCTTCCGGAGTGATCGCCACGATCGGAGCGGTCTTCAGGTCCGCGGTGGTGGTTTCCTCGGCAATCGCCGGGATAGGTTCCTTCGTCTGCGCGGCTAGTTCAATCGCACGGTGCCTGGGATAGACAAACTCCTGTCCAAAGTTGTCACCTGGATAGAACCACGCCTTCAGGGCTTCCGGGTTGTCTCCGGATCTCTCCGCAAACTTGACCACGGTGTCGCCGGTCGGCTTAAGCCTCCAGTTGTTGATCGCGAGAACAGTGGCGACGACGCGAATACCATCCGCATCCAGGAATTGGACGACGTGGCGCTCGGAGGCGATATCCACGAGCTTGATCGTGTATGTGCCGGTGGGCAGAATCTGTCCCGGAATTTCGATCGGCTGACTGAACGTCATCACGGTCTTCTTGTTCCAATCATCGGCTTGAACGCCCGACGCACAGATGGCACTAAACAAAGTGAGTGTGAGTACCGCTAGAACTGTCTTCATGATCTTCATATTCGTTTTCTCCTGAGAAATATCAAAGATGCTACTCTCCACCGTGACCTGCTGGCGCGATCCATCACGGCGTCTTACAAGATATGGTTGCGTCTGTCCGAGAGCCGCTGTTCCCAACTCCAGCGGTAGAGACAACGGCTACCCGGCATCAATCTCGCGGAAGCTGTCGGAAAGCCTGCAAGAACAGTCCCCGTATTCACTACGGGAACCCAATCTAGTCGAATCGATATGCATCAGTCTGTCCGTTTGAATACACATTGGTATCTTTGTATGAAGGTTGTCTTGCGGTGCTGGCCGCGAGGTTGGGTACTGTAGTCGTCGAATTCAACTAATCGAGCGAAGCCAGCACGCTCTGCCGACGATTTATTGTTCGCCTCCGCCTCGACGGTTCGTCGGCCGATTGCAAAAGAAAAAGGCCCGGTTCTCCCGGGCCTCAGATCCTTTTAGGTCCTTCGGGCACGACCCGTGCGGAAGGAGCCCCGCAAGCCATGACTCGTGTCGGGGCATTGGCAGACAGCGTCTGGTTCAGAGGCGGCCGAGAAGCACGAGCACGACGACAACGATAAGCACCAGACCTAATCCGCCCGTCGGGTAATAGCCCCACTCTCTGCTATGCGACCAGCGGGGCAACGCACCTACGAGTGCCAGGATCAAGAAGACGATCAAGATAGTTCCAAGCATGGTTTCCTCCTCTTTTCTCTCTTTGCACGACGAACGAAACCAGCACTGCCAGTTCCCGAGTGATGCCGGGGCGACTCGACTCGCCTGCGTCGAAGTCGCCCCTCTGATGCGGGATCTGAATATGCTTAGAGCTGGACGCTGATGGCAATTTGAACGCCCGGATAGTACGGGTTGCACAGGTAATAGCCGCCGTCGATGTAATCAACGTAAACGTCGTCGGTGTAGTACCAATCGTCCGGCCACGGCTGAACGAACCCGAACCAATATCCACCGTACTGGAAGCGAGAATATCCATCAACCATCGTGGGACTGCCTATGCGGAAGTGATGCTCGCGCCCAAAATTGGAACGAAAGCGATCGTCGGGTATGCGGCTCTCGGTTCTGACGCTGAGCCGCAATGCCGGCACTGCGCGCTGCCTCTGCTCTTCTTCCGCACTCCGCTGAACGCGCTGTCGCCCCGCGGTGTTGCCGCGGTCTTCCTGCTTGGCCTGCTCTTCTTGCTTCACCGGCTTCGCCGCTTCTTCTTGCTTCACCGGCTTGGCCGCTTCTTCTTGCTTCGCAGGTTTGGCCTGCTGCTCCTGTTTCGGGGCCTTGGCCTCCTGTTGCGTCTCGGGCTTGGCCTGTTCCTCTTGCTTCACCGGTTTCGCCGCTTCTTCCTGCTTTGCCGGCTTGGCCGCTTCCTCTTGCTTTGCCGGCTTCGCCTGTTGCTCCTGTTTCTCCGGCTTGGCGTCTTGATCGTGGTGGTCCTCCTGCGCATACGCAGGAACAGTGGCTCCGAGAAGGAAGAGCAGGGCTGTCGTGCTGATGACTCCAAGTACCTTCATGATTGTTGTCTCCATAACTGCGAATTCATCTGCCGGGTGCTGATCGCCTCGCCAGGTATGTTGTTTTCGTTCGACGACACACGAATCATCTCCCCGTCGTTCATTCAGACTTCTTTTATGTCCCGATATGGATTCTGGAAAACGAATGGAATAGTCCAAAAACGTTCAGTAGCCACAGAACTACAACGATCACGACCACTGCATTCAAAATGGACTTGATCGTTCCTTGCATCGGTATGAACCGATTGACCAGCCATAGCAAAAGACCCACCACTACCAGCACGATCACTATTTGAAGTAACGGCATTTATCTCTCCCCTTCTCTTTGCAGGCCGACACCCTGACCCGATCTGGGTCGAGGTGTCGTAGCCATTTAAGTGTGCTAGTCCGAAGGTGCTCTGTTTCCGTGGGCGGAACGGGACGTATTTACCTAACGGAAGCTCGGACGATCGTTGTCGCTTCGACCTCTTTGTGATTCCCTACGGCACACATACTAAGAGATGGGATGGCCGATATCTGTCTTCTTGTGGACACACGCCCATCTTCATTGCGAATTCATGAGCTCGTGGTATGATCAAACTCCAAAGGTTAACAACATGGGCGCTGCTCCGAGCCGCATGAAAACAAGCAAAAAGATCGCCTTCGATGCCCAACTGTTTCTCGATTCAGCCGGCGTGGCGAGAAAAATCCTTGAGTTTCCGAAGAAGGCGACCGTCTTCGCGCAAGGCGATCCCGCCAGGACCGTGATGTACATTCAACAGGGCGGCGTGAAGCTAACGGTGGTCAACGGGACCGGTAAAGAGGCAGTAGTGGCGGTCCTGAGAGCCGGCGACTTTTTCGGGGAAGGCTGTCTGGCAGGCCAAACGATCCGCATCGGAGCGGCCACGTCGACCGGGCCGACTACTGTACTGGTGATCGACAAGGACGAGATGATTCGCGTCCTTCATGCCGAGCACGAGTTCTCCGACCGTTTCATCGCCTATATGCTCAGTAGGAACATCCGCATCGAGGCGGACCTGGTCGATCAGCTGTTTAACTCCACCGAGAAACGGCTCGCGCGGGCTCTTCTGCTGCTCGCGCGATACGGGAAGGACGAGCAACCTCAAAGGATTCTGCCCAAGATATCGCAGGAAACGCTGGCGGAAACGATCGGGACGACGCGATCCCGAGTCAATCTTTTCATGAACAAATTCAAGAAGCTCGGCTTCATCACCTACGACGACGGCCTTCAAGTGAACAGTTCCCTCCTCAGCGTAGTCCTGCACGAGTAAGGAGAGCGCCTAGGCGCCCTAACGTGAGCCCGGCTAGCTCCTGCTTAATGCGCTAGCCCGGCGAACGCCTATTGCCCCCTCGCTGGATTCTTCAAACTGATCCACTACCGGCTGGAGCGGTGCGTCGACAATCAGGTGATAATGGAGGACCATGGAACGAGACCCAGTCTGCGGAATGACGGTTGATCCGGAACGCGTTGCGACCAAGGCCGAGCACGCCCGGAAGACCTACTACTTCTGCTCCAAGGGCTGCGCCGAAAAATTCCGCGCCGATCCAGAAAGATACCTAAAGTCTGCGACTCCTGCCCCCGCGCCGCCTGTCCAGCTGGGAGGCGTGAAATCGGCGCGGCCTGCTACGCCGTCGTCTCCGAGTGTCGGCCCTATTTTCCTCTGCCCGATGGATCCCGAAGTTCGCCAGGATCACGCTGGCCCGTGTCCGAAGTGCGGCATGGCGCTTGAACCTGAATTTCCTGCCGCGCCCGCGACGCGAATCGAATACACCTGTCCGATGCATCCGCAAATCGTGCGCCCCAGTCCGGGCTCTTGCCCGATCTGCGGCATGGCGCTCGAGTCCAGAACCGTTTCTCTTGTCGAAGAAGAAAATCCCGAATTACGGGACATGCGCCGAAGATTTTGGATCAGCGCAGCGCTGGCGATTCCGGTTTTCGCCGTCACCATGGCCGATACGCTTCCCAGGCATCCCGTGGAAGGCCTGGCGTCCGGCCGGGCACAGGCATGGTTTGGGTTGGTTCTTGCGACTCCGGTCGTGCTCTGGGGCGGCTGGCCTTTCTTCGTCCGCGCCTGGAACTCGCTCGTCCATCGCAGCCTGAATATGTTCACGCTCATCGGGCTCGGTGTAGGAGTCGCCTACGTATACAGCGTCGTCGCAACACTGTTTCCTGGCATCTTTCCGAGTTCGTTTCGAGGTGCCGGCGGCGTGGTCGCGCCTTACTTCGAGGCGGCTGCCGTCATCGTTACGCTGGTGTTATTGGGCCAGGTCCTCGAACTCAAGGCGCGTAGCCAAACGGGCGCGGCGATCAAAGCACTTCTCGGCCTCGCTCCCAAGACCGCGCGCCTCGTTCGCAAGGACGGCACGGAAATCGACGTTCCGCTTGAACATGTCGCGCCCGGCGATAGCCTCCGCGTTCGTCCGGGCGAAAAGATTCCCGTGGACGGCGTAGTTCTCGATGGTTCGAGCAGCGTGGACGAATCAATGATCAGCGGCGAGCCGATTCCCGTCGAAAAGCAATCCGGCGCGCGCGTTACAGGCGCGACCGTTAACGGAACGGGGACTTTCGTCATGCGCGCCGACCGCGTCGGCTCGGAGACGCTACTTGCCCAGATCGTGCGCATGGTGAGCGAAGCGCAGCGCAGCCGCGCGCCCATCCAAAAGCTCGCGGACATCGTCGCAGGATACTTTGTGCCCATCGTTGTCGGAGTCGCCGGGATCACCTTTCTGATCTGGGCATTGTGGGGGCCCACTCCGCGCATGGCGCACGCGGTCATCAACGCCGTCGCCGTGCTGATCATCGCGTGCCCCTGCGCCCTTGGCCTCGCAACTCCCATGTCCATCATGGTCGCGACAGGAAAAGGCGCAACGCTCGGCGTACTTTTCAAGAACGCGGAAGCGATCGAGTTGCTGAGAAAAGTGGATACGCTCGTCGTCGACAAGACCGGAACGCTGACGGAAGGCAAACCGAAACTTGTTTCCGTCGAGGCGTTGGGCGGCTCCGACGCGACCCGGCTGCTGCATCTCGCTGCATCTCTGGAACGCGCGAGCGAGCACCCGCTGGCAGCGGCCATCGTCAAAGGCGCTGAGGAGCGCGGAATCGCGCTCGTGCCAACTGAGGCTTTCGAATCGCTCACCGGTCGCGGCGTCCGCGGACGCGTGGACAACACCCAGATCGCGCTCGGTAATCGCAAGTTCCTGGAAGAGCTTGGCGTGGACCCTAGCGCATCCGCGCAGAAAGCGGAAACCATGCGCGCCGATGGACAGACCGTAATGTTCGTCGTCGCGGAGAAACAATTGATCGGCTTGCTTGGTGTCGCCGACCCAATCAAACAGACAACTCCAGAGGCCCTCAGCAAGCTCCACGAAGATGGCATCCGCGTCGTGATGCTAACCGGGGACAGCAACACAACCGCTCAGTCTGTTGCCCGCAAGCTTCAGATTGACGATGTCGTTGCGGAGGTCCTGCCCCAACACAAGGCAGCCGTCGTGAAGCGGCTGCAAAGCGAAGGCTGCTTCGTTGCGATGGCCGGCGATGGCATCAACGATGCGCCCGCGCTCGCGCAAGCGCAAGTCGGAATCGCGATGGGCACCGGAACCGACGTCGCCATGCAGAGCGCCGGAGTCACCCTGGTAAGGGGCGATCTGCGCGGCATCGTCCGCGCGCGGTCCCTGAGCCGCGCCACGATGCGCAACATCCGCCAAAATTTATTCTTCGCATTCGTTTACAACTCGATCGGCATTCCAATCGCGGCAGGCGTTCTTTATCCGTTCTTCGGGTTGCTGCTCAGCCCGATGATCGCCGCGGCGGCAATGAGCTTCAGTTCCGTGTCGGTCATTGGTAACGCGCTGCGAATGCGGCGGATCAAGCTGTGAACGTCCACAGGACCGCACGTGAATCCAGCGCGATGCCGATGCTATAATGCGGCCATGACATACATGACCGTAACGTACGAATTGCAGAACGCGCTGAAGGCCGAACAGTTCCGGGCGCTCGGCCAGTTTGCAAACACATACGGGCTGCAGCGGTTTCGCTTCGATGAAAAGACCAATCGGCTGCAATTCGACTACGACGCTTCGCGGCTGCGGGAAACCGTGGTCGAGCACGTGCTGCGCGAGGCGAAAATCCCGGTGCTTCGGCGGGTTGCGCAAGCCTGATTTCGGCGTTCTCACCAACTGTGGGTACGAGAGGAGCTTTCCGTTGCCGTTGTACGAATACAAGTGCGTGAAGTGCGGCCAACGCTTCGAGAAGATCGAAGTCGTGACGGCGTCGGAGACGAAGAAGTGCCCGAAATGTGGCGCTCGCGCGCAGCGCATGGCGTCGGCGCCGGCGATTCAGTTCAAAGGCTCGGGATGGTACGTGACCGATTACGCCGGAAAGGGTTCCGCGGCTACTCCGAGCGAAGGTTCGGGCGAAGCCTCGCCGGCGAAAGGCTCGGAAAAATCATCGGACAAATCCGCCGAATCGAAAACGCAATCGAAAGCCGATTCGAAGTCCGAATCGAAGTCCGAATCGAAGCCGGCGGCCTCCGACAATTCCAACAAGGGCGCCGCGAATCGCAAGAAGAAGTGAACGCTACAGCTTGAGCCCCCGCAGGTAGGCGCGGAAATCCTTGCCGAGCTTGGGATCCTTCAATCCAAAATCAACCGTGGCCTGGAGAAATCCCTGTTTGTCGCCGGCGTCGTGAACCTTTCCGTCGTAGATGCACGCGAGCATTTTATTGTCTTCCGCCAGCCTGCAGAGCCCGTCGGTCAGCTGTATTTCGCCGCCCGTGCCCGGTTTTGTCTTTGCGAGATACCCGAAGATTTCCGGCGGGAGGACGTAGCGTCCCGTGACTCCAAGATTCGAAGGCGCCTCTTCCGCGCTCGGTTTTTCCACCAGATTTTTCACGCGCCATAGCTTGTCGCCCCAGAGCGAACCTGCTTCAGGCTTCGCGTCCACAATTCCGTACAGATTGACGCGCTCGCGCGGCACGCGCTCCACGTGAATCGCTCCGGAACCTGTCGCCTCGAAAATCTCCACCAGTTCGCGCGTCGCGGGGATCGCGCTCTCCATGATCACGTCGCTCAGCAGAACCGCGAACGGCTCGTCTCCGACAAGTTCCGCGGCGCAGAGCACCGCGTGCCCTAGTCCGAGCGCTTCACTCTGCCGCGTGGAGCTGAATTGGACGCCCTTGCCGATGTCGTGAACCAACTTCGCAAGCTCCGACTTTCCGCGCTGCGTGAGAAAGCTCTCGAGTTCCGGGGAAAAATCGAAATGATCTTCGATCGCGCTCTTGTGGCGTCCGGTAACGAAGATGACGTGCTCGATTCCCGACGCGATGCACTCTTCGACCGCGTACTGGATCAGCGGCTTGTCCACGACCGTCAGCATTTCCTTGGGAATTGCTTTCGTCGCCGGGAGGAATCGCGTCCCCAGCCCTGCGACGGGCAGAACGGCTTTGCGCACTTTCTTGATTTGTTCGGTCATTTTTCTAGGTGGCCCGCCAGCACAAGGCGAGCCTTCTTGCCTATGCTAACATAGCGATTTTGAGCGGCTGTCAAGATTGAGGCGTGGGTGTGAACGCAAACGAACATCTGAACGAGCATTTGGACGAGCGCTTGATTTTGGGCATCGAGTCTTCCTGCGACGAGACCGCGGCGGCGATCGTGGCCGGCGGCCGGCGGATCCTTTCGAGCGTGGTCGCGTCGCAGACCGAGATTCACCGCAAGTACGGCGGCGTGGTGCCGGAGCTAGCTTCGCGCGAGCATCTGCGGCGGATCGTTCCCGTGGTCCGCGAGGCGGTCGAACAAGCACATGTGGAGCTGCGCGATCTGGACGCGGTGGCTGTCACGCACGGACCTGGGCTGGTCGGCGCACTGTTGGTGGGAGTCACGTACGGCAAGGTGCTGGCGCAGGCGCTCGGTAAGCCGCTGATTGGCGTGAATCACCTGGAAGGACATGTCCACGCCGTGTTTCTGGAGGCGCATGCGGCTGGGCGCGAACCCAAGCTGCCGGCGGTGTGCCTGATTGTTTCCGGCGGGCACACGATTATTTTCCACGTGAAGTGCGAGCGCCCGAACGGCTCCGAGCAGTTTTCCTATGCCCGCATCGGCGGGACGCGCGACGACGCGGCGGGCGAAGCCTACGACAAGGTCGCGCGAATGCTCGCGCTGGGCTATCCCGGCGGTCCGATCATCGACCAGCTGGCGGCGCACGGAAACGCGCAGGCAGTCCATTTCAACGAGCCGAAGATGAGCGGCAACGTTTTCGATTTCAGTTTCAGCGGGATCAAGACCGCGGTGCTCTATCATTTGCGCCGGAATCCGCAGCTTGAGCCGGAAATCGAAGCGCGAAGGCAGGCTCTTGCACGCGGCGAGCGAACTGCCGATGCATTGCGCGCGCTTTCGAGCCCGGCGACGCTGGACCTGATCGCGAGTTTTCAGCGCGCTGTCGTGGATAACCTCGTCTCGCGCACGTTCGCGGCGGCGGAAAAACACACCGTGCGCACGGTGCTCGTATCGGGCGGCGTCGCCGCCAATAGCGAACTTCGCCGTACATTCGAGGCGGAAGCCGGACGCCGCGGCGTCGAAGTTTATTTCCCGAGCCGCGCGCTTTCCACCGACAACGCCGCGATGATCGCCGCCGCGGGCTACGCGCGCTTCGTGGCCGGCGAGCGCGCTGATTACACGCTGAACGCCGAAGCGAATCTGCCCCTCGCGTAGTGTTTTTCGCTTGCAGCGCCCCCTGAAAAAGTGTGTCGAGTAATTGGGTGCCCTTTTCTTTGTTTTCAACAGGTTACGGGCGAAATTACTCGGCATGGTGTGTCGGTTAAGTAGGCGGTGATTCGTGACTCGTGACTTGTGATTCGTGTCGCGCAAATCACGGAGGGCTAAGCAGAGATCCCTCGTCGGCCAGAAACCGGCCTCTGTCGGGATGACAATCCTAGTCGGATTGTCAGAAGAAGCAAAGAAGAGAACACTCGCGTCGGTGCGCGCGGACCGATCGCGGGCGTGCGTCGGGTGCGACCGTGGCGGGCGGACTTCGACGGGGCCCTGGAAGCTGCGTTCGCGTTGGCGCATGTTCTTCATCACGAATCCACGCTAACATGCGGCCCGAAAAGTCAAGCTGGTCGGCGCCTGTCGACTGTCGTAAGAGGTGAGGGCGAGGGGTGAGGGGCGAGATGAACGAACGCGGGGGGCATGAGCGGAAAGACATGCGTCGTGACGGGGGCGAACAGCGGGATCGGCAAAGAGACCGCTCTCGGTCTCGCGCAAATGGGCGCGCATGTGGTGATCGTCTGCCGCAACGCCGACAAGGGGAAGGCCGCGCTTGAGGACATTCGCTCGGTATCCGGTTCGTTGCAGGTTGATTTGCTGATCGTGGACATGTCCAGTCAGGCTTCCGTGCGAGAGCTGGCCAAACAGATCCTTGAGAGATATCCGCGGCTGGACGTGCTGATCAACAATGCCGGCGCCGCGGTGCCGAAGCGCGGGGTATCGGCGGACGGCATCGAGATGACCGTTGCCGCCAATCACCTGGGCGGCGCACTTCTAACTTTTCTGCTTCTCGATCTCCTGAAATCGAGCGCCCCCTCCCGAATCATAAACGTCTCGTCGCAAGCTCATCAGGGCGCAAAGATTGACATGGCCGATCTGCAGTACGAGCGCAGAAAATACAGTTCCATCAGGGCGTACGGGCAATCCAAGGTACTGATGAACGCGTTCACGTTCGAACTCGCGCGAAGGCTCGAAGGCACGGGCGTCACCGTGAACTGCCTGCACCCGGGCGTAGTAGCGACGAATATCTGGGGCACGAATCCGCCGCTCCCCTTCAAATTGCTCATCGCGCTGATCAAGCCGTTCATGCTGAATTCAAAGCAGGGCGCCGAGTGCACCCTCTATGCGGCAGCTTCCCCGGATGTCGCTCAAAGTTCCGGAAAATACTTCGTGAAGTCCAAAATAGCCGAATCGAGCAGGCAATCGCGGGACCCGAAATTGATGGGCGAAATCTGGCAATGGACCGAAAGGATGATTGGCCAGGCTTTTTCGTAGGCGAAGAACGGAACAGGTCAACGAGTGAATATTGACTGCTAGAGAATCCCCTGTCAGAGTGGTATCGAATTCCACCTGATCGCACAGGAGATTCAAGGCCGTGGCGAACTTCCGGCGGATCGTTCTGTCCCTCTTGCCGCTCGTACTCGCCGTCTGCCTGCCGGTCATCCGCGCTCAGAACTCCGCTCCTGATAATGCGCCCGCTCCTTCTGCGAGCGTGGCGCCGACATTGCAGGACGCGCTGCGCCTCTATTGCACCGGCAAGCTCGATGAGGCGATCCAAGCCTACAAGCAACTCGGGAACGGTCCGCAGGCGGCGCTCGCGTACGCAGCACTGACCCGCGCATATCTGAGGAAGAAAGATCCGGCAGACGCCTACGCGTCAGCGGCCAAGGCCGTCGAAATCGCGGCAAACTTACCCGACGTCAAGGTGGCGCAGGGCGAGGCGTATTTCCGGCAGGGAAAGATACCCGAGGCGGAAGCGCAATTCGTCGCGGTGATCAATAGTGGAGCTGAAAATGCGAGGGCTTATCTGGGACTGGCGAGAGTCTCGCAGGCGATTTCGCTCTTCCGCCGTGAAAAGCTGATGATCGATAAAGCCCGCGAGCTCGATCCGGCCGATCCCGATGTGACGCGATTCTGGATGGGAACTCTGACGCTTGGCGAGCGCATTAAGGCTTTGCATGATTATCTGGCGCAGGAGACCGACGACGATGCCGAAGCGCGCACGGCTTTGGAACGGCACCTGATCACTCTGCAAAGTCTGCCCATGGTGCCCACTCATCAGTGTCGGATGGTGTCGAAAATAAATTCCACGACGACCGACTTGAATGAGCTTTTCGACGGTCCCACTCGTATTCGGGGCTATGGGCTAACGGTGAAATTCAATGGGACGCCCGCGCATCTGCTGCTAGATACTGGCGCCGGAGGAATTCTGATCGACCACAAGCTTGCCGAGAAGGCCGGGATCGAACACGTCGTTGAATCCAGTATCCGTGGAATTGGCGATAAGGGAGCCGTGGGTAGCTACGTAGGACATGTCGACAAAATTCAGATCGGCGATATCGAATTTCAGGACTGCAACATAGAGGTGGCGGACCAAAGTTCGGTAATCGGCAGCGAAGGACTCATCGGCGCCGTGGTTTTCTCGCGTTTCCTGGTTGACCTCGACATGCGCGATCGAAAACTCCGGCTGAGCGAACTGCCCGCGAGGCCGAATGAGGCGGCGACGGAGGCGGCGCTGGAATCGGGCCAGGAGCGCACACCGCGCTTCAGCGACCGGTACATCGCCCCGGAGATGAAAAGCTACACACCGGTCTTTCGATTCAATCACATGCTATTGATTCCGACGAAGTTGAATGATTCCGTCACGAAACTCTTCCTGATCGATACGGGCGCTTTTAACAACATCATCTCGCCGGACGCCGCACGGGAAGTGACCAAGGTTTCGGATGATCCGCGAATGCACGTGAAGGGAATCAGCGGCAACGTGAAGGACGTTTTTAGCGGAGACGAACTGACGCTGACGTTTTCAAACATGCGGCAGAAGAATCAGGACATCGTCGCGGTGGATATGAAAGGCCTCAGCGACGGGGCAGGCACGGAAATTTCAGGGACGCTGGGCTTTGCCATGCTGCGGATGCTCGACATCAAGATCGATTATCGCGATGATCTGGTTTCTTTCGACTACGACTGGAAACACCCTTACTGAGGGCAAAAGCAGGCGGAGCTTACCTGGCGTTCCTCGGTGCTGTCTTCCCTACAGCAGCGGCGGCTCGTAGATATAGGCGAGGCCGTCGGCGGTGACGGCGTAGGCTTTGGAGCCGTCGAGCGACCAGCGCAGGTTGACCACACCTTCCGCGGCGTACTCGTCGAACACCACCATCCGATTCAAATCCACGAGAAACAGGCGGCCCTTCGCGGAATTCTTGAGCCATGAACTGAAGAACAGACAGAGCGGCAAGTGCGGATGGACGGCGCAAAGCTCCGCGCCAAAGGGCAGCGGCTCAGCTCCCCAGGTTGCGGGAGAGGTCAAAGCCGACGCCTCAGGGGTTAAAACCCCTGACGGAGACGCGGGTGTCATGTCGGAGCTAAAGCTCCGACCCCCTAAACTGCGAAGTCGTTCAGCATCCTGTGCCACGGCTCCCGCCGCAAGACGATACGCCTGGCCGGCGGAGCAATAAATCAGCTGGCGGCTGTCGGGCGTCCACGCGATGTCCGTAACGCGGCCCTGCGCGGGAATAGTGCGTTGCTTTCGCAGCGAGGGCACATCCAGCAGAACGATCAAATCGTCGGCCCACTCCCCTTCCATTTCGACGGCGCATGCGAGCGTCGATTCGTCCGGGCTGAACGCGACGCGGCCGAAGCCTGAGAACGAACCCTCGTCGCCGGATTCAGCGTCCACCGTTTGAGTCTCGAGCCAATTTTCGCCTGCGCTGGGCGCAGCAAGCTCGGCAGCCGGTTCGGCGGAAAACGGCATGGCAGCCAGCGATTGCCCGGACGCCGGCCACAACCGCAGCCGTGCTTCCCCGCCCCCGCGCGAAGCCGCCGCAAAATATCTTCCCGTGTCCGACCAGGACACGAACGACGGAAAACTCTTGAAGTCGCCAAAGCCGCCGAGAAAAACCTTGCCGTGGAGATCAAAGACGTGCAGCTCGGGCAGCCAGCCGCCCCACGCCGCAACCAGGTGGCGCGCCGTCGGCGACCAGGCGAACGCAGCGGGCAGGCCGGGCGGGCACATGTCCGGCTCGCCGGGAACAACCAGGGCGAGCGTGGGCACGCCGCGCTCGATGTCGTACAGCGCGATGCGCTCGGCCCCCTGCCGAACCAGCGGCGAAAGCGCGCACAACTCGCCGGTCGGCGAGATCACCAGCTGCGGCGAGCGTCCGATGAACACTTTCTTGATGAGCCAGTTCGAATCGCGCGCGAGGTCGCGCAGGCCGCGCGCCACGAGCGCCGCCGACCGCACCGCGAGCGCCTGCGAGGGTGCGCGGACGATCTGCTTCGCCGGAGATTTTTCCTGCGTTTCCATCAGTGGGAGAGCGGAGCAGGTTCTTCGAGACGCTGCTTCGCAAGAGCGATCTGTTCGTCCACTTTGGCGATCATGTCTTTCAGCACGTCCTGGCCGCTTTTCTCCGCTTCGTCCACGCGCGCTTTCAGCTGGTGCAGATCGGAGCGCAGCAGCCCCTGCAGCTCCGCTTCGATTTCAGCGAGACGCCCGCGCGCCTGGCTCACGCGACGGATCACGCGAATGAGTTCCGCGCCCGGACCCTCGCCTTCGACGGCTTCGGGGCTGTGCTCGTAGGCGGTGAGGATTTTTTCAAGACGCGCTTCGTTTCCAAGCTCGTAGGCCTGATTCGCATCGGCCATCAATTGCTGGCGCTTGGCGCGGTCGTCGCGGTCGGAGGTGAGATCGGGATGGACGCGTCGCGCGACTTCGCGATACAGGCGCTTCATTTCGGCAGAGGCCTTGAAAGAACGAGGTTCCTGCGCGGATTTTTCTCCGGCGACGGATTTCGTCTCGCTGGCGCGGGCCCGAGCCTCGCGAGCGCCTTGCTGGGCGCGCTCGTTGCCGGGCTGCTCGCGGACCAGCCGCTCGGCAATCTGCGCTTTCCATTCGTCAAGCTCGGCATAGCGCGAGCCGACGAAGTGCAGATAACGGCGCTCGAAAGCCGTCAGCTCGGCCCGCAAGTTTGCCGAGCGCAGCTCGCGGTCGGCGAGCTCAGCCTCAAGCGAGGCTTGCTCTTCGAGCTTGCGCGCAAGCTCCTGATCTTCGGGTTTGGCCGGACGAGTGTCCGCCGTCTTCAACGCCACGGTCTTCGCCTCTGAGAGTGACCTGCAACGAGGAGAGCGGCTGACTGCATCCCGAGACGCCGCAATGCCTCGGAAACACACCTAAATTGTACGATGCGGCTGCGGCGCGTCCGGCCCGGTTGGCAAGGCCAGTTTCCAGAATTGGAAACACCCTTCACCACTCGGCGCGCCGCCCGGGAGAATTGCGAGCCAATTTGTCTCCGGCGCGCGCCTCGATGTCACGACGTGTTCATCGCGGCCGGTCCGGCGGTGTCTTACAATCGGTCCATTCAACTATTCAGGAGGGAGCAGAACCATGCAGGAGACTGCAGAGCAATATAAGAAGCGAATGTTCGATTTCATGGCGGATCGC
>Ga0209517_10005344_pt1 | contig 16391 bp, 14 predicted proteins | sample PeaSoiMetSII2010_FD_187695 | JGI IMG/M metagenome (GOLD analysis project Ga0209517, IMG submission 187695) | Peat soil microbial communities from Weissenstadt, Germany - SII-2010 (SPAdes) (version 2) | ecosystem: Environmental > Terrestrial > Soil > Wetlands > Peat | place: Germany...
GGCCTGGATAATTTCTCCGGCTTCGCCTCCGCCCCACCTTCTGCCACGAAGCCGGAGAAATCCTCTTTCCCTCTCGCATCGGCTGTCTGTTACGCTAATGCCTGACTCTCAGAGGGCCAAAGTCCAGCGCCGACCTTTAGGTCGGCAGATGCTGGCCTAAAGGCCAGCGCTACGCCCAAACTAGGACACTACCCGCAAGGGGGGTTTCTTGACGCCTTTCGCGGGTTTAAAGCACTATTTAGGTCGCCCCTCCGGCGGCAAAACCTCGAGTGCGGCTTCCAGGAGCTTTTTCCGTTCCTCCTCCGTAGCAGCCTTGCGATAAAGCGGCACCGGAACGACTTCCGGAGGCTTCACACCCTTAGGACCATAGGCGATCTTCACCTTTTGAGGGTAGCGGACGCCCTTCATATAGCAGCCCAGAGTCTCGAAGCCTTCCATTTCCGCCCAGTAGAAGTCCGCGTCCTCGAAGTAACATGAGATCGCTTGCGCCCCCGCCAGCGCCGCTCCGACAAAATTGGCACGCGCGAAATGGCAGTCCACCATGATGACGCCCCGTAAATCCGCAAACTCGAAAATCGCGTCGTCCGCCACGAGCTTGTCCATCCTCGCGTTCGTCAGCGCCGCCCGCTCAAAGTTGGCTACCCGTGCAACTGCTTCGATGAACTGGCACTCCGACAGGTCCGCCAGCCGGAAGTTCGTGCCTTCGAGAGTGGCGTGGTTGAAGATCGCGCCAGGTGCCGTAGCTTTTGTCAGGTTCGCGCTGGTCAAGATAGCTCCCGTGAGATCGGCTTCGGTCAAATTTGCTTCAGCCAAATTCACTCCCGCGAGGTTCGCTTCCACTAGCCCGGCGCGCGCGAGGTTCGCCTCGGCCAGATTCGAGCCTTGGAGGTTAGCAGCAGTAAGGTCGCAACCAGCGAGGTTCGCCTCCGATAACTCGGAGGTCGACAAGGTGGTTCGGCGGAGCGCACTACCGCGCAGGTCGGCCTGGCTAAAGTCAGAGTCGAGGAATACCGCTTCGGTCAGGTTGGTTCCAATCAATCTACGTCCTGAGAAGCAGCCGTTTCGCGTTACAGTTTGGTCCAACTGTGCCTCAGTCATGCGAAATTTCGCGGATCAAGCTACGGACCCGCTCCTGCTAGGGGGGCACCTGAGGTAGAACTTCAGCGTTTCGCTTTTTTGCGGGCAGCCCTCTCTCCGCCCGACGACGTGCGGCGCCGCGCTCGACCGCGACAGCTGCCCCACCGAGCCAAGCGTCGGATTCCACTGCGATCTTCGGCTGACATTTCATTCCGCGAGATTAAGTGCGGATGCGCTGAACGTCCTGTTCAATGTCTATTGTTGCATCCCGCCCGAATAATTCGAGAATCTTCTGGCGGTGCCCCGCCTTGAGACAATTTCGCAGTCGTTGGGCTCGGAGGGCATCGAAGTAGGAGGTGTCGTATTCGCGCCCTCGCCTTCACCGCAGGCCTTCAACACGCAGACCGAAAACACACAGTACCGCCGCTCCCTTCGCCGCCATCTCTTCTAACGCTGTTTTCGCTTCTAACCGCTACGCTTGCCCGCGGTTACTCTCCCTGCGAAGAAGTCACTTTTGAGCGACCAATATCGGGACTGACATCACTCGTCACGCCCCCGGAGTAGAAGCTCTAAGAGAAAATCCCGAATGTGGCACGGCGAAATACGATGGATTTGACCACTAAGTAAAATGTCAGCAATCTCCTTTTTTCTCCTTGAGTACGCGGTCGAGACGCTCGAGATCGCGCAGGAAGTTCGAATGGAGTTGTGCCAGTTCATGCTCGACTTCGGGCAGAGGCCCGCGCGTGCGTTCCCGCTCCCATACTTCGATCATCTGCCCCTCTGCCTGAAGGTAGTCCCATAATCGTCGACGGAGTTCGTCCGCGGCGCTGCCGCTTGCGTCTTGCTCGTACCAAGCCGCTCCGTGCTCGATGAGAAACTCGATGCGATCCGTGAGCGCATCGATGACAGACTGGGTTTCGTCCAAAATGCGCTGCAGCTGTTCATTCCGGCCTGTGCTCTCAAGTTCGCGAATCGTGCCTATCCGGAACTCACGGACCGCCCCGATCCGATCGTATAAACGCCCGATCTCGTGGGCGCGCCATTCCGGCCCATGTCCGCTCTCGCTCACAGCGCGGCACCCCTCCATGTGATCTGCGGAGGGTACGGCTGCGTATACCGGGGATCCAATACCGGTTTCCGGCTTTCCTGCTGCCGATGGTTCTTCATCGCTTCCTTACGCGCGGCGTCTTCGTGCGTCTGACACTGGCCGGTGTAGTAGCGCTTGAGGTGGCGCCCGAGCGCGGCCTGCTGTCGCTCGTACTCCTCAAGGTGCGACTTAACCGATCCCATGCTTCCCCCGACTCCGACCGGTGGGGCGTTACTCCACGGCAGGATGGATTGGGCCTTGTTCATATCACCCCAGCGCTTATCAACTTCCTGAGCCCGGGCCTCAATGTCGTTGAAAATGGCGTCGCATTCCGCCTTGCTCAGGGGACAAGCCATTCCCAGCGGATCAATATACAGAAATGGTTGATTCCAGCAGAACTGGTATACGTTCCAGGCCCCTGAGACACCGATCGGATCCGGTTCGAGAAAGCGCGCATCATCTGGAACGAAATAGCGCATGCGCTGGTAAATCAAACCCGTCTCCCTGTCCCATTCACGCCCGAGCCCACGAATCCGAACCTCGAACGGCAATTCGTCGCGCCGGATCTCCCAATCAAACCCTAAGGGATCGCACGCCCATCCGACCGACTGGTCCGCTAGGCAGATGACTTCTGTCAGCTCCCGCCGATCGTCCGTCACCACCGCGTACCATTCCGAACCGCTGGCCAACGCCAGCAACGCGCCGGTGGAGGGGTCGTAAATATAGCGAAGACACTCTCCCGATGCAGACACATGTTGCATGACGTATTCGCTAGCCCAGACGGTCTGAACGTCCACACCGGGTCCGGTTTTCCGTGTCCGTCGGAATAACGGGTCATAGTGGAAGCAAAATACCGCGTCGCCTTTACGTACCCCGACTAAGCGACCGAAGATGTCATACTCGAAACTGGTTTCGCCCCGGCGTGTCGGGCGGCCGGCGGCATCGTACTCGTAACGCCCAGCCGATGTATTCATCATGCGATTGCCGGGTGCTACTTCAAACACCACGCCATTCTTCTGTATCAGATTACCGGATCCGTCGTACACGTACCGCCGGATTGAGTTTTCGCTCCGCAGCACCTCACTGAGACTGCCCCGCGAATCATGAACGAACCGAAAAAGCGGGCCGCCTTCGTCCTTGCGGACCAGCAAGCGGCCCGCTCCGTCATATTCGAACTGCCGTCGAAGCAGGAACGCCGCGTCTGCAGTTGCTTCCTGCACAATAAGGCGCGACTGCTGGTCGTACATCTCATGGAGAACCACCCCGCCGGGGTACCGGGTCCGTTTTGTGCGCCCCGCCGTGTCGTGCTCGATTTGAATTCTGAATTCGCCTCCCTCCTGCGCCTCAAGCAACCTACCGGCAGGATCGTATTTGAAATCGACTCGGCGAGTCCCCACCTGCACCGACAGGGGCAGCGCATGCCATGCGTACTCAAACTGCGCCTTGGTTTCACCCGCCGTTTCCTGAATGAGGTGCCCTTCGGGGTCATAAAGGCGGTCCACACTACCGCACTCGTCCTGTACGCGAATAATTCGACCCAAGTTGTTGCGAGCGGTTAATCGGGGCGCACCGTTCGAAAACCGCTCTTCGCATATAAGGCCTCTATCGTCTGTTACAATTTCGACGGTCACGCCCTCAGGCCTCACCGTTTCGACGAGGTGCCCCGTCGCATCGTATCGAAATCCCCACCTGGCACCGTCGAAGCCTGTCTGGGCGACGATGCGCCCGAGGATGTCGTACTCATTTTCGAACCGGTCGCCGTTCTCGTTCATCGCACCGAGCAAGCGTCCTTCCCGATCACTGTCGTAGCTGATTATGAATCCGGACGGATCGATGCGCTTCTGAGGACCTCCATACGGATCGTATGTGAAATCCCACTCCCTTCCGGACCCGTCCATGCACCGCACGAGGTCGCCGCGCCAGTTGTAGCCGTACTCTCGCTTGGCACCGCCGGGTAATGTGATGATTTCGGTTCTGTCGCTATGTTGTACAGACAGGGCCACGCCATTTGATTCCACTTGAATCACCCTGCCTATTCCGTCCCGCTGTACGATCCAGCGCACGTTCTGGTCATCAACGGTTTCCAATCGGGCACCATCTTCCGATGTCGCGAACCGGACCCGCACACCATCTGGTCCTTCCATCTCTTTTGAGTAGCCCCGCGGGTCTAGCGTAAATCTCCATGCGTTCGCGTTAGGGGTGCGAAATCCGACCAGGTTGCCGAGCGCATCTCGATAGTAATCCCAAGAATTGCCTTCGCCATCCGTGATCTGCAGAATATCGGATGCCCGCGACAGCTTGATTATCGCCGAGACGCCATTCTCTGTCGTAACGATCTGCTGGTTCAGACATGCGTAGCTCATGACTACGCGCCCTACCTCATCTATTCGAGCCAGCACCCCGCCCGTCTCCGCGTGCACGATTTCTCTCGTATGGCCGAGGGCGTTGGTTACCGCGACTTCTCTGCCCAGTCGATCGAAACGATATATGGTGGGAACTCCAAAACTGTCGATGACGCGTGTGCAGTGGTTCGCGTCATCATAGGAGAAATAGCGCCTCTGGAATCCTTCCGCCCCCCAAGTGGCGATTGCTCGACCATCCGGATCGTATGCTGCGCAGTACGCAGCCCCGTCGGGATTAACGTATTTGACCAGCAGATCTCCCGAATACGAGAAACGATGTTCTTCGTTGTTATTGAAGACGGTGCTCACCAGGCGTCCACGGCTGTCATACCCGAACCGGATCGGCACCTCGATGGCCCCGTCAATTGACAAAATCAAGTCGCCTTCTGTCCTGAACCGGATGCGGCGGTCGAAGGCATCGCGTATTCCACTCAGGCCGCCGAGTAGGCCATACTCGAACGTGATCTGGTTGTCGTTCCGGTCTATAATCCGAAGCAGCGGAGCCGGATCAGCAGAGGGAAGAAACTCATATGCAATTTGCTCAGCAGTATTGGTCACTGCCAATCGGGCCTTGCCGACGTGCAGTTCGAAGCCGCCAGACCGCCACGGGTCGGGAGCATCAAACTGAAATCGAACAAGCGCGTCTGGTCCATTTCGCAGCGTGTAACCCTCCGCGTCCTGATGGAGAACGATCTCATACGGGTGCGTCCAACCGAGCCCAAGCGGGCTCATGCGCGACCGTGCGGCGGAACTGTAAGTGTGGCGGAATGCGACCGGCAGAACTCCATGGAGGTAGAAGTCCGAAACTGTAAGGCACAGAGCGCCTTTAGCGAGATCAACGAGAAACATGATGTCTATCCCGGCCTTCGACCGAAGGACGCAAGGTTACTCTCAGGGAACTCCGTGCGGGCAACCCCCTCCTCCACCCTGTCCGATCAACACCGTCATCTCGCCCTGGATGATGTTATTCGGCGGGGGCAACGGAACGAGGGCGTGGGGTTCCATGACGATGTCGCCAAGGCAGGCGGCGGGTTTGCCGCCGATCAGCGTTACACCCTCACCGCCTCCACCGCCCGGTGTTGTGACACCGGGGCCGTGCGGGGCGCCGTCACAAACCGGAGGCGGAGCGTTCGGAATTGAGCAAGTATGCTGATCGGTGATGCGCCACGCCGGCTTGCCGCCAATAAGCACCGACATGCAGGCGGCGCCCAAAAGCGTCGAGCCGTGCACCGTCGGATCACCTAATCGTGCTGCTGGGCGTCCCATAGGCTATCCCTGCCTGCTACGTGTTACACCTTTCAGTCGAAAAATCCGATCCCCTAATATCGCCGGTGCGTCGCGAGGATCGATGTTTTGGGTCCGGCTCAACCCGGAGAATACATAGTTCTTGCCGGTTATCGGCCCACGCACCGTGACCGTGCGGCCGCCGCCGTACTCGATTTGAAGCGCCAAGCCGTTGTCGATATCCTTCTGCGTGATGGTCAGCCGGCCTTGCCCTGTTTCTCCACAGCATCCCACGCTTCGTTATCCTCGACTTTAAATTCAAAAGGCTCGCGCGTCAACCGCTCGAGCAAGACCGCCGCGCCGGAAAGGGCCCACCAACCTACCGCCTCCTCCACCAACGAGCCACCCACAAACCAAGCAAGGGGCAGCGCCACCCAGATGCTGAGGCAGTAAAAGCAGGAGACCAGCTTTCCCAACACGCCGTCGCCGAGTCCGCGGCGGAACTTGCGTAAAACATCCCAGGGGCCGTCCTCTTTGGCAAGCAGGTGAGTCACCCGCCAAACCGCGAGCGCCGCCACGAGGAAGCGGAAGCTATAGTGCGTCGTCAGCGCCCATGGGTTCGAGAACATGGCCTTAGTTGATCTTCACCAAGCTCCCCTTGATGGTGTTGACGCCGCTCGCCTCCACATTGATTGTCACGGCCTCAGCCTTGATCGAAGTGCTGCCTTTGATGTCGATACTCATTCCGCTGATTTCAATCTGGCCGCCGGATTTCATCACGATCTTGGACTGGCCAGTCTCGAGCGTGATCTGGCTGCCCGCCGTGATGGTGAGATTGGATCCCACATCCAACTTGTCGTCGGAGCCGATCTTCGTTTCGCGCTTGCCCCCAACCGAATTCTTATGGTCCGTGGCGATGCTCTCCGTCAGATTACTTCCAATGCTGACCTTCTCATCCGCGCCGATTGTTTCGTCCAGGTTTGAACCGACCTTTATAGTCTTATTATTCCCTACGGTCTGGCTGTGGTCCGTTCCGACATTGATACTCTGGCTGGTACCGATGCCCACGGTCTGGCTGGTGCCGATGTTGACGGACTCGCTGACGCCGATAGTCTTGGCGCGGGTCAAGCCGACGGTCAATGCCTGGAGGCCGCCGATGGTGATTTCCTGCGCGGCGCCGACGTTCACCATTTCGTTAATCCCGACGTTGCGCGTGCGCGTGAGCGCGACGGTGATTGACTCGTTTGCGCCCACCGTCTCGGTACGGTTGCTGCCGATGCTGATGGTTTCGTTCGCGCCCACGGACTCCGTTCGATTGCTCCCGATGGTGATGTTTTCGTTGACGCCGACCTTCTCGGTGCGATTGTTGCCGATGGTGATGGACTCGTCGTGCCCCACGCTCTCGGTGCGGTCGTTGCCGATGGTCACGCTCTCGTTGTGTTCGATCTTCTCTTGCCTGTCCTTCTGGCCGTGGACGCGGATGAGTTCGCTGCCCTTGGTGTCATCGAAGATAAACTCGTTGTAGCCTCCGCCGCCCTTGGTGCTATTCGACTTGACGCCGCTGATGACGCCCTCGCCGGGAAGCCCGTAGGGAGGCATTTCCCCGGCGTTGTAAACGCGGCCGGTGATGATGGGCTGGTCGGGGTCGCCCTCGAGGAAATCGACAATCACTTCCTGGCCGATACGCGGGATGGCAATCGCGCCCCAACCCTTGCCCGCCCAAGGGTACGAGACGCGCATCCAGCAGGAGCTATTTTCATTGCGCTTGCCCACGCGGTCCCAGTAGAACTGGACCTTCACTCTTCCATACTTGTCGGTAAAAATCTCTTCCCCGCCCGGGCCGACCACCACGGCCGTCTGGCAGCCTTGTACGAAGGGCGCCGGAGTAAGGCGCGGGGGCCGGAAAGGGGTCGATGCGGGAATGCACTCGAAGCTGTTGCTGTAACTAAAGTCGCCACTGCCGGCGGTCGAGGCGCTGGTGTAATCACCGCCCTGGGTGGCCACGTGACTGATGGCGGTGAGCAAGTAGGACTGGTTGACATCGTTCCGATAGTGGCCCTTCAGATCAAAGAGATAACCAGTGGTGAAGGCGCGGCAATCGCTCGAGCCCCGCGCCACCACGCGCGGCATCTCCTGTTCCTGGAGCCGAATACGAGCCAGGCTGTCGCCGTCGGCCCGCTTGCGATATTCGCCGGGGTAGTCATAAATCTCATACGTGTCCTTGCCCTTCACGCTTGCCGCGAGGTTGGAACTGGGCGTCTCAAAGTTGTAGTCCGTCACCGAATACTTGCCCGGCCGAACCTCCTGCTCCTGGCGCCACTCGAGAATGATGTCTTCTTCCTGCCAGGTTCCAGGAGTCAACGCATAGCGGACGGAGGGCTGATTGGGACACGGCTTCTGCGCCGCGGGGTCGTTGGCCAGCACGAGAGTGTGCTTGCCGTTCTCGTGCTCGAAAAAGTAGAAGATGCCTTCTTCCTCCATGAGCCGCGAGACGAAATTGAAATCGGTTTCGCGGTACTGAACACAGTACTCGCGTTCGACGAAGCTTCCATAGAGTTGCAGCTTGTAGTCGCTGAAATTGAGGTCCTTAAAAATCTGTTGGATAATGTCGGGAGCCTTCTTGTTCTGGAAGATGCGGCAATCGGCCGTCCGGCTGAGGAACCAAAGCCAGGGAACCATCACCGCGTGATACTGGGTGAAACCCTTTTCGTACGAGCCTTGCGAAAAGCGGCTGACCACGCCATTCCAGTAGCGGTTGGAGCCGTCCGCGAGAGTAACCCGCAAGGTCACACTCTTACCCACCAGATTGTCGAACGAAATCGAGCGGTTCTCCGATAAGAGGTCGAGTTCAAATTGGAACAGCCGGGAGATGGCCTCGCTTCCGTGGAAACCACGCAAGAGCAACACATCCTCGCCGAGGGGAGTGTCAATTGCGATTAGCCGGTTTTGCTGAGTATAGGTAGCCACTACATCGCCTCGGTGCAGCTCATAAGAGCCGACGGTTAGGGATAGTAAGGGGCGCGGAAACCCCATTGACCGCTGGACGTTCGGCTGAACCGCTTGGAGATGCAAGTGCCCGCTCTGCCTGCTGAAACCTTTCATCCAATTGCTTGAGTGCTTGCTCCCTCTGCGCTTTGAGTTTCCTTCTGGTTTCCGCAATATCTTCCTCGGGGCTCCCCGTGACGGACTGGCTCCAAGATTTTCCGCTCTTCAGGCGGACCACGACACCTGCCCAGAATGACGGCTCTTGCATCTTCAAGAAGGAATTGAGTGTTGCCGCCCCGAGCGCCCACGCCAAACCGGCCAATCTGGTTTTAAGCTCCCCATCTTTGTTCTGGGCGCTCGGTTTCCTGGCCTTGGAGTTCATGAACTCGCCTGTCTGATGCAGAGCGACATCCTCGAGGGGATCTGAGGCAAATTTGAGTGCTTCCTTTGCAAGGTGATGATTCGCATGTTCGAGTGCCGTACCGGAAAGCTTAATGGCGGCGAATCCTTCCTGGACTAACTTGGACAGCCCAACCCCGATGTTGGCGACTGTTGCCACTCCATTAACAACCTCCGATGTGCCCTCCAGGCGGCGCACGTTCTTGTCAAGCTCCTTGTCGATGTCGTCAAACAGGGCGACCGTGTCAGCGCGGAGCTTACGAAGGTTGTCTAGGCGCCGGTGCAACAACACCGCCCGCGCCCTCGGTGACAACCCTCGATATGCGTGTGCGCGTAGCGAACCTGGCGGGTGGGACACTGCACGGCACGTGGTGCCATCCTCGATCTGGAGTGGATTCTCCACTTGGCACATATGTCCCGGAGTTCGCTCACCTGCCATGGGGTTCGTCCCTTCGCCTCACTTTACGCAACAGGCGGAACCATATCGCGCTCACTGAACACAGCCTGCCAAGCAGGCTCTTGGAATTCGTCTGTCTTCAGCCAACCGAGCCAACCGAGCCGGGGTGCATCCACAGACTCATCGGTCAGGGCGCACCACGGCACCTCCGGCGCTCGCAGGATCAGTTGAACGTCAAATTCGAGCGCCAGGCCGACGAAATATCGCGTCAGCTCAAGCAATTCTGCGAAAGCCTTGCCATCCGGCAAGAAGTCCATAAATCGCGCAAGGCCGATGGGCCCCACGCGGATCCGAAAACGTGCCTGCTGATTCCAAACCGCATCCCCTGCGATGGCGCCCACACCGAGTTGGTTGTGGAGTCCTTCCTGCTGAAGGTAAGAGAGACTCGATTCATCGAGGCCGAACCATTTGCCGCGAAATTGCTCGACTTCTATAGGCAAATCGAAGTAGTCCCGCAAGATCCCTCGGAGGGCGCTGGCCGAGTGCGGCCGCTGGGCGATCAATCCCGCATAGCGCAGCAGAGCGTGATCGCGAACCTCACCTAGCCTGCCGCGAAGCCCCGGGGTACCCATGCCAATCAAGTCAAACAGGTACTGAGTGAACCGATCATCCTGCTCGCCGACTCTGGCGGAGCGCTCGAAGCCGATCACAAAATGATGCTTCTCCCAGGCTCGGTAGAACAACGAGATCATGCGATGGTTGAAGAGGTCCAGGAATGCCGCCAACGCATCGTCCTTTTCGGCCTGGAGAGCAATCAAGAGTTCGGTATAGTGCGCGGGCAGGACGCCTTCCGGCCCGGTCAGCCCCATGAAAGCCACGGTCATACGGGCCGGCCGGGCATCATCCGGCGCACGCTCGATATGGTGAATTGGGCCGGGCGGAAAGCTCATAGCCAAGTGGGCACAAAAGCGGGCGATTTCGCGGGAAGGCAAGGCCTCGCCACCCACCGGCATACGCTCGGGATAGAGGTGAGCGAGCAGGCGCACCGCCTGAAAGAAGCCGAAGTCGTAGCCGCGGTCAAAGAGGAGCTTTTCTACAGAAGGACCTGTTCGCCCGCTCGAGGCGCCCATTGCCTGAGGACTCCTTTCCTTTGTTTTGTGGTTGCCCGAAGTTCGCTGAATGAGTTGATGGGAGAGTAAAGACCGAAGAATCGTTCCAACACGGAAGCCAGAAGAAACACGCCGCTACCCGCGTACTGGTCTTCATCAAACTCCGCGGACACCCGAATGCCCTGGCAGAACACCACCCCATACTCCGAGTCAACGCGAGCGATCTGGGGACTGCTGGCAATCCCGGTGATGCCCGCGATCTGTGTTTGAACCACAGGTCCACCCGAGAACTCGTAAAGCCTGAGAATTTCCTGCAAGGCATTCAAGCCGCCATCAATGATGGAGAGATGATTCAGCCCCAGGTGAGAAATGAGCCGCCACTGCAGGCTTTCGCGCATCGAATGCTCTCGAGCGGGCCCGGTCCCTAAGGGAGGCCGGACCGTCTCCGTTGGTTTGCGCAGACAGCGGATGCGGAGCAGAGGGCCGGACTCCATCTCGAGTTCGCCGAACTCTCCGGTGAAAGGCAGCTTAGCGGGCAAGTCACGGTTTGTGCACGTGACATGTACCGTCAGAGTTTCAACCGGTGGCAAGCTGGGCTTGAAACCAAGATCGACCAGTGTAAGGTACACCTCCGTACCAGCGTCGCCTTTTCGCGGGGAGGGCCGGCGGCTGGAATGCCAGAACGTCTGCCCGGGGTCCCTCTTGTAACTGTGCCGAAGCGAATAGAAGGGTTGATACTCCTGGGCTTCCTGGGAATAGGGAGCCGTGGAGGTCACCCGATCGATCGAATAAACCTCCGTCGCTAACTCATTGTGTACATCAGGAATCACGGGGTATTCAGAAACCGCGTGCGAGATTCGAATCGGCTCCGCGCACCTCTCAAACAGATTGATGATCGGTGTGCATCCAAGTCGAAACGTATCGGCGCTGACGGTTTGCTCGAGTTGGGCCAGCCGCTCCTTGCGCTGAAATTCGTCGAGCAGTATCAGGATTTCGAACCTGTCGTCAAAGCCGGTTCTAGGGACGCGCTCCAGTCCGGAGATTTCGAAGAAGAGGAATTTTTCCGGGAAGCTGAAGTATTCCTGGAGCAGCCGATAACCGAGGAAGCTTCTGTCGGAATAGTGCAGCAGTCCTTCTTCCCGCCCGAAACCTACTTCGCGACACTTGCCGGGAAGGATGACCGGGGGCGTGCGGGAGCCTTTCGCGGAATTGCGCACGATGACTTTGGATGCGTTATTAAGGATGAGCTCGTAGAGCGTGTGCGCGGTCTGACTCTCGCCACCTTCGCCGCTCAAATAGAAGCGCAGGCTGTTGAGCTGTAATTCCGCGAATTTTGTGCCGCCCAAGCACCGGAGTTCAATCCGAACCACGGCTGCGGCGTCGCCGGCCGCCGGCCCCAACGACAAGGCCGACGGCAGTGCGACTGACGCTGAGGCAACCTGCAACGGCCAGAGAGTGACCGGATAACAAGTCCGGAACCGGCACGGGACCCCGCCAACCGGCTTCGAGTACAGGATGCCGCCCTTATCGACTGGATATCCAGTTGTAAGTTTTCCCTGCTCTGGATCGACTTCCAGTTGCGCGATCGACATCGCAGGGATAGGACGGAGGTAGTGGGGATAAAGAATTTCCAGCAGGGCTTCAGTGATTTCGGGGAATTCATCGTCGACTTTGCGACGCACCCGCGCCGCCAGAAAAGCGAAGGCTTCGATCAACCGTTCGACGTGTGGATCCGGGCAGGGCTTTGATTGGAGTTCGAGGCGGCTGGCCTCACGGGGATACTTGGCCGCAAACTCCGCCGCCATCTGGCGAATGAAGGTCAGCTCGCTCTCATAGTAAGGGAGCAGATCATCCCTCATTTATTCTTCCCCGTGACTGAAAACTTGCCGCTGTCCCCTTCCAGAACCGTGTCAAACGTGATCGCCTCCGGCGCAGGTTCGATCTCGAGCAGTGCTTCCACCCGGAATTTCAGAGTTGGGTCCAGCTCATTCCGGGACTCGGCCGTGACCGAGACACTGGAGAGGCGCGGCTCGAACATTCGTATCGCATTCTCGATCGCTAACCCCAATCGTCGCTGATCTCCGAGGCTCCGGAGGCTCAGCAGGCTGAAATCAGGCAAACCAAAAATGAGCAGTGAGCTGTTGCATTGCTGGAACTCTGGAGAAATCGGATGTTCCATTCGCCGGGTATTGAGCAGTGCGCTGAGATCCCGCCAGACGGCCTCCTCCAAGTCGCGAACGCTCGGGGATCGTTTCGACGCGAGACTCTGGCCCGACCCAGGACGGCCGCCGATAAGCCTATCCAGGACCGAGAGGCTAACTCGAGTTTGACTGCCAAGGGTAGCCATCGTGATGACCGGAATCGCGATTTCAGAGGGTTCCTGGCACCTCACGCCGCGCATCGGTGGAGTTCAAACCCCAGAACTTTGCCCGGCTTCGTCCTTGACTCCCAACTACCCGAGACTCGAGTACTTCCCTTCACTACAAGCGAGCGCCTGCCACGGATCGAGCCTGCACAGCCGGAGGAAGAAATTTGCCGCCTTGTCAGGGTTTGCCGTGCCAGCCTTCTCATCCTTGTAGCACCGATATAGTCTGCTCCACACTGCTCCGATTAAAGCCGGGCTTTCCCAGGTTTCGAGCTTAAACGTGTCGATCTGCTCCGCCAGTTCCTCGAGGATGGTTTGAGCGAGCTTTTCCCGCTTGGTCGACCAGCAGATTTCAGCCAGCAGCAGCTTGCGTTGAAAGCGGGCGCGCCCATTCGGCTCTGCCGCAGCCAGTCGAGTCATCTCGGCCAGGCCCCTATCAATCTGTCCGCTCCGCACCAGGTTTGCCGCATTCTGCCAGGAGCCATCCGGCGGAGCTGCCGTGTCGGCGCCAAATACGGACGGGCTCTCGTGCGCCACGACTGTAACTTGGTCTGGACCGGAAGCCACCCCGGTCGGTGTCGTGGCGGCCGGCTGGTCGGGTTCATCTTGACGCTTCTTGCGTAAAATGCCATTTAAGACGGTCTTGATTTCTTCCAAGGCAGCGCGGCTTTCCGACATCGGAGGTATGATGTCCGCAGCCGCTTTCTTTGCCTCTTCCGGGGTCGTGTATTGCTGGCCATTCAGGCTGATGAAAGAGCCGGTAACCTTCTCGTCGATAACCTGCTCCAGCTTTTTGACCTCTCCGCTTGCCTGCTCGAAATCTTCCCACATCAACTCGTACTCGGCTCGAGGGGTCAGCCTCACGGCCTCGTTGAACTGCTCGAGCGAGGTGGTCTGTTGCGGTCGCCGCGTCTCCTGAAAATGAACAAACGAGTAGTTTTCCCGGTCATCCTTGCGCACGGTGAGGGGGATCTGGCGAATGACCTCGGCCATTTTCTCGTTGAGCCACTCGAGCGGACCGCAGCGGGAGTCTACCTCGCCGTCGGTGATCAGAGGATAGAGCCCGGCATCCCAGAAGCGCGTCGATAATTCGCGAATCAGCCACAAACCGTCGCGCAGCCCGGCAAACCCATGCAACCTGATACTGGCCTCATTGAGCCAGATGGCAATTCGCAGGTCTTTTGACTTCCGCTCGAGCGCAGCGGAGGCCAACTCGCTCAAAACCGCCCAACCGGAGTTGCCGGACTCCACAGGCTCCCAAATCCCTTTGTCGGCTACGTCATAAGGGTTGGGCCGCGCCTTCTTCAAGTCAACCCAGTCCTGGGTTGCCTGAAGATCCTCCCCGGCGGGCCTGTCAGGGCTGATTGGAGCCAGCAGGTCGTCACTAATGACTCGTGGTGTTGGCATGTTCAAATTCAATCTGCCGGACTTCCAGCATGGGAATGTCGCGATCCCCGGCCGCAAAAAGGCGCTGGCCTATGCCCAGTGCGAGCTCCTGGACGTCCGGGCGCCAGTTGGTGGCGCGGCCCAGTCTCACTCGTTCATCGCAATGGAGATGAGAATTCGCGTACAGGACAGGAAGAAACGCCTCACCTCCGTTTCCCTCGCGCAGTTCAATGCGTGCGGGAATCCAGATGAGGTCGCGGGAATGTTTCGGTGGCTCGATCGACACTAAGCTCACGGCCTCCCAGGGTATCCAGTTGTATTCCGCCTCGATGATGGCTTCGAGGAAAGGGCCGATTAAGTCGTCACAGTCCTTGAAATCCTCGAACGCCCAGTTGCCGTTAAGCCGGCCCGCGAGCGCCGGGCGGGAAGCCTCCGCCTCCTCTAAGAGCAAGCGCGCCTTTCCCGGCTGACCTTCGCGGAGGCAGTTCAGTGCTTCGAAATGAAGCTCCGCGTAAGGAGGAGTCACCGGTTGCATATGCGGCCGCAGCCCTTCCGAGAAGAAACGCCGCCGGGCGCGCTCAGCTTGCAGAACATTTCGGTACGGTTGTACCGCTAATTCGGAATCCGAGTTCTGTTGGGCGACGACATCGAGTTCTTCATCGGCACGGTCAAGGTCTCCAGCGAAGCATAACAACTCAAAAAGAAATGTACGCTTACGATAATCGAGCGGATTGGCCTGTACCTCTCGAGAGACATGTTCGATAGCTGCCGAGAGCTTGCCGGCACGCAAGAATTCTTGAGCATCCGCCATAGAACACCCCGCTACAGAGGAAACTTGTCAAAAATGCCAAGCGTAGCCGCCGGCCACGGCAGCAAACTGCGCGCGCCGTGTGTGTAGGAGATCGTCCACGCCTTGACCGGCGGCCGCCAGCCCTTTGCGCTGAAGTGAGAATGGCTGTCAGGGGGCGTCTCACCTCGGGTGTTGCTCTATGCAGCCACTTTGTTCGCGGTCCGGTCCCAGCCACCTGTGACGTTGCCGCCACCCGACCCATCAGCACGCTTTTGTTGGGTGTAGGTCCACTTGATAGTGCCGTAATTGAAGCTGACTTGCTCGACAGGGAACCCGTGCTCCCCTTTCGAACTGCCTGACGGGACAACGCTGGATATAATGACTTGTCCCATCTCGACTTTCATGTAGGGTAGCTTGTCACCCCCAGCGCGACATAACTCGAGGGTTACCGTCTTGACATGAGTCCCCTTGCAACACGCCTCGAGCAACTTGGGAGTCGCAGCATCCGTGAGCTTCGTTACCGTAAAATCCTCATGTTCACATCGTTCCGCAGATCCGCCCCCCGCTGAACTAGCGGTCGCCGAAACAGGCTGGTGAACGCCATGATTAAAGGAGAGGATCTCAATCTGGTCCTTGTGTTTATCGTCTGTAGACTCGCCCTTGACACCGTCGACGTTTAAGAACGCATCGAACGCCATGATTTGATCTCCTTTTTGTGATTTGTAATCGTTGGGTTGCCCGCTAACAGATTTGCTTGGCCCTGCGCGCCGTAAAGACACGGGCGCACTTCCTTGAGCCGGCCTGGCCATTCCACGAGGGCGTGCCAGGGTCGACTAGTGCTCGCTGACGAAAGTCCGCGTCATATTGCAGAGCGCCCGGAAGGGCGGGGCTTTAGCCCCGCCATGGAAAACCGCTTATCATCGGGGGCTTTAGCCCCTGAGGCAAACTGGCTTCAGGGCCTGAAGGCCCAGCCCGTCACGCTTCTGGAGGCGGCGGGGCTGAAGCCCCGCCCTTCCAAAGGGCCCAGTCTATGACGGCGATTTCCGTCATTGAGTACTAGTGTCCTGTCCCAGTGATTCGCAATATAAGTCGAGACGATTCGGCCACGCGTCAGCAGCCCCGTCAGGGGCGCCATAAAGTAGCCCAGGGCGTGAGCCCTGGGTTGGACGG
>Ga0209517_10005345_pt1 | contig 16388 bp, 16 predicted proteins | sample PeaSoiMetSII2010_FD_187695 | JGI IMG/M metagenome (GOLD analysis project Ga0209517, IMG submission 187695) | Peat soil microbial communities from Weissenstadt, Germany - SII-2010 (SPAdes) (version 2) | ecosystem: Environmental > Terrestrial > Soil > Wetlands > Peat | place: Germany...
ATGGGCCGTTGTCTCCGGGCGTCCCGGGGACGCGTTCTTTTGCGCCCCGCCGCCTTCGCCGGGCGGATGCGGAATGAGGTCGGGCGGTCCTGCGGGACCTGCGCCGGTCGAGGCGACGACACCCCGTCTCGTTGTGCGGGGCAAGAAAAGCGGACCCGGAGCACCCTTCGTTTGGCAGCCAAGAAGCAGACCAAGACCCGCAAGAAGCGCGAGTTCAAGAACGTCGGTGCGGGCGTCGCCCACATCCACTCGTCCTTCAACAATACGATCGTCACCATGACCGACAACCAGGGCTCGACCATCGCCTGGGCGTCGGCCGGGAACCTGGGCTTCAAAGGCTCCAAGAAGTCGACGCCGTTCGCGGCCCAGATGGCCGCTGAGGCCGTCGCCCGCAAAGCGATGGAGCACGGGATGAAGAGCGCCGAGGTCTTCGTGAAGGGCCCGGGCGCCGGCCGCGAGGCTGCGATCCGCTCGCTGCAAGCCGCCGGACTCGAGCCGACGGCGGTGCACATCTATATCGTCAACGATCCCACGCTCAACTCATTCGTCGCCGGCGGGCAGAACATCTTCATCAACACCGGCACGATCATGCGCAGCGAGACGCCGAACCAGCTGATCGGCATCGTCGCGCACGAGACCGGCCACATCGCCGGTGGACACCTGATCCGCAGCGAAGAGGCGATGAAGAGCGCCACCATCAAGACCATTATCGCCATGGTGCTGGGCGCCGGCGCGGCCGTCGCCTCCCATAACGCGGGCGCCGCGGGCGCCGCCATGATCGGCGCGGAAGGCGTGGGCATGCGATCGTTCCTCTCCTTCTCGGTGGCGCAGGAAGCGAACGCCGACCAGGCGGCCCTGCGCTTCCTCGACAAAACCCACCAGTCGGCTCGCGGATTGCTCGAATTCTTCGAGATCCTCGAGGGGCAGGAGGTGCTCTCGGGGATGCACCAAGCGCCCTATCTGCGCACGCATCCGTTGACCACCCAGCGCATCGAATACGTGCGCCAGCACGTGGAGCAGTCGCCCTACTCCAACATCGCGGATTCCTCCGCTTGGGTCGAGCTGCACAAGCGCATGAAGGCGAAGCTGATCGCGTTCCTCTACCCGCCGTCCCAGGCCCTGCCGCAATTCCCGGAGACCGACATGTCAGTCTCGGCGCGCTACGGCCGCGCGGTCGCCTATTACCGCATCCCCGAGCTCAAGAAGGCATTGGACTTGATCGACGGCCTGATCCGGCAGGAGCCCAACAACCCCTACTTCCACGAGCTCAAGGGGCAGATGCTGTTCGAGAACGGTCGCGTCGGCGAGGCGGTGGCACCCTACCGGGAGGCGGTGAGGCTGGCGCCCGACGTGGCGCTGCTGCGCATCGAGCTCGCCCAGGTCGAGATCGAGACCGGAGACAATTCCCTCAACGGCGACGCGCTCGCCAATCTCAAGAGCGCGGCCCAGTACGAGAGCCGGAACGCCGACACCTGGCACTTCCTGGCGATCGCCTACGGACGTGCCGGCGACATGGGCAACAGCGCGCTGTCGCTCGCGGAAGAGGCGATGGCCAACGGCGACAAAGCCCAGGCAAAGGGCCAGGCTCAGCGCGCCCTCAAGCTGCTGCCCGTGGGATCGCAAGCGCACTTGCGCGCCGAGGACATCCAGATGGAAGCCGAGCGCAAGGAATGACCGAGGCGGCCCCGCAGGCAAAGATCGACTGCCAGGTCGATACCGCGCGCACGCGCGTCACCCGGTATCGCTTGGCGCCCGGCGCCACCACAGGCGCCCATCGCCATGAGCACGATTACGTGATTGTGCCGGTGACCTCCGGCCGCTTGCGCGTGGTGGCGAACGGCCAGGAAATCTTCGCCGACCTCGCGAGCGGCGTCAGCTATGCCCGGCCCGCCGGCGTCCAGCACGAGGTCTTCAATGCGGGCTCCGGCGAGATGGTGTTCGTCGAGGTCGAGCTGAAGCCCTGAGGCGGGCGGCCAACCGCCGGATTGCTCCGCGGCCGCCCTCGGTGCAAGATCGTCACCCCATCGCAAGAGGCGCCCATTCCGCCATGCCATTCCGCTGGATCTCGATACTCGGCTGCTGCGCCGCCCTGATCGGCGGCGCCCTCGGCGCGCCGTCCGCGGGCGCGCAAGAGATGTCGCTGCCCGCCGACCGCCAGGCCCTCGAGCAGATCATCCACGATTACATCATGAATCACCCGGAGGTGATCGTCGAGGCGCTCAAAGCCGGCGACGCCAAGGCGAAGGAGCAAGAGGAAGCGGAGAGCCGCGCCCAGATCGTCAAGCATCAGGACGAGCTCGTCCACGACGCGAAATCGCCGGAGGGCGGAAATCCCGCCGGCGATGTCACCATCGTGGAGTTCTTCGACTACCGGTGCCCCTACTGCAAGCAGGTGGAGCCCGCGCTCGAGACCCTCGTCAAGGAGGACAACCGGATCCGCGTGGTCTACAAGGAGTTCCCGATCCTCGGACCCGAATCCATGATCGCGAGCCGCGTCTCGCTCGCGGCCTTGAAGCAGAGCCCGCAGAAATACGCGCGGCTGCACACGGCCTTGATGAACGCCAAGGGCGAGCTGAGCCAAGACTCGATCCTGAAGGCCGCGGAGGCGGCCGGCCTCGACGTCGCCAAGATCAAGACGGACATGAACGGACGCGACATCGACGCGCTCATCAAGCGCAACTACGATCTCGCGGAGACGCTCAACATCCGCGGCACGCCCGCCTTCATCATCGGCAACGCGCTCAGCCCCGGCGCGGTCGACCTGGCGACCTTCAAGAAGATGGTGGCGGACGCCCGCAGGGGCGAGTAAGCGCGGCGGGACAACGGCCCACCCCTGTTTCACGGAGGCTGCAGAGATGAAAGCGATCCTGAAAGACCGCGTGATCGCGGACAGTCACGACATCGTCACCGTGGATGGCTACGCATATTTTCCGCGGGCGGCCGTGCATACGGAATGGTTGGAGAAAGCGCCGAAGACGGCCTCGGACCTGGAGTGCCCGCACGGCGTCCAGTTCTACGACGTGGTGGTGGACGGCGGGCGCCACCCGCGCGCGGCCTGGTGCTACGAGGCGCCCCTGCCCCGGATGAAACAGGTCGCCGACCGCTTCGGCTTCTGGGAAGACGTCGAGGTGCGCTGACGCCAGGCAGGAAGCCGCTTTAACAGGAGGCGCGTCATGATCCCGGGCATGTCGACGGCCACGTTTACGCTCCTGCACGTCATCTTGAGCCTGGTCGGGATCTTCGCGGGGATCGTCGTGGCGATCGGCATGCTCGGCTCGAAAAACCGCGATGCCTGGACCGCGCTTTTTCTTATCGCCACGGTTGCGACCAGCGTGACGGGATTCTTGTTTGGCTCCAGTTTCGATCCCGCCCAAGTTATCGGCATCATATCGCTGCTGGCCCTGCTCATCGCGATATCCGCCCTTTACGCCTATCGGCTCGGCGGAGCGTGGCGCTGGATCTACGTGGCTAGTGCCATCCTGGCGCTCTATCTGAATTGCTTCGTCGGGGTCGTGCAGACCTTCCAGAAGCTGTCCTTCCTGCAGCCGCTGGCGCCGACGCAATCCGAGCCGCCATTCTTGGCCGCGCAGCTTGCGGTGATGGCCGTGTTCATTGTGCTCGGCATCATAGCGGTCAAGCGGTTCCATCCCCACGCGACAGCGCCGGCGTAAGGCTCGTCCCCTACGCCACCACGACCTCGGTTCCCACAGCCTCGACGAGGCCGGGGTCGTCCGGCGCGGCGGCGTTGACGCGTGGACTCACGGGGAAATAAACGAGCAGGTCCTCGGGCGCGGGCTTGAGCAGCGCTTTGAGCTCGGGCTCGCTCGAGCCGCGGTCGAGCCAGCGCGCGTAGTCCTCGAGCGCGAGGATCACGGGCATGCGTGCGTGCAGCGGCTTCAGCAGCGCGTTCGCCTCGGTGGTCACGATGGTGAAGCTGTCGATGTAGGGGCGATCGGGCGGCTGGACCTTGGGCGCCCAGCGCTCCCAGAGGCCGGCGAAGGCGAAGGGCTCGCGGTCGCGGCGCGCGATCAAGTAGGGTTGCTTCAGCTTGCCCTCCGCGCGCCACTCGTAGAAACCATCCGCCGGCACCAGGCAGCGGCGCTTGCGGAAGGCTTCGCGGAAGGACGGCTTCTCCGCGATGCTCTCGGCGCGCGCGTTGATGAGCTTGGCGCCGCCTTTCATGTCCTCGGCCCAGGATGGAATCAGGCCCCAGCGCAAGAGCTGCAGCGTGCGCTCGCCCTTGGGCTCGCGCCGCTCGCGGATCACCGGCGCGTCCTGCGTCGGCGCGATGTTGTAGCGCGGCATCAGGTTCGGCTGCTCGACGAACCCGAAGGCCCGCCGCAACGCATCGGCAGGCGCCTTCAGCAGATATCGCCCACACATGCGGTGTTCCGAAAAAGAGGGTTGGTGCGTGTCGCGGACACCCCTATCTTAGCCCACTCACCCGGTCCCGCCACAACGTCGACATCCATGTGAACTGTCCCGTATGAGTATTTCGGAGCTGCGCTCACTCCTGGAGATCGCGCGCCGCGCGGCGCACCGCGCCGGTGTCGCTATCCTCGAGGTCTACAACGGCGCCGATGCGCCGAGCGTGCGGCACAAGGCCGACGACTCTCCGGTTACCCGCGCCGACGAGCGGGCCGAGGCGATCATCGTCGAGATCCTCCGCGCGGAGGCGCCGGACATACCGGTGATCGCCGAGGAGACCGCCGAGCGCGAGGGCCTGCCGGGACAGGCGCCGCCGCGTTTCTGGCTGGTGGACCCGCTGGACGGCACCAAGGAATTCCTGCGGCGGAACGGCGAGTTCACGGTCAACATCGCGCTGATCGAGGGCGACCGTCCCGTGCTGGGCGTCGTCCATGTGCCGGCTCTCGCCGAGACCTTCGCCGCGGCGGGCGTTGGCACGGCGACGCGGCAACGCGGCGACACCGCACCTCAAGGGATCGCCGCCCGCCCGGTGCCGCGGCGCGGCGCCGTGGTCGTGCACAGCCGCTCCCACGAGAACAACGAGAAGCTCACGGCCTATCTGGCCACCCTGGACGCGCCCACCACCCGTGTCTCCGGTAGCGCCATCAAGTTCGGCCTCCTCGCCGCCGGCGAGGCGGATCTCTATCCGCGCTTCGGACCCACCATGGAATGGGATACCGCCGCGGGCCAGGCCGTGCTGGAAGCCGCGGGCGGCAGCATGACGATGCCGGATGGCGCGCCCTTCCGCTACGCCAAGCCGGGCTTCCGCAACGCGGGCTTTTTCGCCCGCGGGCGCTGATCGTCCATGACCGAGCTCTGGAGCGCCGAGCGGATCGAGGACGCCGCCCGGGCGCTGCGCGCGGGCGAGCTGGTGGCGTTTCCGACCGAGACGGTCTACGGCCTCGGCGGCGATGCCACCAATGACCTCGCGGTGGCGCGCATCTTCGAGGCGAAGGGCCGGCCGCGGTTCAATCCGCTCATCGTGCACGTCCCAGACCTCGCGAGCGCGCGAGACCTCGCGGTCTTCGACGCGCGCGCCGAACGGGTTGCCGAGCGCTTCTGGCCGGGTCCGCTGAGCCTGGTGCTGCCGCGCACGCCCAGCTGCCCGGTCTCGCTGCTGGCGAGCGCGGGGCTCGATACCCTGGCGATCCGCGTGCCCGCCCATCCGCTGGCGCTCGCGCTGCTGCGCGCGACTGGCCGGCCGCTCGCGGCGCCCAGCGCCAACCGCTCCGGCCGCCTCAGTCCCACCAGCGCCGCCGACGTGATGACCGAGCTCGGCGGCCGGATCGCGGCGGTGCTCGACGGCGGACGTTGCCCGGTCGGCATCGAGTCCACGGTGGTCGACCTCTGCAGCGCCGAGCCGACACTCCTGCGGCCGGGCGGCGTGGCGCGGGAGGCCCTCGAGCAAGTGCTGGGGCGCGTGGCCGCCGTCGGTGGCGCGGAGGCCGCGCCGCGCTCTCCCGGAATGCTCGAAAGCCATTACGCGCCGGAGCGCCCTTTGCGGCTCGAGGCGCGCGACGCGGGTCCGAGCGAGGCGCTGCTCGCGCTCGGCCCCGATCCCGCGCCCGAGGGGTTCCGCGAGGTGCGTTGGCTCTCGCGGAGCGGCGATCTCACCGAGGCCGCGGCGAACTTGTTCGCCTCGCTGCGCGCGCTCGACCGGCCGGAGTTCGCGGGCATCGCGGTCATGCCGATCCCCGAGCACGGCCTCGGCGCGGCCATCAACGATCGGCTTCGCCGCGCCGCAGCACCGCGGCCGTCTTGAGCCGCCATTGTCTCGATCCATTGTTCCGCTTTTCTCGGAGCCCGCGCGCGAGTTAGATGCGGCCAAGGCAAGCAACTTGAGGAGACTGCCTCGGTGACATCAGCGGTCGAAGCCGCCCTCACGGGCATCCGGGCGGCCGTCGGGCCCAAGGGCATCGTCGACGATGCGCAGGAGATCGAGCGCTACCTCACGGAAACGCGCGGCATGTATCGGGGCCGCACGGGCCTGGTGGTGCGGCCGGCCTCGACGGCGGAGGTGGCGGAGGTCGTGACGCTCGCCGCGGCCGCGGGACTGCCCATCGTTCCGCAAGGCGGCAACACCGGACTCTGCGGCGGCGGCGTACCGCAGGACGATCGCAGCATCGTGCTGAGCCTCGGCCGGATGAACCGCATCCGCAATATCGACCCCGGCGATTTCACCATCACCGTCGAGGCCGGCTGCATCCTCGCGGAGATCCAGAAGGCGGCGGAGGCGGCCGATCGCCTGTTTCCCTTGAGTCTCGGCGCCGAGGGCAGCTGCCAGATCGGCGGCAACCTCTCGACCAATGCCGGCGGCATCGGCGTGCTGCACTACGGCAATACGCGCGACCTCTGTCTCGGGCTCGAGGTCGTGCTGCCGGACGGCCGGGTCTGGGAGGGGCTCGGCGCGCTCCGGAAGGACAACACGGGCTACGACCTGAAGCAGCTCTTCATCGGCGCCGAGGGCACGCTGGGCATCATCACGGCGGCGACGCTCAAGCTGTTCCCGCGGCCGCGCGAGATCGAGACGGCGCTCCTGGGTCTCGCGAAAGCCGCGGACGCCATGGAGCTGTTCGCGCGCGCGCGGGCGGCGAGCGGCGACCAGCTCACGGCGTTCGAGCTGATCCCGCGCCGTGGCCTCGAGTTTGCGGCCCGCCACGTCGCCGGCGTCGTCGATCCCCTGGACCGGCCCCACGTCTGGTACGCGCTGCTCGACGTGTCCTCCAGCCGGCCGGACTCCAATTTGCGGGCGAGCCTCGAGGCGTTCCTGGGCGAGGTCGTCGAGGCCGGGCTGATCGCCGACGGCGTGGTGGCGACCAGCGCGCAGCAATCGCAGCAGCTCTGGCGCATCCGCGAGGCCATGGTCGAGGCGCAGAAATTCGAGGGCGGCAGCATCAAGCACGACGTCTCCGTCGCGGTGAGCCGCGTCGCCGACTGCATCGCGCGGCTGACCGCCGCCGTCGAGGCGCGGATACCCGATTGCCGCCCGCTCGCCTTCGGCCATGTCGGCGACGGCAACATCCACTTCAACATCAGCGAGCCCATCCGAGCCGACCGCAAGGCGGACCCGGCCGCGACCAAGGCGTTCCTCGCGCGCCGCCCGGAAATAAACGCGATCGTGCACGGCATCGTCTCGGAGATGGGCGGCTCCATCAGCGCCGAGCACGGCATCGGGATTCTCAAGCGCGACGAGCTGCCGCGCTACAAGCCGGCGGTCGCGCTCGACCTGATGCGCGCGGTGAAGCGGGCCCTCGATCCCCAAGACGTCATGAATCCCGGCAAGATCCTCACGATGGACGAGCCGAGCACGGAAACGGAAGCGCGTCGACGTACCCGCTGAGTCCGCTCACTCCGGCAGCGGGATGAACTCCGTCTCGCCGGGCACGCTGGGAAAGCGGCCGGCCTTCCAATCGGCCTTGGCTTGCTCGATGCGCTGCTGAGAGCTGGAGACGAAGTTCCACCAGATGTGCCGGGTCCCATCGAGCGGCGCGCCGCCGAGGAGCAGCAGCCGCGCGCCCTGTGGCGCCAGCACCACCGCTTCCACGCCGCGTTTGAGCACGAGCAACTGACTTGCGCCGAACGAGCGGCTCGCGAGGTCGATGACGCCCTTCACCACATAGATCGCGCGCTCCTCGTGCTCGGCCGGGACGGCGAGCCGCGCGCCCGCGGCCAAGGTGGCGTCGGCATAGACCATCTCGGAGCAGGTCGCGACCGGCGAGCGCGCGCCCATCAGAGAGCCGATCATCAGCCGGACGCGGGTGCCCTTGCCCTCGACGATGGGGAGCGCGCCAGCGCCGTGATGGACAAAGCTCGGCTCCGCCTCTTCCTTGGCGCGCGGCAGGGCGACCCAGGCCTGGATGCCGAACACCGGCGACGGCGCCATGCGAAGGACTTCCGGCGTGCGCTCGGAATGCACGATGCCGCGGCCGGCGGTCATCCAATTCACCTCGCCGGGCCGGATCGCCTGCACGTGGCCCAGGCTGTCGCGGTGCTGAATCTCGCCCTCGAACAAATAGGTGATGGTGGCGAGGCCGATGTGCGGGTGCGGGCGCACGTCCATGCCCGTGCCGGCCTTGAAGGTGATCGGCCCCATCTGATCGAAGAAGATGAACGGCCCGACCATCCGCCGCTCGCCCGCGGGCAGCACGCGGCGGACCTCGAACCCGCCGAGATCGCGCACGCGCGGGATGATCACGACGTCGAGCCCCGTGCCCGACCCCGGCGTCGCCCTCGGCTCTTGCGCGGGCTGCCAACTCATTAACGCGCCTCCACCCCGTCCGGACCTTATACTAGGCCGGCTTTGCCACAAGGCCAGCGCAGATCTCGCGCGCTGGACAGACCCGGCCAGGCCGATAGGATCGCCCAGGGAGGACCCGATGTCCGATTACGCCGCGCCGCTCGCCGACATGCGCTTTGCGCTCAGAAGCGTCGCGGGCCTGGCGGACATCGCGATGCTTCCCGGCTGCGAGCAGGCCGCGCCCGAGCTGGTCGACCAGATCTTGGACGAAGCCGCGAAACTCGCGGGCGACGTGATCGCGCCGCTCAACGCCGTCGGCGACCGCGAGCGCAGCCGGCTCGAGAACGGCGTGGTGCGCACGCCGCCGGGATTCGGCGACGCCTACCGGAGCTACGTCGAGGGCGGCTGGAACTCGCTGCCCTTCGATCCCGCGCATGGCGGCCAAGGCTTGCCGCAGGTGGTCGCGACCGCGGTGCTGGAGATGTGGACCTCGGCCAATCTGAGCTTCTCGCTCTGCCCCATGCTCACCATCGGCGCCGTGGAGCTTCTGCAAGCGCATGGCTCGCCCGACCAGAAGCGGCTCTATCTCGAGAAGATGATCTCGGGCGAGTGGACGGGGACCATGAACCTGACCGAGCCACAGGCGGGCTCGGACGTGGGTGCGCTCCGGACGCGCGCGGTCAAGAAAGGCGACCACTACGAAATCACGGGCCAGAAGATCTTCATCACATACGGCGACCACGACATGGCCGCCAACATCGTGCACATGGTGTTGGCGCGGCTCCCTGACGCGCCCGCGGGCACGCGCGGCATCTCGCTCTTCATCGTGCCGAAGCGGCTGGTGAATCCCGACGGCAGCCTCGGCAAGCACAACGACCTTCGCCCCGTCAGCCTCGAGCACAAGCTCGGCATCCACGCCAGCCCCACCTGCGTCATGGCCTTTGGCGACCACGGCGGCGCCGTGGGCTACCTCGTGGGCGAGCCGAACCGCGGCATGGAACTGATGTTCACCATGATGAATAACGCCCGCCTCAACGTCGGGCTCCAGGGCGTCGCGATCGCCGAGCGCGCCTATCAGCAGGCGCGCGATTTCGCGCGGGTGCGGGTGCAGGGCAAGCCTGTCGGTGCCAAGGCCGACGGCCCGCTGCCGATCGTGCATCACGCGGACGTCCGACGGATGCTGCTGGACATGCGTGCGTGCACCGAAGCGGCGCGTGCCCTCACCTACACGGTCGCTGCCGGGATCGACCGCGCGCGGCACCATCCCGACGCCGACGAGCGCGAGCGACAGCAGAGGCGCGTCGACCTGCTGATCCCCGTGGTGAAGGCATGGTGCACGGATCTCGGCGTCGACGTGGCCTCGACCGGCGTCCAGGTGCACGGCGGCATGGGCTTCGTCGAGGAGACCGGCGCCGCCCAGCACCTGCGCGACGCCCGCATCGCGCCGATCTACGAAGGCACCAACGGCATCCAGGCAAACGATCTGGTGGCGCGCAAGCTCGGCCGCGACGGCGGGGCGGCGGCGCGCGCGCTGATCGCGGAGATGCGCGGGCTCGATGGAGATCTCGCCGACGCGGCGGGTGACGATCTCGGGTTCATCCGCCGGCAGCTCTCCGCCGGCATCGATGCGCTCGCAACCGCCACAGACTGGATGACCGAGACAGTCGCCAAGGACATGCCCCGCGCGCTCGCGGGCTCGGTGCCCTATCTCCGACTGCTCGGCACCGTCGCCGGCGGTTGGCTCCTCGCCAAAGGCGCGCTCGCGGCACAAGAGGCGCTCGGCCAACACGACCGCGAGGCGGGTTTCCTCGAGGCGAAGCTGACGACCGCGCGTTTCTTCGCGGAGCATCGTCTCGCCAGCGCGTCGGGCTTGTTGCCCGGCGTCACAGGCGGGACCACCGTGGTGGGTTTCGATCCGGAGCTGTTCTGAGCGAGGGCTCGCCGGCCGGCGAGCGTCTCACTTCTCGTTGACGCAGCGCAGCAGCTTCCAATAGCCGAACATGTTGCTGGGCCGCGTCTCGCGGACGCGCAGCCGGCCGGCGGCAAGGAAAGTGTCGAGTGGGAAGTCGGCGTGGAAGCCGATCTTGCCGGCGAGCGGGGCCAGGCGCTTTTCGAGCCAGCGCATGGCGGGATTGGCGCTGGTGAAGTGGTTGACGATCACGACGGCGCCGCCGGGCTTGCAGACGCGGCGCATCTCGGCCACGAAGCGCGCGGGGTTGGGCACCACCGAGGCGACATAGAGCGCCAACACCGCATCGAAGGCATCGTCCTCGAAGCTCATGGCCTCGGCGTCCATTTCCTGGAGCGCCTCGACCTGCTTCAGCCCGTCCCGCTCCACGCGCCGGCGCGCCTTCGCCAGCATCTCCTTGGAGACGTCGATGCCGGTGACCCGCGCGTCCTTCCGGAAATGCGGTAAGGAGAGGCCGGTGCCGACGCCGACCTCGAGGATGCGCTGGTGCGGCCGGTCGTTCGCGACTTCGACCGCGGCTTTGCGTCCGGGATGGAAGATCGGGCCGAAGACGACGTCGTAGGAGCCGGCGAACAGGCGATAGGTTCTAAGGGTGTCGTGCAGCTCCAACGCGTCCTCCACCGGGGGAACCGACACGGGCCTTGAGCGATTGGCTCTCGAGGCCCGCTCGGAAATTCCCGACGCCGGGAGCGCCGGGGAGCGAGGCTCAGATCAGCGTGACGCGATCGGCTTCCAGGCCCTTGCGGCCGTCCACCACGTCGACGCGCACGCGCTGACCGGGGCCGAGCGAGGTGACGCCGCTCCTGCGCAGCGCGGTGATGTGAATGAAGATGTCCTTGCCGCCGCCGTCGGGAGAGATGAACCCATAGCCCTTATCGGGCTCGAACCATTTGACGGCCCCCTCCAGCGTGGTGGCGGGACCCGCCGGACGCGGCGGTGCGGCACCTCCGCCGTACCCGTACCCGTCGCCGCGCGGGCGCCCGCCGCCGGAGTTCCCGGTAACGGCGGTGCTCATGTCGACGTTGAGCACGCTGAGGACCAACGGGCCTTTGGCACCCGCACCCACCTCGCAGGTGACGCCGGCGCCCTCGCGCACATCCTCGTAGCCGGCGCGCCTCAGGACTGCCATCGGCAGAAAAGCGTCCTGGGATCCGTCCGTGAATGTGACGAAGCCGAAGCCTTTCGTCGCGTTGAACCACTTCACTTTGCCCTCGGCGCGGTGGCCGGTTTGGGCTTCATCATTCCGGAAGAATCCGGGGCGGCGGTCGTACATGGAGCCTCTGAGAACGGTCTACGAACAGTTGAGCATAACGCCAATTTAATCCAGGGCGCCAGCGCTGCCACCGCCGAAACAGCGCTGGCTCGCGACTTCTCGCGAGGTGTTGCTAGAATGCCACTATCGGAAGAATCAGTGCCTCGGCATCTCCGCGGTCCATGCCACCACACGTTGACGTTGCTCTCCCAACCCCGTGATCCCTAGGCGCATGGTGTCGCCCGGCTGGAGGAACCGCTGCGGCTTCATGCCGAGACCGACGCCCGAGGGGGTACCGGTCGGGATCACGTCGCCGGGCAGTAGGGTCATGAACTGGCTGGCGTAGCTCACGAGCTGCTTCACCGTGAAGATCATGTCCCGGGTGTTGCTGCCCTGGGCGCGCTGGCCGCTCACCTCGAGCCAGAGATCGAGCGCCTGGGGATCCGGCACCTCGTCGGAGGTCACGAGGTAAGGGCCCATGGGCGCGAAGGTGTCGCAGCTCTTGCCCTTGGACCATTGGCCGCCGCGCTCGATCTGGAATTCGCGCTCGGAGACGTCGTTGACGATGCAATAGCCGGCGACATGCTTCAGCGCGTCCGCCTCCGAGACGTATTGCGCCTTGGTGCCGATGACGATGCCGAGCTCGACCTCCCAGTCGGTCTTCTTGGAATTCTTGGGGATCACGATATCGTCGTTGGGGCCGTTGATGGCCGTGGTCGCCTTCATGAACAGGATCGGCTCCTTCGGGATCGGCTGTCCCGCCTCCTGCGCGTGCAGGCGGTAGTTGAGGCCGACGCAGACCAGTTTCGGCACCCGCGCGACGCAGGGCCCGATCCGAGGCGTGCCCGCCACCGCCGGCAGAGTCGCGGGGTCGATCCGGCGCACCTTGTCGAGGCTCGCGGGCGAGACCGCCTCAGGCCCAATGTCCGAGACCGTACCCGAGAGGTCACGGATGCGGCCGTCGCGGTCGAGGATGCCCGGCTTCTCCTGGCCCGGCGGGCCATAACGCAGCAATTTCATGGAATTGGCTCCCGTTGTTACCAGCGGATCAGAGGCTGAAGCCGCCGTCGATGATGTGAATGGCGCCGGTGGTGAAACCGGACTCGTCGCCGGCCAGATGGAGCGCGAGTGCCGCGACCTCCGCAGCGGTGCCGAGGCGCCCCATGGGCTGGCGTGCCACGAAGGCCTTGCGGGCCTCCTCGACATTGCCGAGCGCGGCGATGCGGTCCTCGAGCGAGGGCGTCGAGATCGTGCCGGGGCAGATGGCGTTGCAGCGGATGCCCTGCTTGATGTAGTCGGCCGCGACCGATTTGGTGAGGCCGATCACGGCGGCCTTGCTGGTGCCGTAGACGAAGCGGTTGGGAATCCCCCGCACAGAGGAAGCGCCGGAGGCCACATTGACGATCGAGCCTCTCCCCTTCTTCAGCATGCCCGGCAGAAAGGCGCGGATCGTGTAGTACATGCTCTTGACGTTGAGGGTCATGGTGAAATCCCAGTCCCTCTCGCTGGTGTCGAGCACCGTCCCATGATGCACGAAGCCTGCACAATTCATGAGCACATCGATGGCGCCGAGCTCGGTGGCGAGCGCGGCGATCCCCGCGGCGTCGGTCGCGTTGAGCTTGCGGGTAACGATCCCGGCGCCGCCCTCCTCCTTGGCGAGCATGCCCAACTTCTCCGGATCTAGGTCCGTCGCGATAACGCGGGCGCCCTCTCGGGCGAAGGCGAGCGCCGAGGCGCGGCCGATTCCCTGCGCCGCCGCCGTCACCACCGCCGTCTTGCCCTGCAACCGACCCGCCATGCCACGCTCCTTACCGATGGAGGGGGCGAAATTGCCACGCCGGGTATCGGCCTGTAAAATTTATCTTGCAGCCCAAAACCCGGAGTGCCCCGATGCCGCCGCTCACCATCCGTCTCAGTGCCACCGACAACGTCGTGGTCGCGCGCGCCGATATCCTGCCAGGCACGAAGATACCCGGGGAGCACGTGGCGAGCCGCGGCCACGTGCCGGCCGGCCACAAACTCGCGACGGCGCCGCTCGCGGCCGGCGAGGCCGTGCGGAAGTACAACCAGATCATCGGTTTCGCGACGACGGCGATCGCGCCCGGCGATCACGTCCACACCCACAACGTGGCGATGGGCGATTTCGCCCGCGACTACGCCTTCTGCGCGGACGCCAAGCCCACGGACTTCGTGCCCGCGGACGAGCGCGCGACCTTCGAGGGCATCGTGCGCGCCGACGGCCGGGTCGCCACGCGCAACTACCTGGGCGTGCTCACCACCGTGAACTGCTCCGCCACCGCCGCGCGCTTCATCGCCGACCAGTTCCGCGGCGCGGCGCTGGCCGAGTTCCCCAACGTCGACGGCGTGGTAGCGCTGGGGCACGGCACCGGCTGCGGCATGGCGAGCGAGGGGCTCGCCATGGATCTGCTCCGCCGCACCATCGGCGGCTACGCGCGCCACGCGAATTTCGCGGGGATCCTGATCCTGGGTCTCGGCTGCGAGGCGAACCAGATCGGCGGCCTCATGCGCGCCGAAGGCCTCGCGGAGAGCGCGCTCCTGCACACCATGACCATCCAGGATACCGGCGGCACGGTCAAAACCGTGCGCGAGGGCGTGGCGCGCCTCAAGGAGATGCTGCCGGCGGCGAACCGGGTGCGCCGCCAGACCGTGCCCGCGAGCCATCTTACCCTGGCGCTGCAATGCGGCGGCTCCGACGGGTATTCGGGCATCACCGCCAATCCCGCGCTCGGCGCCTGCGTCGACCTGCTGGTGCGGCACGGCGGCACGGCGGTGCTGTCGGAAACGCCCGAAATCTACGGCGCCGAGCATCTGCTGACCCGGCGCGCCGTGAGCCGCGCCGTGGGCGAGCAGCTCGTCGAGCGCATCCACTGGTGGGAAGATTACACCGCCAAGACCGGCGGCGAGATGAACAACAATCCGACGCCGGGCAACAAGGCGGGCGGACTCACCACGATCCTGGAGAAATCGCTGGGCGCGGTCGCCAAGGGTGGCACCACCAACCTGACCGCCGTCTACAAATATGCCGAGCCCATCACCGAGAAGGGGTTCGTCTTCATGGACACGCCGGGCTACGACCCCGTCTCGGCGACCGGCCAGGTGGCGGGCGGCGCCAATCTCATCTGCTTCACGACCGGCCGCGGCTCGGTCTTCGGCTGCAAACCCGCGCCCAGCCTCAAGCTCGCCACCAACACGCCGCTCTTCGAGCGCATGGGCGACGACATGGACATCGACTGCGGCCCGATCGCCGACGGCGGCGCCACCATCCCGGAAATGGGCGCGCGCATCTTCAAGCTCGTCCTGGAGACCGCCTCCGGCAAGAAGAGCAAGAGCGAGGAGCTGGGATTCGGCGAGGACGAGTTCACGCCGTGGCAGCTGGGCGCGGTGATGTAGTCCGCGCGTCCTTCGACGCGCTCCCTCCGGTCGCTTGCTCAGAATGAGGGGCTTGGGTGCCGCGGGCCAAAATGCCCCTCATCCTGAGCAAGCGAAGCGCGTCGAAGGACGCACGATCTAAAAATATCTCGTCAGATTCTTCCTGATCCGCTCCAGAACGGGCACGCTCGGGTCCGGCAGGTCGAAGGCGCGGCCGGTGATTTGCTCGTAGGCGCTGATGTAGACGCGGGCGGTTTCCAGCACCATCTCGCGGGGGATTTCGGGGATCTCGTCCTTGTAGGGGTCGCAGCGCTCCGCGACCCAGCTGCGGACGAAATCCTTGTCGAAGCTCTCGGGCCGCTCGCCCGCCTCGAAGCGGCTCGGGTAGCTGGCGGCGAACCAGTAGCGGCTGCTGTCGGGCGTGTGGATCTCGTCTGCGAGGATGATGCGGCCGTCCTTGTCGAGGCCGAATTCGTATTTCGTGTCGACCAGGATGAGGCCGCGCTTCGCCGCCATCTCGCGGCCGCGCGCGAACAGGGCGAGCGCGGTCTCGGTCACGCTCTGCCATTGCACCGCCGTCAGCAGACCGCGCTTGACGATCTCGTCTGACGTCAAGGGCTCGTCATGGCCGCCGTGGAAGGCCTTGCTGGTGGGCGTAACGATGGTCGCCGGCAGCTTCTGGTTCTCGCGCATGCCGTCGGGAAAGCGCATCCCGTAGAGCGTGCGCTCGCCCTTCTTGTACATGGTCCAGATCGCGGTCGAGGTGGTGCCGGCGAGGTAGTCGCGCACCACGATCTCCACCGGCATGATCGTGAGCCGCCGGCAGAGCACGACGTTGGGATCGGGGTACTCGAGCACGTGATTGGGCGTCACGTCCTTCGTCGCCTCGAACCAGAACCGCGCGATCTGCGTCAGCACCTGGCCCTTGAGCGGGATCGCCGTGAGGATGCGGTCGAAGGCGCTGAGGCGGTCGGTGGCAATCAGGATCCGGCGGCCATCCGGCAGATCGTAATTGTCCCGGACCTTGCCGCGGTAATGGCTCGGCAGTTCCGGAATTGTCGCGTCGGTGAGGA
>Ga0209517_10005346_pt1 | contig 16388 bp, 19 predicted proteins | sample PeaSoiMetSII2010_FD_187695 | JGI IMG/M metagenome (GOLD analysis project Ga0209517, IMG submission 187695) | Peat soil microbial communities from Weissenstadt, Germany - SII-2010 (SPAdes) (version 2) | ecosystem: Environmental > Terrestrial > Soil > Wetlands > Peat | place: Germany...
ATGCGGCCAGATTCGCATCAGCTTATCCCGAATTTGCCGAATAGAAACCATACGACAGAAGGAGATCGCAGGTTTCTGTTAACTTGTAAATGTTATTTATTGACGCGCCCTTAGAGCGAATCCGTGGGCTAAAGCCCCACGGCTTCAAATCATCGCTCCGCGATGGGCAAAACCATCGCGCCCCGCGCCCCATTTTTAAACTGGAAGCATTGAGGAGAAGGGCGTAAGGTGTCAGATGCAGCACTGTGACCTGGGTCGTCATGGAAGCGTCGAGCATCGAGTGCATTCGCGGGCTGATTCGAACGAGATGAAAGACTCGGAATTTTTCCTCTCGAGCGAAGCTCCCGTCAGTTCCTTTCATACCACGCATTGGAGTGTGGTGCTGGAGGCGGGGAAAAGCGTGTCGCCTCAGAGTTCCGAGGCCCTGGAGAAGTTGTGCCGGACGTATTGGCCGCCGCTCTATGCCTTTGTCCGGCGCAAAGGCTACCCGGAGGAGGATGCGAAGGACCTCACGCAGCAGTTTTTCGCGCGGCTGCTCGAGCGCCACGATCTGGAGACCGTTCATCCGTGCAAGGGCAAGTTTCGCACGTTCCTACTCGCCGCGCTGACTCATTTTTTGTCGAACGAACGCGATCGGTCCTTGGCAGCCAAGCGCGGTGGTGGCCAACGTCTGATTTCACTGAGTGAGCTTGAACCGGAGCAGTATTCTCCCCTCGGACCTGATGGCCAGATGTCGCCAGACAAACTCTTCGACCTGCGGTGGGCCCTGATCATCCTGGAACAGGCCCTGGGTCGCCTGCGGGCAGGGCTGAGCGCCGAGGGAAAAGCCGCTCAGTTCGACGAACTCAAGAAATATCTTACCGAAGAACCCGGCGCAGGCGAATACAGCGCCGTCGCCCAACACCTGGCGATGTCAGTGTCAGCAGTGGCTGTGGCCGTGCATCGCTTGCGCGCCAAGTATCGCGAGTTGGTGCGCGCCGAAGTGGCGCAGACGCTCGCTAATCCGTTGGACCTCGAAGAAGAGATGCGCCACCTCTACGCTGTCCTCGAAGGGGCCTAGTGCGAACGCGTCGAAGCACTAACGACAAGGTGTGCCCAGCGGAGGATATTTCGTTGTAATGGCGCGGCGAAAAGTCTTCTTAATAGTATGGCGGCATGGCAAAAATGGCCACCATCCTGATGACCAGTGAGCGAGTCTGCCCGCGGTGCGGCATGGCGCTTTCCAAGGATTCCTTGGAGGGGCTTTGCTGCCGTTGCCTGGGCCGCGTAGCCTTCGCGTCGTCGCCGGACGATGCGCCGGCCAGCGGCGGGCCGCAGCTTTCCGCTTTTCGTCGCCTAGGCGATTACGAATTGATGGAGGAGATCGCCCGGGGCGGAATGGGAATTGTCTATAAGGCTCGCCAATGCAGCTTGAATCGCCTGGTGGCGTTGAAAGTCTTGCTCTATGGCCCCTTTTCGAGCCCGCAGTTCGTTCAGCGGTTCCGCACCGAGGCCGCGGCCGTCGCCGCCTTGCGCCATCCCAATATCGTAACGATTTATGACGTCGGCGAGCAGGACGGACACCATTATTTTTCGATGGAGTACATCGAGGGCCAATCCTTGGCGGATTTGGAAACGCCGCTGCCGGGCCGCCGGGCCGCCGGCTATCTTAAAACGGTGGCTGAAGCCATCGATTACGCGCATCAGCAGGGGATCCTGCACCGTGACCTCAAGCCGTCCAATCTGTTGCTGGATCGCGCCGATCAACCGCACATTACCGACTTCGGGTTGGCGAAGATGCTCGATAGCAACCTGGAGCTCACGGCGACGGGCCAAGTGCTGGGTTCCCCCTCTCACATGCCGCCAGAGCAGGCCGCGGGCAAGTTCGCTGAGGCCACGTCGCGGAGCGACATTTACTCGTTAGGCGCGATTCTCTATCATTTGCTGACCGGCCGGCCACCGTTCCAAGGGGAGACGCTGGCCGAGATTTTGCCCCAGGTGATCGAGGATCAACCGGTAGCGCCACGTCGTTTGAACGCGAGCGTGGCCCCGGACCTTCAAACCATCTGTCTGAAGTGTCTCCAGAAAGAGCCCTCCAAACGATATTCCTCCGCCAGGGAATTATCCCAGGACCTGGAGAGTTTTCTGGCCTGCCGGCCGATCCGGGCTCGGCCCATCTCGGCGCCCGAGAAATTCAGGCTTTGGTGCCGTCGCCGCCCGGTGCTGGCCGGGCTTTCGGGCGCATTGGTGGCCGCGGTGGCGCTCGCCGGAGCGGCCCTTCTCTGGGGCTGGCGCCAAGCCGAGCGCCACGCGCAAGGAGAGTCCCAAGCCCGGCAATTGGCGGAGGCTTATGCGCGCCAAACACGGCTTAACCTTTACGCGGCGGATGTTAGCCTGGCCTTTCGAGCCATGGAGGACGGAGATTATGGTTTGGCGCGCCAAACCCTCTCGGCGCTCCGCCCCAAGCCTGGCGAAGAGGATCTGCGCGGATTCGAATGGCGCTATCTTTGGAATTCTTGCCGCGGCCAGCAATTAGCGACCTTGACCGGACATAAGTGGATTGTGACCTGCGCCACGTTTGCCCCGGATGGCACCCGGCTAGCCACCGGGAGCCAGGACGGCACTGTGAAAGTTTGGGGGGTCCCCACGGGTGAGCTGGTGACTACCTTACCGGTGGCTAACCACTCGGTCTGGTCGGTTGGCTTTGCTTCAAACGGAGCTTTGTTGATGAGCGCTGACGGCGATGGCAAGGTGAAATTCTGGAACACCACGAACTGGCAGCCTGTGTCAGAGTTGCCGGGTAAATTCGCCTCGCTTTCGAAGACCGGTTCAGTAGTTGCTGTAACTGAGTCAAGCCCGTTCTACTGGGAGGATGCCGGGCCGGTGAGCTTATGGGATTATGATCGCCATCAAAAGTTGAGAGAATTCGACAAGCCTGGTCGTGCGTTGGCGCTTTCGCCGGATGGCGGGCAACTCGCGGCGGCTGGGGTCCATTCCGGAATCGACCTTTGGGACACTGCCACTGGCCACTTGGTGCGAAGCCTGCCGACGGACGAGCCGGTTTGGGCTTTGGCATTTTCACCGGACGGAAATCACCTGGTTTCCGCTGGCTGGTCAAAGGACGTGCTGGTCTGGGAACCGCGGCGAGAGAGCTCGCCGACGAAACTGGCCGGGCACCGTTTGTCGGTCTGGGGGGCGGCTTACTCACCGGACGGCTCAAAGCTTGCGACGACTGGGTCAGACCAGAGCATCAGGCTGTGGGACGCGCTCACGCTCGAGCCCGCAGGGGAGCTTCATGGACACGACAGTGAGGTGTGGTGCGCCGCCTTCAGCCCCGCGGGCCAACTCCTGGCTTCTGGGGGCAAGGACCAGAACGTGATGTTATGGTCCACTCAGCCCAAAGCCGTGAGCCCCTCCCTGCCCAACCAAAATGGTCACCGGCCGGTCTTTTCTTCCACGGGGTCGCTCATCGCCACGGCGCTTCCGTCGGGAGCCCCAGCCCATCCAGCGATTTGGGATTTGGCAAAGCGGGCGCTGGTGGCGGAGTTATCCGAGGACGAACAGGCCGTCGCGTTCGCAAGCGACGGCCGGATTATCACTTGGGAGGTTGGGGCCAGAGATTTAGTGTTGCACTCTTTGGAGGACGGTTCGGCGGTTCACGTTACGCTCGAAGGCTTGGGACCCGCCACTGAGTCCATTGAGGCAAGGGGCTGTTCGCCCGAGGGCAGCGTGTTCTTCGTCCTCGACGGGTCCGGCCAAATTCGCGTCTGGAAAGTCGATGGTGGCAGGCTGCAGGCCTCCTTCAAGGGACCAGCGCCGCCCATTCGGGCCGCGCGCCTGGGCCCAGATGGAAAGTACTTTGCCCTGAGCCTCGAGCGTGAAAACGCTGTCCGGCTCTACGAGGTCGCCAGTGGTCACCAGACGCTTCTGGCTGGTCACCGCGATTTCGTGAGCGGCTTGGCGTTTTCACCGGATGATCAAGTGTTGGCAACGGGGAGCATGGACGGAACGATCCGTCTGTGGGAGACTGCAACGGGCAAGAGCCTCGCGGTTCTACCCGGGCACGTCGAGGAAGCGACTGATGTGGCCTTTTCCCCGGATGGGCGCACGCTCGCCTCGGTCAGCCATCGAGATTCTATCAAACTCTGGCATCTACCTACGCGCCGTGAGCTGTTCTCCCTGAACTTACCCCAAGCCGGCTCGTTTCTTCAATTCTCGTCCGATGGGTGCCACCTCGCCGCAACCACTGAGGAGAACTCAGTCCGCCTTTTCGACGCTCCTCCGGAGTGAGGAGGGGGGTGGGGGATGATAACTGTCTCCATCATCCGCCTCGTGCGCCTTCCCCCGGAACGCCGCATTCATGCGGCACCAAGCCCGGAAAGCTCCTCCGAGGGCTGAAAGCCCGTAATGTGATAGCCTGGGTTGGAGCGAGTCCGCCGAGCGCAGGCCCAGGTTCCGCGTCCCACAAATCCTGCAGCCCTGTAAGAGGCGTCCCTCCCCTGCAGCGGGTTCGTCAATTTAGCCTTGAGGCCTACTCTCCGCGCCCTCAGCGCGCTAAACCAAGAGCCCTGAATGGGCGAAAGAAAATAGCCCGGCGCCCGCTCATGCTCGCATGAGCGGAAGGCAGCCCTGGGTAACCGAACCAAAAACAAATATTTACCCCCTTTTTCGGGTTGGCCTTGCGGGCCGATGGTCCGCAAGGCCAACCCGAAAAAGGGGGAAGCCGACCCCGCCTGCGCAGATCATCAGGAAATCCCAGGATTTCCCAGGACAGGAATGCCTCCAGTCCGCGGACGGCCACGGGCGCGGCAACCTGTAATGTCAATCAATATCATCGAACGAATTCCAGGTAGGGCGCGCCTGCCCGCCGTAGCTCGGCGAAGGGGGGCCACTCCGTGCGCGCCGCACGGAGCGACAAAGGATTTGCACAAGCTCTCGAAATCGCCCGCCGTGGCTGCATCGTCGCGCCAGTTGAACAGCGCCTTGCTGGAAAGGTTCCACGTGGCGCCGTAATAGAAATGGATTAGGTGGGTGAGCGCGTGCAGTTGGTTCAGGGCCAGAAACTCCGGCCCCTTATGGTGGTAATAGCGGATGTCGTCCAACGCCTGGGCGATGCCGTCCATTGCCGTCGCCTTCTTGGTCTCGACCGGCAGGACCGGGACGCCATTGACGAAGAACACGATGTCCAGCCGGATGTCTGGGGGCGTGCCGTTGCTGAACGTGAACTCCTCGTTGACGTGGAACAGGTTTGCTTCTGGGTGTTCGGCGTCAAGCAAGCGCACGTTGCGTTCGCGCTTCTCAGCTTCGACGAACACGGTCTTGAGACCCTTGAGAAATTCCCAGGCGTCCAGGTTGCCTCCGATATTCGGGCGGACGCGGACAAGGCGCTTGATGATTTCCCCTGGTACCGAATCAGTGCCAGGGAGGCCGGCCCGGAGAGACTCGTCAATTGAACGAACAGAACGCCCAAGTTGAGCAAACCAGCATCGGAAAGACCGAATCCTTCGGGCTTAAACCGCCGCTGACGGTGGAGGCGGAATCGGTGGGATCATCGACTCGACTTCTTCACGAAAATTTGCGATTAAGTTGACTAAATCAGCAACGCCGTAGAAACCGCCTTTCAACCTCACTACTCGTTTCATCGTCGCGAGGTGTTCCGCTCTGCGCCGCCGTTCGTAGATCAAATGATCCGCATTCAAACCGCAGATTCGTATGTGCCAGATGGCCGCAGGGTTTGAACCCACCAGCAGGTGCGTCGCTGGATCTTCAAATATTTGCTCACCGTAATCTACTTCCTCACACGGATTCAGGAACCTACAGCCCGCCGCCTGCTCGGCTGCTGTCGGCCAAACAGCGCCCTTTTTCCCATTGCAATGCCGCGAGGCTGGGAACAGGTTATTGTAATCCTGGATTAGATCCTTCTTCCGGCGTGGGTCAAAGTGCTCCACCTCGAGCTTCCCCGCCCGGCGGAAATGCTGCATCGAATAAGCACAGCGCCCGCCGAAATCTCTCATCAAGTGCGGGAGGACCGATGCGCACTTGTATCGCTTGATTGGCTTTTTGGGCGGTGGTCCTCTTTTAACCCGTCGCCTTTTGGAACTCGAGGTAATCATTTAGGAGCTCTTCCGTTCTTGCGAGGAGCCGGTCCCGCTTGATCTGTAACAGAACTTCTTCGGGCGCTTGCGGGCACAGCAATTGGTCGCGCCAAGCGTTTAGCTGCGCCAGGCGTCGGAGGCCGCTGGCGGAAATGGTTCCCTTCGCCTCCTCTAAGGCCAACTTGCGGAACTCGCGTTCCATGTGCTTGTCCCAATAACTGGGCGCCTGGGTGATCGTGTAAACCACGGTCGGGTTGGTTCCCTGCTGGGTTCCTTGAGGCGAGGCGGTAGCCTGGTCTGTGAACGCTGCTTCTTGCGCCGGCCTCTGGGGGGGCACGTCGGCGGTATGGCTCTGGGGAACCAGGCATGCCGCCAAAGTCGATGTGACAGCGCCGCGCGCCAGCTTGGTAATGAAAACATCACCCTTCATACAAACCAATGATCATGTGTTTTTGCATTTCCGGCGTTGACCGCAAAAGCGCAACGGGCTGCGCCGGAATGGCGCTCGTCGCCGAGCCGGTTTGTGCTAACCTCGACGCGGCGCTGTGTGAGAATAGATACAGACACGTTTCTGCCATCTGGTCCCGGACCGCCATCGCCATAATATCCACCATGTGGATACGTTTCTCAACACCGGCGCCGTTCCAGGGTGGCGGCGATGCGTCTTTGGGACGCCCCGTTTTATTCAGATAATTAATAATCGAGTCCCTGTTCAGATCCAGGGCTTCCTTGGTAATGACGCACGCAAAGCTGTCCATGAGGCCAGAAGTGCAGACAAATCCGAAATGCAACAGGCACAACGCTCCTTCCTGCTCAAGGAAGAAGCGGTTGAAATACATCGACCTTGGAAAGCCAATGGGTGGCAATCCAACTTCTAGCTTGACTTCCTTCAATTCCGCTTTGCTCACGTGGTTCTAAACGCGTCTTTAGATACTTGATCTAGGACTTGCGGTCAACATTCCTTTCCTCGCCCTTACCGCTCGTTCCGTAACAAGCCCGACTCATTTCTTATCGGAAGTCCCGTCAAATCCTTTAATGTGCGAATTAGTTATGCGGTTCTTCTCCGTAGAAGTACGGAGGCGTCGAGGGGGCCGACAAGGCACTTAATGACGATGTCCTGCGCCCGGGTCTGATCCACAATGCCCGGATTCAGCTTTTGGAGTTGCCGGACCATCACCGCATCCAGGACGGGACTGGCTACCCCACCTGCGCGGAGGAGCAGGGCTTCGCTCGGCGAAAGGTATGTCCACCCTGCCTCGACCGCGTAGCGGACTAAGGGGCGCTGGACGGAGCCGGATTCAGAGCCGAGCGCCATGACTTCCTAATAGACCGCCTACACCGCGACGTAAACGCACAAATCACTATAGACGGCCTCGGGCTGCTCCACCTTATTATACGTTGTGGTGTTGGGTAGGTAGGGCTGTCGGGTTAACGCTTCGAAGGGCGGAGGTGACCCTCCGCCCTCGACGATGTGGTAACTCACTGAGGTTCCCACTGCATTTTGGCTTTGCCAATGCACGTTTCGCCGTTAATGACGCTGCCGTCCTCCCGCACCCGCATATGATCGGCTCCGCCTACTGATGGAATCCGAACCGTTACGTCGTAGTGCGGCTCGTGCTTTGGATTGTTGAAATCCTTGCGAATTTCAACGTCTTTATTTTTTGACATACGTTGCCTTTTGTTGGTTTTGCACATTTGGCCCCGACCAGCTGCAGCCAGGTAGCGGACCAAAATTTACGTTGCAAATAAACACCCAAAAGGCTGTAATCTCAATTTTGTGAGCAGGCAGGAATAGGCAGAATCGGCAAGAGTCGGCAGATCCGTTCGGCATGAATCACTTTGTTTCGCGCGGGAAGTATTACATCGATGGCTTACGTGAGGCGCTCATCGGCCTGAGGGGCCAAGACAAGAAGGACGAATTCGCGCGTAAGCTCGGCATTCGATTACGCACTCTAACCGACATCGAGCAGCACTCAGCAATTTCACTATTCAATTGGTTGGCGCTGATGAAGGTGAGTGCAATACAGCAGACTCTTTCGGAACTCTGTCCGGAGGGCTGGGGCCAAAACACGGAGACGACACCCGACGATACCCTAAAAGAGAAGAAGGGGAATCGCTGGCGCTTTCTTCGATGGGAGGTGGACGTCCGCATCCAAAACGCGAATGGAGACGCGGTATATCAGACGACGGTATGCCTGGAAAACTGCTCGGACAAGAAGAATCAAAGCAGAAGCCCACATCACACGCTTTGGGCAACGACGGACTCTGGCGTAACTCTTAACAGCATCCATGCGTATGATCCGCAGGGTGAGTTGGAGGTTGGAGGCAATGTCCCAATAACGACACCCTCGTTCTTAGGGTTTAACGTGATTGCACGGCGTTCTATTCGCCCTGGCCAGATGTGGCGATATTGGTGGGAGGTGAAATGGCCCCGAGGGTTCCATGATTTAACAAGGGGCGACACATATGACTATAGGGGAGAGGAGGACGTGGACGAATTTGTGCTCAAGATTGTCATACCCGGCTCCATGGAACCTTCAGGAACTCCAAGGATCGTTTCAGGCAGCGGCGAGCGGCACGCTCTGCCGTGGGTTAAATTACATGGTAATCATGCCATTGTCTTTTGGAGGCGACAGGTATCGCGCAGTGAGGCGTTCAAGCTCACCGGCCTAAAGGCGAGCGAGCCAAAGAACTGAAGGGGCCGCGAAGGCTTCCCAGCCACCGCAAGGGGCCTGCATCTCCAAAGCCTACCCGGCACCGCTGCCAAGTTCTGTCCCGCGCTCGCCTTGCGATCTAAATTCCGGCAGACGGATTCTTCCGGTCATCAGATGGTGGAGCAAGGATTGGGAGAGCGCGACCAGCGCCGCCCGGCGCGCCTCTCCTGCCGCCAGCTTCGCGTCCACCGCGGCCAACCGCGCAGCGATTTCTTGCTCGGTGAGGTATTCGCCCAGACCGGTGGTGCGGGCGGCAATTTTCGGCCAGCGGGCATTGTCCGGCACAAAGAACCGGACCAGCTTATGATCGGCATCGGCCAGCTTGAGGGCCTTTTGCTGGCTACCGAAGTCCTCTTCGAGCACCCTGATTTCATCCTCGAACACATCCGACAGCCGTTTGAGGAAGATGAGGGGCAGGATGTAGTCCTTAAACTTGGGCGCATCCACCGGCCCGCGAATCACGCACGCCGCCTCCCAAAGCCAAGATTCAATGGTGTTGATGTCGAGGGGCATGGCAGGTTCAGGTTCGAGCTGGCGGCGCCGTCATTAACCGAAATCCGAAGGCCGAAGCCGGAAGCAGCCGGGAGACGCATTCGGGGCTATACCCGGTAGGCGGGCGGGAGTTGGCCAAGGGTTCTCGTTTGGTGCGCATCGCCGTTGGAGTATGACTTTAAGGCAGTCACCATAGAATGCACGCAGAATCCGCCAGACCCCTGGTTGTGGTTGCTGACCTGGTTTCCGGTCAGTGAAATGAAAATCACAGCCGCAGATGGAAGCCCGTTTCGTTCTGTTCAAAGGCCGCGCTGATAGCCTCGGATCGGCCCTGCTCAATAGCTGCGAGCAGGTCTCGCAAGGTCGTGCTGGGTATAACCGCTCCGTAGCCCAAGGAATCAAATTGCCGCCCCGCGCCTGATGGGGTTGCTGAAACGACTCCTACAACCTCTCCCCTACGATTGATGACCGGCCCTCCGCTGTTCCCCCCCTTTACCCGTGCGGAGATGAGCAGGTAAGTTTGCCGGTCGAGTGTCGCCTGCCCCTCAGCCACTATCTCGCCCCGGACACTCTGGAGATGGCCAGCAATTTGTGCAGTTTCGCTGACCAGGGGTGCCTCGAATCCTGGGATGGGGGGGGTATCCCATTACGAGTACGTCATCGAGGATACTTGGTTCCCCAAGGTCAAAACCCGGAACGCCAAGTAACGGGGAAGTGCTGAATGCAAGTACTGCCACATCACAACGTTGTTCCCCGCTGAAGTAAACGCCTTGGAGGGAAAGCTTGCCCGGCAACCATCCACGAATTTCGACGCGCTGAGCATCCCGGATGCAGTGAGCTGCGGTGACGAAGTACCTATCCCGAAGGAGAAAGCCCGAGCCAATGTCCGGCGCGCCTTCCAGAGTTTCGACCACAACTGGCCGCACCGCACCGCCGAAATGCTGCCTGATGACAGGAAAGCCAAATGCAAGGAAGTCGCAGGTTCCGTAATCCACGTTTTGAACCGCTCGGGGAATACTCATGTAAGTTGCTGTGAGCAGTTCCGGTCCAGGTCGCCCGCCCACTCTGGCCAAAATGCCTGCGTCAATGAGTCGGCCACAAACGGACACAGCCTCCAGAAGCCGTCCATTATGTTGCGGGTGTGCGCCTAAGAAGTCCCCCACAGTCCGGAAATTGATTTGGTTGCTCCCGTTGGGACCAGGGGTAGTCTGTGCCGTCAGCGGGTTGAAGAATCTATAGAGGTCAGTTGCAAGTCCCATAGGGGTCCATAGCATTTAGGAATGACGTAACGCGCGCGCCGGGCGAATCGGAGTCTTCGTTGCTTGCGAATCACCGTTGGTCATCGACTTTAAAGAGATTCAGGCGGGATTGCAGCAAGAAATTTCGACGCGTACCATCCGAGATCTTGGCGGGCGATGGTCAGGCAGCAACTCCGTCGGCACGTCAAGAATCCCCCGCATCGCCGCAGGCGATGAGAGCGACGAACGGTATCTGTTTCGGACCAATGGTGCTATGGCCTCGAAGATGTTCGGTTACGGCGCACATTCGCGCTGCCAATTTTTGCAGTTCTTCGAACGCCATGTCGCAGATTGGCCTCGTATCGCCCGGAGGGCCAGCCCTCGTGCGCTCGTTCAGCAAGCCCTTGCAAACCTCGGCAAGCTTTTCCTGAGTATCCTTATCCACAGCGGCGCCCATTCGTCGCAAGGTCTCGGCTGCTGCCAGACGCAACTCATGCCTGGGGTTGTGGAGCACCCCCCCCAGCATCACCCAGGGCCACGACCGCGCGATAGGCCACGGGGACGCTTTTATCCCCACTTAATAACAACAGGCAGAGTAGTGCCTCCGAAGTGGCCGCCGCAGCGCCCATTTGGCCCAACGCCGTCGCAACTGCGCCTCGCATCTCCTCGCTTTCGTCCCGACTTAACTCGACTAGGCGCGTCAGCGTAGCCGGGGTGGCAGCCAGTCCACCTATCTGACCTAAGGCCGCCACCGCGCTGCACCGGACGAGAGCGCTCTTATCTTGTGTTAGCTGCCAGAGGCGATCCACAGTTCCGGGGTTCGCGGCTGTCTCGCCCATCTGGCCGAGGGCCGCCGCTGCGTGAAAACGCACGTATTCGGCTTTGTCTTGGCACAAACGCAATAGTCGCGTTACCATTTCAGGAGTCCCCGCTGCCGTGCCCATTTGCCCCAAGGCATACTCGGCGCGGAAGCGGATGGGATCGCTTTCATCCTCGCACAGCTCCGCGAGCCGACCGAGGATCGCGGGCGTGGCCGCCACGCCGCCCATTTGACCTACTGCGGAGGCTACGGAGTAGCGCACGTGGCACCTCGTGTCCCGACTCAAGTTAATCAGCCGACCCAGGATCTCCGGCGTCGCGTCGGCTGTGCCCATCTGCCCCAAACCGAATGCGGCGCTGTTGCGGACCCTATCGCGTTCGTCCCCCAGCAACTCCACCAGCCTGGCCACAGTTTCAGCGGTCGCCGCCGCACGGCCAACCTGTCCCAGGGAAGACGCCACTTCGGCGCGCACGCCATCGTCGTCGTCCCACAACAAATTCGCTAGCTGCGTTAGCCTCTCGGGGGGTGCCCCCGCCCTAGTCATTTGTCTTAACGCGGACGCAGCTTGGCTGCGCACGCCCCCGCTTTTGTGCCGGAGCAATTCTGCCAGCCGCTCCAGGGTTTCGGAAGTCGCTTCGTGCATCTGCCCTAGCGCATACACCGCGGCGTGGCGCACGTACTCGCTTTCGTCCTCAAGCAACACCGAAAGTCGAGTCAGTGTCCCAGGCGTCGGCGCGGCCGCTTCCATTTGCCCTAGAGCAGAGATGGCCCGAACCCGCTCCGCTTCATCGACACCGCCCAGCAGCGTGAGAAGCGTTTCCCTGATTCGAGTTCCGTCGGGCGTGGGTGCGGAATAGGCGAAGATGGAATGGATCTCCTTAAGCTGCGGTTCGTACGGAGTTTTGTGCCATAGGGCAATAAGGTCGCTGAAGGCAGCCCGGCGGACTGTTTCTTCCACGCCCAACTTGCCCACATCAGCAAGGGCGCGACAGGCCAGGAGTAGATCGCGCTGGAGAATTTCCTCCAACCAACTGTTGGCGTGCCTGATGGCGTCTATGAGGGCCGTGGTAAGCGTTCGATGGTACGCGTCCTTGAAACTGCCGAGGTGTCCGACTTGGAGCAGCGTAACTTCTCGCCACCATGGATCGTGCAAATGACGGAGGGTGTAATCAACGCAGGCGACGTGGCCGGCCGGGGGCGCGGGCTGCGAGGTATTCCTGGAACGTTAGATGCGCGAAAGCATACACGCCATTCTCCCGCTCGATCAAAAGACCGGCCCGCTCTGCTATGATGCGGAGAAAGAGTTGGGCACGGCGAGAGGACTGCGGCTCCGGGTCACCAAACAGTTTCTGGAATTGGAGGGCAATTTGGGCAGCTAACTCGTTTTGGGTGACTTCAACTCCAGACTCGCCGCGCTCGTGGAGCCAGAGGGCGACGGGTTCGAGCAAGGCTCGTTTGTCCCCACGGTCAAGGTCGCCGTATTTGGCCAATTCTCGGGCAGCCTCGCCTCCTTTTGTCTGGTCCCAGTAGCCAAGGAGCATTTGGGTGCATTCGTCGTAGAGTTCGGCCCGGCGCTGTGGCAACCCTACGCCTTTCTGGTGTACGAGGGCCAAGATGGAGAGCAGTAACGGATTGCTGGCAAGCGTAGTGATTCGCGCGTCAGCATGGATGGCACGGAGCAAATCCTCTGCGGCAGATTCGGCCTTGGCCCGACTTGTTTTGTTGTCGCCTTCGCGCTCGGTGATGACAGCAGTGTACCACGAACGGGCGAACTCGGTCCGGTCCTTCTGGTCAAATTCGCGGATCGTGCATTCGGAACAGAACGGGGCAAGGCGTTGTCGGGCTTCGCTCTCAAATCCACGTGGGCGCGAAGTCAGGACGAAACGGTTCCCTGCGTACTCCCGGATGATGGCAGCAACAGTTTCCGCGGTGCGGCCACGTTGGAGCGGATCGGCCACTTCATCCAGACCGTCGAGGAGAACGACACATTCCTTGCGGCTCAAGGCGCGCGCGAAGAAATCTTCGGGCAAGGCAACGTGCGTGGCAACCTCATGGGTGTGCTCGTCCAAGAATCGAGGCAGGTGGAGTGGGCTCAGCGCGACGAGTTTACCTTGCTTATCTAAGTTGGAAAGGAAGCGATTGAAGTCACGCAGCGCCACAAAGACGGGCAGGCGATGCTCCTCAAGCCCAAGGCGGCTTTTCGCCTCCTTTCGAGAGAAAGTGAGGGCAAGATATTTGAGCAGCGTCGTTTTTCCGGCACCGGGAGCGCCAATGATTGCCAGACACTCGGCGGAGCGAAGGGCGTCGGAGACGGAGAGCGTGACGGGTTCTGCACCGACGCCCTTAGTCGCAAACGCCATCGGGAAAGATGCTGCTCCCAGGCTGGTTAAGGAGTGGTATTTTTCCAAAAGGAGTCCCGCGAGCGCTGTCTTGCCCGTCCCGAACCCGGTCAGGGCCATTGCGGGATCGGCCGTCGGACCGGATTGCTGGGACCGAGAGGGATCGAACCGAATGAGTCCCCTTTCTTCGAGTTGCCGGAGTGCCTCCGTGACATCGCCTGCGTTCCGCTGTCGTTTCGTCACGGTGAGGCTGACGAACACCCGTTCCAAATCCACCGCCAGTGGCGCGTCGGAAGTGACGGAGTACAAAGTGAGTTTGCCGAAACGTTCGACAATGTGCTGGCGGTAGGCGGCTTCGGCCTCGGCGAGCACACGATTTGATTCCTCGGACGAGGTGACCGTGGGCTGATTTCTTTCGTTGTGGACAGAGATCTGGATGGTGCTGTTAATGACGCTGCCGCCTACGGCAACGCTGCCTGGGCCTGCGGCTTGAACGGATGCCCCAGGAGCAGGCGGGTTCCTCGCACTGTCCTTCAAAGGTTGGCCCGGGTCGCTCATGGCGCGCTTTGAGGCACATCTTCGAGCAAACGCGCGATTTTGGCAAGATTAGCCGGAAGCGAGGCGTTGAAGGATTAACTTCGCAATTTCCTGCGGGCTCCGGTCGCCGATCTTGACGTAACCATCCAGCGAGAGCACGCCACTGATCGGGCTGTCGTCAAAACGGAAGGGCATGATGCGATGACCTTCCAGGGTGAAGAGGATCTCCCGCATTTGTCGCCATTCCAGCCGACACCATTTTTTGCGTTCGTAATCGGCGCAGTAGAACGGGACGACCAGGTCCGCTTGCTCGCGGTAGATGTCCCCCAAATAGAGGTCAAGGTCCGGTCGTGCGAGTTCTGCTTCGTAGAACTCGTCGTAGAATACTCTCTCTTGGCCGAGTGCTCGGCCAAGCGCGGCCGCGACCCTCGCAACAAATTCTCGCCGCTCTCCAGGGAAGGACAAGGCGACGCGAAACCGTCTTTGCGCCAAGGCTGTGGATGGCGAGGATTTCTGCACTGCGTGAGGGAGCGGCCTCGTATCCGTGCGGTTGCTGGAATCAACGGGGGGCAGAGCCGGTGCTGCTGCATCTGTGATTTTGTAGAAGCTGCTCAAGAACACGGGCTCGAAGGCTTTTGGAGGCGAAGGTTCCTGACCAGGATAATCCTCGAAGCGTTCCTCGACCCAAGCAACGGCTGAGACTTGTTTTCGCAAGTCCGCTGGCCGAGGGTACTCGTCCTCGTAACAACCGGGACGATTCTCGGAAAGGATCTCGCGCAGCTTCCAAATGGTGTAAATCCGTGTGTCACGTGCGCTGCTTGGTGGTGAATTAAACTGTGGTCCCCAATGGCTTTCGAACGGTTCACCATCGAGCAGCCACTCCCCACCGGTGAAAGTTAGCTTGGAAACCGCACGAATCTTGAGGCTTCTGAAAGTGTCGGGTTTCAGGCTCAACGGCACGATCTTGAACCGTTGTCCGTCTGAAAGCAGCAGGTTCCCATGTTCATCGTAGCCATAGACCCCGCGCTCTTCCCCAAGGATTACCGCGCTGTAACTCTTTTTCATGATATTCTGGCGCAAGGGAGCTTCGCGTTCCGCATCATCAGCCGTGCGCTCATCTCCTTTATTGTGAACGGAGATATGGATCTCGCTGTTGGTTACGTTGCCGCCTATCGCGAGGCTGCCTGGACCTGTGGCTTGGATCGCGGCCCCAGGAGCAGGCGGGTTACTCGCGCTGTCCTTCGAGGTTTTTCCCGAATCGCTCATGGCACACCTACACCACGCAGATTGGGGCAAAGGCACGATTTTGGCAAGACTAGCTGGACATGCCGCTTTCGAGGGCGTGGGCGAGCACCTGCCGGAGGATAAATAGTTGCAGGAGGCCCCGAAAGGTGGAACAACTTCCAGCGAAGTGACCTCGACCCGACAAGAATTGGCGGATAGTGCCGCAAAACGGGGTCGAAGCGGTTTCAATAAGGGTGTACTATGCCACCCGGGCTCTGGCTCTGGGCAACCACCCTTGTAATCTCGGCTAACGGCGCGGAAGCCTCCCATTCAGCATCCGGGCGCCGTGTTTCTCGTGATGACGCCCGGCGGCCAAGCCCGTGCGCAAGTGCAGAATCACGCGACCGTGCCAACCAAAAGTTGGTGCATAGCAATCGCCACCCGCCCTCGAGCCCCATATTCCTGCCAGGTCATTTTTTTGCCAACTCCGGCCCTGCTCCTTCCGGATTAGCGTTCAATTAGCGAGTATCAGCGGTTCAAATCTCCGGCCATACGATTTTGTCACTCATGATTTTGTCTTTTCGCCGCCCAGTTCCAGGCCCCCATTCGTCTGCCGGGCACCCATCAGCGCCCATCAGCGTTAATCAGCGGTTAAAGAAGCTCCCCGCCCCTCTTCGCGATCCTCGCGATCTTTGCGGTTAAATTCCGTTCCAAAGCTCCGTTGTTGCCCTTCCTCCGCGGTTAAAAAAACTCTGGCCATTGTAAAACAAAATAACAAAGCCACTCCGCCCCCGATCAAAGCCACTACTTTTGGCCACTATACATAGTGAAGTGCATGATCTGCAAAAACAGAACGATATGAATACTACCAAGCCAGATTCCCTGGCACACGGACAAATGCCCCCGAGCAAGGGACAAGTTTTGTCCACGGATCCTATGTAGAGGCGTTG
>Ga0209517_10005347_pt1 | contig 16387 bp, 10 predicted proteins | sample PeaSoiMetSII2010_FD_187695 | JGI IMG/M metagenome (GOLD analysis project Ga0209517, IMG submission 187695) | Peat soil microbial communities from Weissenstadt, Germany - SII-2010 (SPAdes) (version 2) | ecosystem: Environmental > Terrestrial > Soil > Wetlands > Peat | place: Germany...
GCGCTTCGATGTTTGCTGCTCGCTTTCCTCGCTCTATGGCCTACTGGTCCGGCGGCCCAAGCTCAGCTCACATCGGCGCAGATCACCGCGGTTACAGATACTACGTCAACGCCGATCCCCGGCGCGGGGCATGATTATGTAAAGCTCTTTGGCGAAACTGTAGATCCAGCGAACGGCTCAGTTGATTTGCACATCGACATCCCGATTCCGAGGGGTCGCGGAATAACCATACCACTTTCATATATCTACAACTCGAATGCGGTAGGACATTTTGGCGCACCGTCGGATGGCCCGGGCGATCTATGGTGGAGTGGGAATTATGTGTCTGATTTTTCCTCAGAGGCCGGAATCGAGGAGAGTGGCTGGACGTTGAGCGGGCCAATGATCAGCGACTATCATGCGCAAAGAACGACCATTATTGGTACGGTACACTATACGTGCGACTATACGACGGACTATGTTTTCACATCACCTACCGGCGTAAGCCACAATTTGAACCTGTCCTGGTACCCAGGCTGGGAGCAATCTAACTGCCAGAAAGCTAGTAATCCACCCTTGCGCGTTAGCAAAAATGGAGGAGACGAAATGGTGATCGCTCGTCTCAATCCAATGAATGGCAACGGGTATCCAAATATTGTGGTAGCCGATTTGGATGGAACCAGGTACAACTTCGGCAATCAGCTCAATGATGGCTTCGGCACATGTCCGCAGGGATGCCCAAGAGCAGCATTTCCCACGTCCATCGAAGACCGAAATGGAAACGTGATTGTTGAAACAAATTCAACTTTGGTTCGTGGAACAACCGACACGCTGGGTCGCAGTAGCGCGTCCGGGATGTTTGGGACTCTCACTAACACTGGTTGGAATTACAACGCGACTAATACTCTGACCGTGGCCGGATTTTCGAGTCCGTACGTTGTGCAATGGCAGAGCGTTGGAGGGTCTGGGTACAGTGCCAATTGGACGCGAGTGGGACCCAACAACAGCGGTGGGTGTTCCCCCGGTCCTGTTGCCGGCGGGGGGGCTACCGGAGTGAAGTCAATCACTCTTCCAAACGGGAAAGCCTATCAATTCACTTACGACTCAGTGTACGGGCGAATTAACAAGATCGTCTATCCCACTGGAGCAGTAATTACTTACACCTGGGGTACTAGTCCCTCTTCTGAGTTTATGCAATGGGCTGATGCGCATGGAGCGTCTCAGGGGTGCGAAATGCGGTACACTACCGCAGTAGTTACGAAGCGTACGGTGAGCTTCGACGGAGTGAACACTGCGTTGGAACAGGATTTTACATATTCCACCACATGGAATACAGACCCGCAGCAGTTCTGGACCTGGACCCAAAAGCAAACTACCGTTGTCACAAGAGATTGCGTTCCTACTGGCAATTGCAGTACTGCTCCGAACTTTACTACCGTATACAAATATGTCCCGTGCACTCAGTCTAGCTGTCCTGCCAATGATCCCGACAGCTATCCGCCAGTTGGGGGTGGCGAGATTCCACTGGAAAGCAGTATTACTTATTACGATTGGAATGGAGCTCTACTCCGAACAGTAACAAAGGCCGCTGGCGTATTCGGACTGTCCAGAGTGACGACGCAGACGGAGAACAATCTTGTTTCCGAGACGGATTATGTGCCAGATTCGGTTCTACCAACGGAAACTGACGATTATGACTGGGGTTCAGGTGCGAAGGGCTCTTTGCTTAGAAAGAAAACGTTCACCTATGCAAATTATTCGGCGTACTTCATCTACGATGCTGTTACTCAAGCCTCTACGTTTGATGGCAGCTCCAACCTCGTCGCGCAAACAAACGTCGGCTACGACCAAACAGCCGTCTCGCCTACATCAGGGGTGATCAACCACGATTATACAAACTACAGTTCCAGCTTCGTGACGGGCCGCGCTAATCCCACCACGGTTACTCATTGCATTGTTGCGTCGGGTGCATGCGCGTCGGGATCTCCAACCACTACCTACATTTATGACGATGATGGTCAGCCCACATCGATGACCGATCCGTGCGGGAATCCGAACGGCACTTGCGCGGATATGATCGGTTCGAACCATACGACCACCTACTCTCGTGCCAACGTTGATGCGAACGGCATAAGCAACTTCACCACACTCTCCGGGGGCCAGAATGTCAGTTACACTCCGGCCGGGAATGTCGATGCGTACTTAACCCAGGTCACCGATGCACTTGGCCACACACAGAACTTCAAGTACGATTTCTACAACGGCCAGTTGACCCAGTCCACCGACGCAAACAGCCAGATCAGTAAGTACATCTATAATGACGTTTTCTCGCGGCCTACTCAGGCGAACTACCCGGATCAAGGACTGACGACGATCAGCTACAACGATGCCTCCTACAACCCTGCGACTCCATCCCCGAGCGTCACTACCACCACGGCTATTTCGAGCGGGGTGAACAAAGTAAGCACCGTCGCCTTCGATGGCATAGACCACACCGTAGAAGCGATTCTCTCTGATCCAGATACTCCGGATTACACGAACACAACCTACTACGGAACAGGAACGGTGTACCAAGTCTCAAATCCTCACCGCAGCACGAGCAGTCCTAGCGATGGTACGACGGTCTATACGTACGATGCCCTGGGCAGAACGACGAAGGTAACCGAACCTGATGGCTCGACCATACTGACGACGTATGACCAAATCAACCCTAACAGCACCGGCATTTGTACGACCGTTACGGACGAAGCCCTTAAGTCACGTCAGTCGTGTGCTGACGGATTAGGGCGGATGACGGGCGTTTGGGAAGACCCAGGCTCGTCGCCTCACCTGAATTACGAAACCGACTACACCTACGACCCGCTGGACAACCTGCTTTCGGCGACACAGAAAGGCAGCAACAGTGCCAATGCCCGCATCCGCACGTTCAGGTACGACAGCCTTTCGCATCTCACCCAGGCCGTGAACCCGGAGTCGGGAACGATTGGTTATACCTATGACGCCAACGGGAATGTCGCCAGCAAAACTTCCCCGGCTCCGAACCAGCCGTCCTCCACGTCGACTCAGGCAATCAGCTACTGTTACGAAGCACTGAACCGTGTGATAAGCAAATGGTATACATCGCCGACCTGTACTCAGTCTTCCACCGTGACAAATTACACGTATGACCAAACTACGTCTCAGGGACTTGCCATCACGAACGGAGTCGGTCGCCGCACCGGCATGAGTGACCCTTCCGGTAATAGCGCTTGGAGCTACGACCCTATGGGTCGCGTTGCAGTCGTGCAGCGCACGATCAGCGGGTTCACGCGGAGCGCTACCTATGCACCATACAACCTTGATGGATCGCTCAATGTGGTCACAACCTTCGATGGAAACCCCAACACGAGGTCTCAGTATTCGTACAACTCGGCGGGCAGGATCGTTTCCATTGTGGACCCATCCAACTCGCCTGCGTACAACTTTGTCACAGGCGCAACCTATACTCCCAACGGAGCTCTGGCAAAGGCGGTCTATGACAACAACGGCAGCTTCGCCGGAATTACAGAAACCAGAATCTACAATAACCGGCTGCAGCCCTGCTGGATCTATGCCACAACCGGCACCGCCCTGGCCGCCACAACCAGCTGCACCACCCGGGATTCGTCCCCGGCAAATGTTCTGGATCTCCAGTTTAACTACGGTTGGGGATCGAGCGACAATGGGAATGTCCTGCAGATCACGAACAACCGCGATAGCAATCGCACTCAGAATTTCCTGTACGACCCTCTGAACCGGATCTGGCAGGCATACACCAACGGCAACAGTCCGCTGGCCACCAGTTGGGGAGAGACGTTTTCACCGAATTCCTACGCACCCGGCACTCCTTTTTCTGCTTCCAATGCAGGCATTGACGCCTGGGGGAATCTAACTAACAGTTCTGGCGTTACTGGAAAGACCTATACCGAACTACGGAATTTCGCTCCGGCGAACGCCAGTAATCAACTCAACGGCTTCTGTCACGACGCGGCGGGGAATCTAGTGCTGGTTGGCGGCAACTGTCCGACGCCACCGTGGAATTTCACACCGACCTATACCTATGATGCCGAGAACCGGCTGGCTTCGGCGGGAGGCGCGACCTACACGTATGACGGCGATGGCAATCGCGTAGTTAAGATGACGGGCTCCACGGGCACGCTCTACTGGCGAGGCGCCGATGGCGAGACAGTCACCGAAACCGATGCCACGAACACCATCCAGCGTCGCCACCTCTTTTTTGCGGGGCGACGGATTTTCCGCGCGGACAACAAACCGACGTGGACCGCGCACTTCTATTTCTCCGATCACCTGGGTTCATCGAATGTGATTGCCAATGCGACGACCGGCGCCATCGAAGACGAATCGGACTTCTATCCCTACGGCGGCGAAGGCGTCATCACGAACACCGTTCCCCAGAACTACAAGTTCACCGGCAAAGAACGCGATGCAGAATCCGGCTTGGACTATTTCGGGGAGCGTCACTACGGCAGCAGCCTCGGGAGGTTCATGAGTCCCGATCCCGTCTTCTTCCAAGCCTCAATGTTGACTGATCCGCAGCGGTTCAATATGTACTCGTACGTCCGCAATAGCCCGTTGAACCTAGTTGATCCGACGGGTGAATCCATCGAGCTCATATGCATCGACGCCACGAAGTGCGCAGAACAGCGGCAACAAGAGCTCCAAGTTTTGCAGAACGCCGTTGGGAAAGAAGCTGGTTCCTATCTGTACGAAAACGCTGTCACCACGACGGACGGCACGACTAAGTACTACGTCGGTGTCCGCGATGGGACAGGTGGTCAAGCGTCGGTTTTCGGCCAGATGAACTCCGTAGCGGGTGAACTCGCTCCCATCATCGCGGACACGAAAAACGTGCAACTGAACGTGGTTAGCGCGGGGACGACCGTCACAGATGATTTTGGGAACAGCCACAACATCAACGCTCGTACTCCTGCAGCGACTGGCATCTTCGGAGGGAATCTGAGGGTAAACTTCCTTGACCCAAGCGTTCCATACCTGCCGGTCGATAGTTTTATGATGAGTAACGGGCAGCTTGGCCAAAGCACTCCCGGCATCGTTGTCGGGCATGAACTGGGACATGGAAGAGCAATCATGACGGGAAAGTTGCCGGCAGAGACGAACCCTGATTCGCTGCGGTTGGAGAACAAGGTGCGGACATTGCAAAACCCAGGTGCGGCGCAGCGGCTCATTCACGATTGTCCGCCAGGAGCGTGCGGTAGTGTCCCCAAATAGCGCGCATCAGAAAACGCACAGATTGTTGGTTGTGATAGCTCTGGTGCTCGTGGCAGCTCTGCGTGTCGGAGTCATGAGCTATGGCGTCCACGTGGACATCATGCGCATGACTGCGGATGTCGGCATTCCGGGAGTCACAACCAGTTATGCAGTGAAGCTCAGTAACCGCACTGTTCTTCCCATCACGTTCGAAGGCGTGCAGATGCCGGGTGGCTACCCCACTTCCGGTGTTTGGTACCACTACCGAGTCGAGAGGTGGGATGCAAAAGCTAAGACTTGGTGCACAGTCGCGGAAATCAACCCGACGACGATGAGCAATAACCCCGTTGTGACAAAACGGCTCTGGCCCGGCGGAACGCTCTATCCGGTCACGTGGGAGGCGACCGCTGCAAGGGAGGCTTTCCAAAAGGGAGACCAGGCGCGCTTCGTGATCTTTTCCTCGCTGAAAGCGGCAGATGCTTCGGGGCAGAAGATTATCTACTCGCCAGCCTTTCAAATCGAAGAAGAACCCAGTCGGCGTCATTCAAGCGCACAGTCGGGAGACCTCGACACTGTGGACGCATATGGAAACCTGCGAGTGCAGATCCCGATTGTGCCTTCTGAGAAACGGAAGCCATAGGGTCGTGCAGACAATAGATTTACGCGGAGGAAATCTGATGCGTAGCTACCGGATGGTTTTCGTTGTTGCGACAGTGGCAATCTTCTCGACGCTAGCGGGTGCGCAACAACGCGGCCCATCGACCCCCGCAGAACGCGCGCGCGCCGTTCAAGTTGCCAAATCTCTGCAATCCGATCCGCTCGCGCCCAACGTCCAAGAAGATCGCGAATGGCTGCTCAAGTGGCTAATCCAGGTCCCGGACATCTCGGTGAAAATGTGCACCACATTTCTTGACGATCTCGGCGACTCAAAGAGCAGCTACCCTGGTGCAATCATCGCCACGATGCTGGCCTCCGAGGCGGCCTTTGTGATCGAGCATCCGGACAGAGCGAAGGACGTTGATGCCGTCTATTTCGCCGGCGTCGATGGTGCGCTTCACGGCTATGAGGCCATTCATTCGAAGGATGCGTCCTACCGGGTACCGCATCTGGATGACCTTATCCAAAAGCGCGACCAGGGAAAGCTCTCTGACTACGTCCACGCGACGGCAAAGAAATGCAAGTAGCCGACCGATCCCGACCTCTGAGCAGAGCACCTGCCCTTTGCCGTTCTGGGGCTGCCAGGACGTGCGATCCGGGAGCGGGCTGATTAGATGACCGTGTCGGCTCCAGAACGCCGAGTACACTTGGTGCTGCTCAAAGCAAACCAAGGCTCGGAGGAAAGGAGCCGAGCACATGAAGATTGTAGGGTGTGATTTGCATACGCGCTACCAGCAGGTAGCGATGTTGGATGTGGAGACGGGCGAACTGACCGAGCGTCGTCTGGAGCACGAGAGCGGCGAGGCGCGGGCATTTTACTCTGCACTGTGCGGGCCGGGGCGGCGGGTGGCCCATTCAAGCCGTCTTTTGGCTTGAGTGGGGAATCCGCCACTGCGCCAATTCCCTCGATCCTCTCGTCGACGATGCCGGGGCTCCCGATCTTCCCTTTTCCATAGAAATAAATCGCCCGTGCGAAAGGTGGGCTTGAGTTCTTGAGTTCAGGCCAGTTTGACTAGCTTCCATCCCCGGAGACGACACCGACCAGTTTCGCTAGCGCCTTCCAGTGCCTCGGATGAGGCCTATAGCCTCAGTGATCACTTCGAAAGCGGCCAACGGTTATCACCTCAAAACCGGCCAATGGCGGTGTCCAGGACTTACATTGTTTTACCATCAAGCTCCGCTTCAAGGCGTGCAATTTCGCGTTGTAATTGAGCGATTCTCGCTCTCAGCCATATCTTTGGATCTCCAGACTGTGCTTGCTCCATCAACGGTGCTAGGAAATCGCATATTTGGTCTTGTCCTGCCCTCCGCGCGGTTGTGAATGGCGGCTCACCCTCATTCAGCGCAAATAGATTTGCGCCTCTACTCACCAGGAGCTTGACCATTTCAAGGTTGCCCTTCATGCAGGCGACATGTAGAGGAGTCTCGCCAAGATCACCTGCTTTGGTCACATCAACGCCGGCGTCGATGAGAGCCTTGGCTGCGGTGAGATCACCCCATCTGACAACGCAATGAAGGCCATTATCCCCGTCAATGCTGCACGCATTTACATCAGAAAAATCGGCATTGGCAAAATCGCATGTGCCGCGCAGCCTGGCAAATATCTCTTCTAGTTGATCGTCCATATCGTACCGAAGCCTAAGTTTACGACTCCGAGCAAGCTCCTTTCGATTGTTCGTTCATACTACTCTGCTTGCTGTTCGCGAGGATCGAACTTAGTTCGCCAGCTCCGCGGACCGCATTTGAGCACGTGTCCGTGGTGCAGTAAACGGTCGAGCATGGCACTAACCGCAGCAGCATCACCCAGCAATTTGCCCCAGTCCTCCACCGGGCGGTTCGAGGTCAGCATCGTGCTGACGCGCTCGTAGCGGCGCATGATGATCTCCAGCAGCTCTTCGGCAGCGGTGAGCGGCAGCTTGCGCATACCGAGATCGTCGAGGATAAGCAGGGGCACGGTCACCAGGAACTCCATGTGCTCTTTGCGGGTACCGTCGAGCGTGGCTTCGGCCAGTTCATCGAGCAAGGTGTGGGTTTCGCGGTAGAGCACGCGGTATCCCTGTTGGATGGCGGCGTGGCCGATGGCTTGCGCTAGGTGACTTTTGCCGGTGCCGGGTGGGCCGAGAAACAGAGCGTCTTCGTGGCGTGCGATAAAAGCACCGGTGGAGAGATCGAAAACCAGGCTGCGATTCATCTTCTTATTGAAGGTGAAGTCGAAGTTGTCGAGGGTCTTCTGGGCGTCGCGGAACTGAGCTTGCTTTTTCCGCCGCTCCAGCAGGCGCTCGCCACGCAAGGCGAGTTCGTCGGAGACCAGGCAAGAGAGCAGGTCGATGGGGGCAAGCGGTTCGGTTTGTGCCTGGCGTAGACGGGTCTCCAGCACGGCGGCCATTCCGCCCAGGCGTAGTTGTTTGAGCGCACGGTCGAGTTCGATGAGGTTCATTCTTCTATCTCCTTGGTTTTGTAGTTGATGAAGTCGCGGTACTGCACCAGTTCGCGAATCAATGGATCGACTTGCTGCAAACTGAGTGGGGCTTGCGGGCAGCGCTCCAGATAGCGGCGGACGAAACGGTATTCCTGCACTCCCATGTCCAGCGCGGCGGCGCAGGCTTCATCGACCGCCGCGGTGCCGTACTTCTTGGCCAGAGAGAGAACGCCCAGAATGCGGCGCACTCCGACCTCGCCTTGCTGGCGGTGGATGGCATCGCAGAGCGCACCGATGTGCGCTCCGGCGCGACCGGCTCGCCACAGCAGTTGGGAAGTGCGCAGCGGGGTTCGCTTAGGGTGGTCCTCTTCTTTAATGCGATACCAGCCGCGCTTCTGGCGCACGTGTTCGCGCAGCAGTTGCCCGGTCTTGGGATCGAGCAGACGAACATAGAGCTCATCCCATTGCACGCGCAACACGCGCCCGATCCAGCCCGGCGGCGCGCCGTAGTACGCGGCCTCGACCTCGACGCAGCCATCCAGATGCACGATGCGTTCGCCGTACTGGTAATAGCGAAACGGTTCCACCGGCAGCGGCAACAACGTGGGTTTCTCTTCGGCAAACATGGCGGCGACCTGCCGCTTGGTAGTGCCGTGGATGCGCGTGTCGGCCCAGCGTTGCTCCCAGTGATCGAGGTAGGCTTGAGCTTCTTCCAGAGTCTCGAAGCGCAAGCCTTTCAGCGGTGTTTTCTGCGCGTGTCCGACACCGGATTCGACTTTGCCTTTGCGGTCGGGATCTTGAATGCGGCAGGGCATGGCCACCGCGCCGTAGTGCGCGAGCACGTCGCGATAAAGAGGATTGAGCGCGGGATCGTAAACGTCGGGGACGAGCACGCCCTCGCGCAGATTGTCGAGCACGACGATGCGGGTGGCGCCGCCCAGCCGGCGAAAGGCGCGTTCGTGCAACTCGGCCCAGATGCGCGAACTGGAGCGGAACGTCAGCAGACGAACTGACTTGCGACTGCAGCCCAGCGTCATTACGAACAGCCGGGTGCGCCGATACTTACGGCTCTCGGGATCACGCACCATCGGACCAGTGCCGTAATCGACTTGCGCCTCCTGGCCAGCGGCAGTGACGATGACGACACGGGCTTCGGGTGTTTGTGCGCCGCGCTGCTTACGCACGAAGCGCTGCACACTTTGATAGCTGCTGGCGAAGCCGTACTCCGAGACTAGGTCCTGCCAGATGGCCCGCGCATTACGGCCGCGATTGATCCCCAAGTCGATGGCTTCCCGATACGGCTCGCAGGCGCTGGGGCTGGGGACCACGACAGAGTCGGTGATCACCTCGTTGGCCGGTTTTGCAGTTGCTTCTGCTTTTCCCTTCGTAGAAAGGTTTTCGGGGTTGGGGTTGCAGTTGACGTTGGGGTCGAGGGAGTCGGCAATCACCGGAATGGCCGGTTTTGCCGCACCGGAGTCGGTGATCACTTCGTTGGCCGGTTTTGGTGCGCACCGCCCCCATCCACTTGGCGGACGCACCGCAATCCCCGCCGCTTTCAGGTACGCGCCTGCGGTTTCCCGACGGACATGGGTCGCTTGCTGGATGCGCCGCAGCGACCAGCCCAGCCGTCCCAGAGCTAAGACTTGTTGTTTCTTCTCTTCGTTCAAGACATTGGCCATGCCCACGGAGCCTACAAGCCTCCGCGGGAATCAATGTCCCGGACGCTACTCTCATTGGCCGGTTTTCAGGTGATACTCATTGGCCGGTTTTGGGTGATCGCTGAGGAGTATCCCGGCTCACTTCCCAAAAATCACGAGCGCGTTAGGTGGAGCCTGAATAACGACATAGTCGCTGACCACCAGATCAGTCTTGCCATCCTGATTGAAATCGCCCGCCGCCAGGTTGATCGCGGCCGCTCCTGACGCGTAGAACGAACGCTGGAATCCCCCCTTGCCATCGTTGATGAACACGACTATCTGGTTCGGCCCGAGCATCCCCGCTGCGATGTCTGGGAGGCCATCGTGATTGAAATCTCCCACGACCATCCCATACAAGGCTTGCTCACTCGTAAACCCGCCCTGCATGTAAAAATCCCCGGTGCCCGTGCCATACCACATCGTGCCGCCGCTCGTAGCAATATCCAGTTTGCCGTCCCTGTTGAAGTCCGCCACAACGGGCGTATCCCCGTCCGACATCCCAAAATGATTGGTCATAGGGGTGAAAGTCCGGTTCGGACCACCCAGAAAAGTCTGTCCGTTTGTAACGATGTCCAGGTATCCGTCGCCATTGAAATCGCCAATAACGAACGGTGCCGTGAAGGGCACAAGAACCGGAGTAAAGTTGTACTGTTTGTCGCTGTAAAGAATAATCCCCCCGCTAAGCAAGTCGAGATATCCGTCTTTGTCCATATCGACGATCTGCAACTCAGAAATCCCAACCTGCCCCGGTGGTGTGTAGGTAATCGGCGATCCGGGAAAGCTCGGGTTCCCAGTTCCTGGCCAAATCAGCACATCAGAACCCGAGCCACCAACCAGATCGGCCAGACCATCGCCGTTGAGATCAGCTATCGCCCAGGCATCGGTGGTCACGACTACAGCCGGAGAAAAAGACTCGTTCCCCGCGTTGAGAAAGATCGAATTTCCAACCATGATGTCTGGCAGACCGTCCCCATTTACGTCCGCGATTGAGATATACGGTCCGGGTGCGGGCAAAAGTAGGGGCAGAGAAGGAAAGGTGCGGCCGGTTTGACCGAGAACCACGGAGAGTTCGTTAATGGCATCGTGAATAACGATGTCCGGCAGGCCGTCGCCGTTTATGTCTCCCAGTAATGATTCACCCTGCGGACCGTTCACGAACTGTGGGCTGAATTGCCCCTGTCCATTTCCCCATAAGAACAAGAGCTGCGAAGGCTCCGCAGCCCCGCCTGTCCCGGCAAGATCGGGAAAACCGTCGTGGTCGAAGTCGCCCACGACGAACGAATAGGGGCTGTTGTCAGATTCGTACAGAGGGGAAAGGACCAAGTCGGTTTCTGAAGCCAGGCTAAAAACGTTGTTGCCCTCTGAAAGAAATGTCTGCACCTTCAGCTCAAGGCCATCGCTGATTTGAACCACCAGGTCGGCCTTACCGTCGAGGTTGAAGTCCCCGGCACAAATTTGCCCCCCAACTCCTTGCAAAGAGGAAGGCATCGTGTCAGTGAAGATGCCGCCGCCCTGATTCACCAGAATGTGCACTTGCTCCGCCCCGGTAGTTGCATTCACCGCGTTATAGACAATATCGGGCAGGCCATTGCCGTTGAAATCGGCGACCGTGAGCGCCCAACTGTTCCCGGTGGTTGCGACCGTTAGCGGCGACCCAAAGTTTCCCCCGCCCTGGTTCAGCATCACAACCAGGGGTGAGTATTGACCTGCAACGATTAAGTCTGGAAGCCCATCACCGTTCACATCCTTTAGCACGGTAGTGGTGTACGGGGTCACTGGGAAGTTCAGGCATGATGGCCCCTGCGTGAAATTTGCGTGTCCGTCATTCAGGTAAACAACACAGCTCAGTCCCCCTCCACTGGGAGCAGAAATAATTTCGACCAAATCAACGGTGCCGTTTCCATCCACATCGCCTGCTACGGTTGCAAAAATGTTTGGCAAATACTGGGGTGCCGACAGCGACCCATCGGCTTGACCGAGCAGCAGCGACGATCCTTCGACAGACTGATTGCCGATCAGCACATCATCTTTGCCGTCGCCATTGAAATCGCCGACCACCGCGGTTTGGTTTACCTCTAGTCCGGCATAGTAGCCGGGAACGGCATTGAACAATCCTGCTGGTGCAGCCGCTGGATAGTAGTACGTGAACGGCAGATTATTGGAAACCTGGCTGCCGTTCTGAACAGTGATTTGGTGGACTCCCAGCGACGGCGGACCGGGAAGGTTGACTTCAATGTGTTCCGAGTCCTCAAAAAGTGTGGAAAAGGTGGCAGGTTTACCATCAATCAATACTTGCGATTGTTGAGTAAAGCCGCTCCCGATTACTGTGAATCCTCCTATGGCAATGTCGGACATCACCATGGACGGAGAAATCACGGTGATCTGAGGACCGTTGCCTCCGCCGCCTCCACCCCCACCACCGGAGTTGGACCCGCCTGCACCGCAGCCAGAGGCAAGCAGGGCTGCTCCGAGGCAGATCACGCTAAGGCACTTAGACGGGACGGTCATAGAGAGTCGCTTGGCTCAAGAACCAAATACACCGCAGGGTTTCAGGAGCGTAGGTGCGGCATGACCGGCCTCGCAATCAACATTCACGAGTCCCCCATTCGCAAACGGCGCGAAGGATGGGCACCCACAGTTTTTGAATGCCAATAAGATTCCAAAGCCTGCGCCACCCCGCCTATGGTCTGCATTGAGCCTCAATGAGTTTCTTGATGGTCTTTAAACCTTTTTGCGAAATGAGCCCTTCCCTTCCATCCGAGAACCGCACCTCACCTTCATTCTCTACAACTGCTAACAATCCGTCACCTGCATTGGATGGTTCGAGTAGTTTCACGCGAACCGCCCTATCTGAGAACTTCTGGGAGGTGGGCATGGCGGCACCACGCAGCACGCTCTTGATCTTGTCCACGTCTTCAGCACTGTGGATTTCGCAACGCCTCCCTCGTTCTTGAATGTTCGTCGATGTAATTGGAGTAAGTGTTTCTGCTCCGATTGGGAAATAGTAGATTGTCATATTGGCTAACCCCTCATGCCCCTGTGCAACACAACACCCGCCGATGGCCAATGCCAAAGTCGCCAAGTTGATTCCCCATAAATTTAATCTCATAGCACTCTCCAAAGCCGCAGATTAATAAGACGTACGGTCATTGAAATCACCGAGTTGACGCATGACCGGATTCTCGTTCCAATTTACATTGTTCATCCGTCCTGGCCCATTATCCAGATTACCCATGGCTGCATGCCCCAACTCATGAGCGAGGATGCGTCGCAAGGAAAACGCTCCCCCACCACTCGCGGAGGCATACCAAGCACCCACATCATGGTAGTCAAGCATTAACGCTTGTCCCCCGGGATACGAATAAGATCCGCCAGAGGCTACCTGAATAATGTCGAACGGCTTTGGATCTCCCCATAGTCCAAACAAACCAGATTTTCGTCCTTCCAAGGCGCTCAACATAGCCTTCCCTCGGTCACTTTGGGTAAGGTCTGCCGAGATTGCTCCAAGTTCAGCACTTCGTTGGTCTGCAGTCCCCCCATATGCGTTTACCCATACATTACCGACCTTCGTCGAAGAGACTTCGCCCGCTTTTTGGGCGCTGTCCTTTGCGGCATCTCCGGAACCATCATACTGCAGCTTTTGCGCCAGAGTCTCCAGTTGGGACGGCGTGATTGGCACTCGGAAGCTATCACATGCTGATCACCAATCCCAAGTGATCTCTTTGACCGCGAAGCCACCCGTCGCGAGGCGATGCCAGAGGAACAGCGACTTTGGCGGCGAGCTAGACACATATTGGCCCTCTTGGTTTAGGTCCACATCAACCCTCAGCGGCATCGTAAGAATGGAAAGATTCTGTCTGACAACGGCCGGATCAGCTTCCTTCCTAAGGGAATCTTCCAAGAACCTATCCAACCTTGTGAGCAATTCAATGCGTTCCTGGAGCTGCCTCTCATTTTGAATATTGTCAAAGTCAACAAGGTTAATGTTGGGATCCAGTTTGTTGCTTTGCAGGAATTCCGCCTTCAGCGTATCCCGCTCCTTCTCAGCCGCGTCTCCCGCCGCGGCTGGGCTAGCGGCGAATGCGGGCATGGAGAGCGCAGAACGGGATGGCCAGGAAAGATACCCCCAAAACAGTGCTGCCGCTTCCCGGACCTCGTTCGGCTTGGCGCCTGGCTTTCGCAGGGAATCAGGGATCGCAAACAAAGAATCTGGGAATTGGTCGGCGTCGGGAAAGTTTCCACCGTAGAATCTGCTTGCCAGAGACGATTCCTCTGTTGATGGAGTAGAGTACATCTGCTTGACAAGCTCGGCGGTGTCTTTGACCAGTTCCTCAGCGTCGGCTAGTCTGACGACACCGTGGCACTCTTGCTGTACGTCCTTCACGGCGCCACCGGCCTCCATCAAGACGAGGTGCATCGCGACCACGTTGTTCGTTTGCAGATTAGTTTCTGCGAGAAGGTAGCCGCCGGACCGCAAAATATCGACAAGAATTCCGTTCTCGTAAAGCTCGATCTTGTGCGCCTGTGCATGTTCAAGCGCCTGGTCGGCGATCCGCCGCGTATCCGCATCCGCGATGATCTTCCAAAGAATCGTGAATGAGTTTTCCGGCCTCGCGTTACGGCGAGCGGCGGTGATCGCCTGCTCTGGTGTCAAATGCAGGCCCTCTTCGGCCATTGCCAATGAGCTCCCTCCACTCATGAACAGCATGATCAAGCATGCCAAGCAAATAATTGCGACACTAGCATCCACTTTTCTCATTTCATTATTCTCCTGAATCAATTGCAGCCCATATAGGCCCGAGCGGCAGGGACATTTACACTCGTGCTGCCCATCAGGAAAGGAATCAGTCCCGTCATGTGCTGCGGAGTGCCGTTGGGGTACACAACCGCAATGATGTTTCCACGTTTCGGATCGGCATAAAGTTTTACAACAAAAGTACTCTGTCCAGGGATTGTCGGCGATTGTTTTGACGTGCCGTGTGCCGACGCTGCATCGGTCCAAGTCTTAGTGTCAACTTTGGAAGGATCCGCCACCTTTGCAAAATTTCCGTCGCTTGGAGTTATATTTTTTGTTTCGTCTTGCCCTGGATTGAGCTTGGACAACGCCGTTACGGCAGCATCCCGAACGATATGTGGACCGTCCTCCGAGCAGACGGCGGATGTCGGGCCGTTGTTGTTCGTTGGGCTAGGCTGGTTGGACTGGCTCTGCTGTTGGGCCGCTTTTTGCGCCTCCTGAACTGGCTGCCCTTGGGCTTGCGCATTCACTGCCTGGGCGTGCTGCAGGCGTGGCGGGGTCTCCTCAGAAGCAGCCGCTTCGAAAGCAAGATCAACTCTAGCCAGGTAAGCAGCCTCGGCAAGTGCAATTCCCCCGGTCTGCATACTCGACGACGCGTGCGATTCCGTCTGTGCCAAAGGATCCGGTTGTTCCAGTTCAGAAGCAATCCACTCTTGCGCCGCGGCCAATCCTACCATCGGCCGCATGTACCCGATGAGGCCGTACAGATCCACCTCGTTCAACGGATTGTTGTCGGCATAGACGTACTTGTTGCCCGTGCCGCGCATCGGGTCAGGACTGATCCAGCGCCCCTGCCCGCCGTTCTCTTCCCGCGCCGGGAAATCATATTCGTCGTTCACAATCTGGTCGGGTTTTCCAGTGAAGCTGTCTACATTGTACGGCGCACCTTTGACCGCATACCGTTCGCCAAACGGAGCGAACGCCAGCGACTCGGTAAACACACGCGTAGACGGAGATGGATTCGATTCGGCGCGGATCGTCCCCTGCCAGTCGGGGAAGCGGAAGCGCTGCAACGTACCCCCGGAATACAAGGCCTGCACGCCACCGGGCAGGCTGACCACGGTGGAGTTTTCGGTTTGCCCCGTCATCTGTGCGGAAATCCCAAACGCCGAGACGTATTCGTGGATCGTCCCGCCCACGACCTCTTCCACCTTGTTGCCGTTGGCGTCGTAGGTGATGGTATTCGTATCAATTGTCGCTACGTGTCCGTCGGCCAGCCAGGTGTAGCTGTGGAAGGTATCGTTGAGAAGGTCTCCATCATTGTCGTAGGTGATGTTCGCCGACAGGACACTGTTGTAGTGATTCGTTGCGGTGTTGTAGCAAGTTGTACATGCCCACGACGTGCCGGGCCCGGTCGTGGCTTTGGTCAGGTTGCCGAACGAATCAGAACCATACGTGTATGTCTCATTCCACACCTTTGTGGAACCGTTGACGCAATTGACCCCGGCAATGGGATTGCTTCCGGTAGTGCCCGCCACGCGGATGAAATCGTCGTAGAGGTAGCTGCAAACCTGCGTGTCGGCAGAGTTGTAGCCGTCGGAAATGGAGAGTAGCTGCAAAGTGCCGTTGGCGTTCCAATTGAGGGTGCCAGTG
>Ga0209517_10005351_pt1 | contig 16381 bp, 11 predicted proteins | sample PeaSoiMetSII2010_FD_187695 | JGI IMG/M metagenome (GOLD analysis project Ga0209517, IMG submission 187695) | Peat soil microbial communities from Weissenstadt, Germany - SII-2010 (SPAdes) (version 2) | ecosystem: Environmental > Terrestrial > Soil > Wetlands > Peat | place: Germany...
GGGGTGGGTCTGCACTACAGAGCTTTTTCACAGCGCCGCCAGCAGATTCCCCAACAAATCGAGGGTTGGCCGGATCAAAAATAATTTTTCAGCGGTCGAATCCGCGAAGTCGGGCTAGGGGGACCCGGACCGCGAACAGAACCGTAAGGGTCAAGGCCGCGGCGCCGACCTTTCAACGGGGATTTTCCAAACACTTTGTTACGGGCCAATCTGGATGCGATAAAAGCGCATCGCATTCGCGTTCGTGTCCACGAGTTCCAGCGGCATAGCCGGCGAATTGGTGGTTAGCAACGCCCGCCAATTTATAAGATTCGTGGAAATCAGCACCGTGTAATCCGGCCCGGTCGGACCGTTGACCACCAGCGCCACCTGCCCCCCCGCCGACGTGATGGAATTCACCGTAGGCAACGCCAACGGTTTGACGGTCACCGTGAAGTTATTGGTCGCCGTCAACACCGGCGTCCCGTTGTCCGCCACTTCGATCGACACCACGTTGGTTGTATTCGCCTGGCGGACTAATGGCCGCCACATAAACACGCCGTTCGAAGGGTTGAGGGCGGAGTTCGTCGGCCCGGCGAGCAGACTGAACGTCAACGTCGGCGGCGGCAGATTCGTGTCCGTCGCCACATTAGTCACGACCAGCCACACCCCGGCGTTGATGGTTTGGTTGGGCACCGGCGTGAGCACCGGCGGCGTATTGGAATGCTGGCCCGCAAAAGTGACGACGCTCAGAGCGGGAAGGTTGTAAGTGAATGAAGCATTGGCCACTGAAACCGCGGACTGCGGGGCCAGCGACAGGTTGCTCGAGGTAACCCAGGGCATGACCGATGATACAAAAGGGAAATTGTTCAGGTCAAAGACCTGCGTCACGACGGTCGGAAAAGGGTTGACGGCGACGATGGCAAAGGCGGTGGTGTTAGTGTTCCTGAAGGCGCAGACGGAGGTAGGAGCATTGTTGTTCACGCCTATGCGGTAAAATCCCGGGCGGACGAACCGGCTGTAGTTGCCCACAGTGAAGAGGCGCTTGGTCAAGGAGGAGTTGCCATCCAGCAACCCCTCGTTGCCGCTGCTGTTGCCATTAAGAGCCACCAGCCACCAATAATGCCAGGCATTGACCTGCGCCACAGTCAGGAAGAGGTTGATGCGCTGGGCATAATAAACGCCGTTGTTGATGCTGCTGTCGCTGCCGGAAAGAAGGGAAACCTCCGTTTCCCAGAGCGACTTGCCGTAGTTGGCTTTGGCCACCGAGGAAGGCCCGTTCAACCCGTCATAGTTATGGTCGGCGATGATGCCAACGGCGCCGGCGACATTGGGATCGTTCATGGCGGTGGCGGCCAGGTTCGAGTAGTCCGGCCAATTCTGGCTTTCGGGCAGCATAATTTTGGTCGAAGCCAGGCCCCTGGCCGCCAAGGCGCCGGACAGGTTGGTGGTGAAATCATGGATCTGCTGTGCGGTCCAATTGCAGGCTTCGTAGGTAGTGACCTGCGCATCCGGCTCGTTCTGGATCGAGATGGCGTAAAGGTTGATGCCATAATTGGTTTTCATGCTGGCGACATAATTGGCCTGTTGACTGGCATAGGCCTGGTTGGTGGCGTCGCCGCCGCTGCCCAGGTAGCTGCCGCCATTGGGTGAGCCGGAATTCTTGAAGCCCGCCGCCGGCGTCCAGGGAGTGCTCCAGACCCGCGCGCCCAGCTTTTGCGCCATCAGCATGATGCTGGTTTCGGCGGTAGTCGGCACGGCGGCTGCGGAGGTGGAGTTGGCATAGACGATGTGATTGCGCAACAGCGAGAGACCGATGCCGTTGTTGGTGCTAGTGTGGCCCAAATTATCCGTATAAACCACGCCAGTATTCGTTGAAAAAAACAGGTTCGCCAGGTTCGTGGTCCAGAAGCTATCCCAGGCGGAAGAGGCGCCGAAGCCGTCGATTTCCTGGCCCAGGTCGTTCCAGTTGACCGCACAGTTGGTGGTGACCGGGTTGGACCCGGTGAACTGGAGGTTATCAACCCACAGAGTCGAAGCGCCAGACAAGGTCGCATTGGCGCCGTAATACGGCCCGTAGATGTGGAGCAAGATCACGTTGATGTTCAGCAAATTCGTGTCGATCACGGCGTCGATGGGCACGCTGACGTGCATCCAGCCCGTGTTGGTTGCTGGCACATCCACGCTCCCAAAGTAATCCTGGCCATAACTGGGCGTCGCGACGCCAAATTGCAGATGGCCGAACGTGACCACACCGCTGTTAGTGACAGTAGCCGAGCCCGGGCCGAAGCGGACATCACATTGAAAATTCGTGTAGAGCAGGCCGTTCAGGGTTGGGAGGATGGGACTTGGCGAGTCATAGACCTCGAACTGATTGTTTGCGCTGGTAAAGTTGGCGCTGATTTTCATTGAACCGGAGGGGGAATTGCCATTGGCGTCATTGGTCGAGTCCCAACTCAAAGACTGAAACGCAGCGCCAAACCAATTGGCCCAGACGTTCGTGATTTGTCCGGCGCTGTAGCTGTATCCAGCCGTGCCTAAGGGATTGAACTGGTCCACAATCCAAACCATCTGCGCCCACGTGGACGGAACCAAGCCGCCGCCCGCCAGCAAGACGAAAATGCCGATGGCCATGCGTGACAACCACCCGGGGTGGGAAGCAGTGCTCATGTTACCAAAATGCTTCATGTGCATGAGAGAATCAAATAAGGAACGGTGCCGGTTTCCCGGCACCGTTGTGTGATGTCACGGCATCGTCCCCCGCGTATTATCTTTACGGCGACACTACGTTGGTCGCGGTGAGGAAGAACGCCGTTGGCGAAGGAGCGCCGCCCGGCTGCCCATTCGCCGTCGGCAGATCGTCCTTCGGCAACAAGACCCAGAACTTGCTAGCGAAAGGTGTTCTGAGGGGCATGACCCTGGGCACATTGGTGTCAGTGTAGCCGCTGTAGTACCCCGGGTTGATCCAATGAGGACTTAGCAAATTGGTGCTCGAGGCGAGGGTGAAATTGTTGGCCGGCTGCGACCAGTTCACCCACCAGGCGTCGTTGGTCGTCTGAATGATCAGACTGGCGGGCAACGCGGACATACTGTTGTTGTAGAAGCCCGAAGGGGTGAGGTTTGCGCTAATGTCGCTGCCTTCCTTCGTGAAGTCTTCGAACTCATTGCCGTCCACGACACCGGTGACCGAGATCGTCCCCCAATCCTCATACGCTCCTTCGCCCGCCGTGCTGTTGGGCTGCAGCCCGAAAGCGGCAAACACAGGATTGGCGAAGTCGTTCGTAACAGTCCCGTCCGCGATCGTAAAGTTCGTGGAGCCCAGGATGACTTGGCCTGGCGCGCTGACATAGCCGGTGTTGGAACCGGTGAACACTAGCGACCACGTGCCAACGGCAGTGGAGTTGGTGAATTGGGTGGCCGTAACGTTCGGATTAGCACCGGGCAGATTGGTCTTCCACTGGACGCTGGCCATCACCTGGCCTCCCGCCACCGGATTGAGTTGCAGCCAAAGTGTGGTAGGCCCACTATAATCGGCATACTCACCATACGTGGTCGGAGTAGTGCCGCCCCCTATCAGCTCGACCATCGTTTGGAGGATGTTGGGATTGTAATCCTGGAGCGAGAATGAGTACGTGACCGGGAAATGCGCACCCGGGTCCACCCAGGACTGATTTTGGTCAACGGTGTACAATAACTCACGATCGTACGTATTGATGGCCGAGCCGGCGAAAATCCGTAGCCCCGGTTGTGCCTGCTGCGGGGCCCCCAGCGTAGGCGGGGGTACCGGGGGCGCCACTAGCGGTCCGGTGAATCTGATGTTATCCACGTACAGGATCTGACTGCCAGTTAGACCACCGCCACCAACATAGGCCGTCACGTCTTCGCCAATGAGCGCAGCGCCAATATTGGCGTAATCGGGGTTGGAGCTGTTTAGCGGCGCGTTTATATGGTGCCAGTTGGTGTCGGAGATGGTCGTGTAGCTGGCGTTGATCCAATCCTGACCAAAGGCGCCAAAGCCCCGGACGCCGAGCCGGATGATGCCGAGAACGCCGTTGGTGTTCGTTGTCCCGGCCGAGCTGGGGTCAAACATCACGTCGCACTCAAGATTCGTGTACTGTGGGTAGCCGATGCCGACCGTTCCCCCCGGGACATAGGTGGAAGCACTGTTCCCTTGCCAGAGGACAAACTGCTGGTATCCGTCGGTGCTCGCGTTCCAGGTCATGGCGAGAGCCATCGCTCCGTTTTGGTTCGTATTGCCGCTGACGTTTACATTGGGATCGAAGGAAACACTGGTGATTCCGTTGCCAAACCACTCGGTCCAGACGCTTGAAATATCTCCCTGGGAGTAGATTTCCTGGTTGGCGAAATAATCGTCGTTGGTCGGGTTTTGTGGACCGACGCCGTTCGTGGAAAAGTCGTCCACAGTGTAGATGAGCTGCGATGGCGAGCCGGACAGGGTGACGTTGTTCAACCACCAGTAGGAAGGAGCGCCACCGCCGTTGTTGAAGGCGAATATCAACTCGATATAAGGGTTGGGGTTGGTGACAATCGACGGCAAGAGGCTTGAATAGTTAAAAGTGACGGTCTGCGACTGGACGGGGCTGCCGTTGTAAAAATAAAAGTTGGGCATGCCACTCGAGCTATTGTTGGCGGTGTTGCCCGTTGCCGACCAGGTGTTGGTGCTAAAAGGAACACCGTAAAACCCGAGTCCAGGGGCGTTGACGTACAGCACGTTCAACTGCGAATAACCCCCGTTCGTCCACGCTGGCACCGAGAACGTAAAGTTCAGCAGATTGTTGTTGGTGAAGGCGGCTACGGCGCCACTCTGGTACTCCAGTTTGATGGATATGGTTTGGTTCCATCCCGCTTTGTTCACTTGCAGACTTTGCGCGTAGCCGGGTACGACGCCCTGCGCAAAGCTGTAGATGTTGGTGACGGCGGGGTTGACGATGGAATCTTGTGTTCCCCAATCGATCCATCCGTCGCCGGTTGTGTTTTGCCAGCTTCCTATCACGACTTGTCCGCGAGAGGCGGCAGGCATCATCAGCCAGGCTGAACAGGTCATCAGCCAAAAGGCCGACGTGAATTTGGTTGTTTTTGGTTTTGTTTTCATTGTGTTTCTCTTGGGTTTTGGGGTGTTTATCTAGTTTTCCGGATATGCGTTCTGCATGGTTCAAGCCGGCAGCGGCAGCCGGTTCCCGCCGTTGCCGGCTAAAGCGCTCAGAAAAAATAACTTTCCCGGCTGCCACAAAAAGGTGTTGGCTGTCGTGAAGTCCAGAATTAGGATCGAGCAAAAGTTCATTCAGTTGTCTATCTGCACGGCCCCCGAAATCGGCGCCGAAGAATGCTGGATCATCCACAGAATGTCCACCCGGCTGCTGCCAACGGCATAATCACCGTTATGCGACTGTTTCTTCACCGGCACCACGGTTGCGCCGCTTAACCACTTATGGATGACGGCGTGGCCGTCGGCGAAGGCGAAGCCGCAGGAACCGTTGTGGTAGCTGGCGGGCATGTCCTCCCAGTCTGCGGGAGCCTGAAATTGCGTGGTTTGCACCAGGGTGATCAACCAGCCGTCATTGATGCTGTCCGGGTGCTCGTCCACCAGCACCCACAGGGCCGAGGGGTTGGGAAGGAGTACGTCCGATGATTTGGCGTAAACACGCCAAGTTTGTGCCATCTCACCGTTCCAGCCAGCCAAATAGGACGGCCTCGCCCCATCCACAAAGCCGTTCATGGAACTACTGCGCACCCGCGGCAGACTCTGGTTATTAATCGTACAGAGATTAACGTCCGCAGGGCATTTATAGACGCCGGGGTTCTTCGCGCAGTAGGGGCCGAGTACAGACGTGGTGCCGTAAATCAGCAGGTTCAGGTTCGTATTGTCGGTGTTGCCGGCGGTCCAGCTCAAAATGCCTTTGACCCAACTGGGGTCATTGACAACGTCGGCGGTTGACTCGTTTGCGTTGGGCGGGAACCTGTCCTGAAAATCGCCCTGGTACATGATCCAAGCCGTAATTTTTTGTTTGTTGTTGCTCATGCACTGGATGGCTTGCGCCCGCTGCTTGGCCTTGCCCAGTGCCGGGAGGAGGAGAGCGGCCAGAATGGCGATGATGGCAATCACGACCAGCAGTTCGATCAAGGTGAATGCCGGGTTGAGCTTGCGTGTTTTCCAATAGGTGTTTTTCATATTTAGTAAAAATTGTCCCAACCATAGTCTCCGATGTAGCGCAGTTGAACCTGCGGGGCCTTATGCGTTTCGACGTGACCGTCGCCGTACAGAAGATTCATTGACTTCAGTTTTCCATTCCACGGATGACCTCCGCCCGCCTGATTGGGGTTTGGGTTGCTCAGATTGGCGGAGCGATCCGTCAGGATGGGCTGAAGATTGACTGCGGGATCCGACTGACTTGTGGGCCAGGGATTCGTGCTCGGAACGGTAACCGGATAGAGGCCAAGGCTGCCCTTGCGCGGCACCCACCAAGCGTGATAGCAGACTGCCAGTGTCGGCCCGAAAGCCCGGGTGACAGCCGCAATCAGATCGTTGCTCGCGATCAAGGGATGGTGGAGGGCTGTTTGACACCAGGTGTTGTCGGCATTGAAATCAGCGGGCCGCGTCGGGCAATACCACATGGCCACGGTCAAGCCGTACGGCCACAAACCAGTGATCATGTTCGCGCTGAGATCCCACGTGTTGTTGAGGCTCGAATCGTCGAAACGGGGAAACAGCCCTTTGATGCCGCTGTCGTTGGCATACAAGTTGGCCGCCGCTGCCCATTGGCGATAATTGGATGTGCAGTTGGTGCATTGGGCGCGAAATTTCGCCATTGCAAGCGCTGGCAGCAACAGCGCCGCAAGTATGGCGATGATCGCAATAACCACTAGCAACTCGATAAGCGTGAAGGCCCCGGGGTCTGAACCCTTGGAATGATGTGCAGAGGACGAGGAGTCAGCGCCTGCTGCCAGCGCAGCCTCACCCAGAGGTTTATTCAGGTGCTGCACCGCGTGAGAGTCGGCCCTTGGTCCGTAATTAGTTCGGACCACGAACAAAATGCAGGCGCCCAAGGTTGGCCTGGAGGGTTCGGGGTTCATGCGAAAGTTGGAGCGCCGAAATGCTTCTGCAAAACCAGGGCGACTGTGCCGCGCAGCCGCAGTTGCTCCGCGGGATCCGCCGCCAATATTTTGGTCCTGGCACGGGTGAACGACTTGGTTTGGATCGATCTCAAAACGATGGGCTCGACCCGGTGCCAAACCCGCGCGATGTTGCCGACGACAATCAACAGATCGGGCGCCAGCCCGGTGACCAGCATCGCGATGCCGTTACCCAAGTGGTGCGCCATCTTGTCCAGCGCCTTGCATGCGAGCGTGTCGCCTTGCTCGACCAGGCGCAACAGGTCCGAAAACGGCACGCTCGCCATGTTGCTTTTCGAGCCGATTTCCCCTTTGCGCACTCGTGTCAATTCGCCATAGTAGCGTACGGCTGCGGCATTTGATGCCAGCGTCTCCCAGCAGCCCCGGTTGCCACAACGGCACAGGAAGCCGTCCGGCGCTTGTGTCACGTGTCCAAATTCCCCCGCCAAGCCGCCCGCCCCCCGCACCAACTGCCCGTTCATCACCAGGCCCACGTCGATGCCATCGGACACGGTCACCGCCACCAGGTTGCGGATGCCCTCCATGTGCCGGCCCGACCATAGTTCCGCCAGCGCGCAGGCGTTCGCAGCATTTTCGAGACTCACTTTCAGCCCCGTGGCCTTTTCCAACGGTGCCTTCAGGTCCAGGTCGGTCCACCCCAGGGTCGGCGCGAAAATCAGGTGTTGTGAAACCTCGTCGATTCGCCCGGGCAGGCTGATGCCGATGCCCTCGTAACTGGGCCGTGGGTGCGCCCGCACTAAATCCCGGCAGCGCCGGCCTAACCGCGCGATGAACTCTTCCGGGTCGCGTGCGGTCGGCATCGACTCCTGCGCCAGCAATTGGCCATCCATGCTGGCAACTGCCACCGTCGTGCTCTCGGGTTGGACATCCACGCCAATGACGCCGCAATGGTTGGGGTTTAACAGGAGAAAAGTCGGCTTGCGTCCCCGTGGCAAATCACCCAACGCTCCCTCTACCAGCAATCGCTCAGAGAGCAGCCGCCCGGTAATCATCGAAACCGTGCTGCGTTGCAGCCCGGAGCGGCGCATCAAATCCGCGCGCGACACCGGCTGGTGCCGCCGCACCAGGTTCAACATGATGCGGCTGTTGATGTCACGAACCGTCTCGCTCGTAGCCACCTGAAAGTTATTCAGATCGATCTTTCGCACAAAGCGCGTCGCACCAGTCCAAAATCAATTAGTTCGCGTCCCGAACTTTATCAGGATTCATCCCCACTGTCAACACCTGGAACGCAGTTATCCGCATTTTTTTTGCTGACAGGTAGAATCATCTGAATGGTAGAATTCTCCTTGCGGTTACGATTGAAATGCAGTTTTACGTTCCGACTAGAGTAGCACTTTGTTCAAACCAATTACGACCATGACCATGAAGAAAGCCCTCCGAACTCCCGTTTACAAAAACCCCAGGGCGCCCATTTCCCGGCGCGTGAAGGATTTGCTGGCGCGCATGACCCTCGAGGAAAAGGCCGCGCAGATGATGTGTGTCTGGCAGCAAAAAGCAGAAACAGTGGTCGATGCCGACGGCAACTTTGATCCCAAGAAGGCCAGGGCCGCCTTCGGGCACGGACACGGACTGGGGCAGGTTGGCCGGCCCAGTGACGCAGGTAAGGGCAAGGATGCACGCTCGATGGCAGAACTGACCAATGCCATTCAGAAATTTTTCCTCGAAAACTCGCGACTGGGCATCCCGGTCATTTTCCACGAGGAATGCCTGCACGGTCACGCGGGCGTGGGCAGCACGAGCTTTCCTCAACCCATCGGGCTGGCGGCCACGTTTGATCCCCTGCTGGTCGAGGCGCTCTACACCATGACCGCCGAAGAAACCCGGGCTCGGGGCGCCCACCAGGCCCTGACCCCGGTCGTGGACGTGGCGCGCGACCCGCGCTGGGGCCGCGTCGAGGAGACTTTTGGCGAAGACCCTTGCCTGGTCTCTGAGCTGGGCGTGGCCGCGGTGCGCGGCTTCCAGGGCGACGGTTCGTTCCGTGACAAGAAGCGGTTGATTGCGACGCTCAAACATTTCGCGGCGCACGGCGAACCGGAGTCAGGCATAAATTGCGCGCCCGCGAATATCCCGCCGCGGCTGTTGCGGGAAGTGTTTCTGGCGCCCTTCGAGCGGGCGGTCCGCCAGGCTGGGGCCATCAGCGTGATGGCCAGCTACAATGAAATTGACGGGGTGCCTTCACATGCCAACCCATGGCTCTTGCGCGACGTGCTGCGCCGCGAATGGGGCTTTCGTGGCTTCGTTGTTTCGGATTATTACGCGATCTGGGAGTTGGCCCATCGGCCTGACACCTTCGGCCACTCGGTGGCGAAAGATCGCAAGGAAGCCTGCCGCTTATCCGTCCGTGCCGGCGTGAACATCGAATTTCCAGAGCCGGATTGTTATCTGCACCTGGTCGGGCTCGTGCGCGAGGGACAATTGAGGGAGGCGGATCTTGATGAACTCGTCACCCCGATGCTGTTTTGGAAGTTCAAGCTGGGCCTGTTCGATGATCCCTTTACCGATCCCAAAGTAGCGGAAGAAATCGTTGGCTCGGAAAAACATCGCGCCCTGGCGCGACAGGCGGCGCGCGAGACCATAACCCTCCTGAAAAACCAAAACCACCTCGTCCCGCTGAACCCGCGGAAAATCAATTCCATCGCGGTGGTTGGGCCTAACGCGGACCGCGAGCTGCTGGGGGGGTACAGCGGGCGCCCGAAATTCTACACATCGCTGCTCGAAGGCATTCGGGCCAAAGTGGGCGACCGCGTGCAGGTCCCCTATTGTGAAGGCTGCAAGATCACCGTGGGCGGCTCGTGGAACCAGGACCTGGTAACCTTGAGCGATCCCGAGGAGGATCAGCGGCTGATTCGCGAAGCGCTCCAAACGGCCCGGCAAGCGGACGTCATCGTGCTGGCCATTGGTGGCAACGAGCAGACCTCGCGCGAGGGATGGTCGCGCAAGCACTTGGGTGACCGTGCTAGCCTGGATTTGCCAGGACGGCAGGGGGAATTGGTCAAGGCCATGATTTCGACGGGAAAGCCGGTTATCGTGTTCCTTTTCAACGGCAGCCCGATTTCCGTTCGCCTCTGTCACGACCAGGTTCCAGTCATTTTCGAGTGCTGGTATTTGGGACAGGAAACCGGTCACGCCGTAGCGGATGTCTTATTTGGGGACCATAATCCCGGGGGCAAGCTGCCTATCACCATCCCGCGTTCCGTGGGGCAGGTGCCGGCATTCTACAATTATAAGCCCTCCGCGCGGCGTGGCTACCTATTCGAGGATGTTTCGCCGTTGTTTCCCTTCGGCTACGGCCTGAGCTATACGACCTTTGCCTTTGCCAACGCGCGCCTGGCGAAAAAGACACTTCGCGCAGGGGACTCGACCCGCGTTCTGGTGGATGTCAAGAACACCGGCAAACGCGCCGGCTCGGAAGTCGTGCAACTCTACGTGCGCGATCTGGTCAGCTCGGTAACCCGTCCCATCAAGGAATTGAAGGGCTTCCGCAAAGTCTTCCTCGCGCCCGGCGAAACCCGGACCGTGGTGCTGGACATTCCACCTGAAGCGCTCGCTTTTTATGACCTCCACATGAAATTCACGGTCGAGCCTGGCGAATTCGAAATCATGGTCGGCAACTCCTCTCGTGATTCTGACTTGCTCAAGCTCATGTTGATGGTAAAAGAATGAGCCCATGGCCGGCACCAGGAGGACCTTGCGGTTCGCAGCCCACACTGGAATTGCATGACTGCATTGGGCAGCGCGAGAGTGCCGCTATCTGGCGCACATGGGGAGAAGAACTAGCGCGCCGAACCCGGCTCGAAGAAATCCTGGCTATCACGCTGGCCTGGGTCCCCTGTCAAGTGCCGCCCTGCCCCACCATTTTCCTTGCGCGGTTGTGGATCTTCTTGTTCATACTGGCTCATGCTTAAGGTCGGCATTATCGGGCTTCCGAACGTTGGAAAATCCACGCTCTTCAACGCGGTGACCCGGTCGCACAAGGCCGCCGCTGAGAACTACCCGTTCTGCACCATCGAACCCAACCTGGGTGTCATCAGTGTGCCCGACCCCCGGCTGGCGCGTCTGGCTGAGGTCGTCAAGGTCCCCACACAAATTCCGCCAACGATCGAGTTCGTGGACATCGCTGGGCTGGTCAAGGGCGCTTCGCACGGCGAGGGCCTGGGCAATCGTTTCCTTAGCCATGTGCGCGAGGTCGATGCCCTCGTTCACGTCGTGCGCTGTTTCGAGGACCCCGACGTGGTGCATGTGAACGGGGGCATCGAGCCGGCCCGGGACATCGAGATCGTGGCCACCGAGTTGGTGCTAGCCGACCTGGAAAGCGTCAAGAAACGAATGGAAAAGATCTCGCGGGATGTCAAACGCCACGACAAACAGGCCCTGATCGAGGAGCGTTTGCTGGAGGCCTTTGCCGCCCATCTGAACAGCGGCAAGCCAGCCAACACGCTGCCCATGCCCCTCGCCCCGGAAGAGAAAGCGCTCGCCCGGACCTTCTTTCTCCTGACCGCCAAACCCACGATCTTCGCCGCCAACGTGAAGGAAAGCGACCTTGCCAATGCAGAAAGCAACTCATTCGTGCTCCAGGTCCGCGAGTACGCCCGCGCGCACCAGGGCTGTGATACCGTCGTCGTCTGCGCGCAACTCGAAAGCGGTCTGGCCGACCTGACCCCGGCTGAGGCACAGGATTATCTCAAGGAACTGGGGGTGAAGCAGTCCGGCGCGGATGCGCTCATCCAGGCCACTTATCATCTGCTGGGCTTGCGCACCTTTTTCACGTTCAACCAAAAAGAAGTTCGCGCCTGGACGATCCACGCGGGCGATACCGCCGTCAAAGCCGCCGGCACCATCCACACCGACTTTGAACGTGGCTTCATCAAAGCCGAAACGGTTTCTTGGGAGGACCTGATCAAGGAAGGCTCGGTCGGCCGCGCGCGCGAAACAGGCCATTATCGTATCGAGGGCCGAGATTATATTGTGCGGGACGGAGACGTGCTGCTATTCAGATTCAATGTCTAAGAGCGTGGAACCCTTAATAGGCGACACTGAACCCGTCGGCGATTTTTTCAAAGGCTGAGAGCTGCTGCTGTTCCCAAGCCTCATCCTTCCCTAATTCCTGCGCCATGAGTCTTGCGGCGGCTGGGGCCATGGCCTGGGCGGCGCGTACGTTGAGGAAAAGCGCGCGGGTGCGCCGCGCCAGCACGTCGTCGAGCGTCCGGGCCATCTCGGCCCGCACGGCCCACACCACTTGCGCGCCCGTGACGGGCAGGGCCGCGTGCAAGGGCTCGGCCAAATCGTGACGTTCGGCTTCGAGGCTTTTTATGAACTGGGCGTCCGATCCGTAACCCGCCAGGGACCCGGGTTCTGTTGCATCCCGGTGCCAGCCATGGATATGCAGTTCGCGCGTCACACACGGGCGCTCCTCCAATCGCGCCAGCACGATGGCTTGCTCGATACAGTCCTCAGCCATTTTCCGGTAAGTTGTCCATTTCCCGCCCACGACACTCAGAAGACCTGATTTGGAGATCGTGATGGTGTGTTCGCGTGAGAGGCTGGACGTGTTGGCTACGCTCCCCGCTTTGACCAACGGACGGATCCCCGTAAAAACGCTGAGAATGTCGGCCCGGCTCGGCCGGCGCGTCAGGTAGCCGGCGGCCGTTTCAAGCAGGAAGTCGATTTCCCCCGCCATCGGCCGGGGCTCAAGGCTCGGAGAGGTAATCGGCGTGTCGGTGGTGCCTACGAGTGTATGGCCCTGCCAGGGGATGGCGAACATAACCCGGCCATCCCGGGTGTGGGGCACCATAATGGCCGTTCGGCGCGGCAGATACGAGCCGTCCAAAACGATATGCACTCCCTGGCTCGGGGCGATCATCGGCTCGGCGTCTGGCTCATCCTGCCGGCGCAATCCATCACTAAACGCGCCGGTCGCATTAATGACGCAGCGGGCGGATAAGCGGTGTTCCAAGCCGGTTTCTTCGTCTCGGAATTCCAGGCCGCTAATCAGTCCTTCCGCATCCTTGAGGAGCTTCGTGACTGGCGAATAATTGAGCAGGCAAGCCCGGTGGTCGGCGGCGGTTTGCGCCAAATTAACCAGTAGGCGGCTGTCGTCAAACTGGCCATCATGGTAGAGGACTCCGCCGCGCAAGCCGTCGCGTTCCAGGGTGGGGATGCGATCGAGGACTTCCTCGCGGGAGAGCAGCACCGAACGTCCGAAGCCGAACTTGCCGGCCAACAGATCATAGACTTTCAAGCCCAAGCCGTAGAACGGGGCTTCCCACCATTGGTAATTAGGCACGACGAACGGAAGGTCGTGCACGAGGTGCGGCGCATTTTGGAAGAGCAACCCTCGCTCTTTCAACGCTTCGATCACCAGCGAGAGGTTCCCCTGTTGAAGATAGCGCACGCCCCCGTGCACTAGTTTGGTCGAGCGGCTGGATGTGCCTTTTCCAAAATCGCTCTGTTCGAGCACCACCACCTCGTAACCGCGCGCGGCCGCATCCACGGCGGCGCCGATGCCCGTGGCGCCCCCGCCGACGATGGCCAAGTCCCAAGGCGAACGCCGCTCGAGGACCCGCCGCAAAAATGCCGGACGGTTCAGCTTCCAGAAGCCGTAATCTGCGGAGTCACCTGTTGCCATACCCCTTACTGGTTTTTAACGAACAGCTTGCCGGGAAGCTGCCGGATCAGCCGCTTCATTTCCAAGCTCAGCAGCGCGACCGACACCGTGGAGCTGGGCAAGCCGCTGTGGCGAATAACGTCATCAATGCTCAATTCCTCCTGGCTTAAGGTATCGTAGGTCCTTTGCTCGGTGTCGGAGAGCGTGAGTGCGGGCAGCGCGCCGCTCTCGTTGACCGCGAGTGGCCGGTTGCTGGAGGGGAAGAGATATTCGAATTCCGTCAGAATATCCTCGGCTCCTTCACAGAGCTTGGCGCCTTTCTTGATCAGCTCGTGGCAGCCCTTGCTCCGCGGCGAGTCGATGCGGCCAGGCACGGCGAAAACCTGGCGTCCATATTCGGCGGCAAAATTGGCCGTGATGAGGGCGCCGCTCGTCAGGTTGGCTTCGACGACTACTGTGCCGATAGTCATCCCTGCCACGATCCGATTGCGAATGGGAAAGGACTGTTTATCGGGTGGCCGGTTAAAGGGGAACTGTGTGATAACCGCGCCATTGGCGGCAATGCGCCCGAAGAGTTCGGCGTTCTCAGCCGGGGTGACGATATTGATACCGGTGCCGAGCACTGCGATGGTGCGGCCCTTTCCACTCAAGGCCCCCTGATGCGCGGCGGTGTCAATCCCTCGCGCGCCTCCGCTCACCACAGTGACTCCCAAATAAGCCAGTTGATAGGCGAGCTTACGAGCGATCTCCAGGCCGTAGTGCGTGGTCATCCGTGAGCCCACCAACGCCACAGCGTTCTTGTCTTTCTCCAGCATCTGCCCCCGGACATAAAGCACGATCGGCGGATCATAGATTTGTTTGAGCAGCTCCGGGTACTCCGGGTCATTCTGCGTCAGGATGTGGCAGCCAAAATCGGAGATGCGCTTGAGTTCAGCGGCGAGATCAATTCTCTTCTCCCAACTGGCAATGGCTTGGGCGGTTTCCTGGCCTATGTTCCTGACCTGCAGCAACTGTTGCTCGGAAGCCCGGAGAATGGCCGGCGCATCGCCGAAATGTTCCAGCAACTGGCGCACGCGGACGGGCCCGACGTGCTCGATCATGTTCAGCGCGACCAGCGCTTCGCGAGGCTCCATCGCAGGGGGATTAGCCACTTTTGACGACGGATGCAAGCCGAAGAAAGATCCGCCTTCCTGATTTTGCCCGATTTTGTCCTAAGCCTCGAAGGCTCATTGGCCCGGCTGGATCTCACTGTAGAGCCAGGCACGGGCATAAACCCACCAGCGCTTGGCCGTGGCGAGGGAAACTCCCAACACTGCCGCGGCTTCCTCGATGGACAGGCCGGTGAAGAAGCGGAGCTTGACCAACTCGGCCTTTGGCTGATCACGGGCGGCCAATCTTTCGAGCGCGTCGTTGAGGGCAAGTAATTGGACGTCCTCGATCGGGGAAGCGATTTCCAGGTCCTGGATGTCCATTCGAATTTGGCCGGCGCCGTGGCGGAGGGCGGCTTTGCGCCGGGCGTTATCGACGAGGATACGGCGCATGGCCTCCGCCGCGGCGCCGAAGAAATGGGCGCGGTTTTGGAACCGCTGGTCCTGATCGCCCGCCAGCTTCAGCCACGCTTCATGAACGAGGGCCGTCGGCTGGAGGGTTTGGCCCGGAGCTTCACGCGCCATTTTGCTGGCGGCCAGCTTACGGAGTTCCTCATAGACCAGAGGAAGGAGCTGGCTGGCGGAGCCCGGCTCGCCCCTGTCAATGGCTTTGAGGATGCTGGTTACTTCGCTCATCTGGCAGCGCTTCGGATCACGTTAATGAAGCTGATTTTCCACGCTGGACTCACCAAGGATCAGCGCCTTCGCCTCCCGCATGAGCACATGAGCGGCCATTTGTTCCTCCCAGCTTGCGCCCCCCGTGACGGGCACTTTCGCCTCGGCAAGCTGGAGGCCCTCGGTCAAGGTTCTGTGGGCTTCGTTGGTCTTCGCGAGTTGCTCTTGTGCCATGGCGAGGATCATTTGCGCTTGAACGCGCAGCGCAGGGTCCTGCTCCTGGGTTGCTTTGTCCTGCAGCCATTTGGCCGAGCTGGCGAAACGGCCCTGGCGATAATCAACGAGTCCCCTGAGCAGGCGGTTCGTCGTCCCACCCGCGCCAGCCAAATCAACCGTATGCGCCAGGTTGTCCAGATCAGCGGGCAGAGGTGGCGAGAGCAGGCAATCTTTCACCAGAGATTGGGCAATGGCCGGATCGTTGGTGTGGCCGAATTGACGAATGGCCTGCAGGCAGTTCCGCCGATAGGCCTCACGGTCGCCGGTTTGGAGCAGGAGAGGCGCCAGGTAATGGTAGGCTATAGGAGAAGCGGGATCGGCCGTGACGGACTTGATGAAATTGGTGATGGCGGCGGGAAGCTGGCCTTGACGGACGCGAACGAGGCCGAGGGCATTAAAAATCAACGAGCTCTGCGGGATAGTAAGCGGCACGTCGCTCATGAGCTCCTCCGCTTTGTCGAACTGGCCTTGGCTCATGAACCGGCCCGCAGCGCCAAATTTCTCCGTAAGAGGAGCCATTTCGCGCATTTTGCGCTCGATCTCCAGCCCCCGTTCAGCCTGTTGGCGCAGCTCTGCCTGGCGCCGCTCGGCCTCAGTGGCTCCC
>Ga0209517_10005358_pt1 | contig 16370 bp, 13 predicted proteins | sample PeaSoiMetSII2010_FD_187695 | JGI IMG/M metagenome (GOLD analysis project Ga0209517, IMG submission 187695) | Peat soil microbial communities from Weissenstadt, Germany - SII-2010 (SPAdes) (version 2) | ecosystem: Environmental > Terrestrial > Soil > Wetlands > Peat | place: Germany...
GGCATCCAAACTGCGCGGTGAACTAGGCGAATCGCTGGCGACGGTGCAGAAGTTCGATGTACCACTGTTACAAGCCACCACGTCGTCGCTCGACGCCCTGAAAGCATACAGCCTTGGCTGGAAGGCTTCTGATGAGAAAGGCGCTGCCGCAGCCCTGCCCTACCATCAACGTGCCATCGAGCTTGATCCGAATTTTGCCATAGGCTATTGGGCAGTGGCCATCGACTACTACGTTCTCGGCGAGTTTGTGCGAGCCAACGAATATTTCGCCAAGGCATTCCAGTTGCGGGAACATGCCAGCGAACGGGAAAAACTGACGATCACCGGTCCCTACTATTGGAATGTGACTGGGGAACTGGATAAAGCCGCCCAGACGTATCAGGAGATGATTGAGAGCTACCCACGGGAAAGCGAAGGGTACGGCATGCTGGGCGTAGCGTACGCCGCACAGGGGCAGTATGAAAGAGCCGCGGAGGTCGGGAGGCAAGCCCTGCGCCTTGAACCGGATAATTTGTGGTGGTACGGCGATCTCGCCCAGTACGCCCTTGCCTTGCAGCGTTTCGACGAGGCGAGGCAGATTATCCACGAAGCCCAGGCGCGAAAAATGGATGCTCTTTACTTCCATAACGTTCTCTATGCTCTTGCCTTCCTCGGAGCGGACTCCGGGGCAATGGCGGAACAGCAAAAGTGGTTTGTGGACAAGCCCGAGTATGAGAACTTTGGACTGGCGCAGGCATCCGGCAGTGAGGCGTATGGCGGTCATCTAGGCAAGGCGCGGGAACTGACCAAACGGGCGGTGGACTCCGCCATCCGGGCTAACAGCAAAGAAAATGGCGCAAGGTGGCAGGCGATTGCTGCTCAACGGGAAGCCGCTTACGGCTACGCTGCGGAAGCGCGACAGTCAGCGGCAGAGGCTTTGAAGCTTGCTCCGACGAGTCGGAGCGTCGAGAGCGAAGCCGCACTTGCGTTCGCTGTGGCGGGCGACACGCCACGAGCCGAATCCTTCGCGCAAGACTTGGGAAAACGCTTCCCTCTGGACACCCAGATGCAGTCGCTTTGGCTGCCCGCGATTCAGGCGCAGTTGGCGCTGGACAAAAAGAACCCGGCTTCCGCCTTGCATGCGTTGCAAGCTGCTACACGCATCGAGTTGAGCTTGGGCACTTCCTGTCTCTATCACGTCTATGTGCGTGGAGAGGCATACTTGGCAACCGGACAGGGCAGTGCTGCCGCCGCCGAGTTTGAGAAGATTCTCGACCACAGCGGCATCGTCGTGAACTGCTGGACGGGAGCGTTGGCGCATCTCGGCCTGGCCCGCGCCTACGCACTCGAATCTGGCATAGGCCATGTAGGGGCGGACGCCCTCGTCCGCCCAGCCGAGCGAAGCTCGGCAGTTCCCGCATCTGCTCATGTAGGGGCGGACACCCTCGTCCGCCCGGCCGAGCAAAGCTCGGCAGTTGATCCCGCCGCCCTCGCCAAAGCCAAGGCAGCGTACCAGGATTTCCTCACCCTCTGGAAAGACGCCGACCCCGACATCCCCATCCTGAAACAAGCACAAGCCGAGTACGCGAAGCTGCAATAGGCACTCGCGCTACTATGTAGTGATTAAGACCACAGAGAGGAGGGCATCATGCGTCGAGAACGTGCGCTGAAGGTTGTGCTGGTGTCGGTGGGATTGGTTTTTTCGGCTGGCATTTACCCCGTGACGGAGTCTTTATGGCACCAGAATCAGTCGATGTATACCTTTGATATGATGCTTAGCCTCTATGTCGCGCTCGGCATTTTCCTGCTGATGGCAGCGCGAAACCCTTCCGCAAATCGCAGCCTGATCGCCTTCACAGCATGGTCGTGTTTCGCTCACGCCGCTGTTATGGCGGTAACGGCATTCTCGAAAGGAGGTTATCGCGGAGACCTGTGGGGCGTGGCAGTGCTTGTCATCATCGGTGTAGCCCTGATCGTCCTGGCTCCGGCAAAGCTGTCAGGCGAGCGGGTATCGGCAGCCGTTGTGTAAGCTCACACTCAAAAGCGCCATGCACGCTTGCGTCAATCGCTCGAATAAGGAGGAAAGAGTATGAACACTCCTCTGTTGTCGGATGTTGTCGGAACGGATTGCAAAACCTTCGCCGCGTCCCGCGGCGAGGATTACCGGTGTGGTTTACTTGCTTTACTTCCTGACAGTCGTATCCAGCGCGTTGTTCATGCGCGGGATTATTGTATCTGGCGACCCTGCGGCAACCGCAACCAACATCCTGACGCACGAGCGATTGTTTCGGTTGAGTGCGGCGGTCGGTCTCATCGCGACTGCGTTATACATCGCTGTAACGGTTCTCTTCTATGGCTTGTTTAAGCCTGTGAACAAGACCGTCTCCTTGCTCGCAGCGTTCTTTAGCCTCGTGGGATGCGCTATTCAGGCTTTCAGCAGCCTCTTTCAAGTCGCCCCGTTAGCCGTCCTCGAAGGCAGTCCGTACCTCAGCGTATTTAAGGCGGACCAGTTGCAGGCCGTGGCGCTGATGTTCATCAAGTTGAATGTTCAGGCCACCTACACCTACTTGGTATTTTTCGGACTGTTCAACCTCCTGATCGGCTGCCTCATTTTCAACTCGACCTTCCTGCCTCGAATTCTGGGCGTGCTGATGGCGCTTTCCGGTTTGGGGTGGCTGACGTTTCTGTCGCCGTCGCTCGCAAACTATCTGCTCGCCTACATTGAGATTCTCGGCATCATCGCCGAAGCAGCACTAATGCTATGGCTTCTTGTGAAGGGCGCGAACGTCGAACGATGGAAGGAGCAGGCCAGCGCAGCATGAAAGCCGCCCTCTATCACCGCAGTGGTGCGGCTGCGCATAAGGAGGAAAGAATATGAGCGCAGCAATGATGAAACGGATTGCAGAAGCGTCGCCGCGTTTCAAGGCGCGGATTGCAGGTCTCCTTTATTTTTTCAGTCTCCTGACGGCAGGGCTTACCGAGACATTTGTTCGCGGCAGGTTGAATTACGCAGGGGGCTACATCGCGATTGCTGGCATGGTCGCCATGACGCTGATCTCCTATGACATCTTTAAGCCCGTGAACCGGAGCCTCTCTTTGCTCGCGGTGTTCTTCGCCTTCGTGGGACTCACCTTTGAGGCTCTTCGATTGCAGCCTCAGGGTCTGAACATCGCCCTGGTATTTCACGGATTCTATTGCCTCCTGATCGGGTATCTAATTTTCAGGTCTACCTTCCTGCCCCGAATTCTGGGCGGGCTGATGGCGTTTGCTGGTTTGGGTTGGCTGACCTATCTGTCAAACCCGCTCGTACACCATCTGTCCCCCTACAATCTGGGCTGCGGCCTCCTCGGTGACGTATCGGTATTCCTGTGGCTTCTCGTGATGGGCGTGAACGTGCAACGATGGAAGGAGCAGGCCAGCGCAGCAGGGGAATCGTGATCGCATCTGGGAAAACGCAGACCCCGACATCCCCATCCTGAAGCAAGCGAAGGCCGAGTACGCGAGGTTGCCCAGTAGTTCAGCGATCACTCTTGCGCAAACACCCACGCGTCGCTCACCAGAAAATTCACCAGCGAGCACAGCGTGATGGCAATCGCATTGGCGGCGAGATAATTCATGTGTCCCTGGCCCGCCAGCAGTTTCATCAGCGCCAGGTTGCCCAGAATCGAAACTGCCCCATTGCCCAGATGAAAACGCGCCAGCCTCGCGAAACTGGAGCGCCACGGATTTGGGGTGGCGCAGCGCTTGAGCCCTGAGGAGCACACCCTGGCGCAACCGTGGAAGAGCGGCGCTTCAGCGCCGCGTACGAGGCGAGATAGAATGCGGGCTTTAGCCCCTGAGGTCCGTTGTTCCGGAGCGGGCCTTATTCGGTCCACCCAGGTGAAGCGTTCATGCCAGACGAAATTGTGCAGCACCGCAGTTTCTACCGCCAGCGCGGTGGCCAGAAGATAGTTGAAATTGAAAACGCTTTTCAGCAGGAAGAGGGCAGCGAATTGCACCGCAATACCGATTCCGCCGACGAAGTTGAATTTCGAAAAGCGCACGAGTTTGGAAGGTGAAATCGAGTTTCCGCCATCTGCATGTGACGTTGGCTCACTTTTCTGCCACTTGAACTCGCACAACTCCTTGGATGCCAATGTGTTGCGCAAAACTGAATTTTCCGTGCGCGGCGCGTTGGTCCGCACCTCGTTGTCTCGGCAGGAGTTAGTGAGTCTCTCGCCTGGGGAATCACCGTTCTCGCCGGCATTTTTCTTGAAGCTATCCGGCGCAACTTGTTTTGTGGCAACATCTTGCCAGAATTGTCGCTGATCGACGCGCCGGCGAATCTCCTCCAGTTGATTGTCCCAGCGCGAGTTAGCGGTCATTCGCATGGTCATTTTGGGATCCTTTCTTCGCGGTACAGCCGCATGGTGTTCTTCACCGTGAAAAAGATGACCATCGACGTCATTCCTGCGAGACCAATCGCACCCCCCACATCGAACAGGCGAAACGATGCTCCGAGCAGATGCACTCGCGGCTTCCAGAACAGAGCTAAGTTCCCCACTGCCAGCAGGATGCGCAACTCCGTCGGGCCGAAGCGCCAGAACGAAATGCGGAATTCACCGAGCGTGTGCGTCGCCAGATACGATTGAATCGAGAGCATGAGAAACATGATGAGCAATGCGATCGCAAGCCCAGGATGCATACAGCCGGAAAGCGCCAGACCTCCCATAAGTGCAAGAGCGCCAAAGCTATCCACCATGTGGTCGACGTAAAATCCGTAGCGCGGACGCAAGGTTTGGCGCACCCGCGCGAGTGTGCCGTCGAGTGAATCGCCCAGCCAATTCAGAGCGAGAAAGACGATTACACCCAGCAGCGCGTACCGATTCCACGGCGTAAGTGCGTAGCAGATGCCTGCGCCGATCTGCGCCGTCAGGCCAAGGATGGTCAAATGGTCTGGATTGATTCGTGCCGGCGTGCGCGCAGCCAGCCAGACGAGGGCGCGCTTCTCTGCCGCCGCTAGCCAGCTTTCCTGCACCCGCAGCATGTCGCCGGGACGCATGCGGCGCGCTTTCTCATCGCGCAGAGCGGCGAGCACGCGCGGGTTGACCTGCTCGCAGAACTCGGTCATTGCCTGTGAAGCTGTGGTTGCCATTGGTCGCCTCCGCATATCAGTACTGGTTCGATACCGACTTTCGCCGAGAAGGGCAGCGGAAGACAATGCACGGAGGCGCAAACGAGGATCAAACGAAGATCAACCGATAAACGATTGAGAATCAGTAAATTAGCGGCACAGATCTACAGCCGGCGATGACGGCTGGGCGATTCGACGAAGCGAACGCTTAAGTGCTGCAAACAAACTGCACAGGTCCTTCGCTTCGCTCAGGATGACAAGGGCAAATAGGAAAGGGCGGCATGGTCAGAGGCGCTTAATGCCGCGCGGACTGCGAGTTCGGCGGGCGAATGATTTGCGCGATGACGGTCCCGAGATTGAGAAGAGTCATCATGGAGATGATGCCGAGCGAGATCACGCAGTAGATGCACCAGACGCCGAGCACATCCTTCTCGATGTGCGCGAGATAGAGCGAAAAGCCCAGCCCGCCGAGGATGACCACGAGCAGAAGACGGTACGAGCGCAGAAAAGCGAGCATGCCCATGAGGATGTATCCGGCGATGCCGAGGGCGGCGACGGGGATTCCGGCGAGCATGGCGTAGTGGCTGTGGTTGACGACACCGCAATCCCAGCGCTCGTTGATGCTGCAAGGGGAATCGCCGTAGGTGCGGTAATGCTCGCGCAGAGCGAGAGAAGAAACGATGATGCCGAATATGGCCAGGATGAGCAGTGCGTATTTCATGGTTCCTCTTTCAATCAAGTGGTCAGTCCGTTGGACGTTGCTTTGTTATCAAAACATTTTGACCGCGAAGAACGCCAAGACCGCGCGAAGGCCGCGAGGAAAATGTGACGGTTGCGGACTGCTAGCCCTTCGGGACGAGGGCGGCGGCCGCATCCTTTATTAAATCAGAAACCTGCCAGTCGCCGCCGTGATACCACTTCACGACCTTGCCGTCGGGGCCGATGACGGTGGTGGAGAGATTGTGAGTGATCATGCCGCCTTCGGGCGTGACGGTCAGGGCGAAGAAATCGGCGATCCTGGGCAAATCGGATGGGCGCAGGGCGGCAAATTCCCAGCGCTTGAACAGCGCGGCATCGCGGGTGTGCGCGACCGAGAAACCGTAGTCGCGAAGAACCTTGGGCGTGTCGTGCCCGGGATCGAAACTGATGGTGAGCAGATGCGCGGCAGCCAGCGACGGATCGGCGGTGATCTGCCTATAGATCTCGGCGAAGTTGCTGCTCATGCGCGGGCAGAAGTCGGGAAAGGGACAGCGAGTGTAAATAAAAGTGACGAGCAGGACCTGGCCGCGATATTGGCGGAACGAAATCCGCTTGCCGCTCTGGTTGGTGAAGGAAAAGTCAGGGACCTGCTCACCGGGAGCGGGCATGTGGAGGGCATGGGGCGAGAGGGCCGGAGTGGTGTCCCGGTGAGCCGTGACCTTGACGTTTTCCAGCCAGTAGCCCGGCTCCGCGTTATCGCCCTTGCCGGTGGGTTCGACGACTACGGCTTCGGCGGAAATGGAATCGCCGGTAGTGAGTTGATTCAGCACGGACGGCGGCTTGACTTTGTAGGACATCGTCATGGCGTCCATGAAGCCGGGAATATTGTCGTTGGCGATGAGGGCGGACTGATCCTGGGCATCAATGGAGACGACGCGGCCGGTGAAGGGATAACGCTTGGCCGCAGGTTGGGACGTTTTGGAATGACAGGCGGTGAGAAGGATGAGAAAAAGAGCTGTCAATATGACGGACGTCAACCCCCCCAACCTGTCGCAGAAGACGCGACAAGGGTGGGGCACCCGAAGAGGTGGGGCACCCGTAAGAGTACTTATATTCCAGCGATCCATAAGTTCCTCAGTTCAGAAATTCTCATTTTAGGCTTCAATAATGAAAGCGGTAGCGAAACTCGGCGTAAATTTGGCGCGGGTCGTTCCAGTGAAAGCCGCCGAAGGTGAGGCTGTTGTCCAGCTGCACACGGCGGTTGGCAAAATTGATTGCGGTTACCGAGAACGTGTATCTCTCCGCAAAGGTTTTTCCCAGCGAAAGATCGACCGTGGTGTGGCTGGGAAGATACGGGCCGGGATATTGCGCCAGCGGCGTTCCATACAATCCGTTGGTGAATCCTGAGCCATAGTAGACATTCGTCGAGGCATAGGCGTGCCAGGGAAGGTTGCCGTTGAAGCCAACGTTCAGCGTGTTTCTTTGATCATGGTCCACAGGCGACAATCCCGGCGGAATATCAAGTCCGCATGTCTGCGGTGTGGAGTTAGGAGGGCAGATGAGGCCTCCGGTGATGGGCGAGGTGGCCCGCGCGATCTGATTCGCATAGGCGAGATGGAACTGGCCGTGATGGAGGATGTTGGGCGAGCGCAGCGTGAGCTCCCATCCCTGAATCATGGCGTAGGACCACGTGATGGGCCAGAAGATGTTCGACTCGCCGATGTTGTTGTGATCGAGCCAATTGTGGGCGCGGGTTTCGAAATTGTCGGCGTCGAGAATCCAGCTGTGGATGGGAATCATGACGCCGAATTGCCATTCGATATCGCGCTCGCCGTACAGCGGAGCGAAAGCATAGCCCTGGCCGCTGGCCAGGTTTTGCAATTGGCTGGTGGCGGTTGAGAGTGGCGGGGCCTGATAGTAGTAGCCGTAAAATCCGCGGAAGGTCCAGTTCAGGCGCGGCACTCGCAGCGCAGCGCCGAGGCGAGGATCGGTCGCGTTCTCAGAAATGGTGGCGCTGAATTGCGTTTCTCTGAGGCCGGCGATGAGGGTCAGCCAAGGCGTCACTTTGAATTTGTCATTGACGAAGAACGCAGCCACGCCTCCGTTGACGCCGATGGAGGACGGAGGGACGTTCGGAGTGCCGTCGGTGTACTGGTTGTAGAAGTAGTTGTGCTGGTGTTGAGCGAATCCGTACAGACCGGCCTGAAGATCGTTGTTGCGGTAGTTGGTGCTGACGGATGCCTGCATGCCACCGTAGTTGGCGGTTTGCGTGACGGTGGAGATGACCGGGTAATCGTCAGGGCCGCCGTGATAGTCGGCACCGTTGTGGTGATAGAACGGCGAGACGGTGACGAGTGTGTCGGCGTTCAACGTGTGAACCCAAGAGAAGGTGAGGTAGCCGTCGGGTTCGGTTTCGGCGTCATGCAGGCCGTAGCTGGGATAAACGCTGTTTCCAATTGAGTTGGGATTCGGGTCGATCGGAATCTGGTAATAGTCGCGGCGGAGGGAGCCGACCAGCCGGTATTGGTTCTTCGGATCGGGATTAAAGATGAAGGAGGCGAATCCGCCAATGCCATTAGCGGCATCGTGGGCGACCGGGGAAATCGGAGTGAGCAGCCCGTAATTGCTGCGATTGCCATTGACGCTGGCGTAGTAGGCGGAACGGGAGTTATGGCCTCCGCAGCTGAACTGGTCGTTGGTCTGATAGAAGTTGCCGGCGCTGAGGACAAAATCGCATTCCCGGTCGCGCTCAAAGCCCGTCCGTGGCACGATGTTGAAGACGCCATAGGTGCGGTCGCCGTAATCGGCGCCGTAGCTGCCACGCTGGACTTCGAGATAATCGATGTCCTTTGGGTCGATTTGCGGGCCAAGATTGTTGGCGATGTTCGTGTTGGGGACGGGAACGCCATCAATCGCCCAGGCGATCTGATGGCCGCCACGCATGTGCAGCATGTCGTGCGCGACGTAAGTCGCTGGCACGTAATCGGTAATCATCTGCACTGCGTTGGTGCGGTCGGCGCCGGGAGTCTGCTGAATGCTGGCGCGGTCGATGAGCGTAGTGGGCGTCGCGCTGTCGGTGGGGACAATGGCCTGGGCTGCAGAAACCGTAACTTGTTCGTGCGCCGAAGCAAGGTGCAATTGAAAGTGAGTCACCGGCACGGTTCCCGAGATGACGGTGACATCCTGCGCGGTCTGGGCGAATCCGGGGCTGGCGACGGCGACCGTGTAGTCGCCCAGCGGCACGGCGTTGAATTGGAACTCTCCGCCGGCGTTGGTGGTGGTGGTGCGGGCCCAGTCGGACGATTTCGCTTTCAGCATGACCATGGCGTCCTCGACGGGACGGTGCTGCGGGTCGTGGACCACGCCGCGAACGGCGCCGAACACGTTGGCGAATGCGGCCGGGGCCGCAGCGAGCAACATTCCAAGCAAGACGATATAAATCCTACGCATGGATCTCCAATCACTGGTGCCGAGCTTCGCTCGGCCGGACAGCCGAGGGCGGCTGTCCCCACGTGTTTCCTCAAGTGCCTAACCTTTCAGACGAGGGGGTCTACGGGAGGGGCGCGGGTAGATTGGGAGGAAGAGAGATCTAAGGAGGGACAGCTCATGCGCGCGTCGGCGATTTGGAGTTCGACGCGCCGGGCGAAGATTGCCGTCATCCGCGGTTGGGGATGGGCCCACTGCGATGTCGTCACCCCGCGGCAGCAGTTATGGTCGCAGCAGCTGGAGCTGCGGAAAACGATCCGGCCCGACTCCGCGATGACGGAACCATGGCATTGATGCGTGTGACGAAGGCAACAGGCATGGGCTGGCGCAGACGTGGCCGCGAGCGCGAGCGGAAGAAAATTTCCGGCGAGGGCGAACAGCAGCAGAAATGTGGCGGTCAGACGCTGCATGGTTTCCAAATGGAGCGGAACCCCAAGGTGGGGAAAGCATAGAACAGAATCGCAGAAGGGCGCAAGCGCGTGGGGGCAGACCTCGGACTTCGGACCTCAGACCTCAGACTTCGGACCTCAGGCCTCGGACTTCGGACCTCAGACTTCGGACTTCGGACCTCAGACGTCGGACCTCAGACCTCAGACTTCGGACCTCAGGCCTCGGGCGGTTCGAAGCGGCGCATGAGGACACGCGGATTAAGCTGGCGTCGTCGAAACAACCAGGCGCTGTTAAGAAGGTGAGAGGGATGAGGCGTCGGATATACTCTTGGGGCCTGAAGGTTTGGCCGCATAGTGGAAGTTATCGCATAAATGATTTTGTTGCTCACGGTACTTCGCCCTCAGGGGCTAAAGCCGTGGCTAATCTTAGAATCGCGAATTCAGCGCCTGAAGGCGCAGTTATAACGCAGCAGTTACGGTATGCCTGAAGGCATACCCTGATACGAATCGTACTTGTACCACGCGTTCGCAACGGCCGGCTTCAGCCGGGCCCTTCCCAAAAGCGTTGGTGAGACGCGTGGAAAAAAGTTTGGAACGGGTGGGAAAGATCTGTGAGGCAGGTGGGAGAAATCTGTGAGATAGGTTGGAGAAAGAGGATCTGCCATGGCATGGTTCCGCACGAGTTTTTTTGCGCTTGCAGTTGCATTGTTGCTTCCGCTCGCTTACGCGCAGCAGTCCAGCACGGCTAAACCGGAACCGGCGCTGGATGTGACTTCGATGGACCGAAGCGTTGATCCCTGCGTGGATTTTTTCACGTATTCCTGCGGAGGGTGGATCAAGAAGAACCCGATCCCGCCCGACCAATCGTCGTGGGACACGTACTCCAAGATGGAGGATGAGAACCGGGTCCGGTTGCGCGGCATTCTGGAGGCGGCCTCGGCGCCAGACGCGAGCCGCAATGCGGTGACGAAAAAGATCGGCGACTACTACGCTTCCTGCAGCGACGAAAAGGCGATCGAGGCCAACGGAGCGGAGCCACTGAAGCCGGGGCTGGAGCGGATTGACAAGATCAGCTCGAAGGCGGAAATCGCCGGCGTGGCCGCGACCATGATTGACGATAACGTCCTCTTTGAATTCGGGTCCATTCAGGACTTTCGCGATGCGAATCAGGTGATTGCGGCGGCAGACCAGGGCGGACTCGGACTGCCTGACCGGGATTACTACCTGAAGGATGACGCCAAGTCGGTTGAGCTGCGCAAAGACTATGTGGCGCACGTGCAGAAGATGTTCGAACTTCTGGGGGACAAGCCCGAGGCAGCCGCTGCCGAGGCGCAAACCGTGATGCGCATTGAAACCGCGCTGGCGAAAGGCTCCATGACGCGAGTGGAGCGGCGCGATCCCAAGGCGCTGGACCACAAGATGACGAGCGCAGAACTGGAGAAGATGAGCCCGGAGTTCCTGTGGCAGGCGTATTTCACCAAGATCGGGATGCCGTCGCTCGGGTCGCTGAACGTGGCCGTGCCCGCGTTCGTCAAGGCGATGAACGAAGAAATTGCCAAGGAAAGTCTCGCCGACTGGAAAACCTATTTGCGCTGGCACCTGGTGCATGCCTACGCGCCGCACCTTTCTTCGGCGTTGCTGAATGAAAACTTCGCATTTTACGGCAAGACGCTGCAGGGGCAACAAGAGCTGAAGCCGCGCTGGAAACGCTGCACAGAATACGTAGACGGTTACCTGGGCGAGGCTCTGGGCCAGGCCTACGTCGAGAAGTATTTCAGCGGTGACGCCAAAGAAAAGGCCTTGAAGATGGTGAAAGAGATTCAGGCAGCGATGGAACAGGACATCAACAATCTGACGTGGATGTCGCCGGCGACGAAGCAGCAGGCGCTGGTCAAACTGCATGGCATGGCCAACAAGATTGGATATCCCGATAAATGGCGCGACTACAGCAAACTGGAAATTGTGCGTGGCGATGAAGTGGGCAATGTGGAGCGGGCGCGGCAATTCGAATTCAACCGGCAGATGGCCAAAATCGGCAAACCGGTGGACCGGGGCGAGTGGGACATGACTCCGCCCACGGTGAATGCGTATTACAACCCGCAAATGAACGACATTAACTTTCCCGCGGGCGTGCTGCAGCCGCCGGCCTTCGATCCGAACTCGGATGCCGCCCCCAACTATGGCGACACCGGCGGCACGATCGGCCACGAACTCACCCACGGCTTCGACGACGAAGGCCGCCAGTTCGATGCCCAGGGCAACCTGCGCGACTGGTGGACAGCCGACGATGAGAAGAAATTTGTGAAGCGTGCCAGCTGCATCTCAGACCAGTATTCGACCTACACGATCATTGACGACATCAAGATCAACGGCAAGCTGACGCTGGGCGAGGACACCGCCGACCTGGGCGGGCTGATCCTGGCCTACATGGCGTGGCAGGAAGACACCAAAGGCCAGAAACTGGAGCCGATGGAGGGGCTGACGCCGGAGCAGCGGTTCTTCATCGGATATGGGCAGAGCTGGTGCGGCCAGACTCGCGATGAGACCAAGCGGCTGCGGGCGACGGTGGATCCGCATTCTCCGGAAAAATATCGCACCAATGGGGTGGTCTCGAATATGCCGGAATTTCAGGAAGCGTTTCACTGCAAGGCGGGAGCGCCGATGGTGAATCAGAACCGGTGCAGAGTGTGGTGAGGCGAAGCGCCGTCACTGGGGCTAAAGCCCCGAGTCAGAAAGGCGTCGGAACGCGGCGCTAAAGCGCCGCTCTTCCACGGTTGCGCAGGCTGTCGCGGTAGAGCAAGGAAGCGATTCGGGACCGAGGGAGAAGCGCCAATCCCTTCGGGGCTGAAGCCCGACGTCTCTGATCGTCTGGTACGCGGCCCGTTCGGCAAGCTCAGGGCAGGCTGCTGAAGCGCCGCTCTTCCACGGCTGCGCAGGCTGTCGCGGTGGGCTCGGGGGTAATTCCGGACCGAAGGAGAAGCCTTGTCCCTCAGGGCAGGCTGAAAGCTGAAGCTGTGTCCTCGCCGAAATCCGCTAATCGTTGAGCTGCGGGGCGAACAGAATCGCCCGCATTGAGATGCTGCCGAAATCGAAACCTTCGTAGGGATACGACACAGCGTCTTTTTCGTCGGTGCTGCCCATGCAGTAGAGCAACGGAAGATAATGTTCGACCGTGGGATGGGCCGTGGCCAGCAGCGCGTCTCCCCATTTCTGCGGCTGGGTTAATGCACTCGCGTCGTGCGCCTCGACCGCACTCTTGACCTTGGCGTCGAATTCCACCGCCCAGTCGTAGGCTCCATGAGGATGGTTCCAGTCGATGCGGCGCAGATTGTGCACGATGTTGCCGCTGCCCAGAATCAGGACTCCGCGCTCGCGCAGAGAATGAATCTCACGGCCGAGTTCGAGGTGCTGTTGGAAACTGCGGCGCTCATCCAGGCTCAACTGAAATGCGGGAACGTCGGCTTTGGGATAGAGATGGCGCAGCACGCTCCACGCGCCGTGATCGAGACCCCACTGGTTATCCTCGGTCAGCGCGGGCGAAATCTCAGGATTGCCGGCAAGTTTGTGCGCCTCGGCGGCCGCGCCGGGTGCGGGATATTGCACTTCGTAGAGAGGCTGCGGGAATCCGTAGAAATCATGAATGGTTCGGGGATGATCGGACGCCAGCACACGCGAACCAGGCGTCACCCAGTGGGCTGAGATGACACAAACCGCCTTCGGTTTGGGCAGGCGAGCGCCCAGCCCGCTCAAGGCTTCGGTGAACGCGTTATGTTCGATGGCGTTCATCGGTGAACCGTGACCGACGAACAGAACCGGCATTTTCTGCAATGGAATCTCTTTCATCAGGCGTACGGATTTCAGCTGTTGACCGAGAGCCTGATGGCAGGCTCTCCGCGCCTGTTAACTATTTGATTATCACGACAGGAAAAGGATGCAGCGGCGCTGGCACGCCTTACTGAAAATCATGCTCGTCGAGGTTGTAGATGAACATGCCGCGCAGGGTCAGGTCGGTTCCGCCCCTCTTAATGTATTCCTCCGGCAAGGGTGGAAGTGGATTCGACCCTGTAATGCCGCCCCAGGCCGCGCGGTCGAGAGCGTCGTCACCCGACGAGATGACCAGTTGCATGCCGCGAACGCTGCCATCCGGCATGATGGAAAACTGAATCAGCAATTTCCCTTTCTTTAAGATCGGAGGGAAGACGGACGACGGAAGCACCTCGTACCAATGCTTTAGGATCTCTATTTTCATGCGCTCAAGGTAGGGCGCGAAATCGATGCCCTGGGTATCGCTGAGGACTTCAAAATTCCCATAGGGACGGCCGTGTGCAGCCGTGCCCAGACCATAGTCGCCGCCCTGGCCGCCGCCGCCGGCGCGTCTGGCGGCCGCGGCCTGCGCGGCCTGCTGAATGGCTGATCCGGCGCTCATGTCTCCACCGTACTTGCTGAACACGTTGGGGCGAGCAGGAGCTTGCAACTGCGCGGTCTGATTACTCTCGAATTGCGGGCGCTGTGCGGGCGGCTGTCCCGGCTGCGGAGCCGGGGGCACATTCTGCGCCATAGGCGACGGCAGTTGCGGCCCGGGCAATCCCGGAGCGCCCGGAGGCGGAGTCGCCAGAATCTTCTGCAGTTCCTTGGGATCGAGCTCGGGACGCCGCGTGGTCGCAATGCGGTCTTTATCAGAAAGGACGTTGGTGTTGGGCTTGCGAGCCAGCTTCTGGGCGTCGGGGGGCAGCGTGAGAAAGGTAATGTTCTTGTCGGCGAGGGGATTCCTGGCTTGAAGAATGACGAAGGGATGCCAGTGCAGGTGTTTGTCGAGATAGGCCCCGATCCAATCCGAGTTCACAATCAGAATGGCGAGACAAAGGTGAACGATGATGGAAATCCAGGCAGCTTCGCGCTTGCGGGAGCGCGCCAGGTCATCCTGCAGCTGAATCAACAGATGGGGAACGTGGGCATCATCGTCGTCGCGATCCGCGGTATGTGAGCTTACGGTGTAGAGGTCAAGCTGCTCCGGCAGCGGCTTTTCCGCCGGAGGCGCCGGGTCCTGGAATGGAATCTGCGTGATCGCCATGCGCTGGGCTTGGCCGTACGCGCCTGCTGGTTAGACACAAAGACGCAGTCTCCGCGTTGCATTCATCTTTCTTCTTGATGGAGCTGAAGCAGTCCGCGGGTGCTCTCACAGCCAAGTTAACTTCTATTTTCGCATCTTTCGGGTGATTCCGCTCGGCGGAAAGAAGCCGCGACTTCGGTCTGTAAACATATGTAAAGCGGGGTGTTGGGGGAGGATTCGCGCGGATCAGCAGGGATAGAGCGAGGGTTCGGTTCTCGATTCGGCGAGCCGGGTCAATGAGTGATAACGGGATGTTACGCCAATCAACAAATGTGAGACCGGAACTGCGGTTTTACTTGCCCCGATGTGGCTCCGCTACGCCACGAGCGACCGTAAGTTTCCCGTCCTTGTTGCGCAGCGCCCAAAACTCATTGTCGAAGAAGCAGGAAACGCCGGTATCTGGGGCCTTCACGCGATACTCCCCCAGCAAGTCGCCATTCTTCGGGTCCACTTCAAACAACGAGTGCTCTGCATCCGACCACACCCCATTCGGATTTGGTCTGCGAAAACGAACAAGCCAATTTCTGTCGCTCGTGATCAGTTCCTCAACATCGTACCCTTCGGGCGGTTTGATCTTGACTGCTCGGACCTCGCCGCTCTCCTGTATCTCATACACCCGCATGCTTGCTAGGCTGCGGAGAAAGAGTATTCCCGTCTGAGAAGGAATGAAACGGCTATCCATCACGATCGCTCCTGGATCTGCGGAACCGCCGCCGTAATTGAGTTCTTTCTTGGGTACCTCCGACACCGCAGTCATGTCTTTTTCCAACTGCAGGTACCGAATCAACTGCCCACTTGAATCCAGCAGTGCAATTCTCGGAATCTCGTTCTCGTCCATGCCCTGCGCTACCAGGGTTCCGGATCCAAACGCTGCGAACGTATAGACATAGAACGGAAGATCAAGTTTGATAACGCCCTTGTACGTTCCGTCCTTATCAAACCGTGCGATGTATTGGTGCCGTTTTCCTGTGGTTCTCCGAAGGGTGAGCTTGTGGCCTTCCTCGTCTTCAAGTGTCTCAACTTGCTGCTCTGGGTTTTCGATGCTATCTGCGCCGACGTAAACAGCAGACTCTGAGATGAAAGCGCCGTGCGCTGACGGCGTTGGGATGTCCGTCATCTGGCTGGCCAGGAATGTCACGATTCCTTTGGGAGTAAAGCCAGCAAGTCCCTGCCCCGGGGGCCACCTCCAGACATACAGACTCCCATCCCCACTGCAATATCCTTGATGTGGATCAGGCCAGTCCTTCGCCCAGGGCATACTCCCGTACTCTGACACCTCCGATAGGTTGATTTCGAAAATTGGAGGCGTGGTTTTCGGCGTGTCACTCGTGACTTTGGGTGCCCTCGTCTGGGCCGTGCCCACCGCGCACAAAAGCAGAACGGCGAAGACTCTTCTCAGCATGTGTTTTCCCACTTGAAGCGCCGACAGGTCATTATAGCGAGTCGAGTTTTCTTATCTGTTGTAACCAGATGGGATGAGAAGGCCGGTCTCCGACGGGATGCTGTACGCTCCCAAGTTATCGACGCGCTCGAAGCGCAAGAGATAAAGGAGACCGGCAATGAAGAAGATTAGCACCGTAGCGGCCAAGCAGAG
>Ga0209517_10005359_pt1 | contig 16368 bp, 14 predicted proteins | sample PeaSoiMetSII2010_FD_187695 | JGI IMG/M metagenome (GOLD analysis project Ga0209517, IMG submission 187695) | Peat soil microbial communities from Weissenstadt, Germany - SII-2010 (SPAdes) (version 2) | ecosystem: Environmental > Terrestrial > Soil > Wetlands > Peat | place: Germany...
AAATTCGTTCTATACACTGTGGGAGTCGGCACTCTGAATGCCGTATTCTTTCTCCTGCTTGGTTCTCTTGTATGGTTGACTGTAATATTGGTGCGGAAACTTAGGAGCTATCTCGCACCCGGGTCCTGATCGCCGATGACTGATCGCTGGTCGCTCTTCTCCGAAACTGATAACTGATCACTGATAACTCAAAAATGTCCTCTCCCCCCTACCGCATCCACATCCCCATCTACGAAGGTCCTCTCGATCTCCTGCTCGATCTCATCAAAAAGCAGGAAATGAACATCCACGACATCCAAATCTCCAAAATCACCGGCCAATATCTCGACTACCTCCACCAACTCGAAGTCCAGAACATCGATGTCTCCGCCGAATTCATCTACATGGCCGCCACGCTCATCTACATCAAATCCAAAATGCTTCTCCCGCCCGATCCCCTGGCCACCGCGGAAGATCAATCCGCCGACCCTCGCGAAGAATTAGTCCAGCGCCTAATCGAACACGAAAAATTCAAAAACGCCGCCCAACTCCTCTATCAAAAGCAGCAAATCGAAGAAAACGTCTGGTCCAAGCCCGACAAATCGCTCTATCACGACGAAGGCACCGAAGGCGAACTCGTCGTCTCCCTGGTGGATCTCGTCCGCGTCTTCCAGCAAGTCCTCGAACGCAAAAAAGAAGTCTCCCGCATCGATCTCCAGCGCGAAGAATTCACCGTCGCGCAAATGATCGCCCAACTCCGCAGCCGCCTTCTCGCCAGCGACACCGGCTCCGTCAGCCTCATCGACTTCTTCGACGCCTGCCCCTCCCGCCACGCCATGATCGTCGCCTTCCTCGCCCTCCTCGAAATGGTCAAGCTCCAGGCCGTAGCCCTGATCCAGGAGAAACAATTCGCCGACATCCTCCTCAAGAAATCCAAATCCTTCGACGCTGCCTTCGACGAATCCGGCACCCTCCGCATCGACGCCGAATATCAATAATCAGTTCTCAGTACGAAGTAACGCGGAGGGTGCCCCAGGTTCGATTTTTTACCTGGGTCCTGGGTTTGCCTTGTCGCCCCGCCCAACGAAGTACTTGAGGGTGCCCCACCCTTGGTTTATAAGGGTGGGCTCTTACGCTCCAAGGTCCAAGACCCTCTTCTCTTGCACTCTTGCACTCTTTTACTCTTATACTCTTTCACCGCTTTTATCTTCTCTCTGACCTCTGTGTTACCGTCCCTCTTCTCTTTGCCTCCCAATCTCTGATCGCTGATATCTGATATCCTCTCCCGCAGCGCTTGGAACTGTGGACTGTTGACTGTAAACTGGGAACTATCCAATGACCCACGCCGACCGCAAAGCCGCTCTCGAAGCCATCATCTACGCCGCCGACGAGCCCGCCACCCTCGACCAGCTCGCCGCCGCTCTCGGCGAAGAAAAGCTCGTCGTGCAATCGGCCCTCGACGAACTCGTCACCGCCTGCGCCACTGACGAGCGCGGCATCGAAGTCCGCGCCGTTGCCGGAGGCTATAAGCTGTACACCAAGCCCCAGCACCACGACGTCGTCCGCCGCTTCATCAAATCCCTGCGCCCCCCGCTGCGTCTCTCCATGCCCGCTCTCGAAACCCTCGCCGTCATCTCCTACAAGCAGCCTGTCACCTCCCCCGAAATCTCCGACATTCGCGGCGTCAACGCCTCCGGCGTAATCTCCACCCTTCTCGACAAAAAGCTCATCACCACCGCCGGCCGCAAGGAAGTCATGGGCCGCCCCATCCTCTACAAAACCTCCAAGGAATTCCTGATGCGCTTCGGCCTGAGCGATCTCGACGAACTCCCCAGCCTGAAAGAATTCGAAGCCCTCGCTCGCGAAGCCCTAGGCACCGACGAAGGCATAGCTCCTACCGCCGACGAAGCCGTACTCGACGCGCCATCCGCCGACACCCTGGAAAATCTTCCCGTCCCCGACACTGCAGTTGCTGATTCCCAACTTTGTCATCCCGAGCAGCGCGAGGGATCTGCTTCTTCTTCGGCTGCCCCAGGTGCCGCTGCTGCAACCGGGTTCTTGGGTTCCTCTTCCACGAGTCACGAGTCACGAATCACGAGTCACGTCTCCCCCGCAGGCGCCCCAAATGCCGGTGCTGCACCTGCGGTCTCTGAGACCTTCCATCGCGTCGAGCAGGAACTCGCCCAGTCCGAAGCCCTCCGCGAAGAAGAAGTGACCGCCACCAACGAAGGCATGCCCTCCGGCCAGCTCGACGAAGATCCCCTGCCCCCCTCTGCCCATTCCGCCTCCGCCACCAAATAGTTTTGGAGTGCGGCAGACTTGCTCCCGCTTTTACGGCCTACCCTCCATCGCGAGTCGACCCGATTTCTCTGCCACGTGTCCGAATCGCTTGTCATCCCGACCGCAGCGGCCCGACTTTTTCTTCCGCGCCGTTTTGTGGCGCGTCGGGCCGCCAAGCGCGTTTTTGCGCCCCGTGCGCTTCGCCGGGGTGGAGGGATCTGCTTTTCCCTCGTCACGTTATCAACACGAGACCTTGAGGGTGCCCCATCCTTCGCGTTTCTCAGCGAAGGGTGGGTTCTTACGATCCAACGCCACAACCCCTCTTCTCTTTCACTCTTTAACTTTTTCACTCTTACACTTTTTCACCGCTTTTCTCTTCCCCATCCAACTCCCGTCCACCGATATCTGCTATCCTTCTTCCCGCATGCTCGACCGCCTCCAAAAAATAATCGCCCACGCCGGCATCGCCTCCCGACGCCACGCCGAGAAACTTATCCTCTCCGGCCAGGTCCGCGTCAACGGCATCATCGTCACCGAACTCGGCTCCAAAGCCGATCCCTCCAAAGACAAGATCGAAGCCGCCGGCCGCCTCATCGAATCCGAAGAAGATCACGTCTATCTCCTCCTCCACAAACCTCCAGAAGTTGTTTCCACCCTTGCCGATCCCGAAGGCCGCCGCACCCTCCGCAATTTCCTCCGCGGCTTTCCCAAACGCATCTATCCCGTCGGCTCCCTCGATTACGCCGACTCCGGCCTCGTCTTTCTTACCAACGATGGCGATCTCACCTCCGCCATGCTCAAATCCTGGTCCAATCTTCCGCAGGTCTATCACGTCAAGATCAAGGGCCGCCTCACCCTCGAAGAACTCGATCGCCTCGGCAAAGAAACCAGCACGCGCCTCCGCACCGTGCGCCAGCCCGATTCCACCCGCGGTCGCGCCGCCAATTTCTGGTACGAAGTTCACACCACCGGCGCCAAACTCGACATTCTCCGCCGCACCCTCTTCAAGGAATTGCATCCCGTCGAAAAAGTAAAACGCATCGCCCTGGGCCATCTCTCCCTGGAAGGCATTCCTCAAGGTCGCTACCACCTCATGGAAAAGCGTCAGACCGACCCTCTCCGCAATTCCGCCCCGCCATCCAAACTCCAACGCCCCTTCGCGCGCTCCACGAAACCCCATCGTCATCCCACGCGCCCCCCAAAACCCAAATCCCCTCGCTGACGATTCGTCACCGCGTTTGCCTTTGTAATGGCCGCGGCCCTTCCAAACCTGGCATCCCGACCGGAGCGGCCCGATTTTTGCCTCCGCGCCGCCTTCTGGCGCGTCGGGCCGCGAAGTGGAGGGATCCCTCCGCCGCTTTTTTCCCAGCCTCCCTTGTTACGTTGCCCAACGACGTACTTGAGGGTGCCCCATCCTTCGCGCTTCTCAGCGAAGGGTGGGCTCTTACGCTCCAACACCGCGCCCTCTCTTTTCTTTCTTCTCTTCTCTGTGTACTCTGTGCCCTCTGTGATCTCTGCGTAAGTCTTTTTCTTTTCTTCGCCTCCTGATATCTGATCGCTGATCTCTGATATCCTTCCTCCATCCATCGACGAACTAAACACCTCGACCATGCCCCTCCGCCTCCAAAAAATCCTCGCCGCCGCCGGCATCGCCTCCCGCCGCAAAGCCGAAGAGATCATCGCCGCCGGCCGCGTCACCCTGAACGGCCAAATCGTCACGGAGCAGGGAACCAAGGCCGATCCGCAAACCGACATCATTTGTGTGGATGGAAAACCACTGAAACGCGCAGAACGTTTCGTCTATTTTCTCCTAAACAAACCGAAAGGCTACGTCACCACCGTCAGCGATCCCGAAGGCCGCCCCACCGTCATGCAACTCCTCGGCGATCTTCCCGAGCGCGTCTATCCCGTTGGCCGCCTCGACTACGCCAGCGAAGGCCTCCTCCTCCTCACCAACGATGGCGCCCTCGCCCAAAAACTCACCAAAGCCGGCTCCCACATCCCCAAAACTTATCTCGTCAAAATCAGCGGCAAGCCCGACGAAAAATCCCTCCAGCGCCTTCGCATTGGCATCACCATCCCCCTCGACGACGGTCGCCGCGTCAAAACCTCTCCCGCCAAAATCCGCCTCGTCGAAGACGCCCCCAACCCCTGGTACGAAGTCGTCCTCATCGAAGGCCGCAATCGCCAAATCCGCCGCATGTTCCAACAAGTCGGCTTCCTCGTCGAAAAAATCAAACGCACCCAGCTCGGTCCCCTAACCTGCGACGTCCCCCCTGGCAAATTCCGCCCCCTAACCGAAAGGGAAGTCCACCGCCTCAAAAATCTCGCCGCTCCCCCCGAATGATCCTCTGAAGCGCCGGAAGCGCGTCAGAAGTTAGCCCAGCCCGTCAGGGCTGGGTTCAGAAAGAGAGTAGTCAGTAGCGCCGTAGGTGCGGCACACCCACCGATCACTACCTCGCGATGTGCTTGAGGGTGCCCCAGGTGCCGGTTTTGTACCTCGGTCTTGGGTTCCTTCTGTTCCGCCACTCCACCATGTACTTGAGGGTGCCGCATCCTTCGCACCTCTCAGCGAAGGGTGGGCTCTTACGCTCTTACGCCACAACCTCTCTTCTCTTAACTCTTCTCTGCGATCTCCGTGTCCTCTGTGATCTCTGCGTAATCTTTTCTCTTCGAATTCGCCGTTCCTTCCCACGTATAATGAATCCACCCCTCTCCTTCAGGGATTCATTCGTGCTCGTAAACGCTAGCACTGGCAAAGCCCCCAGCCGCCGTGCACTCACGGCCACCATCGCCTTTCTTATCGCCATTTGGACCTTCAATTTCCTCGCCGCCAAGATTGCTCTCCGCTCCATCGACCCGCTCACCTTCGCCTCGTTCCGTCTCGTTCTCGCCGGTGTCTTCATGGTCCTCATCTACCTCTTCTGCTTGCGCCTCCCCGCCTTTGCCGAAGCCGCCCGCGCCCGCCGCGCCGGCTGGTCCCGCCGCGACCTCTGGATCTTCTTCTATCTCGGTTTCTTCGGCGTCACCATGAACCAGTTCGGCTTCACCGTCGGCATTCGCTACACCTCGGTGATCCATTCCGCGATCATCGGTTCGCTGTCGCCCGTTTACACCCTCGTTCTTGCCGTGCTCCTCCGCCTGGAAAACGCCACGCTCCGCAAGGTGCTTGGCATGGGCGTCGCTCTAGCCGGCGTCGTGCTCATGGCCGCTGGCGCGGGCATCAGCCGTCATTCGCCCACTCTTCTCGGCGACGCGATCACTCTCTCCGGCTCCCTGGGTTTCGCCGCCTACGTTGTCCTCGGCAAACGCGTCGCCGATCGCTACGACTCCCTCACCATGACCACCTTCAACTGCATCTTCGGCGCGCTCATCGTTCTTCCCATCGCCATCCAACGCGCCATTCTCCTCGGCTCCTTCGCCCATTGGCGCGCCTTCCCCTGGCCCGTCTGGGCCTGCATGGTGTACATGGCCCTGTTCAGTTCCGCCATCGCCTACGTCCTCTATTATTGGATTCTCCGTTACCTCGAAGCCTCGCAACTCACTTCCTTCACCTATCTCTTGCCCGTCGCCGCCACCGCCCTCGGCATCCTCTTCCTCGGCGAACGCGGCTCCTGGCTCGAACTCCTCGGCGGCCTCTTCGCCCTCGCCGGCGTCTACTACATCGAAGCCGCCCGCGTCCGCTAACCGCGTCCTTCTTCTCTGTGAACTCTGTGCTCTGCCCTCTGTGACCTCTGTGTTACCGTCCCTCTTCCTCGTCTCAACGGAAGCCTCGCTCCCGTCTCAGCCGGAATTTGTCATCCCGACCGGAGCGGCCCGATTTTCTCTTCCGCGCCGGGTGCCCCAGGTTCGATTTTTTACCTGGGTCTTGGGTTTGCCTTTTCTTATTCTGTCTTCCCGACCGGAGCAACGGCGCCTTTTGCCGTTGCGCAGTGGAGGGTTCGCGGCGCAACTTCAACTCCATCCAGCCCGCAGTCACCGCGAAGCACGCCCCTCACCTCTTCTGAAACCATCTGGCACTCTCATCCACCCGCTCCATCCGAATCGCAAGCTTGCGCTTCTCAATGAACTCATCCACCGCCTGCCGGCAACCCGGCCACAGCCCATAATCATCTATGGAAACAATTCCCCCCACCGCCATCGCATCGTAGAACGTCTCCAGGCACAACTTCACGGACTCGTACCAATCCGCATCAATATTCAAGAGCGCGATTTGCGCAATCCGCACCGCGGGAAAGGTTTCCTGGAACAACCCCGGCACGATACGCACGCGAGTCATCTCCGCCCCCGTGCGCCGCAGCAGCCGCTCCACTCGCCGCGGGCTGGACCTCAGATTCCCCACCCAACTGTCCGCTTCCGGACCGTCCGTGGCCGTCGCCGGAGGCATGCCCTGAAACGCATCGAAAAGCCACACCGTGCGACCCAGCCGCGAGTGCGTCGCCCGCCGCGCCAGGATCGCCGCACTCCCCCCGCGGTACACTCCGCATTCCACCACGTCCCCGGGAATCTGCTCGTCCTCAATCCGCTGCGCCAGGCGCGCAAGATTTTGCCTGCGCGCGGGTCCCAGCATGGTGTTGCGCCGGATAAGCCAGTCGCTCCACTTCTCACTCCATCGCGTTCTCAACTCTTGCAGCAGGCTCATCGGCTTTGCACGTTCCCAGGCTTCAGCCGGAAACTCGCTGTTCCGGCGCTCATTCGCCAAGTATAGCGAACAACCCCCAACAAAACGCCGCGAAGCTTGTGGCACAGTCACTCTTGACGGTGCTCTTGGGTTTTCCTTGCTGCGCCACTGCCCGAACGAACTTGAGGGTGCCCCATCCTTCGCGATGTGTGCGAAGGGTGGGCTCTTACGGCGTAACGCCAAGGTTTCTCTTCTATCCTTGGGGTTGCCTTTTCTTGCTTTGTCATCCCGACCGGAGCGGCCCGACTTTTTCTTCCGCGCCGTATCTTGGCGCGTCGGGCCTTTCCTTGTTCTGTCATCCCGACCGGAGCAACGGCGCCTTTTGCCGTTGCGCAGTGGAGGGATCGCGGCGAGCTCGCCGGGGGCCCCAGGCACGGAGTGCGTGCCTGGGTCTTGGGTTCCTCTTCTCTGTGAACTCTGTGTCCTTTGCGACCTCTGCGCTAGCCTTGCTCTTCCTCTGTTTCGCCTATCGCCTTGACACCACCGCCCCCCGAGGGTACACCGTGGATTAGCGATTCATTCCCTCTGGTGTTTTTCGGAGGTCCCCATGCCGCACTATGAGTTCTATTGCGATGATTGCAAGAAGCCCTTTGAAATCATCATGACCTTGCCGCAATACGAAAAGGGGCACTTCAAGTGTCCCAAGTGTGGCGGCAAACACGTCCACCAGGAGGCCGCCGCCTTCTTCGCCGTCACGTCAAAAAAAAGCTGACCCTGACCGCCACCCGCTCCGCCCGCAGCAAAATGGTCGCACGAACATCACAGTGTGACCGTCTTCAAAATGCGTTTTCCCCTGGGGAACCCCCACTGCGTGTCTAATCCTTAGCACACCCACATAACAGATTCATTCTTAAGAACTTACAAGAAGTCAAGCGCCCGCTTATTCCAAGCCACGCCCATTTCCCCCACCCCTGTTACTCTTACGAAAACTGTATAAAACCGGACAGACATCGCCTCAGTCTCTTCGTAGCATCTCGTTGAGGGTCTGCGCTCCCGGACCTTTTTCCCTCTCTTCCTTGTCCGGTTCCGCAGATCCCTAACGAGGCTTTGATGGCGCACGCCGCAAACAACGGAAACTTCTCCTACCTGGCGACCGTGCGCCCGGAAACCACGTCTTCCCACAGACGCTGCCCCCTCCGCGTTCTTTTCGTTCATCGCGATCCGCAAGCGGTTGATTCCTGCCTGCAAGAGCTCCAGAAGGGGCAATTCATTGTCTCTCACGATTCTGTTTTGAACTGGACCCAGTGCACCGAGCACCTGCAGTCCCAGCCTTATGATCTGATCATCGCCGAGTATCTCGGGCGCAGCTTCAAAGGGCCGGGCGCCTTGCATCTCTTCCGCCAGGCCGCCCGGGAGGTCCCCCTGATCTTTCTGGTTTCAGGCATGGCCCGCGAATCGTTCGCCGCGTTAGCAGTTCAAGGCGCTTTCGAGTACGTGCAACGTGAGGATATTGCTCATTTGCCCATGGCCGTTCGTCGCGCCCTCAACGAAAAACAATTGCGCTCCGATCTCGCGGAGGCGGAGAGGGCTTTGCTGCACTCGCAATCGCTCTACCGGGCGCTGGTCGAAAATCCTGCCTACGGAATCTGCCGCTGCGATGCGGCCGGAAAGCTCATCGAAGTCAACCAGGCTTTCTTGGCCATGCTTGGCTACGATTCCAAAGAGGAGCTTCTTGCTGCCAATCGCGAGGCGGAACTCTCCCTGGATCTCGGCTTGCGCATGTCCTTGGCTGGAGCCCCTGCCCATCCGGCCCGCGGTGAACCCATCGAAGTCGAGTGGAAGAGGAAGAACGGCACCATCCTCAAGGCCCGCCTCAGCGGCCGCGATGCTTTTGACGAGCATGGCAAATTCAACGGCTGCGAAATTATCACTGTTGACATCACCGAACAGCGTCGGCTGGAGGCACAGCTCCGCCTCCAGGCCTCCACCGATTCCCTGACTGGCTTGGCCAATCATGGCCGCCTGCTCGATGTTTTGCATGCCGAGGTTTCTCGCTCAAAACGCACCGGGCGGGAGTTCTCGATTGTGCTCCTCGATCTCGATGGCTTGAAAAACATCAACGACCGCTTCGGCCATCTGGCCGGCAACCGCGCCCTCTGCAGGGTTGCGCAGATTCTCAAGGACTGCTGCCGCTCCATTGACACCGCCGCCCGCCACGGCGGCGACGAATTTGCCGTGGTCCTGCCGGAGACCAGCGCGGCCTCCGCCGCCTTGGTTGCGCGCCGCATTTTTGAGCTTCTTGGCGCGGAAGCCGAACAGCCGCACGTTTCCGTGAGCTTGGGAATTGCCAGTTATCCGGCGGACGCCGATGGCATCGGAGCCCTTCTCCAGATCGCGGACCAGGCTCTCTATGCCATGAAATCCCAAAACCCGCGCACCCTGTGTGCCGCTGCAGCCTCTGTTCCCGCTTCCACCGCTGCGCACCCCGAGTTTCGTCACGATCGCCATGAACAGCGTGCCATCCGGAGAAGGGAGGGAGCCCAGGAATGAACTCCAACCTCGCCCGTCGCCCCACCTGATCAGGTGAGAGACGGCTCCTGGGTTCATCCGCTCCGCAATAGCCGCAGGGCGCGTCCCCGCGTCCTGCGGCTTTTCTTTCAGCCTTCTCGTCACTCCGCCCAACGACGTACTTGAGGGTGCCCCATCCTTCGCGCTTTATGCGAAGGGTGGGCTCCTACAATCGAACGCCACGCCACTTCTTCTCTCCGGGTTTGCCTTTTCAAGATTTGTCATCCCGACCGGAGCGGCCCGGCATTTTCTTTCGCGCCGCAGTTTGGCGCGTCGGGCCGCGTAGTCAAGGGTTCTGCTTTCCTTGCCGGTTGGTTCTTCAGCTCCCCGTGCGACGCTGCTTCTACCGTCCGTGACGCACTCATCCAAGTGGGGTCAGGCAGGTCAGATCCTTGCTCACACGAACCGTACTTGTTGTGTGTTCTTGTTGATGACGAAAATGCGGATGTTGTTCGATGCCGGGTCCCCTGGAACCATGAAAAAGCCGGGCTTCTAGGGATTGTATCCCTCGGTTTTCCCGACAATCGTTTCACCGTCCCGGAATCTCACCTCGATCTTCCGGCCGTGGATGTGCTCATCAACGATTGCTTTGTCATGGTATTCCGGGTTGCCCCAGAACTCCTTCACAAAAAATACCGCCTTCAGGTCCTTCATCAGCACCTTGATTCCGTGCTCCTGGAGTGGCTTATCTGCGGGAAGTACGTTGAAGGAGTCTTTCAGTGCGGAGAAGTCATAGACATAGCCCTTCAATCGACGTCCTTCAATGAACGCGACAACCACCTTGTTCGCTTTTTCCGGTAGTCTTGGAGGTGTGGTCACCGACTCCTCTCCACAATCTTCCCCTCGGATCTCCGGGCCTTATTTTTGCACTGGGATTTTCAGTTTGCCGTCTTTGGTTGATTTGAATATACACCCGGCCACCCCGCCCGCAACCGCTATTCCCACACAAGTGCTTGAGGGTGCCCCACCCTCCGCGAAGTGTGCGAAGGGTAGGCTCTTACGCTCCAAGGCCACACAATCTCTTCCTCTTGTCTCTCCGGTCTTGCGTTTCCTTGATTTGTCATCCCGACCGGAGCGGCCCGACTTTTTCTTCCGCGCCGATTTGTGGCGCGTCGGGCCGCGTCGTGGAGGGATCCCTCCGCCATCTTTCCCGATTTCCTCTGCGTTTCCTCTGCGAACTCTGCGTCTCTGCGTTATCCTTGGTTCTTCCTCTGTTTCCTGTCCTCTAACTTCTAACTTCTGATTTCCGCGCTCCCTTCCTCTCCCGATTCATGCGAAAATGGGGTCCCCGGCAGGTGTGCGCAAATGGACGAAACGCCCCTACAAATCAACGGCCGCCAATATCAAGTTTCCGCGGACAAGGAGATTCCTCTTCTCACCGTCCTTCGGGAACTCCTGGATTTAACGGGAAGCAAATACGCTTGCGGCGAAGGCCAATGCGGCGCGTGCACCGTGCTGATTGACGGCAAAGCGCGGCGTTCCTGCATGGTTCCCGTTTGGGCCGCCGCAGGCAAACAAATTACGACCATCGAAGGTCTGGCCAAGGGCGAGCACCTCCATCCCGTCCAGCAGGCCTTCCTCGAAGAAGGTGCGATGCAATGCGCGTTCTGCACCTCGGGCATGATCATGTCCGCGGTTTCCCTGCTGAACGCCACGCGCAACCCTTCGGAGGCGGAGATTCTTACCGCCATGCAGGGAAACATCTGCCGCTGTGGCACGCACCCACGCATTCTGGCCGCCATCCGCAAAGCTTCCACCCGTTTGCACGGGGCGCAGCCATGATTGCCAAGACCCCTCCCCCATTCACGATTGAGCCCGAGCGGTACGAGCTGACGGCTCCCGCCTCTTACGTGTTTCAGAGCGGCCGCCGCGAATTCTTCAAATTCCTGGGAGCGGGCCTCTTCATCGCCGCCGCTTCTTCAAAAGCCGAAGCCTTTCAGGAATCGGGCGCTGCCCGTAGAAATCCGGAAGATTCCCTGCCGCAGGAAATCAGCGCATGGCTGCACATCGGGGAAGACGGAATCGTGACTGTGTTCACGGGAAAAGTGGAAGTTGGGCAAAACATCCGCACCTCTCTGACCCAGGCGGTGGCGGAAGAACTGAAGACGCCCGTTGACTCGATTCGCCTGGTCATGGGTGATACCCAGCTCGTACCCTTTGACATGGGCACTTTCGGCAGCCGCACCACTCCCATCATGAATCTGCAATTGCGCCGCGTTTCCTCCGCCGCGCGCGACGTCTTGCTGGCCCTGGCCGCAAAACAATGGAACGTTGATCCAGCGCGCTTGCGCGCCGAAGACGGCAAAATTGCTGACCCGCACACAAAACGCTCTTTGAGCTATGCCCAACTGGTCAAAGGCCAACAGATCGCACAGGTTCTTCCCGCGGAAGATCCCTTGATTCCCCCGCGCGAATGGACCGTCGCGGGGCAACCCCTGCCAAAAATCGATGGCCGCGATTTTGTCACCGGAGCGCATCGCTATCCCTCTGACCAAAAACTCCCCGAAATGTTTTATGGAAAAGTTGTGCGGCCCCGCGCATTCAACGCCACCCTGGTGTCCGCGGACACGTCAGAGGCGGAGAAGCTCCCGGGAGTCATTGTCGTGCGCGATTGCAATTTTCTGGGAGTTGCGGCGCCGACTTCCGCCGTGGCAGACAAGGCGGCTTCCCTGGTGCGGGCGGAATGGAAAGCGGAGCCGCAACCCTCGAACAAAGAACTCTTCGAGTACCTGAAGCAGAACCAGTTGCCGCGCGGCGAGCGTAACGACAATTCCCGCTTCGAGAGCGGCAATGTGGATTCCGCCCTGGCCTCGGCAACGCGCCAATTTCAGCAAACCTACAACGTCCAATACATCGCCCATGCCCCGCTCGAACCGCGCGCCGCGCTGGCTCAATGGAGCGACGACCGCCTCACGGTTTGGACCGGCACGCAGCGCCCCTTCGGCGTTCGCAGTGAACTCGCCACGGCCTTTCATCTGTCCGAAGAAAAAGTTCACGTCCTGATGCCGGATACGGGTTCCGGCTACGGCGGCAAGCACTCCGGCGAATGTGCCGTCGAAGCGGCGCGCCTGGCGCGCGCGGCCGGGCGCCCGGTAGAGCTCGTCTGGACGCGGGAAGAGGAGTTCACCTGGGCCTATTTCCGCCCCGCCGGAGTCATTGACATCCGTAGTGCCGTTAGCGACGACGGCAAAATCACCGCGTGGGAATTTCACAACTACAATTCCGGCGCGGCCGGCATGCGCACCTACTACGAAATTCCCAACCAGCGCATTGAGTTTCATCCCGTGAATTCTCCGCTGCGTCAAGGCTCCTATCGGGCGCTGGCCGCCACCGCCAATCATTTCGCGCGCGAAGTGCACATGGACGAAATGGCGAATTCCCTCAAGATGGATCCCCTGGAATTTCGCCTCAACAATCTGAAGGAGGAACGCTTGCGCGCGGTGTTTGCGGAAGGCGCGAAAAAATTCGCCTGGGCGGCAACGAAACCTGCGAATCATGGATTTGGTGTGGGCGGCGGCTACGAAAAACTCGGTTACGTCGCCACCTTCGTGGAAGTCGCCGTAAACCGCGGCTCCGGCGACATCAAGATCGTGCGCATCTTCACCGCTTTCGATTGCGGCGCCATCGTCAATCCCGATGGGCTGCGCAATCAGGTCATCGGCGCAAATATCATGGGCATTGGCGGGGCGCTCTTTGAAGCCATCGAGTTTGAAAACGGGCGCGTCCTGAACAATATGTTCTCCAAATACCGCGTGCCCCGCTTCAGCGATATTCCTTCCCTGGACGCCTACCTGATTGACCGCAAAGATCAACCCCCGGTGGGAGCAGGGGAGGCGTCGATCGTGGGCGTGGCCCCAGCCATCAGCAACGCCATCTTCGATGCCACCGGAATCCGCCTCCGCTCCCTGCCGATGGCTCCTCTCCTGGTCCCCCACGGCCTCCGCATCTCCTGACCACCACCCCTCCCGCGTCAGGGAACAGAATTGTCATCCCGAGCGTAGCAGCCCGACTTTTTCTTTCGCGCCGTGGTTTGGCGCGTCGGGCTGCGTAGTCGAGGGATCCCTCTGCCGCTTTTGTGCTCTTCCACTCTTCTACTCTTTCACTCTTAAACCTCTTCCCGCCGCGCTTGTGCTAACTTAGCCCGTACCTCGCACGATGGAGATGAATCCATGCCCAACATCCCCCTCCGCAACGGCGGCCCCAAAGCCCGCATCGCCGTCATCCCCGGCGACGGCATCGGCAGGGAAGTGACCCCTGTCGCCGTCCAAGTGATCAAGGCCACCACGGCCAGGCGCGGCCGTCCGCTCGAGTTCGTCGAGTTCGACTGGGGCGCCGACAAGTATCTACGCGAAAACGTCTCCCTCCCCGAAGGCGCTGTCGAGATGTTGCGCGACGATTTCGATGCCATCCTCTTCGGCGCTCTAGGCGATCCCCGCGTCCCCTCTAACCAGCACGCCGCCGACATCCTCCTTGGCCTGCGCATGAAGCTCGACCTCTACGTTAACGCTCGCCCCACCGAACTCCTCCACCCGCGCTTCACCCCGCTCCGTGACCGCACCCCCGCCGACATCAACCTCATGGTCTTCCGCGAAAACACCGAAGGCCTCTACGTCGGCGTCGGCGGCTTCTTCAAGAAGGGCACCCCCGACGAAATCGCCGTACAGGAAGACGTAAACTCCCGCAAAGGCGTCGACCGCATCATCCGCCACGCTTTCGACTATGCCCGCTCTCACTCTCGAGGTAGCGCCGGCTTCCAGCCGGCGTCCGGCAGTTCCCAGAAGCCTCTACGCGTCTGCATGTCCGACAAGTCCAACGCCCTGACCTTCGCCCACGACCTCTGGCAGCGCGTCTTCAAATCCGTCCGCGCCGAATACCCGGAAATCGACTCCCGCCACCTCTACATCGACACCCTCGCCATGGAGCTCGTCCGCGACCCCAGCCAGTTCGACGTCATCGTCACCTGCAATCTCTTCGGCGACATCATCAGCGACCTAGCCGCCCAGCTCGCCGGGGGACTCGGCCTCGCTCCCTCCGCCAACATCCATCCCGGGCGCACCTCGCTCTTCGAGCCCGTCCACGGCTCCGCACCCAACATCGCCGGGAAGGGCATCGCCAATCCCTTCGGCGCGGTCCTGGCCTCAGGTATGTTGCTTGAATTCTTAGGCTGGAATGAAGAATCCGCGGTGCTAAAGCAATCCGTGAAGTCCGCCTTAGCCGAAAACGTCACCACCCCCGACCTAGGCGGATCTAAACCAACACTCGAAGTCGCGGACTACCTCACCAATTACGCCGCCAAACATTCCTAATTCTCTTCAACCATTACTTCATAATTGCTGCCATCCCCGAAACTGTCATCCCGACCGGAGAGCCAGCGCCTTTGCGGGCTCGGAGCGGAGGGATCCCGGCACGATTCTTACTCAACACAAGTCGTTGAGACCGCCCGGCCCCCTGTTACGCGCGACCTCGGGCTCGCCCCCTAACCGGCCAACTCTCCGCGACCTCTGTGGACCTCTGTTCCCTCTGTGGTGAGCTTTTCTCCTTTCATTTCCTCCGCACCAACGCCGTGATCGCCATCCCCAGCAGGAACCCCCCGATGTGCGCCCAGAACGCTACGCCGCCGGAAGCGCCCCCGCCCAGCGTCCCAACCCCTGCCAGGAACTGCAGCGCGAACCAGTAGCCCAATATCAAGTACGCGGGAACGGGGATCAGAAAAATAAAGAAGAACGTCAGGATGCGATTCCTGGGGAAGAGCAGGACATAAGCGCCCATCACCCCGCTGATCGCGCCGCTCGCGCCAATCGCGGGAAGCGGCGAACTCAGATAGAACAGAACGTGTACCAACCCCGACCCGACCCCACATACCAGATAAAAGAACAGATAGCCCACGTGCCCAAAGTAGTCCTCGACGTTGTCCCCGAAAATCCACAGGAACAGCATGTTCCCCAGCAGGTGCATCAGCCCGCCATGCAGGAACATGCTGGTGAAGAGCGGCTCGAACGCACTCTGAAACCCCACATGCCCGGCCAGGAATTGCACGACGTGCGCCGGGATGGTGGCGTTGGCCATGATGAAGTGTTGCTCGGCGCGCGCCGGCAAGCTGAGTTGATAGAAAAAGACCAGCACATTCGCCAGGATCAACGCGATGTTGACGAAGGGCGTGGTGCGCGTCGGGTTGATGTCCTTCAGCGGAATCATGATTCAGCGGGGAGGCGCAGTCGATGGGGTGCCGTACGCATGAAGATGGCGACAGAGTAGCCCAAACAAGGGCAAACGGAAAGCCTGCCTGGCGGGGCCGGGGGCAGGGAGCCGTGTCCTATAATGTTTCCCTGCCGGTATCCTGGTTAACAGAATCTGGAAGCGCCCAAAATCCGCAGTTTTCCCTGTGTTTTGGTGGTGCGCCGACACTTTGGAGTGCGGCGGCTCGCCGCCTCCTTTGCGATTGGAGCCGCAACGCCCAACCGTTCGTTTCGGCATAGAGTCATCCCCCGCAACTACGGTCTCGCAGTGAGGGGAACCGTTTTGCTGTTGCGGCACTGGGGCTACTCGGCCGGTTTGGGAGTTGAGATTGACCTCGTAAAAGCGGGAGCAAGCTCCCGCACTCCAAGTGCTCGCTTGCCAAATGGGAAATGTCGGCGCGCCGACAATTTTGAGGACTTGCTGGCGCATGCTAACCGTGCGGATCTGGCCCTCGTTTTCCACTCTGTTTGTTTGCAAATCATTGCGATGTTTCGCGGTGTATGGTAAGTAAGTAAGTCCTGCATGTGCGCGCAATGGACGCAGGCAATGCCTGTGCCGCAGTGGGTGGTAGGCGCGCCGATAAACGATGCCTGCCCGCGAAACGGAAGCCATCATTCTCAAGACCTTTCCGCTGGGTGAGGCGGATCGCCTGGTCAGTTTCCTAGGACGTTCGTCGGGCCGCA
>Ga0209517_10005360_pt1 | contig 16367 bp, 13 predicted proteins | sample PeaSoiMetSII2010_FD_187695 | JGI IMG/M metagenome (GOLD analysis project Ga0209517, IMG submission 187695) | Peat soil microbial communities from Weissenstadt, Germany - SII-2010 (SPAdes) (version 2) | ecosystem: Environmental > Terrestrial > Soil > Wetlands > Peat | place: Germany...
CGCGGGAGAGGTGGACGCAGGGCGCGGTTGCTCCAATATTATGGTTAGGGGCCGCGGAGTTCCATTGTGAGGTCGCCAGCATCATACCTTCCGCATCGGCCTGTCCATCATTTCTGACATTGAGGGCAGAAGAAACTCGCGCGCTGCCCTACGATGACGTTGCGAATCGGCGTCGAGCAGGTATAGCAGGGTTCGCCCTCGCGTCCATAGACGCGCAGGCGGCTCGAGAAGCCGCCCGGCTGTCCGCGCGAGTCGCGATAGCTGCGAAAGGTCGTGCCGCGCTTGCCGATCGCTTCGCGCAGGATCGACGGCGTGGCAGCCGCAATACGCCCGATCTCGGCGCGGCTCAGCCGTCCCGAGCGCCGCGTCGGACGAACCGCGGCCCTGAACAGGATCTCGGCGGCGTAGATATTTCCGATTCCGGCGACGATCCGCTGATCCATCAGCAGGTTCTTGATCGCGACGCGCCGCCCGCGCGCCTTGAGCGCCAGGTACTCGGCGCTGAAGGCTTTGCCGAGCGGTTCGGGGCCGAGCCCGCGTAACTCGACGGTCGAATCGAGCGCGCCCGCCGGCACCAGCTTCAACAGTCCGAAGCGGCGCGGATCGTTGTAGACGATACGGCTGCCGTCGTCGAGACGAAACTCGACGTGGTCGTGCGCCGGATCGAGGGATTCGTCGTGGTCGGCAAATGCGGGACCGCCCGCCTTCCCCGGCCGATGGGTCAGACTGCCGCTCATCCCAAGATGCACCAGCAGCGCGTCGCCGCCCGCCAACTGGAGGATCAGGTACTTCGCGCGGCGCGCCAGCGCTTCGATCCTGCGGCCGGCGATCGCGGCCTCGAAGTCGTGCGAGACCTTGCGTCGTAGCCGCGGCTCGAGAACTTTGGCCGATACGATCGTCAGGCCGGTGGCCGAGCGCGCCAGGATCCGCCGCAGCGATTCGACCTCGGGCAACTCAGGCATCGCCGGTTCGCACCGCGAGGCTCCGCGTAAGGCGGACGAAGCCGGCAGTATCGAGAGTCTCGGCTCGCGCGCCGGGATCGATCGCCGCCCGTTCGAGCGCGGCTTGCGCGCGCGCGGGAACGATTTTAAGCCCGGACGACAGAGCGTTGCGCAGCGTTTTGCGGCGGCTCGAAAAAGCGGCGCGCACGGTCTCGATGACGGCGTGTTCTTCGTTATCGGCGAACGGCGCAGGCACGCGGGGACGCATGATCAGCACTTCGGCATCGACCTTGGGCTTGGGATGGAAGCTCCCGGCGGTGACCCTGAAGTGCGAATCGATCTCCCAGTAAAGCGCGCTCACCACGCTCAGCATCGCATAGCCCGGCTCGTCCGGCCGGGCGCGAATCCGCTCAGCCACCTCGCGCTGGAACATCAGGACCGTTCGGGAGATCATTTGCCGAGAGTTCATGCGGCGCCAATCGCAGAGCTTGCGCAAGATCGCGCTCGCCGAGCTGAAGGGCAGATTGCCGATCACGACCGCAGGCGAATCGCAGAACAGGGCTGCCGGCTCGAGGTCGAGAAAGTCAGCTTCTATCACTTCGACGTTCGGCGCTGATTGGAAGCGGTCTTTCAGATCAGCGGCGAGGCGCGAATCGATTTCGACCATCGCAAGCCGCGAGATCGGATACGCGGCGATACGCTCGCTCAAAATTCCGAGGCCGGGACCAATCTCGATCACCTGATCGCCGGGGCGAAGGCGCGCAGCGGTAACGATTCGATCGGCAATGGCAGGCTGCACCAGAAAGTTCTGGCCGCGCCCCTTGCTCGGCCGCACCCTCGCACGCGCCAGCGCAAGCGCGGGAACCCACTTCGATCGCTCGGGCCCGTCGGTTCGCGTTCTCGCGTTCATCGAGGAATCGAAGGACACGGCGGCCGCGAAACTTTGCGGACTGTGCGCCTTGTGTTCCCTCTCCCGTTGACCGGGAGAGGGTTAGGGTGAGGGTCATACAGAAAGTACAACAAAACTAAGACCCTGTAGGTACCCTCACCCGCGCCGCGCGGAAAGCAGCAAGGAATGGCCATCCGACCGCGCTGCTTGCCCTCTCCCGCAAACAACGCGGGCGAGGGACCTGAGGCTTCGCCGCGCGTGCATGGAGGCAATTTACTCACAGAACGAAGCCAAAAGGACACCACTACAGCGCCAGGTTCGCTTCCGCGTCGATCGCGAGCGGGTCGCGCTCGCCGCGTAACAGGCGGTAACTGCCCGCCAGCGCGATCATCGCGGCGTTGTCGGTGCAATAATTTATCGATGGCGCGACCAGTCGGAGCCCCTCGGCGGAGGCGGCCTCGGCGAGCCGCTCGCGCAGGCGCGAATTCGCCGCGACGCCGCCGGTGAGCGCGATCGTATCGACGCCGGTCTCGCGCGCCGCCGCGATCGCCGGGCCGATCAGCATATCGACCACGGCCTCCTGGAAGCTTGCCGCCAGATCCTCCGGCGCAGTCGCAGCGCCGGCCTCGCTCAAGAGGAACGCCGCCACCGCGGTCTTGATTCCGCTGAAGCTGAAATCGAGCGGAGCGCCTTTGACGCGGGCGCGCGGCAATCGCACGCACTTGCGGTTTCCGCGCCGCGCGAGCTGGTCGATTATGCGTCCGCCGGGATAGCCCAACTGCATCAGCTTGGCGACTTTGTCGAAGGCTTCGCCCGCCGCGTCGTCGCGGGTCTGCCCGAGCATCGTGTAGCGGCCGAAATCCTCGACCATGAAGAGCGCGGTATGGCCGCCCGACACGACCAGCGCCAGAAATGGCATCGGCACGCCCTGTTCGAGCATCGGGGCGAGCAGATGGCCCTCGATATGGTTGACGCCGACCATCGGCAGACCGATCGTCTGCGCCAATCCCTTGGCGAACATCAGCCCGACCAGCAGCGATCCGACCAGGCCCGGTCCGCGCGTTACGGCGATTCCGTCCAGGTCGCTAAGCCCGCATCCGGCGGTCTCCAGCGCCTGCCACATCACCGGCAGGATCGTAACGACGTGATTGCGCGAGGCGAGCTCGGGCACGATTCCGCCATAGCGGGAATGAATCAGGTCCTGATTGGCGACCGCGCTGGAGCGCACGCACGCCTCACCCGCGCGACGAGCCTCGATAACCGCCGCCGCCGCGTCGTCGCATGACGATTCGATGCCAAGGATCAACATCAGCATAAACCTAACGCGCGAGACTCAAGCGCGCCACTTTCACTGCGTGGGGCCGGGCGGATTCGATTCGGTCGGTGCGCCGGGCGGCGGCGGGACTGCGGGCGGCGGCGGGGTCGAGCAGGCCGAACCGGAATTTCAGAGCTCGGGGGGTTCATTGCTCGCGACCGACCGCGGGGAATCTGCTTGTGCAGAATTTTAATACCCCAAGGGCATCGTGTATCGTATAGCAGCGAGGGACTTCCACAGCGTTGGATTCTTCTCGGGCGCCGCCGACGCGAGAGCACCAGAATGGCAATACCTTCGAAGCACGCCCAACGCCACATATACCACTTCGCACACATCGACAATCTGCCTAGCCTGCTGCGGACCGGATTTCTAGCCAACAACCATCCAGACTTCCCGAAACACGAGCATCGGTCGATTGCGGAGCCGGGTATCCAGCATCGACGCGCGGCGATGGAAGTCGGCTGCGGCCCGGGCGGCGTAGTTCACGACTACGTCCCGCTGTATTTCGGCTCCCTAAGCCTCATGCTTCTGAGCGTGGTGAACAAAAAGAACGTCGACCAAATGGACATCCTCTACTTCGAGTTCCCGATCACGCTGGTGGACCGTGACGATGTGGTCTTCACCGACGCCTCGGCCAATACGGCCGCGCCGCCCAACTTCTATTTCGGCCCTCCGGGCCTCGACAAGCTGAACTGGGCCGAGATTGATTCGCTCAAATGGAGTTGTGCCGACGAGACGCTTCGGCACCAACGAATGGCTGAGGTTCTTGTGCACTCGCATCTTCCCTTGGAGGAGGCGCGTCGTGTCGTCGTCTGGAACGAAACGATCAAGGACCGGGTACAAGAGATGGTAACCAAGGCGGGTGTGCCTTTTCCGCCGATCGATTTCGAGTCTCCAGATCGCCGCCACTATTTCAAAAAGTTCATGCATGGGAAGCCGCGAGAAAGCCTTGTAACGGGACCGCGGGGTATTGCCAACCACTATCGGCGGGCCTGCAAGGAAATCGAAGAAGCAGATCGTCCGCAGGATGCACCGTTCGGCACGCCCAAGAAGCTTCTCGAAGCGCTCCGCGAAGACTTCGGGTGCCTGCCGCAGACCGCGGAACTACTCGATCTCAGGTCCGCGAACGGCGTGCACCGGCAAACGGTAGATATGCATACTCTAGAGGTCGTCGAAAGGCTTAGATCCCTGCGCGAATACGCTGAGCTGCCGTCGGACTCTGATCGGGCGAGGGTGGAGTTGGCTGCCTATCTGCACGACATCGGCAAGGGACCAAAGTCCCGGTGGACGAAGAATGGCGGTCTTCAGCAGGTGGATCCGGATCATGCGATCGGTGCGATGCCTATGATGGTAGACATCCTCACCAAGCAGGTGAGAGCAGTGAAGCGTGAAAGCGCCGAACTAATCGTCAAGCTGGTATGCTATCACGATCTGGTCGGAGAAGTCCTGGGCAAGGGTCGGGACGAGACTCAGATCGTAGATGTCGCTCGGAATGAGCTGGAGCTGGACATGCTGTTTGCATTGGGCAAGGCGGATGCCACTTCCCTAAGCGAGGAGTGGTGGACCGAGGAAGACGCCTCGCGGCTCTACGACCGCTGTCTGGCGGCGATCAATGCGCGTGGTGACGGATGATGGTGAAGTAATGATTCAATTCACCAAAGGCGATATGTTCGCAATTCCAGTCGATGTGCGCGTCAACACCGTTAACTGTAAGGGCGTTATGGGAACGGGAGTCGCCTTGGCCTTCAAGCGGCGTTATCCGGATATGTTCAAGGATTATCAAAGAGCATGTCACGTGGGGAGCGTCCGCCCTGGCACCTTGCACGTGTGGAAAACCCTAACTGGTGACTGGATCATCAATTTTCCTACAAAACGGGATTGGCGCGACCCGTCGCGCTATGAGGACGTCTCCGCTGGTCTAGAGGCGTTGCGAAGTTACCTGGAGAAGCAGGGGCTCGTTTCTGTGGCGTTGCCGGCGCTCGGGTGTGGACACGGCGGGCTTGATTGGGATCGGGTGTCGTCGATGATCAGGGACAAACTCGGCGACCTAGATGCGCACATTTTTGTGTTCCAGCCCGCGGACTCTCACGAAACAGGGCGGGTGGCTCAAGATCCGCCGTCAGCTGAACAACTCCGCGGATTAGGAAATCTCGGCTTTCACGTCGCGGATCTGCCGAATCGCGGCACCACCAGCACTCTGCCACCTAGCGCCTTGGTGAGAGGTGATGCGGCGCTGCTGGCTTCCTCCTGGATTGCGCTGCTTCCTTCCAGGGCGCCGGGCGAGGCGGAGCGGGCTGCCTTGCAAGCGATCGTCCGGCAGGTGGCCGCTGCGCCGAAGCCGGTAACGGTGGCGATGGTATACGCGACCCGAGCCACGGAGGACATCGCCGACGTCATCTTGCAAGAGGGCGTCGCCGTCGTACTGATCCTGCCGTTCGGCCCGCTGACGAAGAAAAAGGTAAGCCGATTCATGTCTGACCCTTCTCGTGGGAGACTCGCAATCATATCAGTTGCGGCCCCGGAGGCGGCGTGGAGCCGACAACTTCTCGCGCAGTCGATGACACTGTTGCGGGACGCATCATCTAGCGTGCTGCTCTCCGACCCAAACCCTGAGTGGCTCGGAGGTCGAATCGGGCACTCCTGGACAGGACGCCCCATGTTTTACCTTCGCTACGGATCGCTGTCAGGCAAGGTATGTAGGATAATGAAAGAATTGGGTGCCCAACAAATCACCCGGCGCAGGGACACGGGGGAGCCCAAACTTCGCTCGCTATTTCAAGCCTCTCTAACTTCGGAGGTCGGTAGCACGTACGAAGATGCCGCCAGTAACGATCGCCAGTCGGCGCGCTGATGGAGGAGACATGCTGGCGCAGATGTTCAATTCAGAGCAAGGGTCACGAGCGGCTACACGAGACCGCTGTCGGTCGAGCTAAAGCGCCTGGGCAGGGTTATCGCACGCATGGCTCGGCGTAAGCCGCTGAAGATCGTAACCGTAGCCTGCCACGTTTTCCGCGAGAGACTCCTGCCGCGATACACAAAAGGGCTTACCGCCCCTTCGGTCAAATGTACCCCATTCTCTTAGCGAACCCTCGCGCCGATTTCAGGTTGTCGCGCGCCTCCCGTAAATCCAGTTTTGGACCTCGGAGAGTGCCGTCTTCTTGCAGAAATTTCCGACGTAGATAAAGCGGAGCGGGTCGACGATCACAGTAAAATATCCACATGGCGCTCGCGAAGAAAAATTTGAAGAACCGCCGTCCCTCCCAACGCATGGGTTCCGGATTGAACATGGTGTCAGCTAGGTCTTCGCCATCCAAAGATGAGAATACGACGGAGCACCCGTAGTCCGAGGCTGCACCCGGGCGCTCTTCGATGATCATTCTTCGGATCGTTTCCTCGTGGGGGCCAAGCCTGACTAACTTGAAGAATTCCTGCTTCGATACGGACGCGCGCCAGAGAATGGAGAGAAGAAATAGCTTGAATAGTCTATAGTCTATGCCTGAGATCAGTATGTCTCTACCATTGGACGACGCAGCCCGGATAGGAAGGTTGCCGTTTAACACCGCAGCTGCGTAGTGCTCAAATTTCGATAAATGCTGCTCGCATGGTTCGCACAGCATCTTCTCCTTGATTCCGCTTTTCATGTGCCACGTGCGAAGGCTCTCTTGCGAGTCGATTACATGAAAGCGATGATGCTCGTCATACAGTGGCCGGAAGAGAAACTCGGGAACGATGTGGGAATTGCGTAATAGCGACGGCCGTCCGCACATACGACATCTCTCCGGCTGTCCTTTCAGCTTCACGGTTTCTTTCTACAGCGTGGGAACGCCGCTCGCCACACTCATGTGGAGAGCCCGCAGGATTCGCAAGCTTAGGGTCGTGGGCCCGAATCTCGCGGGGCCCATCCAGAGCTGGTCGAGGCGGCCGGGTCGGGCAACGGTGTGTGCGATCGCGTGACGCCCGCCGAGTTCGCCCGCAGTAGTTGCGCGAGGGCGGCCCTACTGTCGGGTCAACGGGGCGGGCTTGGGCCCCGCGTCCGGTGCGGCGTCGCGTTCCTGCCGAGGCCAGCTCGAACTCGACGCTGCGAATTCTGGCGGCATACTGAAACGGCGCCGAACAGTCCGGGTTCACAGACACTAGGGGTTCGCCGAGCCGGGGCCGGGTGGATTCGATTCTATCGGAGCGCCGGGCGGCGGCTGCATTGCAGGCGGCGGCGGCGCGCCTGATTCGGGGGGCGGGCCGACATCGCTGGCTGGCGAAGTGCCGGTTTCCGGCGCAGCACCCGCGTCGGGTGGCGTGACGGGCGGCGGCGCGAGCCTGACGTAGCCGGTCCGCGCCATCAGGTTGTAGGGTGAGGAATCCAGCGCGCGCCGGTAGGCCGCGGCCGCTTGCGCGGTTTGGCCTGATTGCTCGTCGCAGACGCCTTCAAAGCTGAGCGTCTCGCCGAGCCAGGTCGGGTCGCTCGCGAAACCAATCTCCGCGCGCTGCAGGAACGTCAAGGTCTGGTGATAGTCCTTTTTCAGCAGGTACGCGCGGCCCAGGTAGAAGTAAGCGTAGGGATTGCTGGAATCGATCGAGAGCGCACGCGCCAGCGCCTGAATCGCCTCCCCCGCCCTGCCGTTTGAAATATCCTGGCGCGCCTGTTCGGTGAGGCGTAGCGAGGTTGCGCGCGTGGGCGTCGGCGCGTTGTCGATCAGGGCAGTCAGCGGAGTTTCGCTGACCGGCATGGTCGGCAGCGTGTCGAGATCGATCGGCGGCGGCTCTCCGAGCGGGGTCGCGGCGGGGCCCGCGGCGCTCGCCGCCAGCGGCGAAGCGGTGGCAGACGGCTCAGCCATCGCGGCAACCGGTGGGGCCGCGACTTCCGGCGGCGCCGCGATTTCGGGCCCACCCTCGATACCCGGAGTGGTCGCGATTACCGCCATCGGTGGCGCTTGCTCCGCCGCGACGGGTGTCGCCAGCGGCGTCGCGACGGGCGTGGCCAATGCGATCGGCATCTCTTGCGCCGGAATGGATTCCTCGGTCAGACCCGCGCGCGACGGCGAGGCTGATAGCAGCGCGAACAGCATCGCGGCGAGCGCGAAGGCGAGGCGCGGTTGCGTCCGCAGCGAGGTGCTCATCAATTCAATTTGTATAACCGTTAAGGAATTCGTGCGGCGCCACATTCTGGTCCGTCTTTTCCTCCCTTTCGGCCTCTGGCTAAACAAATCAACCTACACACAGACTACTACTAACTAACTAGGAGTACTTATAGGGACTCCTCCTGCCCCCGGTCGCGTAGCGTTGCTCTGAATTTGCGGTCCACACACAAAGACTGGGTCCACCTTTTTTATGAGGGAACGTCCGCCGCTATCTCTCTCAGGGCACACAACGTTACCGCTCAGCGGGGTCAGTCCAATCTTCCCGGCGCGCCTGGTAGTGGTTGCGGTCAAGAGTCGGTTCGTACCGGAGGAACTTGAAGCCGCACTTTTCGAGAACGCGGGCCGAAGGCCGGTTCTCCGGCATCGTAAATGCCTCGATCTGCCGAAGACCAATATCTTTAAAGCCGTGCCGTAGAGAACACTGTACAACCTCGGTCGCGAATCCTCGACCTTGATAGGCCGGATGGATGAAGTAGCTGACCTCGGTTCCCCATTCCGGAGCAGTCGGGTCAATGTTCAGACCTCCCCATCCAATCACGCGGTCTTCCAATTTGTGCACGATCGTCCAGGGAGCGAAGCCATTAGCCCGCCGAGCATCAGCATATCGACGAAGCCAACTCTCACAGACAGCGCGAGATTCCGACCAGAACGTGAACTTCATGTGATCCCGGTTACCTTGAATCTCGTAGAGAGGATCGAGGTCAGAATCCCTGAACTCCCTAAGAACCAGACGAGTGGTACGTAATTCAGACATGAGTGTGCAACCTAGCACGGGATCTGGACGCCCACCGGTCCTCGCGGCCTGCGCCAAGCCGGCCGCATAAGTTTTCAAGCGTCTCTTATAATCGAGACTTAGCCAACGCCAGCGCGGCGACAAGCAACATCATACCCGCAAGGCGATTCACAAGCTTCACGAACCGCGGCTGAACAGCAACCTCACCGAGCTGCGCCGCTAACATCCCGTATAAACTTAGTACCACGAACTCCACCGCTACGCTGGTAACGGCGAGGATCAACACCTGCCTCGCGACGCTATGTCCTGAGACGATGAACTGCGGGAAGACCGCTACGAAAAAAACGATCACCCCCGGATTTGAAATTTGCAGTAGAAAACCTCCACCGAAGATACGAGCGGACGCGACAGCCGATGTCGCAGAAGACGCCAGAGACAATCCCGCGCCGGAGCTAATGAAGGTGCGGAGTCCGAGCCAAACGGTGTAACCCGCACCGACCCATGTAATCAGGTCAAATGCGTTCCTGGATCCAATGAGTACCGCGGCTACGCCGGTAGCCGACAATAGAAAGTAAACCGCATTTCCCGCCAAGATTCCGCAGCTAGCCCAAGTCGAGGCGAGCGCTCCTCTGGCCAGGCCCTGCGACAGAACGAATAGAACGGCTGGACCGGGCCGAAAACACTGCACGGTCTCCATCAAGAAGAAGATTGTCCAAACCTTGGCGCTCATGGCCAGGTTCCTAGCCCCCGAGAATGTATCCCGGCGACACGGTCGAGACCACGGCCCGATCTCGTGTGCAGAGCCTGCTCAGCGTCGTGTGGGATATGAGTTTCAATCGTGTGGTCAATTCAATCTTTCGGGTCGTCAATTCAATCGTTGGGATCGGTTTCCGAGTCCGCATTCGGGAGGCCGTGATCGGTGGCCGCCACCGGCGTCGGCGGACATGCGCACGATTGGGTCGGTTCCATCCCCTTGGGAAATACGCCTTCCGTAGAAATCGGGCAAAGCGGTCCGGCCCTACATCCGGTCGCCGGATCGACTCCCGCCAGCACCACGCCGGGCGGCGCGGTGAAGTCGAGCGCCGGGCGCGTAGCGGTCGCGACTTTCATGAAGGTGGTCCAAATCGGCAAGGCGGCCTGTGCTCCGGTCAGGCCGAGCTCCTCCTTCTTGTCGAATCCGGTCCATACTACCGCGAGCAGGTCGGGCGTAAAGCCGGCAAACCACGCATCCTTGGAATCGTTGGTGGTTCCGGTCTTGCCTGCCGCGGGCCGGGTGAAACCCATCTTGCGGGCGCCGTAACCGGTGCCGTGATTGATCACCTGCTCGAGCATGAAGTCGATCGTGTAGGCGAGCTGCGGCGACAGCACCTGCTCGGCGGTGAGCTCGTGGCCCTCGATCACGCGGCCGTCCTTGTCGACGACATTGGAGACCGCGAAGTTCTGGACCCGGAGGCCACCGTTGGCGAGGATCGCATAGGCCTGCGCGACCTGCATCGGGCTGACCTCGATTCCGCCCAGCACGATCGACGGATAGGGCGGCAAATCACCGAAGCCAAGTTTGGCGGCCATCGCGCGCACGCGATCGAGTCCGACCGCGTTGGCCAGCCGCGAGGTCGCCGAGTTGAGCGATTCCATCAGGGCGAACTTGAGCGTGACCCGCCCGAAGTAACGGTCCTTGTAGTTGTTCGGCGTCCAGCTCATGTTGCCGTAGCTCCAGGTAAACGGCTCGTCGTCGATCATCGAGGTGGGCAGGAACCGGCCTTCGCCCGAAAAGGTTTCATCGAGCGCGGCCAGGTACGTCACCGGCTTGAACACCGAACCCGGCTGGCGCCTGGATTGCACGATCCGATTGAGCTGGCTGGTGCGATAATCGCGCCCACCGACCATCGCGCGGATTTTCCCGCTCTGCGGCTCGATCGCGATCAGCGCGCCCTCGAGCCGGTCGTCGGCTTCCTTGCGCCGCAGCCGCGAATGTTTGGCTTCGAGTTCTTCGAGATTCTGCTCGACCGCGCGTTCGGCGAGTTTCTCGGCATGCACGTCCAGCGTGGTGAAGATGCGGAGGCCCTCGCCGGTCAGGACTTCCGGCGGGTAGCGTTCGGCCAGCTCGCGCTTGACGTAATCGACGAAGAACGGCGCGTCGTTGCTCTCGGTATACGCCTCGCGCGGGCGCAACGGCTCGGCGACCGCGTCATCGTAGGCGGCCTTGCTGATGTAGCCGTCCTGGAGCATCGAGGCCAGCACCTCGTTGCGGCGCGTGTGCGCGAGGTCCGCGTGGCGCAGCGGGTTGAGCCGGTTGGGCGAGCTGATCATGCCCGCGATCGCGGCCATCTCGCCGATCGTCAGGTCGCGCGGCTCCTTGGAGAAGTAGTATTCGGAGGCCTCCCAGATTCCGTAGATTCCTTCCTGCCCGCGCTGGCCCAGGTAGATGTCGTTGATGTAGTTCTCCAGAATCTCGTCCTTGGAATAGCGGGTCTCGGCGATGTAGGCCATCAGCGCTTCCTTGATCTTGCGCCGCCAGTCGCGCCGCTTGTCGAGGAAGAAATTCTTCATCAGTTGCTGCGTGAGCGTCGAACCGCCCTGCCTGATATGGCCCGCGGTGAAGTCCACCCATCCCGCCTTGGCGATCCGCACCAGGTCGATGCCGTGATGCTCGTAAAAGCGATGGTCTTCGGCGGCGAGGATCGCGTCGATGGAGAGCGGTGGAATTTGGGCGAGTCTGACCAGCCGGCGCTGCTCCCAATTGCCCTGGAAGATGCCGCTGATCGGCTCGGGCTCCAGCTCGATCGAGTAGAGCGGCTGGCGCGAGAGCGGGTCGCGTATCGAGGTGATGGTCTGGTCCGCCGCAGCGAGCGCCATCTCAACCAGCTCACCGGGAAAATTGTGATCCGGGTAGGCGAAGCTGTGCAGAAAGAGCTCGAGCTTCCCGGCTTTGGCGTCGTAGCTGAATTCTCCGCGCGCGGCGACTTTCCGGCCGGGAATCACCGGATGGTAGTTGAGCCGCGCCAGGCGCTCGAAGAAGCCGAGGTCCTTCAGGCTCTGGCCGGTATAGACGGTCAGCGAATCCGAGTAGATGCGCGAGGGGATGTCCCAGCGCTTGCCCGAAAAGCGCGCGACCACCTCGGTCTCGAGCGATTGGTAGTAAACGTAAAAGAAGTAGAGGATCGGCGGCGTCGCGAACAGGAGCAGAGCGAACCCGCTGAACAGCGAGACCTTGATTATCCGTCTAAGCGACATTTGGCTAAGGACATTTGGATGGGATCGCGAAGCGGGCCGCGTTGCCGGCGCGATGGCCGCTCGAACTTGGCCCGCAAAAGCCGCCCGATCGGCGCTAACCTTGCGGCTTTACCGGCATGAAAAGCGTGCTGTCTTCGCGCTTGACGAGCAGCAATACCATCTTGCCCTTGCCGCCGGCTTTCAAAGCCTGCCCGTACGATGCCACGTTTTTCACCGGCTCGCGATTGACTTCCAGGATCAGGTCGTGAGCACGGATTCCGGCCTCGTCGCCCGGACTGCCCGGCTTGACCGACGACACTACCACGCCGCTTGAGTCGGAGAGTCCAAGCTCGTGGGCAATTTGCGGAGTCACGTCCTTGACCGAGAGTCCGAGCGGCGATTTCTCCGTCGGCTCAGAACCCTCTTCCTCCTGGGCCGAGGCGAGCTCTTCTTCGTGCGAGGCCGTAATCGTGACGATCAGGTCCTTCGGGACCTTGTTGCGGATAACCCTGAGGTTTGCGGTGCGCCCGACCGGAGTATGGCCGACCAGCAACGGCAGTTCCTGTGAATCGCCGACCGGCTGGTTGTTGTAGGCCACGATCACGTCACCGCGCTGCAACCCGGCCGCGCGGGCGGGGCCGCCTTTCAGCACGTCCGCGACCAGCGCGCCGTGCGGCTCGCCAAGGCCCATCGCTTCCGCGATGTCGGGGGTGACCTTCTGCACCAGGATACCCAGCCATCCGCGCGAAACTCTGCCGCTGCTCTTGAGCATGTCGACCTCGTCCTTGACGAGGTTGATCGGTATCGCGAAACCGATTCCCATGCTGGCTCCGGTGCGGGTGAAGATCGCGGAATTGACGCCCACCACCTCGCCGCGCAGATCGATCAACGGGCCGCCGGAGTTGCCGGGATTAATCGACGCGTCGGTCTGTATGTAGTCGTCGTAGTTGCCGGCGATAAAGCGTCCCTTGGCGCTGACGATTCCGGCCGTCACCGAATGGTCGAAGCCGAAGGGGCTGCCGATCGCCATCACCCACTCGCCGACCTTGACCTCGTTGGAGTCGGCCAGCGGCGCCACGGGCCAGTCGCGCCGGGCGTCGAGCTTGAGCAGCGCGATGTCGGTTTTGGAGTCGCTGCCGATGAGCTTGGCCTTGAATTCGTTGCCCTGACTGGTCGTTACGACGATCTTGGTGGCGTTCTCGACCACATGCTCGTTGGTCAGGATGTAGCCTTCCTTGTTGATGAAAAACCCCGAGCCCAGGCCTTTTGAGTGCGGGCCATAGTGCTCGAAGGGCTCGCCTTCGCCGCCGCCCTCGATGCTCGCGCCCTCCGCCTGCTCGCTCGAAACGTTGACCACGGCGGGGCTGAGCGCGGCAGCCAGGCCGACGAAGTCGGGAAGGCTCTGGGCCTGGCGCGCACGGTCCGATCCCGATGGACCGTCGGTCCACAATTGTCCGGCGCGCGCGCCGGCGTCGAAGGACGCCGTCGCGATCGACAGAACCGGAATCGACAGAGCGATGAGGAGAGCTGCCCGAGAGAAGAATCTCCCGCAGCTTCTAACGGTGATCGATCGTGAGAGCAATCTCATTCTGAATTTTCCGTGCGGGCTGAATTTTCCGTGCGGGGGTGAATTTCCCATTCGGGGACGCGGCGTCATCGCGGGCTGCCGCGCCTAGCGTGGAGTTTGCCGCGCAATCTCAACGTATTTCATCCGCAAATCAAAGAGAATCGCCTGGATCAGGCTCTGCTCGCCGGGCTCGAGGTTGCCGCGGGTTTTCTCCTGGATCATCCCGAGGATATCGATCAACTGTTGCGCGCCGGTCAGGTCGCGTGCGTGCTGGCCGGTGGCGGGATCGGGAATCTCGCCGAGATGGAACAACGCTTGGGTCGAGAGTCCCACCACAAAGGTCGAGAAAGATATCTCGGCCGCCGCTCCGGCGTCGTAGCCGGGGGCGCCCGCGCCGGCCGCGTCAGCCCCAGCCTGGGGCGACTGCCGGACCGATCGGGCCGAGGCGTCCTTCTGCCCGGAGGCGCCAGCGGCCTCGGCGGCGCCGGTCGGCGAAGCCGGCTGGTCGTCGGCGCCGCGATGCTCGGGCTTCAGTTCCCCCTCCGGCGAGAAGCGCCGGCGATCGTCGACCTTGAAGGCCTTTTCTTTTTCCTCGCTGTTATCCATCGCGTGACCGTGGCCGATCGAAATTATACGCTGCGCCCCGCCGCCATCTGCTCGAGTCGGCGGATGCGCTCCTCGATCGGCGGATGAGTGGAAAACAGCCGCATCATACCCTGATTGCTGAGCGGATTCACGATGAAAAGATGAGCGGTCGCGGGGCCCGCGTCCAGCGGTATCCGTTCGTTGGCGGTCTCGAGCTTGTGTAGCGCGCTCGCCAGGTCCATCGGATCGTGAGCCAAGCGCGCGCCGCTCGCGTCGGCCTGATACTCGCGGGTGCGCGAGATTGCCAGTTGAATCAGCGTGGCCGCGATCGGCGCCAGGATCGCCATCAGGAGCAGGCCGAGCGCGCCGCCGCGTTCATCTTCGTCGCGGCCGCCAATCCCGAAGATCGCGGCCCATCGAGCCCAGCTTGCGATCATCATCACAGCGCCGGCGAGCGTGGCCGCAATCGAGCTGGTCAGGATGTCGCGATTGACTACGTGCGACAGCTCGTGGGCCAGTACGCCCTTGAGCTCGTTGCGGTTACAGATTCGCATGATGCCCCGCGTGACGGCGACCGCCGCGTGGTTGGGATTGCGTCCGGTCGCGAACGCGTTGGGCGTGTCACTGTCGATAATGTACAGCCGCGGCATCGGGATTTTCGCCGCGGTCGCGAGCTCGTGCACGATCGAGTACAGCTCGGGCGCCTCCGATGGGCCCAACTCTTTGGCGCTGTACGCTCGCAGCGCGATCTGATCGGAAAACCAGTAGCTGAACAGGTTCATCGCGGCGGCGACGACGAAGGCCATCTCCACGCCCCGGCGTCCGCCCAGCAGATCGCCGAACAGGATAATGATCCCGGTCATCGCGCCGAGTAGAAAAGTGGTTTTGAGCAGGTTGTTCATCGGTTGATCCGTTAAGATGATCCGTTGCGTGATCCGTTGCGATATCGCGGCTCGCCAGTCCATTCTATGCGGGGACTTGGCCTCATTCCACAAGATAATCATCATCCCCGGCATATGATCATGCCGTACTCGTGGCGCATTTTATTGGTACGGGCCAGAGGGGAAAGGCTAATCGGGCGCCGACTTTGGATCGCCCGCGCGTAACCTGCCCTCTCCAAGCCAGCGGATCAGAGACGGCGACAGTTCGGCGTTGATTTTGCGTTCGTAAAGATCGAGGTCGGCGTCAGTCAGGACGCCACGCCATCGGTTATTGGTACCTTGGTAAAGAAAGGTCTGGTGACCGTCCCTGAAGGCGCGCTCGGCACCGGCCAGCAGCGTTCCTCCATCGCGCTTCATCGCCTCGAACGAGGCGGCTTCGACAAGCTGCGGCCATAGGCCGTCTGGTGTCTCGATACCAAGAAAGCCGGCGATCCGCTTCATCTCGCCCGAGAGATCAGCCTTCAAATCGTTGTAGTGGACAAGCAGCAAGTTGGATCGCCACCGTTCGGCCCAGAACGAGCGCTCAAGGCTAAAGAAGGTATCTGACATCCTCACGGGCATGTTCTTATCGCTATCGGCGATCCAGTAGAGAAAAAATTCGCGGGCGGTACTCGGCGGCCGAGGCATGGGCTGTTTTATGGTTTCGTCAGCCAGGCCGACCGCATCGAAAGCCTCCCAAGCCTCTGGAATGAAGCTGTTGAAATGATTGAGGAGCGACATGCACGCGTCGCGACCGTCGCGCGCGACGTGGATGTACCTCACCTCGTCATAGATTGGCAGCGCGTCGAGCGGCAGATGAGACTTCAAGAATCGCCGGTGAGTCTGCGCCTCGATCATAGCCAGTGCCACGTCGAGCGGCATTTGGAACCGGCAGTCCAGCCATGGCGACAATCCCCCCAGCGGGCGCGGCTGCGGCGATTGAAAGATGAGCAGATTGACGATCTGCTGCATCCAGGTGGTGCCCACCTTGGGCGCCGTGGCTATGATGACATCACCCTTGCGCGGTTTGTAGCCAGACCACTGGCGGCTGTCACAAGCCCAGTCGCGT
>Ga0209517_10005363_pt1 | contig 16358 bp, 12 predicted proteins | sample PeaSoiMetSII2010_FD_187695 | JGI IMG/M metagenome (GOLD analysis project Ga0209517, IMG submission 187695) | Peat soil microbial communities from Weissenstadt, Germany - SII-2010 (SPAdes) (version 2) | ecosystem: Environmental > Terrestrial > Soil > Wetlands > Peat | place: Germany...
GGGGCATGGAGATATGGAAAACGCTGCGCGTTTCCCACATCCCCACACCCCCGGCGACGACTACGGACAAATGTTCAACGAGGCGTTACACTAACACTCCACTTGGTACAAAAAATCGGTCAGGTCAGTGTTCGACCTGGACAAAACCGTTACTCTTGATGCCAATAGTTCCCTAACCATTGAGGTAAGTGGCACTACGGATCACGATGTATTCGATGCCGTTGTCAACGACCAACCATTCCCCGATCGCCCCGACGGAAAGATTGCGTTGGGAAACATCGACCTTAAGGCGCAAACCGGAAAGAATCTCACCTTCGGGACCGCCGGCGCAGCGGTGGCCTTCAGCGCGTCCGGCGAGTTTCAGACCGGCGTGGGCGTGTTCAATTCTCCAACCGATGCCACCAACTCGCTTCAGCTCGCAAACGCGCCTCAGCTGAATCTCGCTGTGCCCGGCATTGATACAGACAAATTTCTGGTCATGATGTGGGGCTACAACCTGCAAGGTTCGGCCTCCGTGTCGCATCCGATCGGCGCGCTCGGCACCGTCACCTTTGGGGCTGAGGGAACGCACGACTCAAAGTACGCGGTGCTGCATCGCTTCCCCAAGGCCACGGGCGCTTTTCAGGTGCTCGACGACACCGTGAAGAGCTGGCGCCTTCCGCGTCAGGTCGCCAAGCCTGCGGACCTGAAGCCCAGCACTTGGCTGGTCGCGGAAGTCGATGGCTCACTCGCCGTCAACCTGGCAGCGCAGTTGGGCTATGACTTCAATCTGGTTCAAGAAGTTCGCCTGCTCGGGCTCACGCGCAACCTCGGCGCCAAGATCGACGCCGGACTCAAAGTAACTTTCGGTTTCGATGTCAGCGGGCGTTATCTGGTGGTTGTTGGCCGGGAATGCCGGAAAGAGACCGACACCGACTCTGGCGTCGTTCGGCTCCAGCTTTTCAAACAACCCAAGCGAGGGTTCAATTTCGGTCTGAATCTCAGCCTCGGCGTCACCGGGCCCAGCGACTTCCCGAACTACGACGATCTGGTCAAGGCCGTATTCGGCGTCCACGGTGCGCAGGTCATGAAAGACCTTCACCTGATCAAAGACTGGACCGATCCCAAGAAGGACCTGGGGCAGACAGTTGCTCGTCTGCTGAACAACACCGGCCTTCAACTCTTGACAAAGGCTACCGGCATCGATGCTAAGGCAGAATTCGAAAAGGCCCGCCAGATGGTTCTAGGTGAGTTCGCTAAGTGGGACGCGCTGCCCGATCGGGTTGCTGCCGCCACTTGGAGACTCCTCGGCAAGTTGACCAAAGATTCCGTAACCCAGGACTTCAAGACCTTCCTGAGTGCCCTTGCGGATAACGATCCGGCTACTCGCGCCCAGGCTTGCGGCGACGCGCTCCAGAGTGCAGTCTACGGCGACGATCCCAAAGGCCAGTGGCTGTCCGCCCTTGCCGATCAAGGTCTGCTCGCACTCTCATCACAACTCGACAAGGTGCAGCCCATTGCCGCCCAAACGCTCGATATCTTCAACGGCGGCATCATCAAGAGTATCCAGGATTTCATCAATGAGAAGTTGGATCTCTTCGCCGTTCGCGACGCCGTCACTCAGAACGACTTCGACAAGCTGGACGGCTGGCTCATCAAGCGGCTCGGAGACTTCTTTGACAAGGATCTTCACTTCCAGGATCTGAAGCAAGTTCAGGCCGCCATCAACCTGGTATTCACCAAAGTCGATGACATCCAGAATAAGGTTCAAAAGGCAGTTAGCAACCGCTACGGTCTGGAGGTGGCTGCGACTTACGCTCAAAACACCACTGGTACGGCGCTGCTCGACGCCAGCTTCGACCTTCGTCAGCCCCCGGCTGCCGACATGTTTAAGAAAGTCGTAGCCAACAGTCAGCTCGACACGATCCTGACCCGGCGCGTGTCAGGCGTGAGAGTGAATTCAGCCTCCCTCAGTCACGAAATCCAGCGAACGGGAACGGTTCAGATCAACATGCCGTTCTTGAGTTTCGAGAGTACTCACGTGAACGACAGCCTCGCGACCCTTACTGCCAGCGCCGATGCCGGGCGTGTGATGGTTGAACTCAAGGCCAGCGATCTGGAGATGGTCAAGAACCGTTTACGCAGCGAGTTGTCGGTCCTCTGCAAGCTGGGAGCTCGCGATGGCAAGTTGCAATTTTCTCCAGACGAAACTGAATCCATCGCTTACGAAATGCGGCAGACGAAAACACAGATGAAGCTGATGGATTTCGAACACCGGATCACGCCCTTCATTACCGCGTATCTCCCCAATCTGTTCACGGGGACTGGTGCCAGCTTGCAGACGTTTTACAACGATCTGGATCGCACCGTGGAAAACGTTCTGCACAATGGCACCAACAATTTCGGCGACGTGGCCATCTTGATGCAGGTGGGGGCTCCGGCGGCCGCGCTCAATGCCTGGTTTATACCGAGAGACCCGACGCGAATTAAGCGCGACGGCTTATCCCTGTCGCGGGCTATCCAGGCCAGCATCCGAACCTTGCTGCCGTTCTATTACTTCCAGGAAGACTCCACACTTGTCCAAAACATTTCTACCGCGGCCCTGCTGGTCTGGTCCGCGATGCCGATCTCAACCTGGATCGACTATGACGTCCAGACAGGCGCGATCAAACAGTTCAACCGGGATAACCAGCCATTTTGGAATTGGCCCGACATTAATCTGCGCCGGGCCGTCGCCAGAGACAGCCACACAACTGCATCGGTGACGCAGTCGTTGTTAATGCTCCAGAAAAGGCTTGTGGAGGCCGGAAACAGCAACGCACCATTCTTCGCAGCGCAGAGTGCCCCTTCCTGGCAACAGATGAGCCTGACGCCCATGGGCGATCAACTGCTGCAGGGGCTCTTGTACACCGAGTCCCAAATCATCGACGAGGCGGTCGATGCGCTGAACGATGTGAACGACATGTTGAAGGATCTGGACACGGCTCCAACCTCAGCAATGAAACGTTTCGCAGACTTCGGTGCCAAGCTCAAACACATTAGTAACAATAACTCATTTATTTACAGGAATATATGAAATTGGTTACCTTCTCTTTTGTAGCAACAAATTCGCAGCCCCGTCAAAGGGGCAGAAGGGTAAAGAGAATGAAAAGCGAAACAAAACCACAACCGAACGAAGCGGCAACCACAACTGCCGAACCGAACGAAATGCTCGGCGATGACCACATCAACCGGATTATCGAGGACGCCAACTCACGGACGATCACTGGCCCGGAGACAATCGAGAACCTTGTCAAGGCGGGCCGCTCGCTGCGGATGCAGGGGCAGGACAATCGCTTGAAACGGGGGGAGGTGTTCCACCTGCTTCGCCACGAATGCGAGCCCTACGAGAAGTCACCAAAGTCGGGCTTAACCTACAACCAATCTCTGGCAAGGATGGGCGAACCTCGTGGCACATCGGAGCACCTCCGCAAGATGTTCGAAGTGAAAGTCGAGTATGCGGTTCCGGCGGATACGTTTCTTCTGCTCAGTGCTGACGGGATGAATTTGGCTGACCTTAAGGTCGAGTACGGAGAGGCATTCAAGGCGTTCATCGACCCCTGGCTCCCGAAAATTCAGGCTCTCGATATCACCGACGAAAAAGCTGTTGCGAGGCTGATCGAGGATATTGAAGCTGCCAAGCCGAAAGGCATGACGCCCAAAACCCTCGCACAGCTCGACGCAGAACTCAGCGAGCTGAAGGCGTCCTTGGATGCGGCCATGGAGAAGAAGAATTCCAATGAGGTATTAGATATCTCCAGCCACATAACGGCGAAAGAGGAAGAGAAGGGCAAGATTTGCGTCACTCGCATGGAGTCTCTGCTTGATGTCGTGGCTCCGTTTTTCGGCTGGTCTCAAGATCAGGTAAAGAAACGCATGAAGGCATTTGAGGCTGAACCGGCACCACTACGCATCCAGCGTTACAAAGAAGCTCTCAACTTCATCAAGAAAATGGAGACTGCCTTTGCGATCAACACGAAGGCTGCAGCGGCGTAATCGCCAACAAAACCCATTTCCTGGCCCTCTTTGGGGCTGGGGACTTTTGTCGGTGGCGTTGGCAGATCCTCGGTGTTGGCGAGGAGATGCCAACGTCATTGACCAGTGACTAAGAGCGGCGGTTATCCTAACCGCTGTACACCCCTAAGTGACGGAAAACATGAGCCAAGAAACAGCCGATGTCCCATTGATGTCCCGGAGCAGCGGAAACGCCGTCCAATTGATTGATTCGGCAGAGCTGGCAAACCGCTGGAAAGTGCCCGAGTCTTGGATTCGGAACCACACCCGCAGCCGCACTCCGAAGGATGAACGCATCCCCTGCATCCGGCTTGGCCGCTATGTGCGGTTCGAATGGGGATCACCCCGCCTAATGGAATGGCTGTCGGCGAATAGACAGTAAAGACGCCATTCTTCTCTTTACATGCTTAGCTCTAAGCACGATAATTCACGCATGGCGCACAAGAAGAACCCAAACGCACAGGCGCTAGGCAGTCTCGGCGGAAAGGCACGGGCAAAGAACCTGTCCGATGCCGAGGTCACCAAGATCGCCAGCAAGGGCGGGAAAGCGAGGGCAGCGAAGCTGTCTGCTGCTGAACTCAGCCGAATAGCAAAGCAAGCCGTTGCAGCCCGTGAACGCAAGAGAACCAGAAAAAAAGGAGGAAAGTAGGACATGAGGAACCGAAAACAGCAAGGGCAGATTATCCGTATCGGTGATCGCTGGTACGTTCGCTATTGGGAGCGTCGGAACATCGGCGGGACTGTCGAACGGAAGCGAGTCACTCATTCAATCGGTGAGGTCACGACACGGGGAAAACGTCCACCCGCAGACATTAAAACGGAAGCCGAGCGGCACATGGCAACCGTGAACAGCGGCACCGTACCCGCCGAACGAATCGTTACAATTGGCGACTTTGTCGAACGGGTGTACCTGCCGTGGACTACCGAACATAAGCGGCCATCAACCGTCAAGGGGTATCGGGACATCTGGGGGGTTCATCTCAAACCGCTCTGTGCTCTCGTTTGGCTGAAAGAGGCACGCACGTACCACGTTCAAGGTTGGCTGAATCAGATTGGAGCGGGCAAGCTGAGCCGCAATACCCTGAAACACGTCAAAAGTGTAATCAGCGGAATTTTCACTCTGGCAAAGCAGCAGGATTATTTCCAGGGTGAGAACCCCGCCCATAATTCTGCCGTGAACCCAAAGGCCGCAGAGCCGCAGGAAACCTATGCCTACACGCTGGAAGAGATTCAAACGATCCTCTCTCTGCTCCCTGAGCCCGCAGCAACAGCTTTCGCAGTTGCGGCGTTCATGGGACTGCGTCACGGTGAAATCCAAGGTCTGCTCTGGGAGAACTACCACGACGGCGAGATGTTCGTTTCCCGATCAATCTGGAATGGTCGCATCTCCGATCCAAAAACTCGCAAGGGGCGTGCACCCGTTCCGGTGATTCGGCAACTGGCTGATCGGTTGGAAATGCATCGTCTCCGCTTTGGAAATCCGAGTGTTGGTCCGATCTTCGCCAATGCTCTGGGCAAGCCGCTGGCACTCAGTAGCGTGGTCAATCGTGTCATCCTTCCTGCACTGAGTTGTTGTGAGGCTTGCGGGAAAGCAGAGTCAGACCACCACAATGCAGACCATTCCTACAAGCGTGACGCTCGCCTCCCCGAATGGCACGGTTGGCACGCAGCACGACGTGGGCTGGGAAGCAACCTATACCGCCTCGGTGTGCCTGATATGGTGATTCAGCGAATCCTCAGACATGCGAACGTGAGCACCACGGCGACGTACTACATCAAGACTGCCGCTGTTGACGTTCGGAGTGCTATGACGAAGCTGGAAAACCACATCGCAGAAGCGGATCGGATTCAATCGGACACTAACGGGACACTAGACAGCACTTCGAACGTGGAGCCATCCACGATTCAGTAGGGCCTAAGTGATTGGGATTGCAAGATCTGGCGGAGAGGGAGGGATTCGAACCCTCGATAGAGTTGTTAGACCCTATAACGGTTTAGCAAACCGCCGCCTTCAGCCTCTCGGCCACCTCTCCGGAGTGCGGGAGTACAGTTTACCACGATAGGAATAATCGCCGTTACCGCTTCAATCATTGACATTTAGATCGTCCAGCCCGTTACTGTACCCTTCGAACGTTTGTCGTCCCTAGAGCCACTTGGGAAGCTTCTGGGGAGCAGTTGGGGAGCAATTTCGAACCTTCGAGGGTCAAGAGCGTCTCGGACAGCCGGCGCATGGCTGCGATCGCCTCGATCGAAGGAGGTTTGATGTAGCGCTTCCTCGTAACACGGTCGTTTGTGTGGCGAAGAATCATTGCCGCGAGAGTTTCCCGAACCCCAATTCGTTCGAGATTGGTTGCGAGGCCACGTCGGAATCCGTGCCAGCCCTCCCACTCTATCCTCGCCTTGAGAGTAGGCGTCTGACCAACACACCTGTTCGAATGGCGGCGTCTGTGTTCCAGTGTCCGGATGACCGCAAAAACAGAGTTGTCAGCACCCAAGCGACGTACACGAGCGGAAGTTCAGCAGTTGGTGGCTGAGTTTGTGAGCAGCGGTATGCGCCGCAGCGAGTTCTGCCGGAGTCGAGGTTTGAGCTTCAGCACGCACGGCGTTGGAAGAGAAGGCGTAGACCAGTTTCTTCGGCTTCGGCCGGCCGGTTGGTGCCGGTGGAGCTGGTCAAGAAGTCGCTGACGCAGCACGAATCGAGTTGCGGGCTGGCCGTGGTGCTGCCGGGCGGGCGCCGAATCGAGGTACCTTCGGATTTTGATATGAGTACGTTCGAGCGCTTGGTGAGTGTACTGGAGCGGGTGTAGACCGTGTTTGGACTGGGTTCAGCCACACGGATCTATTTGGCCGCTGGGGTCACCGACATGCGCAAGGGGTTCGAGGGGTTGTACGGTCTGGTGCGGGATCGATTATCGTGCGAGCCGCTGAGCGGGCACCTGTTCTTGTTCTGCAACGGCCAGCGCAATCGGTTGAAGGTCCTCGTCTGGGATGGGACTGGGCTCTGGGTCTGCGCCAAGAGGTTGGAGAAAGGGCGTTTCACCTGGCCGCAATCCGGGGATGCGCAGGGCAAGGTCGTCCTGAGTCACGAAGAGCTCTCCTTATTACTGGGTGGGATCGATCTGGCCAAAACCAAGCACAAGCGGTGGTACCGGAAGGCTCCTCCAGAAGAACATGCTGCCGCATGAGTTGCGTGGTTGTTTGAACCTTTCGATCGACTCTGGTAAATCATTAACTAATTGTGAGTTTAGCTTCCATTCCGTCAGCACCAGCCGATCTGGAGCTCATCGCTCGACTGAAGAGCCAGCTGCAATATGCGGAGCTGAGGATTCGTGTGGTGGAAGAGCGTCTGCGGTTGATGCGGATTGAAAAGTATGGAGCAGGCGGCGAAAAGCGCACAAATGCAATTGTTCGAGCTTGAGCCTGTCGTCAGTGAAATGATCGAGCAGGCGGAGAGCGAGCACGCGCAAGGCATCGCTCGACCAAGAAATCTGGCAACCATCCGGGTCGCCAGGAATTGCCTGCGAATCTTCCTCGCGTCGAGCGGATTCTGCCCTGCGCATTAGATCAGCGCGTATGCAAACGCTGCGGCAGAGAAACGGTGGTGATCGGCTACGAGGAGAGTTCCCAATTGGACGTGGAACCGGCGAAGTATTTCGTGCTGGTCACGAAACGGGAGAAACGGGCTTGCCGGTCATGTGAGGAACTTGGAGTGGTTTCGGCACCGCTGCCGCCGCGGATCATCGAGAAGTGCTTGGCGAGTGACCGGATCGTCGTGGATACGGTCGTCAGCAAGTATTGCGATCACACGCCCCTGCATCGTCAAAGCATGATTCTGGAAAGGGATCTCGGCTTGGAAATCAGCCGAGCAACGCTGGACGGCTGGGTTATGAAAGTCGGCGAGTTGCTGATCCCGATGGTCGCCGCCATGAGGCGGGAGTTGATCGGCGGGAGTTACATTCAGGCGGATGAAACCCCAGTCGATGTGCAGACACGTGAGGGCCGGGGACAGAATCACCAAGCGTATCTGTGGCAATACAGCCGCCCCGGCGGAACCGTGGTGTTCGACTTCCGCTTGGGTCGCGGACGGGACGGACCGAAGCAGTTCCTCGGACAGTTCGAAGGCATTCTCCAAACTGACGGCTATGCAGCCTACGATCAGATCGGTGGGCCAAGAATGGTACATGCCGCTTGTTGGTCTCATGCAAGAAGACAGTTTTTCGAAGCGGTGCAGCTAAATCCACGCGACCCGGTTGCAACTCCGATTGTGGAGCGGATGGACGAACTGTTTGCCGTCGATGCGGAAGCTCGCCGCAAAGTGATGACTACTGCGGCGCGCCATGTCCGGCGTCAGGAAAGAGCGAGAACTCTTCTCGATGATATTCGCAGCAAGATCGAGGCAGCACAGTCCGTTGCATTGCCCTCCAGCGCACTCAGCAAGGCTTGTCAGTACGCGCTCACCCTTTGGAGAAAGCTCACCCGCTTCTTGGAGTATCCCGAATTAGAACTAAGTACGAACCTTGCGGAGAATTCCATGCGTCCCGTGGCTCTGGGTCGAAAAAACTGGATACACATCGGCAGCCCACAGGCGGGTCCTAAGGTTGCGGCGATTCTCTCGGTCGTGGAAAGCTGCCGCAGGCTCAAGCTTCCGGTGCGCAACTATTTGGCCGCGGTTCTCCCCGGACTCGCTGATCGCCCGGCCCGACTCGTTCCAGGCTTTACTCCCGCTGCGTGGGTCGCCCGGCATTCATGAACCAAGCGACGGGAGTCTAGCGTGAAGGTTGATCGGTTGATCTTGCGACGAAAACTGGCTAGTTTCCTGTTTTGCCGACAAACCATCCAGAATCGTCGCATCCTCTCCAACGCGCTTGCGCAGGCTGTAATTACGCGCACGCATGACGCTCACCTCTGGCACGAAACTCGGCCCAGACGAATCCAGCATCCGCTGGGCGCGATGGGCGAAGTCTGTAACGCCCGCGACACGCGCCTCAACGCACGGTTGCGGTCAAGATTCTTCCCTCCCATCTTTCTAACGACCCTGAGGCCCGGCAGTGCTTCGACCGTGAAGCGGACAATCTCTTCCGTGAAGCATCCCAAATATCTGCACTGTCTAGAGGTTGGCGATCAAATTTCTCGCCTGGAGTCGTTCTACTTGACGTTAGTTCCTATTTTGTTATAGTTACCCTCACATTTTTCTGGAGCTAGCGCTAGGGGACTGTTCCCCTAGATCGATACAGGAGGAAAAGGACCGTGTCTGGTGCGCTTGTGGCACGGAGTGCGACCGCAGAGGCTGTAACAGAGCAGCCTGAGGTCGGCCTTCGGGAACGGAAGAAAGCCCGCTTGCGGCAGCAGATCATCGACACCTCGATCAGGCTGTTCCGCAAGCACGGATACGAGGCCACGCGGATTGACGATATCGTGCATGCGCTCGAAATCAGCCAACCCACGTTTTTTCGTTACTTTCCAACCAAGGACGCAGTTCTACGCGAGGTGGGAGAACGCGGGTATGCCTGCATTTGCGAGAGGCTGCATTCGGAGCTTTCCAGCAAGGCGCGAACGGACCAGCGTTTACGGCGGCTGTACATAGCCATGGCGCGGGAAGTGGAAGGCGACCGGAAACTCTGGCAAGCGGTTGTGCTGTCGGGCGCAATGGATCCGGTGCGATCCGCGGAACTGCGGGGGCACGAGGAGACCGCGGTCAGCCTGCTGCGAGAAATTTTGACGCAGGGGCAGCAGCGGGGAGAAGTGACGCGCGCGTTTCCGGTCGTGCACCTGGCGGAGTTCATGGAAGGGCTCTACAACACGGTGGTGCGGCAGTGGGCGGTGGATCTCACCGGGCCGCACAAGCTCGCGGACCGGGTGCGGAGCGCGGTGGACTTTTTCTTGCGCGGCATCCGGTCATAAGGTTTTCCGGGAGCGAGCCAGTGCTTCTTACTGATGGAGTTTAGGGGGTAACGCGATGAAAGCGGCTGTTCTGCACGCATTCAAGGCGCCATTATCGCTGGAGGACGTGCGTCGTCCTGAAATTGGAGCCGACGACGTCCTGATCAAGGTAGAGGTTTGTGGTGTGTGTCATTCCGATTTGCACGTAGCCGACGGAGACTGGACGCAATTGGCCCGCATCGTGAAGAGACCGCTGATCCTCGGACACGAGATCGTAGGCCGAGTGGTGGAGCGGGGCGCTGAGGTCAAGAGTGTCCAGGTGGGAGAACGGGTCGGGGTGCCGTGGGTGCAGTGGACGTGCGGGCAATGTGAGTTTTGCCGCGAAGGCAACGAGAATGTGTGCGTCCAGCAGCGCATCACTGGCGTGATGGTGGATGGCGGATATGCAGAATATGCGAAGGCTCCCGCCAGCCACGTGGTCAAGATCCCCGAGACGCTTCCCTCGGAGCAGGCGGCGCCGCTGCTTTGTGCGGGAGTCACGGTTCATCGCGCCCTCAAGCAGGCCAAGATTCGCGCCGGGCAGCGGCTGGCGGTTTTCGGCGTGGGCGGACTCGGCCACATTGCCGTCCAGATTGGCCGGGCAGCGGGAGCGGAAGTGACCGCGATCGATATTTCCGAAGAAAAACTCGCTCTGGCAAAATCGCTGGGTGCCACCCGAACGCTGAACGCAGCACAGACCGACGTGGTGGAGGAAGTGCGCGGATCCGGCGGAGTGCACGTTGCCCTAGTCACCTCGGCGGCTAAGTCGGCGTATGACATGGCGTTCTATTGTGTGCGACCGACGGGAACGCTGCTGGCGGTGGGCTTGCCAGCAAAGGATGTCTCGTTCCCGCCGATTCTGATGGCGGCTGGCGAGATTCAGATCAAGGCTTCCGCGGTGGGCACGCGGGAAGATCTGCGCGAGGTTCTGGCGATGGGGGCTGCCGGGAAGATCCATTGCCAGGTGACCGCGCGCCCGCTCAGCGATGTGCAAGAAGTGCTGGGGCAACTGAGCCGCGGCGAAGTCTCAGGGCGGGTCGTGTTGCGCTGCGGCCCGGAAGGGCTTTTCTCAAAGTGAACGTCAAACAGCTTTTCGATCTAACCGGCCGCGTGGCCATTGTTTCGGGTGGCTCGATGGGGCTGGGTCGCCAGATGGCTGAAGGTCTGGCGGAGATGGGCGCGAATCTGGTACTTTGCGCCCGCAAGAAGGAGCGCTGCGAGGAAGCGGCGGAAATGTTGCGCAGGCGAGGCGTTCATACGCTCGCTTTGGGATGCGATGTCAAAGACAAGGCGGCGGTCCAGCAAGTCGTGGAGGAAACGCTCGCAAAGTTTGGGCGGATCGACATTCTGATCAACAACGCCGGCGTATCGTGGGGAGCTTCGGTGGAAGAGATGACGCTGGAGCAGTGGGACAAAGTTCTCTCCACCAACCTGACCGGCACGTTCCTGTTTTGTCAGGCGGTGGGCAAGGCTATGGCAGCGCAGGCGTCGGGGAAGATCATCAACATCGCATCGGTAGCGGGCTTGGGTGGAGCGTCGGTGGAACTGCAGGCGATCGGCTATCACGCGAGCAAAGGCGGCGTGATCGCGTTCACCAAGGATCTGGCGTGCAAGTGGGCGCCGCACAACATCCAGGTCAATGCGATCGCGCCGGGATGGTTTCCCACGCATATGTCGGGCTGGGTCATCGAGCACCGTAAAGATTCCCTGCTGGCGAAGATCCCACTGGGCCGCTTTGGCGGCGATCACGATCTGAAAGGCGCAGCCGTGTTTCTGGCATCGGACGCTTCGGCATACGTGACCGGGCACGTGCTGGTTGTCGATGGAGGCCAGACGGCCTGGTAAAGAGAATTTCACTATGAATATTCCCCTTACGCCGGTGCGATTTCTTCGCTACTCCGAAGAGCAGTTTCCTCGCAAGACGGCGGTAGTGTGCCAGGACCTGCGGTTCACCTATGCCGAATTTGGCGCTCGTGTGGGGCGTCTGGCGGGAGCGTTGCGCGGCGCCGGACTGAAGGCGTGCGATCGCGTGGCATTTCTTAGCCTGAACTGCCATAGGCTGTTGGAAGCCTACTTCGGGGTTCTGGAAGCGGGCTGCGTTTTGCTTCCGCTCAACTACCGCTTGGCGGCGCCGGAGCTTACGTACATTCTGAATGATTCGGGAGCGACGGTGCTGTTCCTGGAACAAGAATTTGTCGGTCTCGTGGATTCGTTCCGGCGAGACTTGCGCACGGTGCGCTCGTTCCATCAACTCGATGGGACGCCGCAGGCGGAGTGGCTCTCCGCTCATACCTGCGAACAGATGTTGGTCCCCACCACTCCCTACCGCCGAGCACTGATGGAGTTTGACGAGAACTCCGTGGCAGAGATTTTCTACACAAGTGGAACCAGCGCCAGCCCAAAGGGTGTGATGCTCACGCATCGGAACGTGTACCTGCATGCGATGAGCATCGCTTTGTACCATCACGCCCGCTTTGAGGACGTGATGCTGCACACGATTCCTCTGTTTCACGCCAATGGCTGGGGAGTTGCGCACACGATCACGTTCGTGGGCGGAACCCATGTCATGCTGCCACGCTTTGTGCCGGAGGAAGTGTTCCGGTTGGTGGAGCGGGAAAAAGTGAGCGCGCTGAGCCTGGTGCCGATTATGGCCACCGTGCTGGTGAACTCGCCGGCACGCTCCAGGTACCACCTGAGCAGCGTGCAGTGGTGCCTGATCGGAGGCGCGGCATCTTCTCCTGCCCTGATCCGGGACGTGGAACAGAGGTTGGGATTCAAGTGCTTTTCGTCATATGGACTGACGGAATGTTCGCCCGGCCTGACGACTGCCGAACTGAAACCGGACATGCAATGCACTCCCGAGGAGCGGTATGTGCTGCAGGCCATGACCGGCTATGCCTATCCCGGGTGTGAGGTTCGGGTGGTTGACGCGGCAGAAAAGGATGTGCCGCACGACGGCGTGACCATGGGAGAAATCATTGCCCGCAGTGACGGAGTAATGGCAGGTTACTGGCAACAGCCGGAGGCCACGACTGAAGCTTTGCGGGGCGGATGGTTTCACACCGGCGATATGGCCGTGATCGCGGAGAACGGATACATCCTGATCGTGGATCGCAAGAAGGACATTATTGTGAGCGGCGGGGAGAACATTTCGTCGCTCGACGTCGAAAAAACTCTGTTGGCGCACCCTGGCGTTTACGAAGCTGCGGTGATTCCGGTGAGGGACCAGAAATGGGGTGAGGTGCCGAAGGCGGTGGTGGTAGCGAAACCGGGATCGAAGCTCAGCGAAGCAGAATTGATCGGGTTTTGCCGATCGCGTCTGGCCCACTACAAGTGTCCGCAATCGATTGAGTTTTGCGAGAGCTTGCCCAAGACCGCGACGGGAAAGGTTCTGAAAAGGGATTTGCGCAAGAAGTATCAGGGTGGACCGGTAACGCTCGGTTCGGATGGTTGAGCGGGCGGTGATGAGGAGAGCCGGATGGATTTGAATCTGACCGCGCAAGAAAGGCAGTTCAGCGACAGGAGTGTCCTATGAGCAACCTCGTGAGAATCAGTAGAGATAATGATGTCGCAATCCTTACCATCGACAACCCACCGGTGAACGCTCTCAGTCCGGGCGTGCGGGAAGGGATCTGGGCGACGATCGATGAGACGAATGGCGACCCTGCCGTCAAGGCGGCGGTCGTAATCGGCGGCGGCCGCACTTTTGTCGCCGGCGCCGACATCAAAGAATTCGGCAAGATGACGTCGGGAGGACCCCGCAGAAGCCTGCTTCCCCTGCTGCTTCACATTGAGGACAGCGGCAAGCCGGTAGTGATGGCGATTCACGGGACCGCGTTTGGAGGCGGACTGGAACTGGCCATGGCCGGCCACTACCGGGTCGCGTCGCCTACGGCGCAGTTGGGTCAGCCGGAAGTAAATCTGGGCATCATTCCCGGTGCTGCCGGAACGCAGCGTCTGCCCCGCCTGGTAGGTGTCGCCAAGGCTGTCGAAATGTGTGCCGGGGGCAAGCCGGTTTCCGCACGCGAGGCGGTCGCTCTTGGACTAATCGATCGTTTGATCGACGGTGACCTGCTCGCCGGGGCGGTGGTTTTCGCACGCGAAATCGCCGACAAGCCCGCGCCGAAAACTCGGGCGCGAGCGGAGAAGTTGGGAACGGCTGCCGAGAACGCGGCGATTTTTGCGGCGGCGCGCGACGCAGCCGGCAAGAAACAACGAGGGTTGAAAGCTCCCCTCGCGGCGATCGATGCGGTGCAGGCTGCGACCAAATTGTCATTCGAGGAAGGCTGCCAGGCCGAGGCGAAACTCTTTACCGAATGCCTTTTCTCCGATCAGTCGAAGGCACTCATCCATGTTTTCTTTGGCGAGCGCGAGGTGGCGAAGATTCCCGACATTCCCAAAGAAACTCCAGTGATGCCGGTGAACCGCGTGGCAGTCGTCGGCTCGGGAACGATGGGCGGAGGCATCGCGATGGTGTTTGCCAACGCGGGCATTCCGGTGCTGCTGAAGGACGTCGATGAGGCGCCACTCAATCTGGGGATGGAAAAAATCCGGAAAAACTACGCCAGTTCGGTGCAGCGCTGGCGTTTCACCCAAGCGTTCGTGGAAGAACGCCTGCAACTGATCACGCCAGTGCTCAACTACGATGCGTTCTCCGGTGTGGATATGGTGATCGAGGCGGTTTTCGAAGGTATGGCGCTGAAGAAGGCGGTGTTCGCTGAGTTGGACCGCGCCTGCCGGCAGGGCGCGATTCTGGCGAGCAACACTTCGACGCTCAATATCGATGAAATCGCCGGGGCCACGTTACGGCCGGAAGCGGTGATCGGAACGCACTTCTTCAGTCCGGCCAACGTAATGCGGTTGCTCGAGATTGTGCGCGGAAAGAAGTCGAGCAAAGAAGTGATAGCCACCTGCATGCAACTATCCAAGAACCTGGGCAAGATCGGGGTACTGGTGGGGAACTGCCGCGGCTTCGTGGGCAACCGCATGTTTGGTCCGTATCGGCGGGAAGCGCAGTTCCTGATCGAAGAAGGGGCGGAGGTGGAGGTGGTAGACAAGGCGCTCGTCGACTTCGGCATGGCCATGGGACCGCTGGCAACGGGCGACCTGGCGGGTCTCGACGTGGGCTGGCGCATTCGCAAAGAGTACCGCCACCTGGAAAAACCCGGAGTCCGTCAACCGTTCGCCGAGGACCGTCTTTGTGAACTGGGGCGGTATGGCCAGAAAACGCTGAAGGGATGGTACCGGTACGACGAGAACCGGTGCGCGAGCGCGGATCCCGAGGTGACCGCCTTGGTGCGGAAGGGCAGTGCGGACGCAGGAATCCCACAGCGGCAAATTTCCGCCGCGGAGATTGTCGATCGTTGCATCTATGCGCTGGTCAATGAGGGAGCGCGCATTCTCGAAGAGGGATACGCGCTGCGGGCGGTCGACATCGACATCATCTATCTCAACGGTTACGGATTTCCGGCTTACCGGGGCGGGCCGATGTGGCATGCCGACACAGTGGGATTGCCGAAGGTCTACCACCGCATTTGCGAATTCCACCAGCAGCATGGAGAACTGTGGGCACCCGCTCCGTTGCTGAAGCGGCTCGCAGAAGAAGGTAAGAGGTTTGCCGACTTCGACAAGGAGCAGGTTGCGGCCGCGTAAGGCTGAACCTGCAGGGGGCAACGCCGGCGAGAGGAACTCACTGTGCGTATGACAAAGACATAGGAGACCTCATGAGAGAAGCAGTCATCGTAGCCAGTTCGCGCACAGCGCTGGCCAAGTCATTTCGCGGATCGTTCAACTTAACGCGTCCAGATGAATTGGCGGCGCACTGCATCCAAGATGTGCTGCGCAAGACACCCCAGCTCGATCCGCGCGAAGTCGAAGATGTCATTCTGGGCTGCGGACAGCCCCATGGCCCGCAGGGACACAACATCGCGAGAGTTTCCGCCATGCTGGCTGGTCTGCCGACTGCGGTTGGCGGAGTCACCATCAACCGATTTTGCTCTTCCGGTCTGCAGGCAATCGCGCTGGCCGCGTACCAGATCGTGAGCGGAGGCAGCGACGCATTGATCGGAGGCGGCGTGGAAAGCATCAGTCTGATTCCACGCAACTACGATCCGAATCCCCGCCTTCTCGAGCAGATGCCGGGCGTGTACATGGTGATGGGGGACACTGCCGAGGTCGTGGCCAAGCGCTACAAGATCAGCCGGCAAGCCCAAGACGAGTACTCGCTCCTGAGCCAGCAGCGCACGGCTCGCGCCCAGCGGGAAGGCTTTTTCCAGGGGGAGATCGCTCCCATGCGCGCGGTGCGCGCGACCCTGGATAAGAAGACCGGCGAAGTGATCGCGAAGGAAGAGGTATGTGCAGACAAGGATGAGTGCAATCGTCCGGACACGACGCTGGAGGGCCTGCTG
>Ga0209517_10005364_pt1 | contig 16354 bp, 11 predicted proteins | sample PeaSoiMetSII2010_FD_187695 | JGI IMG/M metagenome (GOLD analysis project Ga0209517, IMG submission 187695) | Peat soil microbial communities from Weissenstadt, Germany - SII-2010 (SPAdes) (version 2) | ecosystem: Environmental > Terrestrial > Soil > Wetlands > Peat | place: Germany...
GACCTCCACGGTTGCCCAGTCTCTCCGGCCTTACCCGCAGTATTCAAGCGGTTTGTCCCCGCTGTGGGCGCCCCAGGGCCGGACGTGGTACGACTCGCTTCAAGCGAAGGTCACGAAGCGGTACTCCCATGGCCTGATCCTCGATTACGCCTTCACCTGGGCCAAGGAACTTCAGGCAGGAACCGAGGGCGGCACGGTTAACGACGTGTTCAACAGCGCGCAGAACAAGACTCTCTCAGGATTCTCGCGGCCGCTTGTGAGCACGATTTCGGCCAACTACCGGCTTCCCGCATGGGGGAAGAACAAATACCTTTCGCAGGTCGTCCGCGACTGGACCATCGGGGCGGTGATGAGCTATAGCAGCGGCCTGCCCATTCTTGCGCCCACGTCGACCAACAATCTCAGCACGCTGTTGTTCCGCTCGACCTTCTTCAACCGCGTTCCGGGCGTCCCGCTGTTCCTCAACGATTTGAACTGCCACTGCATCGATCCCACCAAGACCCTGGTGTTGAACCCGGCCGCGTGGAGCAACCCGGCCGACGGCCAATGGGGCACTTCCGCGCCCTATTACAACGATTACCGCTATCAGCGGCGACCGGCTGAGTCGATGAGCTTCGGCCGCGTCTTCCGTATTCGGGAGAGCATGGCGCTGACCATCCGGATGAACTTCCAGAACATCTTCAACCGGACCCAACTGAATAATCCGACAGCCTCGAACCCTCTGGCCCCCACGACCTGCACGGGCGGCAGCGGCGCGGTCTGCTCCACTCCAGCGGGTGGCCTGCTCACCGGCGGTTTCGGATTCGTTAATTATGTCGGCGGCTCGACGTTTTTCCCGCCCCGCCAGGGCACCCTGGAGATGCGATTTTCGTTCTAAAGTAGAAGACGTGACCACGAATCGATACACCCGGCGCCGGACTCTTCAGCTACTGGGCGCCGGTGGGGCTGCTTGGATCGCAGGCGGCGCCGCGCAAGCTTCCGAGCTGCCGATTAAGACCAGCGGGCTGGAGCATATCGGCATGCAGGTGCCGGATCAGGAAGCTGCGGCGAAATTTTACGGACGGATTTTCGATCCGCAGTTGTTTCAGGAACGCGATCCGCCTCCGCGTTATTACGTCAAGATCGGCATCTCCTATATCGCGTTCGGCGGGCTCCCGGCGAACGCGACCCCTCCTGTTACGGCGGCCCGGATCGACCACTTCTGCGCCGTGGGCCTGGACTACAAAGCGCAGGAGATGCGGAAGAGCCTGGATGAAGCCGGGGTCCCGATGACGGGCCAGGGGGCTTTGGGAATGGCGGCGGACCCGGACGGTCTGCGGCTTCAGTTTCTGGGCGCGCCCGCGGGATTGGCCCGGACCATCATTCCTTCCTCGCGGATTTCACAGGATGAGCCCGCGGTTCAGGCCATCGGGTTCGATCATATTATGCTGGCGGTTTCGGATTTGGAGAAGTCCGCTGCGCACTATCGGAAGATTTTCGGCATGGAAGTTTCGCGGACCAAGAAACCCGAGAGAATGTGGTTCGCGGCGGCGAAGACTCGTCTCGGTCTAGAAACCGTGGCTGCCGGAAAGATGCCCAGCGTGGACCATGTCTGCATCAAAGTGGCGGGCTTCGATCGCAAGGCTGTAACTGATAAACTCCAGAAGTTGGGCGTCGAGATGGCCGCTTCCAACGATGAGAATCTGTTGCGGTTCAGGGATCTCAACGGCCTGCTGATGGAGCTGAAATCGGGAGCTTGAGCATGCGATTACCCTGTGCGGTACTGTTTGCCATTCTGTTACCGGTGGCCGGTTTCGGGGGAGACGCCACGCTCGCGGAAGCCGCGATGCACCAGGACAACGCCGCGGTGCGGGCCTTGATCCAACAAAAGGCGGACGTAAACGCGGGGCTCCCGGATGGCGCCACGGCGTTACACTGGGCCGTTAACGCGGACGATCTGGACACGGTTAGCTTGTTGATCCAGGCGGGCGCGAACGTGAAGGCTAAGGATCGGTACGGCTTCACCCCCTTGTATTTCGCGTCTACAAACGGCAGCGCGGCGGTGATCCGCATGCTGCTCGACGCCGGGGCCGATCCGAACGCTGCGGATGCCGGCGGCGAGACCGCGCTGATGACCGCGATGCGCAGCGGCAACATCGACGCCGTCAAAGCTCTTCTTCAGCACGGAGCGGATGTAAAAGCCAAGGACGCTGTAACGCAGCAGACGGCGCTGATGTGGGCGGTGCGATCGAATTTTCCTGCAGCCGTTGAGATCCTGCTCGAATATGGAGCCGAGATCAACGCCCGCACGCGCACCGGCAAGACGCCCGCGGCCCGGCCTCCGGGGGCGGGCGGCGGATCGCACGGCGTGGGAATCGTTCGCAGCGGCTGGCCGGAACAGGGTTTCCAGGGCGAGACTCCGGGCGGCATGACACCGCTGCTGTACGCGGCTCGCGACGGCAGGACCGGCATCGTGCGGGTCCTCATCGCCGCCAAAGCGGATGTCCAACAGGCGGATGTCAACGGGATTACTCCTCTGCTGATGGCGATCACCAACAATCACCTGGATACGGCGAAACTCCTGTTGGAGAACGCCGCGGCGCCGAATGCGGCCGACTGGTGGGGACGCACGCCGCTGTACGCGACGGTCGAAATCCGAAATCGCGATTACGGGCGGAACAATGAGCACGAGATCGACCGGCCGGCTGCGCTCGAAGTGATCCGAATGCTGCTCGATCGCGGCGCGAATGTGAATGCCCGAACCAAGGAAGTCCCCCCGACCCGCCGGTTCGTAACGCCATTAGGCGATTTATCATGGGTCGATTTCACGGGGCAAACTGCTTTTCTAAGGGCTGCGCTCGCCGGTGATATCACGGTGATGCGACTCCTGCTCGAAAAGGGCGCCGATCCGAATATCGCTACCTTCGCCGGCACCACGGCCCTGATGGCGGCCGCGGGAGTGAACTGGATGACTGGGCAGACGTTCACCGAATCCAAGGAAGCTTCGATGGAGGCGGTCCAGTTGTGCCTCGATAAGGGCGGAGACGTAAACGCGAAAAACTCAATGGGAGTGACGGCGGTTATCGGAGCGGCGAATCGCGGAGCGGACGACATCTTGGAATTCCTGGTGAAGAAGGGCGCCCGGCTGGACGTAAAAGATAAGGAAGGCCGCACGCCGCTGGTGTGGGCCGAAGGTGTGTTTCTCGCCACCAACGCTCCGGAAGCCAAGCCTTCGACCATAGCTCTGATCAAAAGGTTGCTCGCTCAATGAGCTCAATGAGCGCAGTGAAAAGCGCGGCCGCGGCCGCCGGAGTGCTGCTGATCGCCCTGGTCATTCGCCCAGAGAATGCTCGCCCTCAGAATCCATCCCCGAATCAGGCGCTGCTGAATCAGTACTGCATCGGCTGCCATAACGAAAAGACCAAGACCGCGGGCCTGATGCTCGACAAGCTGGATCTGACGCATCCCGGACAGGATCCGGAAACGTGGGAAAAAGTCGTGCGCAAGGTACGGGCCGGCATGATGCCGCCGTCGGGTATGCCTCGCCCGGCTCGCCAGGTGCTCGATTCGTGGGCCTCCAACCTCGAAGCCGGGCTGGACCGTGCGGCCGCGGCCAAGCCTAATCCCGGGAGCACGGGACTTCATCGGCTCAATCGGACCGAATACACGAACGCGATCCGCGACCTTCTCGCAATCGATGTGGATGCCGCCACCATTCTCCCCGCCGACGATTCCAGCGAAGGATTCGACAATATCGCCGACGCGCTGGCGGTTTCACCGGCGTTGATCGAGCGATACGTGGGTGCGGCGGGCAAGATCAGCCGTCTGGCCGTCGGGAACATGTTGATTACGCCCTCGACGGTGACGTATCGCGCGCCGGCGGATCTTTCACAGACGGAACACGTCGACGGGCTGCCGCTCGGAACACGCGGCGGCATGCTGGTCCGCCATACGTTTCCCCTGGATGCCGATTACTCGTTTAAGATTCGTGCCCGATCGGCCGGCATCGGCGTAGGCGGCCCTGGCGCTTCGGGCGAGGAATTGGAATTCGTGATCAACGGCGAACGCGTCAAACTAGCGGCCGGGGGCTCTATCGACGTGAAGGTTCCCGTGAAGGCGGGGCCGCAGGACATCGGCGCAGCTTACGTACGCAAGGCTCCTCCAGGCGCGGACGAGATCTGGCAGACTTTCGCGGGCAATTCGAGCGTGAGCAGCATCGCGATTACCGGGCCGCTCAATCCTACGGGTCCCGGAGACACACCCAGCCGGCGCAAGATTTTCGTGTGCCGTCCGGCGTCCGAAACGGATGAAGCCGCGTGCGCCAAGAAGATTCTGTCCACGCTCGCGTTGCGCGCGTATCGCCGGCCGCCCTCGGGCGCGGATCTGGATACGCTGCTGAGCTTCTACCAGGCGGGGCGCAAGAACGGCAGTTTCGATATTGGTATCGAGCAGGGACTGGCGCGCGTACTCGTCGATCCGCGGTTCGTGTTTCGCTTCGAGCAGGAACCGGCGGGCGTGGCCGCGGGCGCTACCTACCGCGTGAGCGATGTGGAACTGGCTTCGCGGTTGTCGTTTTTCTTGTGGAGCAGCATCCCCGACGCTGAGCTTCTGGACGTGGCTGTTCAAGGCAAGCTGCACGATCCCGCCGTGCTCGAAAAACAGACGCTGCGGATGCTGAAGGATCCGCGTTCGGAAACCCTGGCGACCAATTTCGGCGGGCAGTGGCTGTATTTACGCGAATTGAAGAACGCTCGTCCCGAGGCGCGTGGATTTAACGACAACCTGCGCCAGGCGTTTCGGCGTGAGACCGAACTGCTACTCGAGAGCATCCTGAGCGAGGACCGCAACGTGGTCGATCTGCTCAACGCGGATTACACTTTCGTCAATGAGGCGCTGGCTCGCCACTATGGGATTCCGGGCATCAAAGGGAGCCGGTTCAAGCGGGTCACGATCCAGGATGAAAACCGCCGCGGCCTGCTGGGCCAGTCCAGTTTTCTGCTGGTAACCTCGGTGGCCAACCGCACTTCGCCCGTATCGCGCGGCAAGTGGGTTCTGGAAAACCTCCTGGGAACTCCTGCGCCCCTGCCTCCGCCTAACGTTCCGCCGCTCCCGGAGAGTGAAGGCGCACAGCAGCCCGCATCGATCCGGCAGAAGATGGAGGAGCACCGTCAAAACCCCGTCTGCGCCGCCTGCCACAAGATCATGGACCCCATCGGGTTTTCGCTGGAGAATTTCGACTTGATCGGAAAGTATCGGACCACCGACGGCGGCCTCAAGATCGACGCTTCGGGACAACTAGTGGATGGCACGAAGCTGGACGGTCCAGCGAGCTTGCGGCAGGCGCTGTTGAGCCGTTCCGATGTGTTCGTCCAGACCATGACCGAAAAACTTTTGACGTACGGAACCGGCAGGGCCCTGAAGTATTACGACATGCCGGTGGTGCGATCGATCACGCGCGACGCGGCCAAGAATGACAACCGTTTTTCATCACTGATTCTGGGCATCGTCAAGAGCGATCCATTTCAGATGCGAGTAAAAGCTGGAGGCAACCAATGAGTTTCATCACCAGAAAACATCTTTCGCGACGGACTTTGCTGCGGGGCGTCGGAGTTTCGCTAGGACTGCCGCTGCTCGACTCCATGGTTCCGGCGCAGACGCCTCTGGCCAGAACTGCAGCCACATCGAAAAGTCGGCTGAGCTGCATCTACGTGCCCCACGGGGCGACGATGGACAAATGGACTCCAGCCGCCGACGGCAAGGCTTTCGAGTTCACTGAAATCCTCAGCCCGCTGGAGAAATTCCGGGATCGCGTTTCGATTGTGTCGAACCTGGCGCACCCGGCTGCGGGAGGCGTGGGGTCCGATGCCGGCGCCGATCATGCGCGCTCAGCCGCAGTGTTTCTCAGCGGCGTGCACCCCGAACAGGGCTCGATCCACGTCGGCACGACCATCGATCAGATCGCGGCGCAGCGCATCGGGCAGGATACCCCGCTTCCTTCCATTGAGCTTTCCATAGAAGAAGTGGCCCTGAGCTGCGGTTCGGGCTACGCCTGCGCCTACTCGAATACGATTTCCTGGAAGACGCCGACCACGCCGCTGCCGATGGAGAACAATCCCCAGGTGGTGTTCGAAAAACTGTTCGGCGACGGAAGCAACAACGCCGATCGTCTGGCCCGGAAACAACAAAGCCGCAGCCTGCTGGATTCCGTGATGGACCAAGTGGCATCGCTGCAACGGGAGCTTCCCGCTTCGGATCGCACCAGGCTGGGCGAATATCTGGATGACGTCCGGGAGATCGAGCGGCGCATCCAGAAAGCCGAGAATCAGATTCCGGCCGACCTCAAGCTACCAGAAGCGCCGGTGGGAGTGCCGGAATCCTTCGACGAGCATTTCAAGATCATGTACGACCTGCAGGTCCTGGCGTTCCGCGCCGAGATCACCCGCGTCGCCACACTGATGTATGCGCGCGATACCAGCGGCGCCGTCTATCCGCAGAGCGGCATTCGCGACGGGTTCCATGTGGCTTCGCACCACTCGAACAATCGCGCGAATATGGACAAGTTCGCGCTGATCAACAAATATCACGTGGAGATGCTGGCATATTTCCTGGACAAACTGAAATCGACGCCCGATGGCGACGGCAACCTTCTGGATCACTCCATGGTTCTGTACGGCAGCAGTATGAGCAACGGGAATCAGCACGATCATGATCCGCTGCCCGTGGTGCTTGCCGGCGGCGCCTCAGGACAACTGAACGGTGGCCGTCATATGACCTATGCTCCGCACACGCCGATGTCGAACCTGCTACTGACGATGCTGGATAAACTCGGTATTCAGGCGGACAAGCACGGCGATAGCACCGGGAAGCTCGAGATTTAAATTCGACTCACGCCACGACGATCGTCAGGCGGGAGCAGCTACCGCCACCTCCGCTATTTGCCGGAAATCGGGTAGTCCTGCCACACATATTCCAGCGCTTGCGGCAGTGTCTGACGGATCACTTTCCCGTCGACGTGACCCGCATTCTTGGCGTACACGAACTGATAGTGATAGCCCTTGGTTTTCAGCACCCCTGCGAGGCGCTGGTTCGCCATGACCCAATTGCGCCGTTCGGCCGAGGCGGTGTTTGCGCCGATATCGTTTTCCGAAACATGCATCCAGATGCGGATCGGCTTCACCGGCGTATCGGGAAAGAAATGTTCCGGGTACTCGTAAGCTCCGTGCGGCGCTTCGGGGCCATTGCGCAAGTCAACGAAAGTGCCGGAATAGGACAACACGCGATGGTAACGCTCCGTGCGGAACCAGGCCATGGTGAGCGCCATCGCTCCGCCGGAACTGCCGCCGTAGGTCATGCGGCCTTCGGGGTCCGTGGTTAGCTTGACCCTGGTTTCCTTCTCCACGCGGGGCAAAATTTCGGTTTCCACAAAATCAGCGAAGACGGGCGACACCGTATCGTATTCCAGGCTGCGCTCCGGGCCGCCGTTGGCGACCATCACCGCCACCATCACAGGCAGGCGGCGATCGGCAATCATGTTGTCCAGGATGTTCGCCATTTGGCGGTCGCGCAGGCCGTAAGAATCCGCCGAAAAGATAAACGGAGCAGGCCTTCCCGGAACATACTGGGCGGGAATATAGACGGAGACCAGCCGCTCAAACGGGCCGTTGACGCCGGGGAACACTTTGCTGCTTGCGGAGTTCATAAAGAACTCGATCAACTTGCCGTGCGGAATGCCGACGCGCTGCATTTCTTCGGGCGCAGGCGTGTAGTCGGGACCGATCGAATAATCCCCGTCGCCGGCGCCCTTGACCCAGGCCGGCAAATTCGGGAGTTTTGCGATATCGGCGAGGTCTTCGGGAGTCGCGGGGCTGCCCGGACGCTGGCCGCCCTTTGGGGCACCCTTTCCGGCAGCTGCGGGTTGTGCCGGGGCTTGCGCAAGAATGCCGCCCACCGAAGCGATCAGAAAGCACGTTACGACACTGGCCAGGAATCGTCGATTCATTATGACCTCCGTGTTGAGAACCGCCCTCGTGCAGGGCTCGATGTCATTTGGCAGTCTAGCAAAGGTCACGGTAGTGGGGGACTGGCGCTACTGATTGTCTGCGCGGGAGCCGCCTGTAGCAGTAGCCGCGAATACGAACGCGCCGGCAGTTGAACCACGATTCGTCCACTTGGGCCCGGCGATTCGAGCGAGGCAGGCTTCACTTTGCCGGGGTCGGCGAACGTATTCACCGCTTTCAGATCCGTGCCCGTGAGGGTGTCGAATCGTAACGTGCGCGTAGGGGCGTTGTCGCGGAACACGAGGATGGCTTCCCGTGGCTGCATCAGGTCGCGATTCAGGAGCAACACACAATACTGACCTGTGGTTCCGTCAAAGGTAACCGCGCCGTCAATAGCCGGAATACCGTCGATGGCGGCAGATTCCACCAAGGCGTCCAGTGCCTGCCCGCGCGCGCTTTCGAGCGCCCATGAGTAGGGATAGTAGATGCTCTGGCGCAACAGGCCATTTGCATTGGTCACAATGGGCGCGATCACGTTTACCAGTTGCGCCAGGCACGCCACGCGGACTTTGTCCGATCGCCGCAAGAGCGCGTTCACCAACCCGCCCACCAGCAACGCGTCCTCCAGGTTGTACTCTTCCTCCAGCAGATGCGGCGCTTGTTGTCGCTGGCCATTGCCGCCGCGCCGGCGGTACCAGACATTCCATTCGTCGAACGAGAGCCACAGGCGTTTGTTGGAGCCGGTGCGCTTGCGAACATACTCGCAAACGGCGGCGACCTGATCGATCTGCTCTTCCATCGCCAGGTTCAACGCCAGATATTTCAGGGAATCGCCCCGGGTTTCGCCGGTCGCGTCATTCCCGTAGTAGCGGTGCAGGCTGATGCCGTCCACTTGCGAATAGCACTCTTCCAGAACCTGGCGATCCCATTCGAGGAATGTCGATTGCCCCGGGCCGGATGACCCGCAGGCGATCAGTTGCACGCTGGGGTCGACGGCTCGCATCTGCCGGGCGGCATCCACGGCCTTGCGGCCATATTCACGGGCCGGCATGTGGCCGATCTGCCAGGTGCCGTCCATTTCGTTGCCCAGGCACCACGTCTTAATCGCGTGGGGCTGCACGTAGCCATGGTCGCGGCGCAGATTGCTCCACTTGGTGCCCCCGGGAACGTTGCAATATTCCACCAGCGCGGCCGACATCTCAGGCGCCGCGGTGCCGAAATTGGTGCCGATCAGCGGCTCGGCGCCCACGCTTCTGGCCCAGGTTACGAATTCATTGGTACCGATCTGGTTCGTCTCGATCGAGTTCCAGGCGCGGTCGAGCACGGTTGGCCGCTTGTCGCGCGGGCCCACGCCATCCAGCCAGTTGTAGCCGGAAACGAAGTTGCCGCCCGGATAGCGAATGATCGGGACGCCCATGCCGCGCACCTCCGCGGCAACGTCTTTGCGGAAGCCCGATGCATCGGCCAGTGCGGAACCGGGTTCATAGATGCCGCCGTAAATAGCGCGACCCAGGTGTTCCAAAAAACTGCCCCAAATGCGCCGGTCAATGGTGGCACGCACGCGCAGCGGATCGATCACAACGCGGTTGACTGCGGCCTGCGCCCGCAGCAGGCTGGGCGCGGCAAACATCAGTGGGACGAAGTTCCGTCGAGTCAGCACGATAAATCCTCTCTTTACGTAGAAGAGACGTTGGAAGCGAGCTGTTGGTATTCGGTCTCATCCGCGCGTCCCAGGACGGCGCTGGTGGGATCGAGAAACTGGTTCAGCAACATTCCCACAAACAGCAACGCGGCAAAACCAGTGGCGAGCATGAAGCCATAAATCGGTTTGCCCATGGCGTCGCTGACGGCCCCAATCGCCAGCGGAGCCAGCACGGCCGACAGACATGTATAAAAGAGAATCACGCCTGCGGCGGCGCCGTGTTCCGACTTCGGCACGCAACTGATGCCCTTGGAGTTCACGGTCGGGTAGATGACGGACATGAACAGTCCCGACAAGGGCAGCGCGTAGACCGCCCAGTTGACGCCTCCCGTTATGCTCAGCGCGAAACACGCCAGGATCGCACCACTGCAGATGGTCAGGACTGCGTTCCATCTAAGTTTCGTCAGCATCCATGCTCCCAGGAATCGTCCTCCAGCGCGCAGCAGGAAAAAAATCGAAATGCTGTAAACCGCAATCCATTCGCCCGATCCGCGGTAGCCGTCGAATAGGGTTGGCATCCACACATAGATCGCCGACTCGACCGCGACATAAAGAAACGCTCCGAGCGAAAACAGCAGAACAAAACGGTTCTTCGTTACCGTCATCACTGCCTGCAGATTGGTGTCCTCCGCGACCGCGGTCCTGGTGGGATATTGCACGCGCAGCGCGGTCAGAATCAGCAGGACGCACATGCTGCCGGCGATCACGTACAGCCATTGCCACGGGACGCTCCGTTTCAGTAGTTGCGCTAAGAGTGCCGGGCCGATGATCGAGCCAACGCCGAAGAATCCCTCCACGGTGTTCATGATCGAGGTATGCTCGGCGGTGGAGTGGGAGATGTCGCCGATCAGTGCGAGCGCTCCGGTCTTGAAGATCCCGATGGCGATTCCCGACAGGGCCATCAGAGCGCTGAAAAATAGAAAAGAGCTCCCCGCCAGGAACAGGTACGACGATGCGGCGAAGAGCATCAGACCGGCTACGATGGTCGTTTTACGCCCGTATCGGTCCGCCAAGTGTCCGAGGAAGAACCCTGCCATTGCGATGCCGGCCATCGTAGCGTATTGAAATGTTCCGGCGGCGGTCAGGCTCAGTTTGAATGTCTTGATGATCTGGGGAATAATGATGCCGACCGAGTCGGTAGTCATCGCGAACATCGCGAACATGACATAGGTCAATCCCTTGATCAGGGTCATGTTCATGGGGTTGCCCGAGCTGGCCGACGCGCTCATCGCGCGATCTCCTTCATCGAGGCAGGTGCGACCACAAACCGGCAATCTCCGTCAGTGGCCGAGTGAAAGATGGTGGCGGCGGGTACGTTCAAGTCGGCTTCCAGGCGAGCCCACTGGTCACCGTTTCGCCACTCGATATGGATCTCGTGGTCCGCGCTCGGCAATAGACGAAACTCTCCCGCGAAGGCGGGATGCGTGTTGCGGAAGCGAATCAGATCGAAAAGCCCCGAGACAACAGGGCGCGTGAGTGCGGAGTCGATCTCCCGCCGGCTGTAGTAGCGGCGGTTGATGTCCCGGCCCACGCCGGTACGGCGTAGCAGGTCCAGATCATTCGTGCCCGCCAGTAGCCCCACATAGTAGACCTGCGGGATCCCGGGCGCGAAAAACTGCAGCGCGCGGGCGATCAAGTACTCTTCATCGCGCCGTCCCAAGGCGTCATAGTAAGTGCAATTTACCTGGTAGAGGTCCAGGTTGTTCGCGGCCGCCCCGGTTGCCTGGCGGCTCTCGCCATTGCTTCGCGTGTGAATCGTTTCGACCAGATTGTCGATCTCCTCAGCCGTCAGCAGTCCAGGTAGGATCTCAGCACCCCTGCGATCTGGCCCAACATCGATGACACCGATACCGTCGTGTGTGTCGAGTACCGTAATGCAGTTCCGGGGGCTGATCGTTAGCCAGTGTTCCAGCCTTACGGCGCTGCGCGTATACAACGCGTGAAGCACCAAAGGCGGCAGAGCGAAGTCATAGACCCAGTCGACGCGCTTTGCGATGTTGATCTGATCCTGATGGTATGCGTGGATCTCTACCAGCACTTCGATGTTCAGCGCGTGAGCCTGCGCCGTGAGCTCGTCGATGAAATCGAAGGTCTCCGGGATCATGAAGCAGCTGGTTCCCGGTTTCTTGATCGCGTATCCGGCGGCATCCAGGCGAATCGCGCGAATGCCCGCGGCCTGGAACTCACTGAGGATCTGTCCCAGGTACGCGCGTCCTGCGGACGAGCGCACATCGATATCGATCTGCTCGGGAGTGAACGTCGTCCACAGCAGGCGTTCCGTGCCGTCATTCAATCGCACCTTCGTGAATGGCAGCCCCGGACGCGGGCGATAGATCTTGAGCAGATCGCTCTCCGATGCTCCGTTGGGAAAGATTCGACCGTAGGTCAGAAACAGGTCGCGGCAGGCGGATGCATCGCCGTGCTGCCGGAAATCCTCGAACTGCGGGGATCGTCTGGAGACATGGTTCACGATCACGTCAGCCATCAGGTCCCGGCCCTCGGCCAGCGCACGCACATCTTTCCAGGAACCGATCCGAGAATCGGGTTGCGTGTGGTCGATGGGATCGAAGCCAGCGTCGGCACCGTCGATCGGCCAGTAGAAGGGCAGAAGATGCGTGCCGCCGAACAGGTCCCGGAACGGTCCCTCGAACAGGGCTTGGAGAGCGCGAAACCCGCCGCCCGATAAGCGGTCGACGTAGGTGATCAATTGAACCTGATTCCTCATGGCCGCGGGCGCGGGGTCACAACTTTACAGCCTCCTCCAGGGTCCAATCGGGAATCGCGCCGGGACGGCTGGCGACCAGTGCGCCAACACGATTCGCGAAGGAGGCAATTTCGGCGGCAGGCCAGTTTAGGCTGAGTCCGTGCATGAATGCGGCTGCGAAAGCGTCACCGGCGCCCACGGTATCGACGACCTCTACCGCGTATACGGCCGCTTCGACGTAATGCCCGCCGGCGAGTACCGCGCATCCGCGATCTCCCAACGTGACCGCTACCGCCTGCCACCCGTAGCGGGCCGACCCTTCGCGGCAGAATGCTTCGATGTTCAACGGGAGTCCCGAGAACTCATGAACCCGCTGGAGTTCCTCCTCGTTGAGCTTAACCACATCGGCACTCTGCAACAGTTCACAGACGAGTTTCGGAGAGTCGGATCCAGGGCGAAGATTCAGGTCGTAAAATTTCGTAGCTTCTCGCAACGCGCGGAGAATCTGGTGCAAAACGTTCTTGCCTGGATCGGTCGAAGCGAAGAGCGTGCCGTAGTAAAACCATCCAGGCGCGCATAGATCGAGAAGATCGAGATCGCGATCTGAAAGATCGAGGGCATCATATGCCGCTGGCCGCGCGATTGTGAACTGCGTCACACCCGTCTGTCCGAGCTGTACTTGAGCGGTGCCAGTGGGGAAGCGCGAGGTCTTCCGAAGAAACCGGGTATCGAGATCCAGCGCGGCAATCATCTCAGCGGCCTGCTTGCCTGGCTCATCCGCACCCAGTGCGCTGATCAAGGTCACGGGATGGCCCAGCCGGCGCGCGTGAACGCCGAAGTTTAAGGGCGCTCCGCCCAATCGCCGGGAATGCTCGAATAGATCCCACAGGACCTCTCCCAGGACGATCGCATGCGGTAAAGGCGAGCCCGCCTGTAAAGACAGATTCTCTTTCTCCATGCAATCAGGAATCACGCAACGCTAGTATCGGGGTTCGGGGTACGGCTGTCAATCTCTTCTTTTCTCTTTCTTCGGGGCTCCGCACGAGCTCCTCACTACTAGATCGAAGTTCAGGAGGATGTCTCGCGCCGGAAGTCTGGGCTCGCGCAGGCGGTCCAGCATGGCGCTGATCGCGACGCCCCTAAGCTGGAGCATGGCTGGTGGATTGTGGTGAGGGGAACAGAGAGCAGGCTGGCGTACTTGACGTCGTCGATGCCTGCCATGCGCACCTTGTCGGGCACGCTCACACGCAGCTCCGTCAGCGTCCGCAGCAGGCGAGCCGCGGTGAAGTCGTTCGCGCACACGAATCCATCGGGACGCAGTCGCGCGAGAATGTCCTTGATCTGAGCCCGATCGTCCGGCTCGATCCGGCAAACGTGGCTTTCAAGGGCAGGAGTCGCCGTTGCGACGGCTTCCTGGTAGCCGGCGGCGCGGGCGTCCACGGTGGGCGCCGAGCCTGGACGGCCGACAAATACCGGCCGCTTGCACCCGCTGCGGATCAGATGTTTCGTGATCGCGTAGCCGGCTCGCCGGTTATCGATGCCGACCAGATCGTAGCGGCTTCTTTCCGGGTACGAAACCAGGTCGCGATCCAGAAGAATCACTGGAATCCCGGCCTGATCGAGCGCCTGCGCGATGGCACGGTTGATGGCGTCTTTCTGCGGCGTCAACTCCAGGGGAGCGAAGAATACGCCGGACACTTTCTTGGCCACTAACTGGCGGCATGCCTGGGAGGCCTGCTGTTCCATGTTGGCTTCGTCGCCGAACGAGCTGCCCCACAGCAACACATGTTGGGTGCCGTGTTGGGCTTCCGCCATGCCCCTGCAGATCGGCTCAAAGATTTCGGTGCGTCCGAGTTCCGGGATCAGAAGGCCGAACGTATGGCTGCGCGCTGCGGCACCGGCGCGTACGTAGCTGCCTGAGCCCACTCGGCGCTCGATCAAGCCTGCCAACTGCAGTTCCCGGAGGGCGCGGTTCACGGTCGGCCTGGAGGCGGCAAAGGCCTTCACCAGTTGGGATTCGCTGGGCAATCGATACCCTGGCGGATGTTGCCCGGATACGATGGCATCTGCCAGTGTTTGCCGGATGACCTCGTATTTCGGCGACGGCCCCTGCTGAGTCATAAACCTGATAATACAGGTTGACCCCTTCCCAAGCAATCGGCTTGACTTGCCGATGATGCCGGTTTATATTGCCATCTGCTGGGTCCAAACTGACCGCATTCCTTTTGAATACTTGTCAATACAGGTTGTGGCTCTCGCTCTGACTATGAGAATCCAAACACTTGCTTTTGTTTTAGGACTGACAGGGGCAGCGATCCCTGCCGGCGCACAGATAGCCGAAGAGTTTAATCCTCCGCGTGCGGCTTGCTGTCTGATCAACAACGCGCGAGCACTTGCCGACCAACTGCAGGACTGGAATCAACTGAGCCGTTATCATCAGGCCAACCAACAGTTGAAGAAGCAGGCGGCGCCCGCCAATCGAGTAGTCTTCATGGGCGACTCTATTACCGACTTCTGGAATCTGGAAGAGTCCTTTCCAGGTAAGCCCTACGTGAACCGCGGCATCGGCGGCCAGACGACACCGCAGATGCTGGTCCGCATGTATCCCGACGTCATTGAGCTCAAGCCTGCCGCGATGGTGGTGCTGGCCGGCACCAATGACGTTGCCCGGAACACGGGGCCCGAAACCGCGGAGATGATCCAGCAGAACATCATGGCCATGACGGAACTGGCGCAGCACCACGGGATCAAAGTGGTCCTGTGCTCGGTTCTGCCGGTGAGCGATTATCCATACCAGCGGTCGCAAAACGCGCCGCCCGTAACTGCGACTGCTGGCAGAGGCGGTCCCCCGCGCGTTGCCGCCAAGATGACGGACAGTCATCCGGCGGGCGACATCCTGAAGCTGAATGCCTGGATGAAGGACTACGCCGCGAAGGTCGGGGCAATCTACGCGGACTATTTCAGCGTCACCGTCGATGAGCGAGGCTGGCTGAAAGACGCTATCTCCGCGGACGGTCTGCATCCCAACGCCGAAGGCTACAAGGCGATGACGACCGTGCTGGTCCCCGCGATTCAGAAAGCTCTCGGACAATGAGAATGCGCAGGCTGGGAACGGTCGCAATCGCGGCGCTGGGCGCCGTGGCGATGCTTCCGGCGCAGAGCGGGCTGGAGGGTTGGGTAACCACCTGGACCACCGCTCAGCAGCTTATTGCTCCTAACGGTCCTCCTCGGCCCGCCAGGCAGAAAGGTCCCGAGGCGTCGAATTTGCCGGCGTCGTTAGCCGACCAAACGGTTCGGATGGTGGCGCATGTCAGCCTGGGCGGACGCCGCGTTCGTGTGGAGCTATCGAACATGCTGAACGCGCAGCCGCTCGAAATCGGAGCCGCCCATCTGGCATCAGCCAAGGCCGGAGGAGAGATCGCCGAGGGGACCGATCGCGTTCTTAAGTTCGGAGGAAGCGAATCCTTCACGATTCCGCCTGGAGCGATTGCGGTCAGCGACCCGGTGGACGTTGAGGTTGCCCCGCTTTCGGACCTCGCGGTCTCGCTGTATCTTCCACGCGATACCGGTGCTCCCGCCAATCACACGGTCGGATTACACACAGCCTATATTTCCAAAGGGAACGTAGCGGGTTCGCGCAGCATGCCTGAACCCACGACCGTGTTCGCGTACGCTTGGCTGGCCGGTATCGACGTGGCCGCGCCGCGCGATGCGTACACAGTGGTCGCGTTGGGCGATTCGATTACCGATGGCTTCGCGACCACGCGGGATGCGAATATGGCCTGGCCGACGCTGCTTGCCAAGCGGCTGAAGGAGAACAAGGCGACGCAACATGTCGCGGTGGTAAATCAAGGAATCTCCGGCAACCAGGTGCTGCGCGATGGCGCGGGAATAAGTGCGCTGGCTCGCCTGGATCGGGATGTCCTCACTCGCCCTGGCGTGAAGTGGGTGATCCTGCTCGAAGGCATCAAT
>Ga0209517_10005365_pt1 | contig 16354 bp, 33 predicted proteins | sample PeaSoiMetSII2010_FD_187695 | JGI IMG/M metagenome (GOLD analysis project Ga0209517, IMG submission 187695) | Peat soil microbial communities from Weissenstadt, Germany - SII-2010 (SPAdes) (version 2) | ecosystem: Environmental > Terrestrial > Soil > Wetlands > Peat | place: Germany...
GCGGGGATCGGCGCGCCGCTCGAAGGTCTCGGCCATCCAGGTCATATCGCCCTGCGCGTTCTCCGCGAGCCAGGCCGCGAGCCGCTCGCGCGCCTGCGCCGGCGGCTCGGCGGAAGTGATCCGGCAGGCGTCGAAGCCGAGCGCGCGCGACTTTTCGCGCAAAAGCGCTAGAAGTCGAGATCGGCGTAAGCGACGCTTGGGGTCATTCCCGGCAGTCGCTCGGCCAGAAGCGGGCGGAACGACGGACGCGATTTCATCCGCGCGTACCAGGTCTTGGCGGTTTCGCTCTCGTCCCACTGCGCGTCGCCCAAATAATCAATGCAGGATAGGTGGGCCGCGGCCGCGAGGTTGTCGCGGAGCTCCGCGTCCTCTGCCACCGCTTGCAGCGTGCGCGGCGTGCCGCGGTAGCCGTGCCGGCGGATCAGCCGCGCCACCGCGCCGGCGCCGTCGGGGGTGGCCTCGCGCTCGCGGCGGCGTCGACCAAGATCGGCGAGCCGGATCCGGCTCGCTTCAGAGGGCCGCCGGCTCTCCTTGCCGGTGCCGGCGAGGTAGTTCCGATAACGCTGCAACGAACGCATAAAGGTGCGCCGCTCCCGCCGGGCGTCGGATCCCACCGGGCCACCCTCGAGGCCGGCGGTGTCGGCGAGCTCCGCGTTCGAGTATTCGGCGAGCGCCTCCTCGAACGTCGGCGGCGCGCCCTCGACGATCCAGGTCGCGGTGCGCCCGACGAGGGCGGCGAGCGCGTTCTCGAGGATCTCGCCGGCGTCCTGGGCGGCCTCGGGCGCGACGGTCACGAGAGGACCCGGGGCTCGGCCTGGTGGTCGCGGTCGGCGTCGAGCCCGGCGACGGTCAAGAGATGGCACCACTTGTAGGCGCCTCCCCACCGGAGCTCGACGCGCAGGCGGCAGTGTTTACACCGTGGGAGCGGAGCTCGTGCCGGCGCCGGCTCGGGCGGCCCAGGGTCGAATAGCGCCTCGGTCACGAGATCCCGGCGATGTTCGAGTTGAGGATCTTGAGGACGCCGAGCTCGGAGGTGGGCGCGGGCGCCGGCCGGGCCTCGTGGTCCCACCACCCGGGCCTCGTGGCCCCGAGGTGGGCGTACCAGCCGCACGAACCGGGCAACCGCTCGATCGGATCGCCGCACGCGGCGCAAGTGGTGGTGGTGATCATTGGGCCTCCCTGGCTATGAGCGCCTCGAGGGCGCGGATCGCTGACAGTTGAACGTCGACCGGCTCGTGGGCCACCGGCGCGAGCTCGCGCAGGGCGGCGCGCCCGGGACACCGGCCGATGATGCGCCACTGGCCGAGGCCGGCTCCGATCTCGAGGCCGAGCTCGAGGGCGAGGACCCGCGAATCCTCGCGCCGGGATATGACAAAGATCCCGTCGGTGTCGACGGCCGCCGGCGGGTAGGGCAACCGGGCGAGGCGCCGGCGCAGGCGTTCGCGCGCGTTGGCGATGACGGCCTGGCCCCAATAGGGCTGATAAAGGCGCTGGGAGAAATCACTCTCGGCTCTGTTCGGCGACATGAGCCGGCCCCACCCCTGGCGATAAGTGGCTTTCACCGCGTCGAGGGCGGCGCCCGGGATGAGGGCGGCCCGGGCGTCGCGCAGCGCCTTATACCAGGGTTGGAGGTACTGGTGGTGCTCGGGGTAGCCCCACCCCTGGAAAGGCCCGGGCGAGAGCGCCGGCGTGGTCACCCAGGTGTCACCACCGCCCGGGCGCCAGTAGCCCGGGGGGATCGGGGTGCCGGCGGCGCGGCCACCGCTCACCGGCCCGGCGAAGGTCATCTCGGCCGGCTCGCCGGTGGGGAGCGCCAGGTTGCTGGCCGCCCCCAGGTAGTTCGCGTTGAGGTCGAACCCGTAGCACCACCGCTGGGGCTCGCCCCGGAGCTCGAGCCCCTTGGGGATCACGCGCACGTCGGGGAGCTCGAGCCGAGTCGAGGCGAGGCCGCCGTCATGGTCGGGGATCTCGACGTCGGGGATCTGGGCCGGCTCGATCTGGCCGTGCCAGTGGTGCCAGAGCATCATGTCCGACGTGATCGCTCCCGAGCGGATCCACCGATGACCGAGCGCGCCGGCGAACGCGCAGAGCTCGTGGTAAAGCTCGAGGGGCTCGAGCCCCCACCACGGCGAGCCGTTCCGATAGACCTCGCGAAACGTGTGGCCCTCCCAGCGCGGCACCACGATGGTGGCGCCTTCGACGCGGCGCCATGGCGAGAGCTCGCCAGCGGTCGAGTCGTCGAGCTCGGGCGGCCAGCCGAGGTGCTCGAGGGCCGAGTCATGGACCCATATCTCGTCGGCGTCGCTCTTGAACCAGGAGCGCCCCGCCGGCAGGAACCACGGCTCGTGGCGCCGGCCCTCGCGCGGAGCGGTGAGCGTCCCAAGCGTGCCGCCGAGATAAGCGACGACACCGAGGCCCGGCACGAGCGGCCAGGAGTCAATGGTGCGGGGCCACGCGTCCTCGGCGTCGAGCCGGGCCGACTCGTCGACGCAACACTGGCCGCAGAGCCGCGGCCCGTAGTAGGAGACGACGACGCGCCCCTCGGTGCCGCAGAGCGAGCAGTGCCCGGTGTCGACGCGGCCGCGGAGCACGATCACGGCTCGACCTCGACGACGCGCCGGCCGTGGAGCTCCCAGCCGGCCGGGAGCTCCTGACCATGACGAGCGAGCCATTCGACGAGGGCCTCGTGGGTGATCGCGCGCCCGGTGCGGCCGGTGTGGAAGCTGGCCGCCCGGAGCGCCTCGTGGACCGTGCGATCGATCACAAGGGTGGTCGAGTTCAGCTTCGAGGGATACTGCTCGCGCTCAGCCATCGGCGGGCACCTCGGGGGCCGGCTCGGGCCGGGGGATCCGGTGAAATGCGTCGAGGATCTGCGTCGCGTGTGCGAGGGAGCAGGCGAACCACAGGGACGCCCGCCCGCTCGCGTCGAGCAGTTGGAAGCGGTAGCCGCGCTTGTCGAAGTCGAACCATTTGCCGCAGGCCCCGCAGGGTTCCGTGTTCATGGGTGCCATAGTACCACGGCACCCGGTCCCGGGGCGGTGATCCCTAATTGGGCGCCGCGGTCACGGTGAGCAGGCACGAGCCGCCGTTCGCCCGGGTCACGCTCGCGTTGTCACGTAGTTGGATCACCGCGCCGTCGGCGTTCGTGGCGGCCGCAAACTGGAAAGTGTAGGAGTCGCCCGGGACCAGGCCGGCGACGTGGATCGGCACGCAAACGGAATAGTCGACGACGCCGGTGATCACGTTCACAATGTCGTTAATCACGTTGACCTGGAGGCCCATGAAGGCCCCGCCGGTCGCGTTGAGCAGGCCGAAATAGACCGCCGGGTTGCCGGTGTTATTGGCCTGGAGTTGAAGCGGGCAAGAGATGGTCACCACCACCGCCCCGGTGGCCGGGGCCTCGAATGTGACGGTTAGATTCGTGATGTCGACGGCCGCCAGGTTGCCATTCGGGAGGGTGTAATTCACGCTTGCCGGCGCGTACTCGGTCAGGCCGATGATACCGCTCGGAGCACCGGACCCCACCTCGGTCCAGATGCCCGGGGTGCCGGCGGCGGTGCAGATCCAAATCGCGCCGGTCTGGTCGACCACCATGTCGCCGACGACGTGGGCCCCGGCGATCGGCGCACCCGAAGCGGTGCCCCCGATGTAGCGCGTCGCTTGCACGGCGCCGGGGAAACCCTGCGGGCTCAACCATTCGGCGTTGAGGCCGTTGAGCACGTCGGTCGGCCCGGCCGGGTCGACCGTTATGAGCTCGAAACTGAGCGCCTTGTTGTAGATCCCGAGCTTGCCGGCCGCGTCGATCTTGAGGGCCAGCGCGGCGGCCGAGGTCGCGTCGATGATCTCGAGGGTGTCGGCGATGGCGCCGCCCGATTTCGTGGTGACCGCGAAACCGTCGGACGCCGTGACGACCTGGGGGTTGGGATAGTTGCCGGCGAGGCCCCCGCCGGCGGGCCCGATCGGCGCCGTGGCCGGCGGGCGGGGGAAACCGCTCATATGGCGACGGCCGAGCGGGCGCCGAGAATGACCGGGTAGTCGAGGGCCACCAGGTTGGCCGCGTATTGCAGAGAGCTCGAACCGCCGGTGATCACCACCCACACTTTCTCGGGGTACTCGAGAGCCACCTGGTCAGAGCTATAGAAGGCCGAGTCGGGGAGGGCCTGGGTGATCAGGTCACGCGCGTTGACGATGCTGAGATCGCCGGTCTGCGTGCTGTCGGGGTTGGCGCCGGCGACGAATAGATAACCCTTGCCTGCGGGCGTGCCGGTGACCTGCGCGCCGCCGACGAACACCGAGCGGAGCTCCCACCGGCGGCCCTGGTCGGGCCCGCGCATGTCGATCACCGCGACGCCGGCCGCGCTACAGACGGCTGAGTGGGCCACGCGGGCGGTAATCGGGATCTGATCGCTGACACTCTGGCGGGCCCGCTCGAGGGAGCTCGTCACGCGGTCCATGGCGTCGGCCGCGCTCCCGAGGCGAACGGCCAGATCGGCCAGCACGCCGAAATGGATGCCGAGCCCGGCGCCGATGTCGTCGTCGGTCATGCTCACGGCTGGGCCTCCTGGGCCTCGAGGTACTCGGCCGCCTCATAGATGCCGCGGTTGACCTCGCGGCGCCGCTCGGCGCAGTTGTGGCAAGGCTTGAGCACCCAGGCGACGAGGGCGCGGACCCTGGTTTTCAGCACCTCGCGTTTCCATTCGTCGGTCTGCTCCCACAGGATCCACCCGACATAGATCACCTCGAGGACGCCCGAGAGGGCCCAGAGGCGGCGAATGAGCGCCCGGGCCCGCTGCTCGTCGTCATCCTCGACGAGCTCGAGCTCGGGCCCCACGGCCGGCGCACGCTCTGGTCCCACGAGCCGGATCCTAACGTCGGCGGGTGGACCGTGCGAGCCTCGGTGACTACCATGCTGCCATGCCCCCTCGCCCCACCCCCGCCGGCAAGCCGGCCGCCGGCGACGCCGAGCCGCTCGAGCTCACCGACGACGAGGTGACCAAGCTCCGGGGCCTGCTCGAGGGCGGTGGTGGGTCGACACCGGACCCCGACCGCAGGTACACCCGGGCCGAGATGGAAGATTTCGCGGCCCAGCAAACAGCGGAGGCGCAGAAGGCCCTCAAGGGGACGCCGGCCCCGGTCGCGCCGGCGGACGGTGCAGCTAAAGGGGATGCAGCGTCCGACACGCAGGGATCCACCGGGGCCGCACCGCCCTCCGGCGCTACCAGCGGCGATCGCCGCAAGGCCGAGCGTCGCACCGCGCCACCGCCGGCCGCGCCGGCCAAGCAAGAGAGCTCGCCGGCCGGGCTGGGCCGCCTCTACCGGGCCCTGTTCGGCAACCGCCCCGAGTGAAGCGGGCCAACCGGCTCGACCGGGCCATTGACCTCGCGTTCCTGCTCGCGCGGTGGCACTATCGCTTGTGGCTCTTGGCCGCATGGGTCGACCGCCAGGTCGAGCTCATCCGACGAAAGTGGTACCGATGGCTGAGCCGGTAGACCTCGAGGGCCGGGACCTCGATCACGAGGCGGTCGCGGCCGAGCTCGCGTCGATGGGCGAGCTCAACGGGGCCAAGATGCGCCGCCTCGCCGATGAGTTCGGCCAGGCGATCGCCGGCGTCGACACTCTCTACGTCAAAGTGTTGCTCGAGCACCTGGTGGGCGCGTGGGAGCTCCCCCGGGCCCGCCTCCGTTTCCAGCGCGAGCTCGAGGCCGGGCTCGACGCCTCGATCGCGCAGTGCATCCGGGCCCGGATCGAGGGCAAGGATCTCCCCGAGACGCCCGGCCTGATCGTCGAGGGGTTGGACCGCGAGCAGCGCCGGCGCAATGGCAAGGGTTAGTGATGGCACAAACCCGGCTGGTCCGATTGCCGAACGGCCAGGAGGCGTGGATCAAGTTGAGCGACGGCGACGAGCTCCGGGCCATTCACGAGGCGCTGCCCCGCGAGTGGGCCGACATTGTGCGCCGGCGCATGGGCGGCGCGACGATCGAGCAGTGCTACCGGATGCAACGCCGCTTGAGCTTCGAGGAATTCCAGCACGGACTCTGGGTGGCCTTCGGTCGTTTCGAGCAGTACCTCTGGGAGATGGCCGAGGCCCGAGCTCGGGCTCTCGTCACCCAGCGTCAGATCGCCAGTAAGAGAGGGATCCTGTTATGAGCCCCGACGAGGGAACCGCCCCGGCCGACGAGGCCGCCCCAGCCGATTCGCCATTCGCCGCCGAGGCCCGTCCCGGCGGCCCGTCCGGGTCCGCACCCGACGCGGGCCCCGGAGTGCCGAAGCGGCGATGGTGGCGCCGGGGCCGTTCCAGGGAAACGGCCCCGGCAACTGCGGAAAAGAAACCCGGCAAGCCCAAGCGATCCCACGGTCGGCGCCAGTCGGCGGTCGATGACCTCGAGGATTTTTTCATCGGGGCGGGCCCGGTGGTGGGGCGCATGTTCGGGTTGCCGGCCACCGGGCGGGTGTTGTCGATGAACGCCTCGGTCGACGCGGTGATCATCGACGAGGCGGTGGCCAACACCCGGGTCGACCGGATCGCGCTCCAGCCGATCGCCCGAAACCGAAAGCGCGTCGAGGGGCTGCTCTCGGTCCTCGAGACGCCGCTCATCATGGCGGCGATCGAACGCAAGCCGACCCCCGAGAACATCGAACGCTGGTACCCGTCGCTCTACCGGGCCGTGCGCCGGGCCTTGCCGGTCATGGTGCCGGCGATGGTGAAGGTGAGAAAGCGCGAGGCCGAGCTCGAGACGGCCGCCCGCGACCTGTACGGCGAGGAGCTCGGGATCCCTGAATTTGATTCCAACGGGCAAAGGGTGGACCCGGTGGCGTGGATCGTGCGAGACTTTCTCAGCCCGCTGATCGAGCAGGCAAGCGCCAACGGTCCCGGGTTCGTTGCAGGAGTACCGAGCCAGGAGGCCACGGTCTAATGGATGAACTAGTCGCCCTGCTTGAGGACATCATCAAGCTGATCCCGCTTGACAGGGTGCCCGAAGACCTTCGCAAGGTCATACAGGACTCGATGACCGCCCGGGCCGGGGGCGCGGTCAAGCGCCTGGTTGAGCATGTCGAGACGATCGCCCGGCCGTACACGGCCCCGCTGGCCGGCGCCCCGGTCGACGAGGACATACCCGCGGCGCCCTCGCATTGGACCAAGGACGCGGCCTCCGACATATCGGTGGCCCCGCCCCCGAGCGGTGCGGCCCCCGCCGACGACCCCTCGATCGACGCCAAGCTGGCCGCGCTGGCCCCGGCCCCCGCCGAGCTCCCCTCGACGACGATCGCCGAGCAACTGGCCTTCGCGCAGGCCCAGCAGCAGGCGCCGGCGGCCGAGTCGCCGGGCGACGGTGGCGCACCCGCTAACAGTTGAGGCGCTTCGCTGGGACGATTTCCGCGAATGGTTCGGCGACGCGTGGCGTCCGGGTGATCACCTCTCGGTAATCGCCCCCTCGGGCGCCGGCAAGTCCACCCTCGTCGGGCACCTGCTCGACCTACGCCGCTACGTCTTGGGGCTCGATCCCAAGGGCGGCGACGAGACGATCAGCTCGCTTGACTGGCCGCGCCTCTCGGACTGGCCGGGCGAGCGGGCCATGCGCCGGCGCCTCGACGCCGACGAGCGTCACGGCGTGCCATCGCGCTACCTGGTCGGGCCGATCACGAACCGGGGCCAAGACTTCCCCCGGTTGCTGAAAGCCTGCGGGGACGCCCTCGACTCGGCCTATGACATGGGATCGTGGACGGTCTACGTCGACGAGCTCCAAGTGCTCTGCGATCGCCGGCTCATGAACCTCGGCGGCAAGGCGGCCCGGCTGCTCATCTCGGCGCGCTCTAAGGCGGTCACGTTCGTGTCATCGTTCCAGTCGCCCTCTTGGGTGATCTCCGAGGCGATGCGCCAGCCGAAATGGGTCGCGGTGTCCTACACCCGCGACGTCGACACCGTGAACCGGCTGGCCGAGATCATGGGCCGGGACAAGGCCGAGATCCGGGGGGTGATCTCCGAGCTCGAAGAGCACGTCTGGGCCGTCGTCGGCCGCAACCCCCGCGAGCCGCTGCGGTTGACCAAGCCGCCGAGGCTCCTTGTCGCCACCGAGCGGGCGGGGTAGCCTCGGGGCGAACCGGGTAGGTGAGGTGTTGGCTGACCTACCCGGGGAGATCAGCACCTCGCTTACTCGGCCTCGACGGCACGGGAGGCGAGCGGTGCGACTAACCAAGACCTGGTTCGACGGGACGGTCGTGGTTGTCGTCCTTCTCCATCCAGTGGTCGGGTTGTTCCGCATGACCGCGCGGCGCTGGCACCGCGAGTCAAACGGACCCCTCGGAACCGTCGGCGCTGCTATCCGCACGAGCCTCGGGGGTTGACCCGCACATGAAGAATTCGTCGCTGAGCTCCGAGCAATTCCGCAAGGCCCTCGCGGGGGCCGAAGGCGCCACCATGCAAATGGCGGTGGCCACCCAGCCCGCGGCCGGCCAGGCCGCCGGGCGGCCCCAGCCCCAAACGACCGTGCAACCGGGCGGCCCCGGCGTCCCGTTCATCCGGGTATCCCAAGCCGGCCGAGCTCCGCAGTATCAGGTCAACAACATCATCTTCGGCGGGCTGATCACCCAGCCCCTCGTCGCGCGCTCGGGCTACTTCCGGGGGTTCCGCGTGACGATCACCGCGTCGGGCGGGGTGAACGGCGGCACCACGGTGGCGCTCGTCTCTGGCGGCGACGGCACGTTCGCGGCCATCTCGCTGATTCAGCTGAAAGACGCGTTCGGCACCATCATCATGGCGGCCCCTGGGTTCGAGACGATGTACCTGGTGCCGTTGTTCTCGGGGTGCTTCGGCCTCGGTGTCAACACCGACGTGACCCTGCTCCCGTCGTTCTCGGCCGTGTCGACGGGCGCCGCGGGCACCGGCAATTTCTCGTTCTCGAGTTATCTGCCGTTCGAGTTCGGCAAAGCCTACGGCGTCGTGTCGGGGGCGAACGCCTCGCTCATCCCGACGTTGCAGTTCAACGTCGCCGCGTCGGCGTCGGTCTACTCGGCGGCGCCGGGGACCCTGCCGACGATCTCGGCCTCGATCGACGCCGATTTCTACTGGCTCCCCACCGCGAGCGGGATCGAGCCCCCGGGCCTCGGCACCACGCGCCAATGGGTGCTGCAGCAAGCGAACCCGACGATCGCCTCGACCGCGACGGCGCGCGTCGCGTTCCCGCGCCTCGGGGGTTACGTCGACACGATCATCCTGGTGGCGCGCAACACCTCGGGGATCCGAAGCGACATATGGCCCGGTTTCTCGAGCCAGTCGCTCTCGACCTCGACCAGCCGGCTGCAACTGTTCGTCGACGGGGTGCCGCTGATCGACTCGACCATCGGCGAGGTACTCGACGATATGCAGATCGTCAATAACTGGCTCCCGACGTCGACCACCGGCAACACCGCCAACATCTCGGGCGGCAACACCCGGCCGGTGGGCGTGCTCGCGTTCAGCCGCAAGACCTCGCTAAACCAGGTGAACAACGGGCTCATGGAGACGGGCGAGTCGTTCCTCTCGACGAACCCCGGCACCCTGCTCGAGCTCGCCGGCTCGCCCTGGGGGTCGTTCTCGAGCGGCCCGGCCGTCCTCAACGTCCTCATCGGCCAGATCGTGCCGACCGGCAACCTCGTGACCGGCCTACCGGAGCTCTAGGGCGATGAACCTGTCCGAGGGCTTTCGAGCCCGCCTCGACGCCGCCATGGCCGAGGGCACCTGCGGCGAGGGCATGTCGATGTATTCGTCGATCCAGGGCCGGCTCTCGGCCGGCTCGGCCTCGTCCCAGGCCGGCGGGTTCCTCAACACCGGCCGCAACGCCAGCGTGAGCAATTCGCCGCCGGCCACGGTGTCGACGGCTGCGTTCGGTCCCACCGCGTCGACGCAAGGGCCGAGCACGGCCAGCTTGCTCCACCCGTTCACGCCGACCGGGACCGCGTTCTGGGTGGGCGTGGGCGCGCTCGTCGCGCTGGCCGTGATCCGTCACTCTCTCCCGGCATAGGAGGCACAGACATGAGGCATCGTTTCTTCTGGGGGTTCGTTACCGGCGTCGGCGCCGTGTGGGTGTACCACCACTTCGTCCCCGGCAAGGGGATCGGGTTGCCCGGGTCCGTCACGAAAACTGGCTGACCGTTGTGCTCGGGCTCGCGGGCCTGGTCCTCCTGCTCGGCTACAACAATCTGTACTTCGGCCTCGACCAGCTGAGCGGCGGCAATAACGGGTGGTTCTCGCTCCTGATCCCGGGGAAATTCACTAACCAGCCGAATGACAATTCGAACAGCATCAAAGTGGCCTCGCCGACGATCTCGCCGAGCGCCACCCCTACTAAATGAGGCGGCACAGTGAAGGGTGGATTGCTCTCGGCCTGGTTGGCGCAGGTGGCGATCATCACTTATCGCGGCGTGAAGCAGACGCCGCGGACCACCCCTCTGCCGATGCCCCTCCCGTCGAGCTACGTCTCGTCGTTCCTGATCTACGGGGGGCTGTCGCTCCTGCCCGCGCAGGCCAGCCCGGTGACCACCGCGCTCGGCTGGGGCCTGGTGGTGGCGAACCTGCTCGGCCTGTGGGCACCGGTCAAGCCGGGGACGCCCGCCGGCGCCGCCCCGGTGGTCAACACCCCCGCGCAGACGAAAAAGCAACTGGCCAACACAGGAGGCTGAGCCGATGATCTCTCGAGTATTCGTGTTGGCCGGTGCCGCAATTACCGGCATCATCATCGCCGACGTTCTGATCCACCCCGCCGGGACCTCGGCCGCCGGCAACGCCATCGTCGGGATCGAAAAGCCGACCACGAACGCGCTGCTCGGGGTCGCGTCGTAACGTGCGCCAGTTCATTCGCGTCGAGGGGGCCCCCTACCGGGGCTTTGGCGCGTTCGCACCTCTGCCCGCCGGCACGCCCTCGGGGTGCTCGAACGGCGTGGTCCGCACCACCGCGATGCTCGGCACCGAGGCGGTCCCGGTGTCGGCGCCGGATCTGCCGCCCATCTCGGCCGATCCCAAGACGAAGCCGTCAAACTGCTCGCCGAACTTCTTTCGGCCGGTGATCTACGTCGCGCACGCCGACTACATGGCCCCGCCGGTGCCGACCGATATCGAAAACATCATGCCGATGCCGATTCCGAACGTGGCCTATGTGCCGCAGAGCTCGACGCACAAGCAGCGGATCGGCGGTATCGCCGCGCTCCGCTGGCCCCGGGCTCTGATCAAATGGCCGACGGTCGGCCAGGGGTCGGCGACGTGAAAAAGAGATGGCTCGGGATCCCGGTCTGGGGCTGGGTAGCCACGGGGGTGGCGGTACTCGGCGGGGTGCTCTACCTGCGCCACAAGAATTCGAGCGCGGCGGCCGCCCAGGCCGCGGCCGCGCAGGCCGCCACCGCGGGGAGCGGCGTGGGCGTGCTCCCGACGACGGGCTACGCGGCCACCTCGGCCGGCCAGGGCTACGCCGGGCAGAACAGTGCCGCCCTCTCCGAGATCCTCTCGGCGATCCAGGCCACCCAGGCCCCCGCCACCACCGCCACCACGACGCCGGCCTCGACGCTGAACTACACCCCGTTGACTAGCTGGCAGGGGGCCGAGGACCTCAATGCGGCCGGCGTGCCGCTCTACTACCAGCCCCCGGGCACAGCGCCGGGCACCTACGAGCCGGTAACCTTTACGGGACCCGCGACGGCGCCGCTTCCGCTCGCCGGCCCGGGCGGGGCCCCGCTAACCCCCGGTATGACTCTCTACCAGCAGACGCCTAGCTAGGCATGGCACCATGGGAGGGTGGAACGAGCCTGGTGGGTGTTGGCGGTCGGGGGCGCGGTCGGGATCGGGGTGTGGTTCTGGCTCGCCTACGATCCCGAGGCCCACAAGTTCTCGAACGAGCTCGCGCTCAAGCGGGCCCGAGAGATCGTGGCCCGAGTGCTACCCGATGAGCGCCAGGTCGTTCAACCGCCTCCGGGGGAAGGTCCGGCGGTCCTATGAGGCCCGGGGCTACTCGAGAAAACGCGCCGACTACATCGGCCGGGCCACCGCCGGCAAGGTGGCGCGGGAGAAGCGGGCGAAGCGATGACTAGCTGGCGCGGGCGACACCCGATCGACGAGGTGATCGGCCCGGGCATCGGCGAGCAGTTCTTTACGAAAGATTGGGCGGCCGTGCGCGCCTCGGCCGATGGGTACGACGCGGACATGAGCTCGGACGCCAGCGCCGGCGTGCCGGCCATGCAACGGTTGACCTTTGACCCTGACACCGGGATCCTCGAGGCCGAGAAGCTCGAGTGCAACGACGACGGCACCGGATGGCTCGACCTCGGTGGTGGCGAGGGCCGAGTGGTGGGAGCTCGACGCGCGTGAGGCCGCTCCCGATCAGCCGGATGGCCTACTACGCGCCGAACCCGCCGCTCGAGGGGTTCAACGCCACCGCGCTCCCGATCACGTTGCCGCGCTCGAAGGGGATGCGCGACCCGTCGACGGGGGCCACCATGCACGTCATGGTCCCCACCCCCACCCCGGCCCGCACGCCGTAGGCGGCCGCCGTGTCGCCCGCGTTTCTCGGGATCGACCTACTCGGGAAGCTGCCGATACCGGCCACCGAGATGGCCACCGGCCTGGCCGTGATCTATGGCGGGTTCGAGGTCTATTCGTCGCTCATGTCGAGCCCCTGGACCGTCGAGAATTTCGGCGCCGACGAGAAGCGGGCCGGCTCGGCGATCCGCTACGCGATCGAGGCGGGCATCGTCAACGTGGCCATGGGGACCGGCGCCTCGATCCTCGTGCAGTCATGGTGGCCGCTCGGTGGCACCATGCTCGTCTCGGCCTACTTCCTGACCAAATACGTCCACGCGGTCAGGGTGGGCAAGCGCGCCGGCAATACCGGGTGGGTGGCGCCGAAGGGCGATCGGACGCACTGAGATGACCGACACGAGCATCGTCCCGGGGGTCACCGTCACCGGCTCGACGTCGACCGCGCCCTCGAGCTATCCGGCGTGGGAGTACCAGGTGCTCTCGGGCCTCGGCGCGCCGGCGAACGTAATCAATCTCTTGGCGTTGCACCTCTGGGCCAACAGCGAGGGGGTCAACCCGGCCAATAACAATTGGCTGGCCACCTCGCTCAAGGGGGCGCAGTACCCGACGTCGGGGATCGTGGCCGAGAACGGGGGCAACGCGATCCCGGCCTATTCGACCCAGGCCACCGGCGTAGCCGCCACCGTGGCCACCATCCGGGGCTACCCGGCCATCGTCGCCGCCCTCGTGTCGGGCTCGAGCCTGTCGACGATCTACCAGGCCATAAACGCATCGTCGTGGTGCAAGGGCTGTCAGAGCGGGCACTACCCGACCGCGTTGGCGGCGTGGCTCGGCGGGGGGAACCCGAAGAACGCCGCGGCGGGCTCGACGACGATCGGCGCCTCGAGCTCGGCCAACCAGTGCGCGTGGTCGATCGGGCCGTGGTGCGTGCTCTCGAGCTCCGAGGCGAAAAAGGTTCTCGGCGGCCTGATGGTGGTCACCGGCGTCGGCACCATGGCCCTCGGGCTGATCCTCGTGTTTGCGTTCGGGCTCACCGCGACCAAGACGGGCGCCGCCGCGGTCGGGCTGGCCGGCAATGTGCCGGGCCCGGTCGGCGGGGCCGCTCGAGGGGTCCGCACCCTCGGGGGAGGAGGCGGGCGACGCCGGCGTTCGAGCTCGAGCGCGGGGAGCTCGGGCGGGCCGCCGAGCTCGAGCCCGGCCGCCGACGAGCCGGCTGCTCGAGCTCGTCATGCCCCGGGGGCCAACCGGCCCGGCGGTCCTGGCGCCGGCCAACGCCGGGGCTCGGGGGTCCCGGCCCGGCGGGCCATCGCCGCCCACAAGGCCGACCAGGCGGCCGAGGATCGGTATCTAATGGGGGAGGCCCGGGAGGCCGACCGCCGGGCCGACCGGCGCTTTGGGCCCGGCACGTCGAGACGTGGCACCACCTCGGACCTCCGGCGCGGGACGCCGTGACCCAATGGGCCGAGCAACCCCAACGCCTGCCCCCGACCGTCACCGATGCGATCGCCGACGGGACCGGCGCGGCGCGGTTCGTGTTCCAGGCGATCCCGTCTCAGCGCGAGCGGTGGGGGGTGTGGATCTGCCCGGCCGCCCCGGCCGGGTCCGAATTTCTCTTGGTCCTGGCCTCGGCGCCCAACAACGCCGGCAACGAGGTCGGCTATTGGGTCGGCCCCAACACCTGGGGGCCGATGGTGGTCCCCGGGATGCTCACAGCGGTGGTCGAGGCCACCGGCCTGGTGGCCGGGGCCGACTACGCGCTGGCCTGGTGGGGCTACGAGGGCCCGACGGGCTCGGCCGAGTCCCAGGGGTGGATCTACCCGGCCCCTTCGGCCCAGGCCCCTCTGGTGGCGCCGTGACCTATGCGGCCACCGGCGCCCAGCGCCTCCCGCCCCTCGTCACCGCGGCCACTTCGGACGGCGCGGGAAACGCGACCTTCGCGTTCGCGCCGGTGCCCTCGACCCGGGAGCGGTGGGGGACCCTGATCTGCCCCCGGGCCCCGGTGGGCGCGGTGTTCATGTTCGAGATCTCAGGAAACCTCGTCTTTAGCTGGGCCGGTCCCAACGTCGGCGGCCCGGTGGTGGTGGTGGCGATGGCCACCCCGACCGTGATCGCCACCGGGCTCACCCCGGGCACCGTGTACGCGCTTGTCTGGCACGGTTATGAGGGCCCGGCCGGCTCGGCCGAGCTCAGCGAACAAGGGGGGGTGTATCCGGGGGCGGGCAACGTCACCCAGCCAAAGGTAACCGTGACCCCGACCGGGGCCGGCCTGCTCGCTTATGCCCGCTACGGCGTGTCGAGTCTGAGCAACGGGCCGATCACCTGGGTGCTCGAAACGCCGAATTCAGGGTTCGCCTACCTGGCCCCGTTGACCGAGCTCGCCGCGTTGCCGGGGACGTCGCTGACCCGGGTGCGCCTGGCCATCGGGCTGAGCGACGGCTCGATCGGGGCCAGCCCGACCGGCGCCTATATCCAAATGGAGGACGCCACCCCGACCGACGTGCTGCAAACGGAATGGGTGCTCACCGATGCCGGCGTCGCCGTCACCGGGGTCGGGGTGCTCGACGCCGACAACGAACTATGGATCGACTCGGCCGCGCCACCGGGGCTCGGGTTGCCCTACACATTCGTCGCCAGTGTGTTCAACATGACCGGGGTGACGGCCACGCTCGATCTGGAAAGCTGGGCCAAGCCGTGAGCTCGCTCACCCTGGTCGACCTGAGCTCGAACAATCACGAGCCGGGCAACCAGCCGATCGACTGGCCGACCGTGAAGGCCACCGGCGGCGTGCAAGCCGTCATCGTGAAGGCCACCCAGGGCTCGAGCTACATAAACCCCTGGCTCGAGCTCGACCTCGGGGGCGCCGCGAGCGTCGGCCTCCCGGCGATCTGCTACCACTACGCCGGGTTCGGCGACGTCGCGAGCGAGCTCCGTTTCTTTCTCAACGTCGCCGGCGCCGGCCGAGCTCGAGCTCTCGATTTCGAGACGGACACGGACGTCGCATGGATCGAGGCGTTTTGCGCCGGCCTCCGGGCGCCCGCTCTCGGCTACGGCTCGGTCGGGACCTACCCCAACCTGGCCGCCTCGATCCGGCGGTGGATCGCCGCGCCGAGTTGGAAATCGCCCCCGCCCGACTGTGACCTCTGGCAGTTCTCCTCGAGCTCGCCGGTGGCAGGGATCCCGAGCGCAACGGTCGACCGTAACCTCTGGGTCGGCGACACCTTCGACTACGAGGCCCTGTTCGAGCCGATCCCCTCGACGCCGAGCTCGCTGCTCTTGACAGGAGGCCCACCGTGACCACCGCACCGGTCCCACCGCTCCCACCCGAGCCACCGCCCCCGCCCCCGGGTAGCGCCCCGGCCACCTGGCCCGCCGCGCGCCAAGCGTGGTTGCTCGACCACTCGGAGGCGTATTGGGGCCGCACGCTGAGCGTGACCCCGGCCGGCGACGGCTCGACCGAGCTCCTGACGTGGGACTACTACCTGGTGCTAAATGATTGGGCCGCCACGGTCGGCAATTTCGCGTCGAAACCGCTGGGGTGGCAGGGCTCGTAGAATGGGAAGGACAAATGCACTGGCACCATGTGAGCTCGGACGCGGCCCAGGTGGTCGAAAAGGGGGGACCGCCAGCGGTGGCGACAGCCCTGGGGATCTTAGAATGGCGACGCCGGCGACGTCGCCGGCGTCAAAGGACCGAGCTCGTGTGGGACGAGATCCTCGGTCACGAGCAGGCCCCCGGGGTGCTCGAGAAACCATCGTTAGCCACCCGGGTGGTTCAGGTCGAGGAGCAGATAAAGGCGCACGCAGAGGCCGACCTGGCGGCCCAGGAGGCCACCCACAACGCGATCCGGCACCT
>Ga0209517_10005366_pt1 | contig 16347 bp, 17 predicted proteins | sample PeaSoiMetSII2010_FD_187695 | JGI IMG/M metagenome (GOLD analysis project Ga0209517, IMG submission 187695) | Peat soil microbial communities from Weissenstadt, Germany - SII-2010 (SPAdes) (version 2) | ecosystem: Environmental > Terrestrial > Soil > Wetlands > Peat | place: Germany...
GCACATCGGAGAGAATGTCTTCACCTCGCAAGTCACCGCGTTTGCGGAAGGGCTGGCACGCGGCGCGAGACTCATCGTGGTTGATCCGCGTTTTTCCACGGCTGCCAGTAAGGCCGATTGGTGGCTCCCCATCCGTCCTGGAACTGACATCGCGCTACTGCTCGCCTGGATCAACGTTCTGATCACCGAGGAAATCTACGACAAAGAGTATATCGCGCGCAACGCACAGGGATTTCCTGAACTCGCGGCACACGTGAAAGAGTTCACGCCGGAATGGGCCGAAGCCATCACGGAATTGCCCGCCCAAAAGATCCGCGAGACAGCTCTTGCCATGGCCCAGGCGATGCCGGCCGTCGCCCTCCATCCAGGAAGGCACACCACTTGGTACGGTGACGACACGCAGCGTTCTCGCGCTATGGCCATTCTTGCGGCCCTACTGGGAAGCTGGGGACGCAAGGGCGGTATATTCCTGCCGACGCCGTTGAAGACCGGCAAATTTCCGCTGCCCCCCTTTCCCCAATCGAAGCGCGGCAGGGCAGACGGAGCAGGAATGCAGTTCCCGCTGGCCTCTGAAGAACAGGGCGTCACCAACGGACTGATTGATGCGACGGTGGCCGAAAAGCCTTACCCCATCAAGGGTTGGATTGTATACGGACAGAACGTGCTGGAGAGTATCCCGCGCCGGGAGAACACGCTTCGAGCGATCGAGCAGCTTGAGTTTCTGGCAGTCGTGGATGTCCTGCCAATGGAGCAGGTGAACTACGCGGACTTGGTGCTTCCCGAGGCGACCTACCTGGAGCGCTACGACGTGCCGCACGTCGTCGAAAGTGCGAAGAAACCCTATATAGCCCTTCGGCAGCCTGTGGTGGAACCGCTCTACGAGAGTAAGCCCGGGTGGTGGATTGCCCGCGAGATGGCCCGGCGGCTGAGCCTCGAAGCCTACTTCCCGTGGGACACGCCGGAAGAACACCTGAGCAAGCTGCTAGAGCCCTTGCAGGTTAGCGCGAGCGAATTGAAGGTTAACGGCGCTGTGTCTTTTCCCGGACGACCTTACATCGAGGACCGCTTGCCGTCCGATGGTCCAATCTTTCCGACGGAAAGCAGGAAGATTCAGCTTTATTCCCCGGCTCTCAAGCAACTGGGGTTCGATCCTCTGCCACGCTATGTACCGGTCGAAAACCCGCCGCTTGGCTACTTCCGGCTGATTTATGGCCGGGCGCCAGTTCACGCCTTTGGACGCAGCCAGAACAACGCCATCCTGGACAGCCTCATGCCTGAGAACGAGGCGTGGATCAGCGTAAAAGCAGCGAGTGACCTGGGTATTTCAGAAGGTCAAACGGTGGTTCTTGAGAATCAAGATGGCGTAAAGGGGTTGCCGATCAAGGTGCGCATCACTCCCGGGATTCGTTCCGATTGCCTTTACCTGGTGCACGGTTTCGGGAATCAATCTCGCGCCCTCCGCCGTGCCTATCGCAAGGGCGCGTCTGACGCTGACCTGATGACGCGCGTGAAGGTAGACCCGATTATGGGTGGGACTGGGATGCGCGTTAACTTCGTGCGCGTGCTGACAGATTTTGATAGCGGGCAAGTCGGCTAGGAGCTACACGCGATGTCGCGCTACGCGATGGTCATCGATCTTAAGAAGTGCGTGGGCTGCCAGGCCTGCACGGTGGCGTGTAACTCCGAGTGGGAGGTTCCCATAGGCTTCGCGCGGACGCACGTACGTGCGACAGGTGCGGCGGGTGCGTTTCCTAATCTGGTGTCCACATTCTACGTGGCGCAGTGCAACCATTGCGACCGCCCGGCCTGCGTGCCTCCATGTCCAACAGGTGCAACATTCCAGGCTGAAAATGGGATTGTGAAGGTCGATCGAGACCTCTGCATCGGTTGTGGATACTGTGTAGATGCCTGTCCGTATGGGGCCCGCTACATCCATCCTAGCCTGAAGAAAGTGGACAAATGCGATTTCTGCACGGCGCGATTGGAACGTGGGCAGGCGCCCGCCTGCGTCGATACATGCATTGCACACGCCAAGTACTTCGGCGACCTTGAGGACCGGTCAAGCGATGTCTTCAAGATGGTTTATGAGCGAGGGGCGCGCCGGCTCGAAACTGCTGACGTATCCATTGGGCCGAACGTTTATTATCTCGGCAAGAAAGAGCACGTGGAGTTGATACTGGCGAAATTCCCGCCTCATCGGCCGCGTATGCCCTTGCCGGGACAGTGGTGGGACCGAGTGCTGAAGCCCCTTGTTTTGACCGCCATTGGCGCGACATTCCTTGGCCAGGCTGTGGCGTTCTTCCAGCAGTTGAGAACCGGCGAGAAGGAGTTTGACGACTAGAGGAAGCGCCATGGACTCCTTGAACATTCCCATCAGTCCTGTCCCGCTGACGTTCGAGCAAGCCGAAGCGATGGCCCGGCGGCAAATCAAAAAGCATCACGTCGCCGTCATGCTTTTGCATTGGTTCAACGCGATGGTCTGGCTGGTGGAGCTCGCCACAGGCGCCGCGCTCATCTCCTCCCCGCACTTCCGTATCGCGCCAGTTTGGTATCTCGGCATCGTCCAGGGATTTTTCGGCTCTCGGGCGCACATGCTGTGGTTTCATATCGCCGTGGGCATCACCTGGATTGTTGTCTTCGCGGTTTACGGGACGTTTGGATTTCGAACCTATTTAGCGCGGGAGGTGCTGGAAAGGGAGATTGCGCTCGATTGGGATGATCTTGTATGGCTGAGAGTGAGATTGCTAAGAATTCTAGGAAGGAGCAACGAGCCCCTGCCATCGCAGGGTATTTACAACGCCGGGCAGAAGCTCTTCGCTCTACTGGTCTACGCCGTGATTCCCATCATCATGATTACCGGGCTGGTGATGGCGTTTCACTTGATGAGCATGTTCCTGGTGGCTTGGGCCGTGGTTTTGCATTTTCTTGCAGTGGGACTGGTAGTCTCCGGCTTAATGATCCACGTCTACATGGGGGCGGTATTTCCCGAAGAGAAGCCGGCCTTCTTTTCCATGATCACCGGCACGGTGAACGAGCTTTACGCCTACCGCCACCACTTCAAGTGGTGGAAAGAGGTCAAGATGCAGGAAAGGCAATGGAAGCAGGATATGGAAGGAACCGGAGGAAGCGCCGGGCCGGAAGACGGCTTCCCGGCTGCGGCAGAGACGCTGGGATTGCCTTCGGATGTCACACAGCCGAGACGAGGATTGGGCGAGATTGTTCATCGGGTCTTTCGTACGCCCGGGTATTGGCCACCCTACGTCGCTGGCGTCGGACTTGGTCTTACCTTGCTCGCGACGTTTATCTTGATGGGTGAGGGCCTGGGTGCTTCGGGTGGTTTCACAAGATACCTCGGGGCTGTCATCGCCTGGGTTGCTCCACATTACGTCAACCACAGCTCTTATTGGAGCGAGTATGCCGGGACTGGGCAGTCGCCCCTGATCTCCTTCGGCGCTTTTGAGTTGATTGGAGTTGTCATGGGAGGGTTTGTCTCAGGCTGGTTGGCGCATCGGTTGCGTATCAGCGTGGATAAAGGCCCTCGAGTGTCGGCGCGTAGCCGCTACGCACTGGCACTGCTGGGGGGACTCTTGACCGGCTATGGCGCGCGGTTGGCTCGCGGGTGCACGAGCGGCCTAGCGCTCTCCGGCGGGGCTGTCCTGTCGGCGGGAGCATGGGCTTTCATGATGGCAGTCTTTGCGGCTGGTTTTGCTGGCGCCTACTTTGTGCGGAGGTACTGGATATGAGCGCTCCGTTCTTCCCCCAATTCTCGCAGACCACCTACCTCGTAGTCTCCCTGCTGTTGGGCTTCTTCTTCGGTTTTTTCCTGGAAAGGGCCGGGTTTTCGAGTGCGAAGAAGCTGACCGCGCAGTTCTATTTCAAGGATTTTGCCGTGCTGAAGGTGATGTTCACTGCGATCATAGTCGCAATGCTTGGCATTGCCTACCTTGCGACTGCCGGCTGGCTCGATATGAGCCTGGTTTATGTTCCGCTCACCTTCCTGTGGCCACAGCTTGCCGGCGGCTTGCTGCTGGGGGCAGGTTTCATCATAGGCGGATATTGACCAGGCACCTCTGCGGTGGCGGTCGCCATCGGAAAACTTGACGCGCTCTTCTACATTCTAGGAGTCTTCGCAGGCATTCTGCTGTTCGGCGTGACAGTTCCGCGTATCGCGAGGTTTAATGTTTCGGGTGCATTGGGAAGCCTGACCCTGCCGCTTTGGCTCAACTTGAATACGGGGATTGTAGCGCTGGCTGTCGTCCTGATGGCGGTGGGAGCTTTCTGGGCAGGGGAACGATGCGAAGGCAAGTGGAATCTCTTCGCACGGGCGTATGGACGGCCGTCCAAAGGAGATAAACAGCCATGAAAGTCGATTTGAAACTCACTGCGAAGACGCTGGCGGCGGCGGCTGTGATCTTCCTCGGCGTCGTGCTGGCGATGGCCACAACGATCGTCCGGGGAACCGGCACCGGACCGGTCAATGCCTCTGTCGTAGTTCAAAGCATCCTGAAGGAAGAAGACCATGTACCGGCTGGCCGGTTGGCGCGCTGGCTTATCGAGAAGCGCACGGATTTCCAGTTGATTGACATTCGGGAGCCATGGCAATTCGACGACTACCACATCCCGACGGCGGTGAACATTCCATTAGCGCAATTGTTCGACGAGGCTAGCCTGAAGAAACTGTCGCGCGAGAAGAAGATCGTACTGTACGGACTCGGGACAGGGCGGGCCGCACAGGCGCAGGTACTGCTCAGCTTGAAGGGTTACAGCGCTTATTCGGTGCCGGACGGGATTGGTGGATGGTGGAATGACGTTATCACCCCCACAAGCCTGCGCTCGGAGGATCAAACGCCCGCGGGATACCTGCAGGCGAAGCAATTGCGAGAATACTTCCTCGGGTCGACGTCAACCGGAGTGACAACCGTGGTTCCCCCTCCCGTCGCGCCGGCAATGCCGCCTGCTCAGACCACTCCAAGTGGCGCCATACCGGCCAAGAAACTGAAACTCGGAAGGGGCTGCTCATGAAGCCGTCAGTTGTCGGTCGCCAGTTGCCAGCAGAGGCCCATCGCGAGAACAGTCACCTCTACGAAAGGCAAGCACAAATCTGCAAAGCCTTCGCCAATCCGACGCGGCTTCATATCCTTGACCTGTTAGGAAGAAAGTCACGCGGCGTCTCGGAGCTTCAGGCGACTCTAGGGGTCTCCAAGGCAAACCTCTCGCAGCACTTGGCGATCCTGAGAAATGTGGGCACGGTCGTCACCCGCCGCAAAGGAAAACAGGTCTACTGCGCCTTGGCGATTCCTGAGATCAAGCAGGCTTGCGGACTAATGCGGCAAGTGCTTCGGCGGCTGCGATACAGATAGAGAGGCTCCGTACGATCGTTGCCTGGAAGCGATTTGGCGACTCGGAACAGCAGTGACCACGCAGCCTTGCCGGCGTCGCCGCCTGGCTTCGAGTAGAAACACCGGCAGCTCATGATCACCAAGCCACGTGGAACCCCTATTTTCCGCCCACGCTGATCAATATCGAACAAACAGTCGCCGCTTTTAAGGTGCGATTTCCCAACCACGGACCCGCAGGTATTCCAAGACCTTTTCGGCGCTTTGTTCGGGAGTCTCCTGATCAGTGTGCAGCACAAGTTCTGGCTGGACCGGTTCCTCGTAAGGGTCCGAGACGCCAGTGAAGTTCTTCAGTTCCCCCGCCAAGGCCCGTTTGTACATGCCCTTGCAGTCCCTCTGCACGCAGACCTCCAGTGGGCACTGCACATGGATTTCCACAAAGCATCCAATTAAGTGGCGGAGTTCGTCGCGAATGGCACGGTAGGGTGAAATCGCGGCGCCAATGGCAACAACGCCGTTGCGAGACAAGAGGTGACACACATATCCAATGCGCCGGATGTTCTCGTCCCGGTCCTCTTTGCTGAAACCCAATCCCTTCGTCAACTTTTGCCGCACGACATCGCCATCGAGTAACTCGACCTTAAGCCGGGAGCGCTGCAACCGCTCAAACACGAGTTGTGAAATGGTGGACTTGCCGGAGCACGGCAAGCCGGTGAACCAGAGTGTAACACCGCCGACATCGCTCTTCAGGTTATTTGATATCATCCTCGGTAGTTATCTCCCATGGGTTTGAGGAGGCATTTATCTCCTTCTGTCCACTCTGTGTGTGAGTGCACACGCGAGCGGAGTAGTCCACTAGAACCGTACACGGACTATCCCCCGCATGCCGGGCGGCGCTGAATGCATCTCCCTATTGTTTCTTAGCTGCTAGCGCTGTGGCTTCCTTGTGTGAGATCGCCGCGGAACTCCCCGCCAACAAGCTCGCCAGCACCATGAGTCCATTTGGGAGCGAGCGCAGCAGCCCCATAATGTACATCTTTTTCCGGCCGTTGGCAACAAAATCCGGCTTGGGTGTCGCCAGGGCCCGTTCCAGAAGCGGCGCGGCCTGGTCATAGCGCCCTTCCGTCACGTAAAGCTGGGCGAGGTTTTCAAGAGAGTTGGCGACGCGTGGGTGGTCCTCCCCGTAAACCTGTTCCCGGATTTTCAAAGCCTTTTCATAAAGGGTTTCGGCCGAGTCATACTTGGCCTGTTCCATTTCCAGGGCAGCGAGGTCGTCCATCGGCACGGCGATGCCGGGATGTAGAGGTCCAAAGAATTGAATCTCGCTCTGTATGGCCTCCTGATATAGTTGCTCGGCTTCCGAGTATTTTCCAGCCTCTGCCTCCACCGCAGCCAAGCTTTCCAATGTCCTGACTATGCTTGGGTGGTTCGGGCCCAGCACCTGCTCCTTGATCCCGAGAGCTTTGCGATAGAGTGCCTCGGATTCCAGGTACTTCCCCTGACTGGACAAGACTCCTGCCAAGGCATCCAGGCTGGAGGCCACATGCAAATCCGCGGGGCCAAAGGTCCTCTGATTGATCGTCAGCTCTTCCTTGAGCAAGGGCTCTGCTAAAGCGTCCTTGCCTTCGGAGTGATAGACATCAGCAAGTTGATGGAGGGTTTTCACTCGGCGGCGATCGTCAGGCGGAAAAGTCTTGGCAAGTTGAAGAGCTTCGCTGAGTTTCTCTTCCGCCGCCGGGAGTCGTTGGGCCAGGATGTCATGCTGAGCTTCAGCCATATCTTTTTCCCAGCTTGGGTGGTTCGAACTGTCCGTGGTTTGTGATCTTGCGGGCTTGGCTACGACCAGGAAAAAGACAAGAAGGAGGATTGAAGCTGCTCCTATGGGTTTGAATTGTCGGTGGAGTTGAAAAGGCCCCATAACCTTCTTGAGATGCCAGTTTGAGGAGTGTTGCTCGCCGTCGGGCGACAATTTTTTAGCGTCGACGCTGCTTTCACACCCGCAGCCCGACAACCCTTTCGAGTCTCAGAACGTCGAAAGAGGAGGGCGGGAATAAAGTCGGAACAAGGAACTATCCCCCGGGGGCCTTCCATGAAATGCTTTGTCTCTGCCTTACCCGCGTCTTTGGCAGCGGGATTCACACTTCTGACTCTATGGGGCACGGCTTATGCGCAGCAAGCGCCCTCGGCTTTGTCCCAGGTCCGTGCGGTACGCCTGAGCTTTGTCCAGGGCACGGCAACGGTTAAGAGACCGGGATCGACCGAGTGGGCCAAAGCCAGCGTGAACACTCCCATCCAACAGGGATTCTCCGTCGCCACCGCGAAGGGGAGTTTTGCCGAAGTCCAGTTTGAAAACGGATCAACCGTGAGGCTGGGTGAACTTTCCAGAGTTGATTTCAGCGAGCTGGCGCTGGCTCCGGACGGCGGCAAGGTAAACCACGTTACTTTCTATGAAGGGTACAGCACCTTCCACTTCATTCCCGAGCATTACGATGAGTATCTCGTGCAGGTGTCCGGAGTCACAGTGACTCCGCATGGGAAAGCTGAATTCCGCATTGATCTTTCCCAGCCGCAATTGCGTGTTGAAGTGTCGGATGGCGAGGTGCAAGTAGTCGACTCCCATCAGTCGGAAAAGTTGGGAAAAGACAAAGTGCTGACCTGCGATGCCGATGCAGCTATGCCCTTCCGGATCGCGCGCGGGATTGAGAAGGATAGTTGGGATAAATGGGTTGCCGCCAGAGATGAGGAGTCCACTCTCGCCTATAACGATAGCGCGGTCAGTATCGACGCTCCCACCTACGGTTGGGATGATCTGGATGCGTACGGCGACTGGGGAGATTTTCCTGGTTATGGGTACGGCTGGGCGCCTTACGAGCCCTTCGGCTGGGCGCCGTACGGTTTGGGCATGTGGAGTTGGTATCCCGGTTGGGGGTACACGTGGATCTCAGGTGAACCCTGGGGCTGGCTGCCTTTCCATTATGGCATGTGGAACTACGACGCCTCGATGGGCTGGTTCTGGATGCCGGGCTCCTTTGGGATGTGGGATCCAGCTTCAGTCGATTGGTATTCAGAACCCGGATGGATTGGCTGGGTGCCCATGGGCATCGGAGGTGGGACTCCCTGCACTGTAGGCGCGGTTGGTTGTGTCACTGCCGTGAGTCCAGGAACTTTTGGGCTTGGTAGACCCATTCGGCCGGGGGGACCGGGCATCGTGCAGCCTGATCCGACATCGCCAATCCGTCGACTCTCGAGCCCTGGTGTGGAACCGAGCCATTTGGCCATGCTTTCTGGTCAGCCACTTTCGAAAGAAGTCGTTTTTCCGGGAGGTCCTCGAGGCGCCCTGATCAGTGGCGATGGCCGCTTGCTTTCCGCTACCGCTGTCGCGGGGCTACACGGCGGCGCTCTCACCGAGCAGCCTGAAGCCGGCGGAACTATTCGTTCGACGGGTCTCGGGCGGGCCGCGGCGCCCGGCGGAATTCTCCGCGCTGCGGGATTTGAGCGGGGTCCAACCGCAGCCCCGTCCAGCGTAGTCATGGGACGTACAGTCAGCCCAGACACGGTTCTTGCGCACCATTCTTTCTTCGAGCGCGCCTTTGGTGGAGATGCCCGGCCTGCCCGCGTTCCTCTCGGCGAGACTCTCGGAGGTCGAGCTCCGACTGTTTCTGACGCACACGGCAACCTGATGCCTCGGTCCTTCTCCTCTGCAGGACGGGCAGCCGGTGGATACCGCGGGCCTGCGCGCATCGGTGGGTTGGCTTTTTCGAGAAGCAGTGGTGGATCTGCGCGCGGAGGCGGGTTTGGAGGCGGCTCCGTCGGTATGGCGCGGAGCGGGGGCATGGGCGGCGGCAGATTCAGCGGCGGCGGTTTGGGAGGAAGCTTCCATGGCGGCGGTATGGCTGCCGGAGGCGGAGGCCATCGCTAAGCCAAAGGCCTTATCCTGCCTAACGGGAACCAAACAAGGTCCTCAACCGTCAAAAGTCGCAAACCCCAAACCCCCATTTGGTTAAGAAACCGGTGGCTCTACTCTTTTGACGGTGGCGGGCGTTCATAACCTTTCCGAACCTATTCACCTGGTTCGGAGGCGTCGGAGCACCTTACCGCATGAGCAGCCAAGCCTGCTTGATTTCGGGGAATGCCAAAGCACAATGAAGCTGCTTCCCTTTACGGCGAGTAACTACCGCCCCAGTGCTTCGCAGAATGCCCACATGCTGCGAGACATTGGCCTTCGAGACGCCCAGTGCTTCCAGAAGCTCGGCGGCGCTCCGTTCTCTTCTTCCTAACAGCTCCAAGATGTGAACGCGTGTAGGATTCGCGAACGCTTTGCATACTTGCGCCTGTCTTTCAAAAAGGTAGGCGACCTTGGCATTTGTCAGTCTGCTTCCGTTCACAGCAACGTCACCTCTGCAAGTTCGTGGTGAAAACTGCTGGCGCTTTTATGAGCAACCACGTCCGCGCTTGAGTTTCTTGGCGGGCTGAGTGAACATCGGCGCGTTTCCAGCCGGAGGCACCTCGGGCACTTCGGGTGTTGGCGCCGAAAGCTGACCTTTTCCTGATGCTGTTCCCGTGAAGAGTTCCCGCAGTTCTTTGGCCTGCCGGTACCTTGTCGGCGATTGAGTTTCCGAGCGCGGGCTTGCTGGCGTCATCACGTCAAGGAAGCAGCACAATCAAGATGACCGAGAAGCCGACCCCGGCCGCAGTCGCCAATAGATTCCTGCTACATGTTTGTGTGTTTATGGTTTCCGCTGGTTTGCTCCATTACGAAGGGAATCCGGGTTAAAATCGAGTAGCTCCTTGAGCCCCCGGCTGAATTCTTCGTGGGTCGTTCCGGGCTTCCGAGATAAATCAATCAATTGCTGTTTCTTTTCCGCAATCACGCGCGCCGCCGCGGGGAGGCGTGGCACGAGATCCTGGGGAACGGTGATGATTCCGTGCCGGTCTCCATGAATTAAATCGCCGGGTTGAATCGTCAGGTTGCCCACCTCCACCGGCCCGCCATATTCAACCACATGGATATAGGCTCGCGAGATGGCGAGTCGGCCCGCAAACACCTGAAAGCCGCTGGCTTCGATTCCGGGCAATTCTCGCGCGGTTCCGTTGGTTATCGCTCCCACGCAGCCCAAGGCCATCAAGATATTGGCGTGAACCTTGCCAAGAAACGCTCCGGTGCCGGGTGGGTCATCAATGTCTTGCATCACCAAAACGCGCGGAGCCGGAATGCTGCCAATGTGCCTCCACCAGTCGGTGCGCTCCTCGTACCGGCTGCCTACGATAGGGGGGTCTGCGGATCGGACTTTACAAGTGGCCGCGTAGCCCACTATGGGAGGAAAACTCTTGAAGAGGCAGCGAAAGCCGGCGGTTGCAAATCCTTCATTGCGTAAACGAACGCCGAAGCTTTCGATGGCGTCGGCAATAAGACACGTATCGAAGGATTTGAGCTGCTGAATCTGCTCAATGGTCAGTGGAGATTGCACGAATCCACCTCCTCAAAAAGTTGGGTCGGCGGGAAGGAAGTGCGTGATCCGTCACGACTGCCAGGCGACCATCCGCCACCGGCCCTCTTGCTTTATATAAACATACAGGTAACGAATCTCAAAGCTCTGTTTTTCGCCCCGGGCTTTGATATTCATTGCGGTGCGGCCTGCCACGATGGTGGTGTCGTTACTGTTCATAATTAGGTTGGCCCCACAACCCAATGAAAAAGGTGAGTAGCGTAGCGCGGCGGAGCCGCTACCAGACATATAGGGACCAGCGGCGCTGGTCCGAGGCCGAACGCTGTTCGGCCCTACACCGCGCGCAAAAGGTTTGCTAAGAAAACAACAATTTATGACCTTGCAATGCAGAGGAAGCAGCCTGCTCCCTGATCAGAGCCTTCAACCGCCACCGGAAGGGGCACAGGCGCCGCCAGCAGACTTGCTTGTGGTGCCGCCTGTGACAAATGCCGAGAACTTCTGTTCCACCCGCTTCCATCCGCATTTAGGGCACTCAGGCAGGTCCTGGTTGCGGGTTAACACGAGTTTTTCGAAGACATGTCCGCAGTGGGAACATGCGTATTCAAATATGGGCATGGGCCCCTCCCTCACGCCTTGGCTTTGACGTCACAGCTTTCCTCCTTTGAACTTCCAGCTGGCAACACAGGACGCGTCACTTCGTCCACCCTCTCAAGCCTGCCACCCGGCCACCGTCATTACTGATCGTCGTCTTCGGCTAGGAAAGTTTAGGGAACCCTATTTCTTCCCCAACACCAATACAACCGGGCAGGCGGCGCTTCGGATCACAAGTTCAGTGGTCGAACCCAAAAGGACCGCTCCCAGAAGGCTTCGCGGTTGGGCGCCGATCACCAGTAAATCGGCGTGACATCTCTCTGCCTCTTCTACGATCTGCTCAGCAGCGCTTCCTTGGTTGACCACTTCCTTCACGGCGCAGTGGGCACGAACGGTGGCAGGAATCCACCCACATAGCCGCCCTAGCGAATCCTGTGCACTCTTGCCGAGTGGGGCTTCATCGATGTGAGCGACAATCAACTCTGCTCCCGTGCTCGATGCCACCGCTGCGGCGTGCTCAAGGGCAGTTTGCGACGAAGGACTGTAATTCACTGGGCAGAGCACGCGGCGGATCGCATCCAGCGTGGGGGTAAGTTTCATCCGTGGACCCACGGTGAGGATGGGAACCTCCGCTTGGTGCAAAACGCTCTCGGCAATCGATCCCAGCCGAACACGCGCCAAGCCTCCCCGGCCATGTGTACCCATGGCGATCAGATCCGCACCGATTTCTTGTTGCGTCTTGAGGATCGCGGCATCGGGATCGTCTTCCATGACCATCACGCGATGCCCTACAGTTTCAGGAAGGTGTTTATGGACGAATTCGCTGACAAGTTTCCTGGCTGCCCGGACGCTCCGCCGAAGTTGCCCCTGCAGCGCCTGCGTCTGAGCTACAGTGAAATAAACCGGAGCTTCCAGGCGCTGCACGTGGAGGACGACCACCTCCGACCCAAAGGACTGAGCGATCACTCCCGCCACCCGCAAGGCCGCGGCCGACTGCTCGCTGAAATCGACCGGGCACAGAATATGTTTAGGCGCAAAGTTACTCATCGGATGTCTCCCCCCCAATGCAGGTGGAAAAATGAAGATCGTTAAGGCTTCACGCCGAGCTTCCGCAGGAAGGTCATCATCGGGCACCAGTTTGTAAAGGCCGACTGGAGCAGATTGAGTCCCACGAAAGCTGTAAAGAGATACCATTTCGGGCTCGCCCAGTAACCCAAGGCTAGGGAAGCCAGTACAAAAGCTCCTGCAACCATTCGTAACCATCGATTCAAATCCATGATGTTTCCTCCTCAGTGTTATGTGAAAGCGGGCAACCGTCCCTACCCCTGATCACGGCGCCACACTTTCGGCGGCAGATTTCTTCTCTTCGTTCCGCGCGTTCAGATAAAAGAGCACCGGCACCGCCATGCGCGAAAGAAATGTAGATGCTACCTCGCCCGCCATCAAAGAAATCGCGAGCCCCTGAAAGATCGGATCAAAGAGGATGACGAAAGCCCCGGCCACCACCGCTGCCGCTGTCAACAGCATGGGCCGGAAGCGGATAGCACCGGCGTCCACCACGGCTTCCGCCAACCCCATCCCTTGCCTGCGGCGTAGTTCGATGAAGTCCACCAGGATGATGGAATTACGCACGATGATTCCCGCGCCAGCAATGAAGCCGATAATAGTGGTCGCCGTCAGGAACGCGCCCATCAAGGCGTGCGCAGGAATGATTCCAATAAGCGTGAGCGGGATCGGCGCCATGATCACCAGTGGTATTCGGAAGGATTGGAACCACGCGACCACGATGACGTAGATCAACACGAGGACGACGGCGAATGCGAAGCCCAGGTCGCGGAAGACTTCATAGGTGATTTGCCACTCACCGTCCCACTTCATGCTTACCTGGTCGGTGAGGAACGGCAGGTGCGTGGCGTAGCGCTGAATGGAGTAGCCGCCCGGACCGTGAATCTTGTCGAACGACTTGGAAAGGCTGAGGATCGCATACACCGGGCTCTCTTCTTTTCCCGCCACGTCGCCCGTGACGTACACGACGCGCTTCAGGTTCTTGTGGTAGATGGACGTCTCGATAACACCGGTCTCAACATGGGTCAACTCACTGAGCGGCACAAGCGCGCCGGTGGTAGAGGCCACACGAATTTCACCGAGGCCGGCTAGGCTGCTGCGCTCGGCCCGGGGGACTTCCAGCACGATATCGACGTCCTCTTTCTCGTTGGGTTGATGCGCCAGGCCAACGACAGCCCCGCTCACGGCCAGGCGCAACGTTTGCGCAATCTGGTCGGCGGAAACACCCACCAGCGCTGCTTTTTCTTTGTCCACCACAAAGCGATATTGCGCCTCGGGGGCCTCCACGGTCCAATCTACGTCCACCACGCCCGGAGTCTTCTTGAATTCGTCGCGAATCTGCCGCGCAAAGTCGATCTGCTGGCTATAATCAGGGCCGTAGACTTCCGCCACCAGCGTCTGATACACCGGCGGGCCGGGGGGAATTTCCGCCACTTTCAGTTTGGCCCCGTATTTCTCCCCGATGGGCACAATGGCGTCACGCACGCGCTTAGAGATATCGTGGCTTTGGGCGGAGCGATCGTCCTTGGGAAGCAGGTTTACCTGAATGTCAGCCTCGTTCGCGCCTTGCCGCAAGAAGTAGTGACGCACCAGTCCATTGAAGTTATAAGGACTGGCCGTGCCTGCGTACACTTGGTAATTGACGACCTCCGGTTCCTCGGCTACGCGGCGCGCCACCTCACGTGCCACTCGCGCCGTCTGTTCGAGTGTCGTCCCTTCCGGCATGTCGATGATCACTTGGAACTCGCTCTTGTTGTCGAAGGGAAGCATCTTGACGCGTACAATCTTTAGAAGCGGAAGGGTGAACACCAGTAGCAGAAGGAGCACCACGCCCACCAGGAAAATGGTGCGCTTGCGAGCATCGACGAGCAGGGGCATCATCAGCCGCCGGTAGACACGGGTTGTCCAGCCTTCCTGCCCCTCTTCGCCATCCCCGTGACCGGCTTTTGCGTTCGCGAGCATTCGCAACGCTGCCCAGGGAGAAATCACGAAGGCAATGAAGAGCGAGAACAACATGGCGAGTGACGCGCCAATGGGAATGGGCCGCATGTAAGGGCCCATCAGTCCACCTACAAACGCCATGGGCAAAATGGCGGCAATGACAGTCCAGGTGGCGAGGGTGGTGGGATTGCCAACTTCATCCACCGCCTCCACCGCGACGTCCGCCAGGGGGCGCCCCTTATTCTCGGGGAGGTGGAAGTGCCGGGTGATGTTCTCCACCACCACGATGGCGTCGTCCACCAGGATGCCGATGGAGAAGATCAGTGCGAAGAGGGTGACACGGTTGAGCGTGTAGCCATAGATGAAATAGATGAACAAGGTCAGCGCCAGGGTGACTGGCACGGCAGCGAGCACCACCATCGATGACCGCCAGCCGAGCGCCAGGGCGATGAGTAGGGTTACCGACAGAACGGCGAGCAGAAGGTGCTGCAATAACTCGTTCGATTTTTCCTGGGCCGTCGCGCCGTAATTCCGCGTGACCGTGACCTCCACTCCGGCCGGAATCAAGGTCCCTTTTAGACTCTCCACTTTTTCCATAACGCGTTTGGCAACTGTTACCGCGTTCTGGCCTTTACGTTTGGAAACGGTGAGCGTAACCGCCGGCGATTCTCCCATAGCGCTGGCTGACTTCACTTTGGCGCCGGAGCCGTAGCCGAAAAGCACGTAGTTGGTGGGCTCCTCGGGACCGTCGAGAACCTCGGCCACGTCGCGCAGATAGACCGGGCGGCCGGACGAAACTCCCACTACCACGCGCCCCACCTCGTCAGCGTTGCGAAGGAAGTCGCCGGTTTCGACGTTGTACTCTTGATTCGCCGACGCGAACTCTCCGACTTGCAGGCGTTGGTTGGCCCGGTCGATCGAGCCCATCAGCGCCGCGGGCGCCACTCCGTGACCCGCCGTGCGGCCAGGATTGAGCAGTACACGAACTTGACGCCGTTCGCCGCCGATCACCTGCGTTTGGGAAATATCATCAATGCTCTTGATCTCACGATCGACTTCGCTGGCCACCCGGCGCAGCGTGTAGCTGTCATAACGGTTGCTCCAGAAGGTGAGGGCCAGGATGGGAACGTCGTCGATCGAGCGCGGCTTGATGATCGGCTTCGAGGCCCCCGGAGGGATCAGGTCAAAGTGCGAATAGAGTTTATTGTAGAGCTTGATGATGGAGTCTTCTTCTTTTTCGCCCACTTTGAAGCGAACGATGGCCATGCCGAGCCCCGGCCGCGTAGTCGAGTAGATGTACTCGACGCCGGGGATTTCCCAGATGAGCTTTTCCATCGGGGTAGTGACGCGCTGCTCCACTTCCTGTGCGGTCGAGCCCGGCATCTCCACGAAGACGTCCATCATGGGAACCACGATTTGTGGCTCTTCCTCGCGGGGCGTCTGAAGCACGGCAAACGCTCCCAGCAAGATTGAAAACACCATGATGAGCGGGGTGAGCTTGGAGTTGATGAAGTAGTGGGCGATGCGCCCGGCGAAGCCGAGCTTGCGCGTGCTCATAGGCCCTCCACGCGCGCGCCGTCACGCAAGCGATCAATCTGAGAAATAGCAACCTTTTCCCCCGCGGCGACGCCGGAGAGAATCTCCACGCGGTTACCGAAAGTCTTCCCCGTTTTCACCAAACGGTATTCCACATTGCCATCCGCTGCCACGACGAAAATCCCCTGCAACTCGCCGTGGTCTACTACTGCCGAACTGGGCACCGCCAAGCCTTTTGTTTCCCCAATGGGGAAGCTTGCCTGCCCGTATTCGCCGGAGCGGCAATTGCAATCGGGGGGAAGATCGATCTTCACCAGAAACGTGTGGCTGCTTACCTCCGCGACCGGGACGACCTCGGCAACGCGCCCTTCGAATTGGGCATGCTCGGTCGAGACGGAGACGTTATCGCCGGCTTTAGCATAGCGGACATA
>Ga0209517_10005367_pt1 | contig 16341 bp, 13 predicted proteins | sample PeaSoiMetSII2010_FD_187695 | JGI IMG/M metagenome (GOLD analysis project Ga0209517, IMG submission 187695) | Peat soil microbial communities from Weissenstadt, Germany - SII-2010 (SPAdes) (version 2) | ecosystem: Environmental > Terrestrial > Soil > Wetlands > Peat | place: Germany...
TGGCTGCGGCAATATGGCGACCGGGTGGGCTACCCCCACGGGTTCACCGTCATGGACCGGGGCGACCAGGGCGACCTGCTTCACCTGCTCAAGGAGCGCTACGGGTTCAAACACCCGGCCGGCGCCTTTCCCCGCAAGGAGACCATGGGGGAGATCTTCAGCGCCATGATCAATAAGAGCGCCTCCCTGGAATCGCTGCTGGCCCAGGACTATCCCCAGTTTCAGGCGCGTCGGGAAGAACTGGCCAGGATCCATGCGGGCTACGGGCAAGAGAAGCGCCGCCAGCAGCTGATGGACTATGACGACCTGCTGGTGGAGGGCCGGCGGCTGCTGGAGACCCATGAAGACGTGCGCCGGCAGTTGTCGGAGCGTTACCGCTATCTGATGGTGGACGAATACCAGGACACCAACCATCTGCAGGCGGAATTGGTGCGGCTGCTGGCCTACAGCCACACGAACGTCATGGCCGTGGGAGACGACTCCCAATCCATCTACTCCTTCCGGGGCGCCGATTTCCGCAATATCATGGACTTCCCGCGGCTGTTCCCCGGGACCCAGGTCATCAAGCTGGAGGAGAACTACCGCAGCACCCAGCCCATCCTGGACCTGGCCAACGCGGTCATTGCCGGGGCCCGGGAAAAGTACACCAAGTGTCTGTTCAGCCGCAAGCCCGACGGCCAGCGGCCCCGGCTCTTCCGCACCGCCAGCGAAAACGAGCAATCCCGCCTGGTGGTTTCCCAGATACAGGAGCTGCAAAGTCAGGGCCTCCCCTTGAAAGAGGTCGCGGTGCTGGTGCGGGCCGGTTACCACTCCTTCGACCTGGAGATCGAACTGGCCAGGGTTGGGCTTCACTTCATCAAGGTCGGCGGCTTCAAGTTCGTGGAAAGCGCCCACATCAAGGACATCCTGGCCTACCTGCGGGTCCTGGCCAACCCCAAGGATGCCCTGAGTTGGCACCGGCTGCTGCTGCTGGTGCCGGGAGTGGGCCGCCAGGCCTGCGCCAAATTCGATGCCCAACTGGCTGATAATTTTACCCTGGCAGCCGCCCTGGAGTGGCTCCGGAACCAGCGCCGCCCGGCCCAGTTGGCGGAGCTGGCCGGGCTGATGCAGCGCCTCATTGCACCCGGCCAGGACCTGGTGGCCCTGATGACCCAGGCCCTGGAGTTCTATGAGCCCCTGGCCCAGGGCCGCTATGATGACTATCCCAGGCGGATGAAGGACCTGGAACACCTGCTGGCCATTGCCAGCCGCTATCGCAGTCTGCGGACCTTCTTGAACGACCTGACCCTGGAGCCACCCGCCAGCGTGGCCGAGCTGGCCCCGCCCCCCCAGGATTACCTGACCATCTCCACCATCCACTCCGCCAAGGGGCTGGAATGGGATGCGGTCCTGGTCCTCTGGGCCGCGGAAGGCCGCTTCCCGGGCTCCTACTCCCAGGAGCGGGAGGACGAAATGGAAGAGGAACGCCGGCTGATGTACGTGGCCATCACCCGGGCCCGAAAATATCTGGGGCTCGCCTACCCTGCCATCGGCTACAGCCGGCAGTTCGGGATGACGGTCAATTCGCCCTCCCGCTTCATCGCCGACATCCCCCGCGGCCTGCTGGAACCCTGGCGGGCCCAGACGGAGGAATGGTGAGGTTTTGTGGGAGGAGGGCCAGGGACACTGATAAAAAATCCCTGCCCTCCCCCCACACCCCGCTCAAAAAGACACCTTTGCCAGGAAACCACGCCATGGCCACATGGGAACCGGCTTACTTGGAGACGCATCGCCGGGGGCTTTTGGAGCCGAAGATCGCCGCGGCCTACGACATCTTGAATCAGTGCACCCTCTGTCCCCACCATTGCCTGGTGAACCGCCATCACGGGGAGCGGGGCCTGTGCCGCACCGGCGATCTGCCCGTCACCTCCTCCTATGGCCCCCATTTCGGCGAAGAAGACCCCCTGGTGGGCCGCCGCGGCTCCGGCACCATCTTTTTTACCCATTGCAATCTTTACTGCATCTTCTGCCAGAACTATGAGATCAGCCACGAAGGGGAAGGGGAGGAGGTCTCCATTGCCGACCTGGCGGCCATGATGCTCGCACTAAAGCAGCGGGGCTGCCACAACCTCAATTTCGTCACCCCCAGCCACCAGGTCTACCAGATCCTGGCGGCCCTGTCCCTGGCCATTGCCGGCGGCCTGAATCTGCCCCTGGTTTACAACACCGGGGGCTACGACGCGGTGGAGACCTTGCGCCTGCTGGACGGGGTGGTGGACATCTATATGCCGGATTTCAAATTCTGGGACCCCCAGGTGGCCGCCGACCTCTGCCAGGCGGAAGACTACCCGGAGATGGCCCGCCGGGCCCTGAAGGAGATGCACCGCCAGGTGGGGGACCTGGTGGTGGATGACACCGGGGTGGCCCGCCGCGGCCTGCTGGTGCGCCACCTGGTGCTGCCCGGCGGCCTGGCCGGCACCCGGGAGATCATGGAGTTCCTGGCCCGGGAGATTTCTCCTGACACCTATGTCAATGTCATGGGCCAGTACCGTCCCTGCGACCGGGCCGCCGCACACCCATTGCTGCGGCAACCCCTCAGCGCCGAGGCACACGCCGAGGCCCTGGGCCTGGCCCGGGAAGCCGGCCTCACCCGTCTGGACCACAGGGAGAAATTGTTCCGGTGGTTGGAATAAGGATGAGAGGGAGGGGGCTTGAGGGAGGGCAGGGATCTTTTGAGCCAGCAATGCAAAAAACCTTGCCGGACCCTACTGATTTATTGTATTTTTCGTATCTTTTGCAAGGGCCCTGGCCCCCCAAAAACTAAACTCCAAGGTTTAATATGGCCGCAGACCTTTACGCCATCGGCGACATTCACGGAAATCTGGACCTGCTGCAGCGTCTCCTGGAAAAGATCCAGCCTGACCTGGCCAGGGATCAGCTGGTTTTTATGGGTGATTACATCGACCGGGGGCCGAACCCCAAGGGGGTGGTGGATTACGTCCTGGATCTGAAGAGGCTGGCGGATCCACAGCAGGTCATCTGTCTCAAAGGCAACCACGAGGCCATGTTCCTCAATTTTTTGCAGGGCCGGGACCTGGAGCTCTTCATGTACAACGGCGGCTTAAGCACCCTGCGGGACTATTGGGGGGAGGATTGGGAGCACCCGGAGCAGTTGGTCCTGCCCCCGGAGCACCGTGAATTTTTCGAGGAGCTGCGCCTCTATTATGAGACCCCAGATTACCTCTTTGTCCACGGCGGCCTCAAACCCGGGGTCCTCCCGGCGGAGCAGGATGAAGAAGACCTGCTGTGGATTCGGGGGGATTTCATCGCCTCCATGGAAGATTTCGGCAAGAAGGTGATCTTCGGCCATACCCCCTTCCAGAAACCCCTGGTGATGCCCAACAAGATCGGCATTGACACCGGCGCCGCCTACGGCAACCGGCTCACCTGCCTCAAACTCCCCCGGGAAGAATTCATCTCGGTGGGCCATGAATAGGGCGGCTGAGATCTGATTAAGTCCGGCAGCCGCAGGGGGTAGGGGCGCGGCCGGCGGCCTGGCCCCTGCCCGCGCCGGCGATGAACGCTAAGCGGAGTTATTATTTTTTTTCACCCCTAAGGCGCGCCACGGTCTCCTGCAGCAGCCTCTGCACTTCCCGGATATGCCCTTCATCCCGATAGCGCTGCCGCGGCCAGAAGAAGCCCTTCAAGCCGTCCCGGCGCCGCCGGGGCACCACGTGGATGTGCAGGTGGGGGACGCTCTGGCTGATGCGGTTGTTGATGGCCACGAAGGAGCCTTCGGCCAGCAGGCCCGCTTCCATGGCCCGGGCCAGCAGCGCCGCGTCGGCAAACAGGGGTTTCAGGAGGCGGGCCGGCAATTCCGGCAGGGTCGGATAATGGCTCTTGGGCACCAGCAATAGGTGCCCGGGGAACAGGGGTTTGTGGTCCAGGAAGGCCAGGGAGACCTCGTCCTCGAACACCACGTAGGCGGGCAGCTCCCGGGAAATGATGCGACAGAATTTACAGGGTAATTCCATGGCGGCGATCTTTGCTTTACCCAGGCGGGACGCCTAGGCGGCCCGGACTTGGCAGCCTGGGCCTCTGGTAGCCTGGGCCTCTGGCCTGGGTGAACTAAACTCCCGATTGCCTACACCGGCGGGCCGCGCCCCGGTTCCCTTCGCCGCCCGGGAAACTTGACAGGCACCCCTCAGTACAGTAATTTAAGCATGTTTGGCGAACTCAGGGTCTGGTCCAGGGTACCCCCAAAGCTTCGCCTTTTCCAGAAGAATCAGCAGTCCCGGGCAAAAGGAAGTCGCCACCGGACCATGCCCTTTGCCTCGGCCTCCAAGGAGATCTCGAGATGCTGCGAGCTGTGCGCCTGAAATTTTTTCTCCTCTTTTGCCTCACCGTCTTGGCCGTCATCTTTGTGCTGCCCTCCGTGAGCGGTGAGTTGCCGGGCTGGTGGGAGCAACACGTCAGCCGTGGCCTGCATCTGGGCTTGGATCTGAAAGGGGGCATGAACCTGATCCTGCAGGTGGACATGGACGAGGCGGTCAACAACTCCTTGAGCCGTGGCGGCGTGGACCTGAAGCAAAAGGCCGAAAAGGCGGGAATCGACCTGAAGCTGGGAGATGTGGCCCAGCGAGCCCTCCCCGTTACCCTGGCCAACCGAGATGATCAGGCCGCCTTCCTGAGGCTGCTGAAAGAGGAGTTCCCGACGCTGGCAGCCGGCGAGCCCCAGCGCCAGGATAACCACCTGGTCTTTGGGCTGACGGTCAAACCCGAGGAAATCGCGCGGTTGCAAGAGCGCACCCTTTCCCAAAGTCTGGAGGTGCTGCGCAACCGCATCGACCAGTTCGGGGTCACCGAGCCGGTATTGATACGCCAGGGAACCGAGAACATTGTGGTGCAGCTTCCCGGCATCCAGGACCCCCAACGGGCCCTGGATCTCATCGGCCAGACGGCGCAGTTGGAATTCAAGCTGGTGGACGATCAGGCCGGCCTTGATCTGCCGGGGCTGATGGAACAGGCCCTCAAGGAGGGCAAGCTGAAACCCGGCTATACCCAGGAGCAGCTCAATCAGGCCCTGGCCGGCAAGATTCCCCCGGACGATGAGGTCTATATCGAAAAGAAGGTCAACAATAGTACCGGGCGGCTGGAGAGGATTCCCCTGCTGCTGAAGAAGAAGGTGCTGATGACCGGCGCCGACATCAACGACGCCAGCGCCAACACCGGCCAATATAACGAGTATATAGTCAATTTTGAGTTCAACAGCCGCGGGGCCCAGGAGTTCTCCCAGATCACCGAGGCCAACCTCCATAAACGCCTGGCCATCATCCTGGACAACGTAGTGCAATCCGCCCCGATAATCCAATCCCGCATCGGAGCCCGGGGCCAAATCACCGGCTCCTTCACCCCCCAGGAGGCCCATGACCTGGCCATCGTCCTCCGGGCCGGGGCGCTGCCGGCCACGGTCAAGATCGTCCAGAATATCACGGTGGGCCCCACCCTGGGGGCCGACTCCATCAGGAAGGGCCTCACCGCAGGTATCCTGGCCACCATCCTGGTGGTGGGCTTCATGATATTCTACTACCGCTTCTCCGGACTGGTGGCAGACTATGCCTTGGTGATCAACATCATCTTCCTCCTGGGGGCCCTGTCCCTGTTCGGCGCCACCCTCACCCTGCCGGGCATCGCCGGCATCATCCTGTCGGTGGGCATGGCGGTGGACTCCAACGTCCTCATCTACGAGCGCATGCGGGAGGAGTTCCAGGCCGGCAAACCCCTGAAGGCCGGCATCGACGGCGGCTACGACAAGGCCTTCTGGACCATCATCGACTCCCACGTCACCACCCTGATCACCGCGGTGGTCCTGTTCCTTTTCGGCACCGGCCCCATCAAGGGCTTTGCCGTCACCCTCAGCCTGGGCGTCATCCTCAACCTGTTCACCGCCCTGTTTGGCACCCGGGTGGTCTATGACTGGCTGCTGATCAAGCGCTGGATCAAACACCTCAGCTTCTTCCAGCTCTTTGAAAAGCCCAACTTCGATTTCATCTCCTGGCGCCGCTATGCCTTCATCATCTCCGGGACGCTCTGCCTCCTGGGTCTCATCGGCTTCGTGCAACTGAGCCGGGGCCACGGCAACCTGGGGGTGGAGTTCAGCGGCGGCACCCTGGTGCAGATGAAAGCCGCCCAGCCCTTCACGGTTGACCGGGTGCGGGACGCCCTGGCCAAGGAAGGCTGGGGCAACGCCGAGATCCAGCAGGTGGAAGAAGGCACGCAACTCATCATCAAGCTGAAAAAGTCACAAGAGTCGGTGGGCCAGGTCTCCGCCCGCCTGACCGAGGTCCTGAACCAATCTTTGGCCGGCAACCATTTTGAGATCATCGGCAAATCGGAGATCGGCGCCTCCATCAGCAATGATCTGCGCAGCAAGGCCATCGTCGCCATCATCCTCTCCATGGTGGGGATCATGGTCTATATCGCCTGGCGCTTCGAATTCATCTTCGGGGTGGGCGCCGCGGTGGCCACCCTCCATGACGTGCTGGCGGTCCTGGGAGTCTTCTGGCTGCTTAACCGGGAGATCACCCTGCTGGTGGTCACGGCGCTGCTCACCCTGGCGGGCTATTCCCTGACCGACACGGTGGTGGTCTTCGACCGCATCCGGGAGAATCTGGCCAGGCGCCGGGGCAAATTGGCCGAAATCATCAACCTGAGCGTCAACGAGGTGCTCTCCCGGACCATCATCACCAGCAGCACCGTGTTCCTGGTGGTGGTCGCCCTGTTCTTCTTCGGCGGCGTGGTCCTCCGGGACTTCGCCCTGGCCATGATCATGGGGGTCGTGGTGGGCACCTACTCCTCGGTCTTTGTGGCCAGCCCCGTGGTCTACGCCTGGCGCAAAGAGGCGCGGCGAGTAGTGGTGAAGCGGGAAAAGGTCGTGGAACTGGCGGCCCAGAAACAGAAACGGGATGACAAGAAGGCGGCCAAGGCGGCAACCCCCAAGAAGAAAGGCGGCAAGAAATAGGGTGATGCAGAAGGCCCTGCTGCGGGCCTACAGGGAAGCCCAGCGGAACGCTTAACCCATGATGGCAAAAACCGAAAACGGAAAACGGAAAACGGAAAACGAAGCGCCAAGGCCGAAGGCCCTGGTGCTCTATGGCTACGGCCTCAATTGCGACTACGAGACCGCCTTCGCCCTGGATTTGGCCGGAGCCGAGGCGGTGCGGGTGCACACCACCGATCTGCTGGAGAACCCCGCGGCCCTCTGGAACTATCATCTGCTGGCGGTGCCGGGCGGCTTCAGTTGGGGGGATGAGCACGGCGCCGGGGTCATCCTGGCCCTCAGGCTGCGGCTGGCCCTGGGGTCGGCCCTCCAGGAGTTCATTGAGGCGGGGCGCCTGGTAATCGCCATCTGCAACGGCTTTCAGGTCCTGGTGAACCTGGGGCTGCTGCCGGGGCTGGCGGGACGCCCGGGGGAGAGGTTAGCGGCCCTGATCCCCAACGATTGCGGCAACTTCCGCGACGCCTGGGTGCATCTTCAGGTGACCCCGTCCCACTGCGTCTTCACCCGGGGGCTGGATCACCTGGAGCTGCCGGTGCGCCACGGGGAAGGGAAATTCTTTGCCGCCCCGGAGGTGCTCCGGGAGATCGAGGACCGGGGCCAGATCGCCTTGAAATACGCCCTGGCCGACGGGGCCGCCGCCGCCGGGCGCTTCCCGGACAACCCCAACGGCTCGCTTAAGGACATCGCCGGCATCTGCGACGCCAGCGGCCGGGTCCTGGGCCTCATGCCCCATCCGGAGGCCCACGTCACTTCCTTCCAACACCCCACCTGGACCCAGGAGAAGGAAGCCTGGCGCCGCCGGGGCCAACCCTACCCCGGACAAGTTGGCGCCGGCCTGGCCATCTTCCGCAACGCGGTGCAGTATTTGGAGGGCAAGTTGTAGAATTTTAGGGGAGGGGGCCAGAGGCCGACGGCCCCTCCCCCCTCCCCCAACCCCATATTAGGAATAAATAATAAGGGGTGTAAGTCGGGCTTCAGCCCGACTTACACCCCTTTCTTATACGGGTTGGGAGGGGAGCTTGGGGGGAGGGCAGGGATTTTTTGTAAGTATCCCTGGCCCTCCCCCAAAATCTCAATCTCACCTCTCCAACAGCCGCGGCAGCAAATCCGCCGCCTGCTCCAGCAGGAGCCCCGCCTCCCGGGCGGCGGCCTCGGTGTAGGGGCGGGGCCGGTCCCCGGGGGTGCGGGAGTCGTAAAGGATGTAGGGGACCGGTTCCGGGCTGTGGGTGCGCAGGCTCAGGGGGGTAAAGTGGTCGCAGAGCACCAGGAGGCGATGATCTCCCAGGGTCTTTAAGCCGGCCAGCAGCGGCCCTACTATTTGGGCGTCGAAGTCCTCGATGGCCCTGAGCTTCAGTTCCAGGTCACCGCTGTGTCCGGCCTCGTCCGGGGCCTCCACGTGCACGAAGACCAGGTCCCGATGCTTCAGGGCTTCCAGGGCCGCGGCCACCTTGCCCGCGTAATTGGTATCCAGGAAGCCGGTGGCCCCGGGCACCAGGATGGGGGTCAGGCCGGCGTATTTGCCGATGCCCCGGATCAGGTCCACCGCGCAGATCACCGCGCCGGAGAGGCCGAAGCGCTCTTTCAGGGTGGGGAGCTGCGGCGGACGTCCCTGGCCCCAGAGCCAGATGGAGGTGGCGGGTTTTTTCCCCGCGGCCCGCCGCCGCCGGTTAACCTCGTAGTCCTGCAAGATCGGCCAGGATCCCCGCACCAGCTCCCACAAGGGCGCGGCGGCCCCGGCCTCCATCAGGTGGCCCACCTCCCGGCCGCTCCAGTCATGGGGCGGATAGGTGCGCCAGGCCTCCCCCCCGCTCTCGGCCCAGACCAGCAGGTGGCGGTAGCTGACCCCGGGGTAGAAGCGGCGCCCCTCCCGGCCCAGGGCCGAATCCAGGACCTGGATGATCTCCCGGGCCTCTTCGCTGCTGATATGCCCGGCGGAGTAGTCCTCCATGAAGATGCCGTCCGCATCAAAGCGCAGGGTCACCAGGTTGCAGCGAAAGGCCACCTCCCGGGGACCCAGGTCCACCCCCAGGGCGGCGGCCTCCAACGGGGCCCTGCCGGTATGGTAGCGGGCCGGGTCATAGCCCATGATGGCCAGGTTGGCGATATCACTCCCCGGGTCCATGCCGGGGGGGATGGTGCGGGCCAGGCCCAGTTCCCCCCGCCGGGCCAGTTCGTCCAGATTCGGGGTGGCCGCGGCCTCCAGCGGAGTCCGGCCCGCCAATTGGGCCAGGGGGTAATCCCCCATGCCGTCGCCCACCAGGATTACGTATAACATCCTCAAGATTCCCGCTGGTTAAAGGGTGGTTTCCGTTTGCAAATCATCATTATCCTTGCCCAGGGTCTGTTCCAGGTAACTTTCATATTTATAGCGGTTTTCCGTAAAGCGGCGCTTCAACAGGACGGAGTCGATACTCCAGGTCCTGGACTTGGAAAGCCCGAAGAAGATGCGGCCATCCTTGGAAAAGCGGTATTCCCAGAGTTCGCCCTGATGGTGCGCCAACGGCTGGGAATATTGGACCGCGCTCCGGGAGGGAATAGCCGCTCCGGCCTTCAGGGCCTCTATATCGGTATTATTCAGGGTGGCCAGGGCATCGGGAAGGGACGGGAAGATATCCGGGGAATTCTGGAGATCCAAGATTTCTTGCAGGGCTCGCCGGGAGAAATGCAAGTTCCGATAAACCATATTGAGCCAGAGAAACTCCTGGGGCCTCCTGGCCTTCTGTTTGGCAGGGTCGGGATAGTTCAACTCCTCCACTTCCTTTAAGGCCTCCAGTTCTTTCATCTCCTTGAGGATTCTCTCCCGGTCCATTTCAATGATCTGCATCTTTTCCAGGGCTTCATTTCTGGCTGATTCGGCTTCTTGCAGGCTTTCCTGCATTTTCTTGCTTTTCCGGGATTGATGTTGGACGGCCTGCTCCAGCGCCTCAATGGTCTCATTGGCGCCCCTCAGCCTGTCCTGGGCCTGTTCCTGGCTCCGGTCCAGGAGCTCCAGCCGCAGGTCCGCAGCCCCGATGTTGGTTTCCAGGTTTTGAATGCGCAATTCCCTGGCCTCCAGTTCAGAGGCATACCGGCTTTCCCGAAGTTCCTGGAATTGCCCTTGATACCGGGCAGTTATGGCGCAAATGCCGGCAAACCCCACCAATGCCATGAAATAGCTGAGAAGGCTAAAGGTAGAAACCGTATCGTAAGTGGGCAGCAGCCGACCCAGCCCCTGCGGCGCCTTCTCCACCAAATAAAGCCTGCCCAAGGCCGCCGACTCCACCCCGGGGACCTGCGAGGCCTGGGCGCCGGTGTCCGGCCCGCTCAGACATGGCTGGGTGGCCGGATCCTTAAACAGAAAATAGTACTTCTCGCCTTTCAGGAGGGCGGCGCCCCGGTTTCCGGGAGGCCAGGAGTCCGGGGCGTACTTGAGGTTTCCCACCTTATCCGTGAGCACCACGGCGTAAGGTCCGAGATTGGCGCTAAAGATCTCCTTAAGTAAATCCGGCCGCTGCTGCTCTTCCAAATAAGCAATGGCGTAAGGTAAGATGCTGCAGACACCCACCAGTTCCTGTTGGCCGGATTTGGTCAGGGCCTCTTGGCGCGTTAAATTATTCTGCCAGGAGCCGAATACCAGGATGGCAATGAACATTGCCAACCAGACCCCCAGCCAGATGATATACGGAGATAAAACCCTGTCCTTCATGCAGCCGCTCTCAAATGCCCCGGTTCCCCGAACCCATTATGCAAACCATAATCTCAGGTTGTTCATTTCTCTTCCCCAACAGGAGCCTGGGAACCAGAATCCGGCAATCCGCCGCCGGCGCCGCCCCTCAAATCCTGGCGGAGTGAAGGTGCGGGTCTTCGATGCGGTAAAAGATAGCCGGCGGTGAGACCACCGGCAGTTGGTCGATGATTTTGAGGGCCTGGCGGACGTCGGCCTCCCGGGCTTCGTGGGTGATCATGACAATGGGCACGGTGCACGCCACTTCCCGGCCTTTCTGGGTCACCGCGGCGATGCTGATGCCGTAATTGCCCAGGATCCCGGAGACCTGGGCCAGCACTCCGGGGCGATCCAGGGCGGCGAAGCGGAAATAGTAGTTGGTCACCAGATCATTCAGGGGTTTGATGAGCCGGGTCGACTCCAGGGCGCTGCGGCAGCCCAGGGGCGGCACCCGGCCGGCGCCTCCCCGCATCAGGTTGCGGGCCAGGTCCAGGATATCGCTCACCACCGCGCTGGCAGTGGGCATCATGCCGGCCCCCTGTCCGTACAGCAAAATGGGCCCGGTGGCGTCGCCGGTGACATAAACGGCGTTCATGGCCCCGTTGACCTGGGACATGATGTGTTCCCTGGGAATCAGGGTGGGATGCACCCTGGCCTCCACCCGATGGCCATCGTCCCGGGTGATGGCCAGGAGTTTCAGGCAGTAGCCGAATTCCCGGGCGAACTGCAAATCCAGGGGATCCAACTGACTGATGCCTTCCACCGCGATGGCTTCCAGGTCCAGGCGGGCGCCATAGGACAGGCTCATGAGGATGGCCAGCTTATGGGCCGTGTCGGTTCCTTCCACGTCCAGGGTGGGGTCAGCCTCGGCGTAGCCGGCGGCCTGGGCCTCTGCCAGGGCCTGGGCGTAGGAAATGCCCTGTTGGGACATCTGGGTGAGGATGTAGTTGCAGGTGCCATTCAGGATGCCGAAGAGCTCCTGGATGCGGTTGGCGGCCAGGCCCTGGCGCAAGGCCAGGATGATGGGGATGCCGCCGCACACCGCGGCTTCGAAGGCGATCTCCACCCCTTGGGCCGCGGCGGCGGCCAGCAGGTCGTTGCCGTGATGGGCCAGCAAGGCCTTGTTGGCGGTGACCACGTGCTTGCCCCGCTCGATGGCGGCCAGGATATAGTCCCGAGCAATGGTCAGTCCGCCGATGAGCTCCACCACGATGTCGATCCCGGGGTCATCCAGGATCTCCTCGGCCCGGGAGGTGAGCAGCTCCGGGGGGACGGCCACGGCCCGGGGACGCTCCAGGTCCAGATCCGCCACCTTAGCCAGCACCAGCTCGGCGCCCAGGCGCCGGGCCAGCAGCTCCCGCTGCTCGGTGAGGAGGCGCACCACCCCGGCGCCCACGGTGCCGAAGCCTATTAGTCCCACTTTAACGGTTTTCATCTGCATCCCAACGTATCCACCAGAAAGGCCAGCACCAACCGGCTAAGAACGCCAAACCTGCACCCTGAACCTAAAACATGTTGTGAAAGCCTACCCGGCTTTGCGACTTCTAGAGCGTTTTGTTGGGCCAACGGATTTCTGCGCCACTTCTATAAGATGGCGCAGGGCTTCATTAACCAATTCTTCGGAGGTAAATACCTTCGCCACATCGGGGCTGAGGAGGACCACATTGGTTCCACCCCGGTAATCTTCCAAATACTTACCCCGAACACCTCCGACCAGGTCTTCACGCCGGTACTCCGGGCGCATTTTCTCTGATTTATCCTTTCTCATATCGGATCCCGAGGACGCCGGCTCCAAATTTTATTTTTCCGCCGCCGGCAGGCCCAATTCTTCGAGACTCTTGCGCAGCACCTGGCGGAAACCCCGGATGGCCTGGTTAGTGCGATGGACGTTCTCCACCAGGGCGAAGCGCACGTATTCATCGCCGAATTCGCCGAAGCCCAGCCCCGGAGCCACGGCCACCTTGGCCTCCCGGATAAGCATCATGGCGAATTCCACCGATCCCAGGTGCCGGAATTTCCGGGGAATCCGGGCCCAGACGAACATGGTGCCCCGGGGCGGCTCCACTCGCCAGCTGATGTTGTGCAGGCCCCGGCACAGGGCGTCCCGCCGCTCCTGATAAGTCGCCACCGTCTGCCGGACGCAGTCGTAGGGGCCGTTCAGGGCGATGATGGAGGCGATCTGGATGGGTTGAAAGACCCCATAGTCCAGGTAGCTCTTGATGCGGGTCAAGGCGTGGATCAGACGCCGGTTGCCCACCACGAAGCCCATGCGCCAGCCGGGCATGTTGTAACTCTTGGACAGGGAGAAGAGCTCCACCCCCACCTTCTTGGCCCCGGGCGCCTGGAGGAAGCTGGGAGCCGCGTAATCGTCAAAGACCAGGTCGGCGTAGGCAAAGTCGTGGATGATATAGACGCTATACTTGTTGGCATAGTCCACGATCCGCTTGAAAAATTCCAGGTCCACGCAGCGGGTGGTGGGGTTGTGGGGAAAGGAGATGATCAGCATCTTGGGCCGCGGCCGGATCAGCTCGGTGATGTTGTATAAATCCTCAAAAAAATCCCGGTCGTGGGTCAAGGGAATGGACACCAGTTGGCCCCCGGAAATAACCACCGAGGCGGAATGGATGGGGTAGGTGGGATTGGGCACCAGCACCACGTCCCCGGCCTCCACCGTGGCCAGCACCAGGTGCGACAGGCCCTCCTTGGCGCCGATGGTGGCGATGGCCTCGGTTTCCGGATCGATGTCCACCCCGAAGCGGCGCTTGTACCAATGGGAGATGGCCAGCCGCAGCTTGGTAATCCCCCGGGAGGCGGAATACCGGTGGTTGGCCGGTTTGCCCGCGGCCTCGATGAGCTTGGCCACGATGTGGGGCGGGGTGGCCAGATCGGGGTTACCCATTCCCAAATCGATGATGTCTTCCCCTCGCCGCCGGGCCTCCATCTTCAGGGCGTTGACCGTGGCGAACACATACGGGGGGAGGCGCTTCATGCGGGGGAATTCTTCTACGGCCTTCATGCGGGTCTCCTTCAGGCTAAACGGGCGAGATTTCCAGAAAATTATTATCGCAAATGGCCGGGACTTGTCAAATAGCGATTTGCAGGGAATCCCCGGTTTTACCTGAGGCCCCCCTTCCCTTGCCATTGCCGGGGCGATTGGATAAAATGGCGCCATGAACCGGCTGTTTGCCTTTTTCCTCAGGCTGTTCGCCTGCTTCCTGGCCGCCAAGTTCCTGGTCCAGGCGGTGGACCTGAACAGCCGGACTTACCTCTTGAGCCTGACGGCCCTGTTCATCATCAATGTCTACCTGTTTGAGATCCTGGTGTACCGGGACCGCCGCGCCCCCCAGGAGCGCCCTCCGGAAGCTGCCCCCAAGCAGTCCCCGGAAGAGCAGCCGTAATCTTCCCCGGGGACCCTGAACGAGAGCCCGGAGAGGGGCGGGCGCCTGGAAGTTTCATCATTTTTTCCTTGACACTAATTTTGTGAATGTTTTAACATTCTTTTGTTTTATAAAGGATAATTATGAAACTGCTACCCCTGCTGTCGGAAAGAAAAACCAGCCTCATGGCGCGGTGGCAGCATCGGCTTTTTGAGAGCTATCCTGCTGAAACAGCTATCTTTCTGGAAAAAGAGAAGGATCATTTCGGCAATCCGGTGGGGCAGCGCCTCTCCCAGGGTCTGCGGGGGCTGGTGCAGGCGTTCCTGACGGAGATGGACCGGGAGGAGGTCCTGGCCAGTCTCGATGAAATCCTGAGGATCAGGGCCATCCAGGATTTTGCCCCATCCCAGGCCCTGGCCTTCATTTTCCTTTTGAAGAACGTAATTCGCGAGGTGCTGGCCCCGGAGCTTAAGGGCGGCCAATATTCCCAAGAACTTCAGGAATTGGAGGCCCGCATCGACGGCCTGGCCCTGCTGGGCTTTGACGTTTATACCCAGCGCCGGGAGCAGCTCCACGAGGTCCGGGCCAACGAGATCAGGAACCGGGTCAGCGGCTTGCTGCGCCGCACCGGATTGTCCTTATGATCAGAGGCGGCGGCAAGTGGTAAACCCCTGGCAAATAGAGACGAGGTGAGGGTAGATGGATTTTTTTAAACGTCATTTCACGGTGGCCCTGGCGGCCGTCCTGGGGCTCGTCCTGGTGGCCTACCTCGGGGCCTCGGCCAACTTACAGCTTCTCTTCGGGGTGGTGGTGCCGTATCTGGCCGTCCTCATTTTCGTGGAAGGATTTATCTATCGCCTCCTCCAGTGGTCCAGGTCACCGGTGCCTTTCCAGATTCCCACCACCGGCGGCCAGCAGGAATCCCTACCCTGGATCAAAAGAAACCTGGGCGACAAACTGGACAACCCTTACAGCACCAGGTACGTGATCGGCCGCATGGCTCTGGAAGTCCTGGCCTTTCGCAGCCTTTTCCGGAATCTGCGCAGCGAATTGCGCCAAGACCCGGAACACCCGGGGGGGGCCCGGCTGATTCAGTGGTCCTACAAATGGCTGTGGCTGGGGGCCATTGCCTTCCATTACGCCTTCCTGGTCATTGTGCTGCGGCACCTGCGCCTTTTCACCGAGCCGGTGCCGGGCTTCGTCCAACTGCTCGACAGCGTGGACGGCTTCCTGCAGTTCTTCACGCCGGTCTTTTACCTCAGCGGCGCGGTGCTGGTAGTGGCGGTGGCCTATCTGCTGGCCCGCCGCCTCACCAACCCCATGTTGCGCTACATTTCCCTGGCCGCCGATTACTTTCCCCTGCTGTTGCTCCTGGCCATCGGCATCTCCGGGATCCTCATGCGCTACGTCTATAAGGTGGACGTGGTGGCCGTCAAAGAGCTGACCCTGGGTCTGGTGACCCTGCACCCCAAAGTGCCGGCGGGCATCGGCCCCATCTTTTTCGTCCACCTCTTTCTGGTGAGCGTGCTCCTCGCCTACTTCCCCTTCAGCAAGCTGATGCACGCCCCCGGGGTCTTCCTGAGCCCTTCCAGAAATCTGCCCACCAACACCCGGGCGGTGCGGCACGTCAATCCCTGGAATTACCCGGTGAAGTTCCATCATTATGACGAATACGAAGATAGATTTCGGGAAGCCATGGTAGAGGCCGAAATCCCGGTGGAAAAGGAGCTGGAGTAACATGGCCAAAGCTAAGACCAAGGTTCCAAAACCAGAGGAAATCTTACCTGGGATAAGTTATCAGACCCCCGCAAAGGGTTGGATGGACCTCAAGCCGGAATTCAAGCCGGGAACCTATTGCAATCCCGCCAACCCCAAGTGGGCGGAATGGATCGACTATCCGTACCCGCGGAGCTGGTCGGTGAAAGATGAGAGCTGGGGTCTGCCCGCTAATTGGAAAGAGATCGTCCTCCAGGGCATGGAAGACCGCCTCAACCGCTTCCGTTCCCTGAAGCTCTTCTTCGACATCTGCGTGCGCTGCGGCGCCTGCGCCGACAAGTGCCACTTCTTCCTGGGTACCGGGGACCCCAAGAATATGCCGGTGCTCCGGGCCGAGCTGATGCGCTCGGTATACAAGCGCTATTTCAAACCGGCGGGCAAACTCCTGGGAGAGCTGGCCGGGGCCCGGGACCTCACGGAAGAGGTGATCAAAGAGTGGTTCTACT
>Ga0209517_10005368_pt1 | contig 16339 bp, 13 predicted proteins | sample PeaSoiMetSII2010_FD_187695 | JGI IMG/M metagenome (GOLD analysis project Ga0209517, IMG submission 187695) | Peat soil microbial communities from Weissenstadt, Germany - SII-2010 (SPAdes) (version 2) | ecosystem: Environmental > Terrestrial > Soil > Wetlands > Peat | place: Germany...
CCAGCAGTGGATAGCGATCCCCATCGGCCCCGGTAATTTCCGCGCCCAGGTGCGCAGTCATTCCGATCTTTTTCGCGGCCATATAGAATCGCGGCGCGCCACATAAATTGTCGTGATCCATTAACGCCGCCGCCGCATGCTTCAGATCAGCGCAGCGCTGCACCAGATCCTCGGGAAGCGAAGCCCCTTCGAGGAAGCTGAACGCCGAGCGTGAATGAAAATCCACAAACATGTGACGTTGAAAAAAGGGGACTGCCACTTTGTCCCCAAATCCACTACACTTGCCTTACACTTAGGCATCTCCCCGAAGGACAGAGCGGTCTGTCCCCTCTTTTCGACTTCCTTTTAGTCATAATTCCCCTCTAAAAACCACCCACTCGCTTTTCGGTCGAAATAAATCCGATACAGCGCCCCATCGGCGAGCGAAAGATCCCACTCATCGCGATTCCAATCGGCCGTCCACCAATCCCCGCTGCTGCGCCATGGACCCGCAATTTTCACGATATTTCCCCGGCACACGCGAGCCGTCAAATGTTTCGGAACCCCGCCCTCAGTCTCCACGCGAGCCGGCAGCGCCGGACGAAAATAGCGGAACGCCAGCCGCGCATCCGAAATCGACCACCCCGGTCGATAGGTGTTGCGCAATTCCGGAATCTTCACGTTCTCCTTGCCCACCAGCGCGCGAATTTTCCCCAGCGTCAACTCGAGCTTTTCCGGTTCCGGCGCCGACGGAGTGAACAGACTGTGCTGCACGCGCCGCGGCTCCGTGGGCACGATCGCGAGCTTGATCTTCGCCGGCGGCTCGCTTAAAGGATGCGCTTCAAAATCGTGCTGAATCAGCTTCAGCAGGAATTTCGTGTCGCGCGTGGGAAACGGGAGCCGCAGCCATCGCTCGGCCCCATTGAACGTGAACCGCAGCGCCGCCGCGGCCAGCGATTGTGCATCCAGGCGCGCGCACAGATCGTGCAGGAATCGCCCGATCAGCAGCAGCAGAGGCTCCAGCATTTCGAGCGGATCGTCCAGCTCGATTTCTTCTTCATACGTAGTTTCCAGCGCCACAGGCTTCAGCGGCCGGTCCAGCGCCCCGCGCGCCAGCTTCTGCATCCACAAACCGCGCGGGCCTAATCTTTCAGCCACGCCATTTTCCGGCAGCCGTGCGAGCTCGCTCAGCGAGCGTATGCCCCACAGATCCAGCGTCTCGAAAATTTCAGGATCGGGCGGCAGCGCATCCACCGGCAGCGAGCCCAGCACTCGATCTTCCTCGCCGGGCTGAAGAATCGTCACTCCTTCGAAATGCCGCGCGGCCAGAACCGCGGCTTCAATGGTCGCGGCCACCGCGATTCGAAAAAGGGGACTGACCACTCTGTCCCCAGATCCACCACAATCGCCTTCGACCAGGGTGTCCCCACAGTGGACAGAGCGGTCTGTCCCCTTTTTCAACAAGCTCGCGCGGTCCCGCGCGATTTCTTTTATCTGCCGCTCGGTGATCGAAAACACCGCCGTCTGCGCGTCGATCATCTCCACAAAAGGAGAAAAGGATTCGCCCAGTGCTCGCGCGCCGTCGCCATGTATGCACGCGTACATATTTCAAACCGCCGCGCAATGGAGCGCTGTTCTCTCCTTTCCGATGGGTTTTCGCGGAGCCAGCTCATATTCAGCCCCGCGCAGCAGGTTCCCCGTGAACACCGCGCGCCGCCGCCTCATTTCGATCAGCAGTGCCGAGCACGATTTCGTCAGCGGCCGGTTGGCGATCACCGCCAGCACCGTCGGCGTCGCCTGAACCGCGCGTCGCCATCGAAACCAGGTGGTCTGCGGGATGCGGTTCAGCGCGGATTCCGCGGCTTCGGCCAGATCGAGCGCCACCACCCCAAACCCGCCCGAGTGCAGCACCAGGTCGGCCGAGCGCATGGCGTGCTCGACGTTTGCGCCGCAGCGAATCCAGATCATTTTGCTGAGCTCCACACCCGCTGCCGCTGCCGAACACGAGTCGAAGGAGTTGTTGGTGTCGATCAGCACCGCGAACTCGCCAAGCTGCGTGGAAGCAGCCAGGATTGAATGCATGAAGGATGTGCGTCCGCTCGAACGGGGGCCGACGATCTCCGTGATCCGCCCGCGAGGGCAATCGGCGGCGGCTGGCAGATATTCCGGAGGCGGCGAATCCAGCCACCCAATGGGCAGTGCGGACAGCATGTTTCAACCTGATTTACGCCTTTTCTTCGCCTTCAGGTTATGCTGTCCGAATGCGGCTGTCAAGCTACATTTTTAGATGGAAATGTTTCAGAAATCACTTGAGCAATGCCTTCACCGCCGCCGGCAAATCGAACACCGAATCCGCAACCGGCTTATAGCTTACAGACTTGAAAACGAAGGTTTGCGATTGCCCACCGCTTCGCGAAACCTGTTTTGTAGCCACCAGCGGTCCACCGAAAAACTTGTAGTCTTGAAAAAGCAGCACATCGTTGGTCGAGGACCCCACGTCCGCCTGGTAACGATAGCCCAAAAGCAGTCCGGTTTCCACATCGTAGAACTGATTATTGTCTTTGCCCCAATGCGTCGTCCCATGCAGCCAGTAGCAGCGGCGGCCCTCGAAATCGGTGATCCCGGCAAGCTCGAAGTTCTTGAAATAATCCGGCATGTGCAGCGCATACTGAAGGTCGGCATCGCGGCGCACGGATTCGATCGGCGTATCTTTATCGATGCTCGCTCCTTTCGGAGTCACTGCCCAGGAAACCTTGCCGTCAAATCCGAAGACGCTTTCGGTCCCATCCGGCCGCGTGACCTTGAACAGCGATTTGAATGGCTTGCTATAACCGACGAAGGTCGCTTTCCCCTGCATGCCCGAGCTTTCGATCTCTCCGTGCCTGGTTTCCGATTGGACTTTTTTGATTTTGTCCACTCCGCCCAGGGCTTGCTGGTATCTTTCCAAGACCTGGTCGGCTGTTTTGAGTTGTCCGGTCTGCGCACAACCCAAAACACTGCCAGCAAAAATAACGGCTGCCAGTTTGACGAAACGCATGCCGATTCAGACGAAACGTCCAACGAAAGGTGACGGGTTAATTCGATCCAACGCCGCGATAATCCGGCCGCAAGACCGGTGCCGCAAGCTGCATAGATTCGACACGGCGCCCAAAGGAGCCGGAGGCTCATTCCTCGCGCAGCGCGTCCATCGGCTCCAGCCGCGATGCGCGATATGCCGGGCCATAGCTGGCGATCAACGCCACTGCGGCCAACAACACGATCGCTCCACTGAGCGTGACCGGATCGTAAGGTTTCAATCCGTACAGCATGGTTGTGGCAGCCCGGGCAGCCCAGAGCGCCAGCCCTGTGCCGACCACCAGCCCGATGGTCACCAGCAGCACGGCTTCTTTCAGCACCATCTGTATAACACGCCCGCGCCCCGCCCCCAACGCGATCCGAACTCCTATCTCGTTGCGACGGCGGGCTACCATGTAGGCGATCACGCCGTACAGTCCCAGCACCGCGAGCGATCCCGCCAGGATTCCGAAAGCTCCCGCGAGCACCGCCATCAAACGGTCCCGCATCAGCGATTCTTTGAGTTGCGTGGTCAAAACGCTGAACTGGACGCCGATGGCTGGATTAATCTCCGCCACCGCGGCCGTCGCGGCTCGAAACAGGCCGCCAATTGGAGCGCTGGTCCTAAGAATATAGGTTGCGCCGGCCCCAGGATCGCTCTCCTGCGAGAAGGGCAGAAAAATGATCGGCTTGAAATCTTCGCGCAGTTCATAATACTTCGTATTCCGCACCATCCCGACGATCTGGTAAACCGGATCCGGCTTTCCGGCCTGACCCTGCACTCGGAGCGTGCGGCCGAGTGGATTTCCTCCGCCGAAAACCTGCTTGGCGAACATTTCGTTGACGATGGCCACCTTCGGCGATCCCAAATTGTCGCGATCGTCGAAATCGCGGCCGGCGACGAACGCGGTATCCATGGTTTTGAAGTAGCCGGGCCCTATCTGCAGGATATTGCTGGTCCGGCGCGGCCCGGAGGCTCCATCCCAAACCATTTCGTCCCAACCGGAATCGCTCACCGGCGTCCAGCCTGCCTGCGCCGCCGAATCGGCTCCGGTGCGCGTACGAATCCGGTCCAGCAGTTCCCGGCGAACCACCGGCAGATGCTCCTTCGAATAATGACCGGGACGCAGATCCAGGATCACCGCGACGATTCCGTCGGCTCTGAATCCCGGCTGGATATCCATCAATTTCTGAAGGCTGCGCACGAACAGAAACGCGCCCACCAGCAGCACCAGCGACATGGATACCTGCGCCACTACCAGCGCCCGGCGCAGACTGAATCGTTCGCGGCCAGATGTGAGACCTCGGCCTCCTGTGCGCATCGCGGATGCCGGCGCAATGTTCGTGGCGCGCAGCGCCGGCGCGAGTCCGAACAGCAAACAGGTCAGAATTGCGACGCCGGCCATGAACCCCAACACGCGCAAATCCAGTTGCAACCCGACGAACAGCGCATCGCCGCTGGTGCTTAAGAACGCAACCAGCGCGCGACTCAATGCCTGCGCCAGCAACGCCCCCAGCAAAGTGCCGAACACTACTAGCAGCATGCTTTCCGATAGCAATTGGGCGATCAGCCTGCCCCGCGAAGCCCCGATCGCTTGGCGTACCGCGATTTCCCGTTCGCGGACGCTGGCCCGCGCCAGCAGCAGATTCGCCAGGTTCGCGCACGCGATCAACAGCACCAGGGCAGTGGTCGCCAGCAGCATCCACAAGGGATTCTCATATTGACGGCGCAGGCCGGATACGCCCGTTCCTCCCGGAGTAACGGTCATTTTATTCGCCAGAAATTTCTTCGCGTCGTCGGGCCGGTACGTGGGTGGAAGCGTGGCTTCCATGATGGCCGGAGATTGCGCGTGGATGTAGGCGCTGGCGCGTTCGACGGTCCAGCCCGGCTTCAACCTGCCCATCGCAGAAATCCACCACGCGTGCCGGTCTGGAATGCGCACCCTGCCGTCCTCCGAAAACAGAGGATCGGAGCACATCGGGATCGCCACATCGTAACGATGCCCTACCTCGACGCCGAAAAATCCGGGGGACGTGACGCCGAGCACCGTCACCGCCTGTCCATCCAATCTCAAACTTCGGCCCAAAACACCGGCATCGCCGCCGAATTCCCGCTGCCAGAAGGCGTAGCTGATCACCGCTCCGGGCGATCCGCAACCGGGTTGATCGTCCTGGGCCGTGAACGTCCGCCCCAGGACGGTGGATGCGCCCAGCACGGTGAAGAAATCCGCGCTTACAAACAGACCCTCCGCATAGCGAGCCTCGCCACCCTGCGCGAGATTGAACCGGTTCGCACTCCACGCCATGGTCCCGCTGAACGGCTCGGATCTGGCGTGGATCTGCTCCCACACCGCATAAGTGATCTGGCCGCTGCGCGTCGTATACCAGCCCGACCGCTGCGAGTTGGGCACGAAGTCGATATAAGCCAATTCCTGTGGATTCTCTACCGGCAGCGTCCGCAAACGCACGGCGTCGATCAATTGAAAGATGGCCGTATTGGCGCCAATCCCCAGTGCCAGCGACAACACCGCAACAATCGTAAAGGCTGGATTTAGAAGAAGTTGCCGGAGGCCGAAGCGAAGATCCTTAAGCAGCGAATCCATGAAATAAATACGCGCACAGGCGGCTTCGGTTACTAGACAAAGTCCTGTGGACATCGCACCGGAATCGTGATAGAGTCCTGTGGTGATACCACATATATGAGCGCCAAACTCGACCTGCTGCAAGGCACGCTGGATCTGCTGGTCCTTCAAACCCTGGTCTCGATGGGCCCGCTGCACGGCTACGGGATCGCGCGCCGCATCGAACAGCAGAGTGGAGATCAGGTGCTGCTAAACCAGGGCACGATTTACGCGGCACTGGTGCGCCTTCAACATCGCGGCTGGATCACCGCGGAATGGGGCACGTCCGGCAACAACCGCCGTGCCAAATATTACTCGATCACGCGCGACGGCCGGAAGCAGCTCGCCGAGGAAACCTCCAATTGGCAGCGTCTTGCTGCGGTGATCGAAAGGGTGTTGGCCAAATGACCCTGCGCGAACTCCTCTCCCGTCTCACCCGCCGCCATCTCGACCGCGATTTCGAAGACGAAATCGCCACGCATCTGGAGCTGGCCGAATCCGAGAATCTTCAGCGCGGCATGGATCCCGCGGAAGCCCGCCGGCGAGCCGCCATCAAATTCGGCAGCGTCACATCGGCGAAAGAAGGCGTATGGACTCAGCGTGGCTTGCCCGGGTTCGGCTCATTTCTTCAGGACCTAAAGTACTCCCTCCGAGGGATGCGCAAGAGTCCCGGTTTCGCTGCGGTGACGGTTCTGACTCTGGCCATCTGCATCAGCCTGTGCAGTGTCATCTTCTGTACTCTGAATGGCACTTTTCTGCGTCCCGCTCCCGGAGTTGCCGACCCCACCGGGCTGGTTACGCTTCAATCTCCCGTCGCCTATCCGCACTTCGAACAATACCGCGGCGATAAAGCCGCCTTCATCGGGCCAGTCCCCTTCACGGTTGATAAGGCGAGAATCTTCGGGCACCTGGTCTCGTCCGAATATTTCTCGCTCCTCGGAGTTGAGCCCCTCTTGGGCCGCTTTTTCGACGCAACCTTGGATCTTCCGGGAGCCGCGCCCACGGTGGTCCTGAGCGAGGTCTACTGGCGCACGCATCTCCACTCTGATCCCGGCGTCGTCGGCTCCAGCCTGCGGTTGAACGGTATCCAGGCGACCATCGTGGGTGTAGCCCCCAAAGATTTCATCGGCATACTTCCGATGCCGCATCCCGCCGAGATCTTCGTTCCCGTCACAGCCGACCCGCGCGTCGCTCCCGAGCTCGCCGACGACGCTCTGCACAGAACCACCCAACCCGTCTTCCGGGTCCTGTTCAGACTGCCCTCCGGCGAATCGCTGTCGGCAGCCGAAGCTCGCCTCGACGCAGAAACTCGCGGATTCCCCGACAACCTTACTCATAAAGACGAGAAAGGCCGGTTGGTACACGTGAGTTCCGCCGCTCACCTGGCGCCCGTGACACCGGCCCTGAACGCCATGATCGTGATGTTCTACACCATGCTGGTGGCTCTGATCCTGACTCTCACGTGCGCCAATCTGGCCGGCTTGATTCTGGCCCGAGGACGAGCGCGCGCCCGCGAAATCGCGGTCCGGCTCTCCATTGGCGCCAGCCGTCTCCGCTTGATCCGCCAACTCCTCACGGAAAGTCTTTTGCTCGCGGTTCTGGGCGGAGCGGCAGGCTTTTTGGCGATCTGGGGGTTCTTCAAAATCCTTCCCAAGCTCGCCCCGTCGGCGGATCCCGTCATTCAGCGGCAGTTTTTCCCGGATTTCCATCTCGCCCTATTTGCCTTCCTGATCTCGACCGCCGCCGGCGTCGGATTCGGGCTGATGCCGGCCCTCGCCATCACACGTCCAGACCTGGCGACCGCGCTAAAAACCAGCATGCGAACCGGATTCGGAATCCATCGCCGCTTCGGCCTGCGCAACCTGTTTGTCGTGTACCAGGTGGCCGTCGCGATGATCCTGGTCCTGCTGATGGGCTTCCTTACTCTCGGAATCCGGTATGGAACCAACCGCGATCCCTGCTTCGATCCCACGCCTCTGTATGTTTTCTCGCTCGATCCTGGCACCGACGGATTGACTTCCCAGGAATCCGCCGCGATGTTCGCCGGTCTTACACGGCGATCCCTGAGCGGCATCGATCGCATCACGTTTTCAGATCAAGCCGTGTTCAGCTTCGGCGATTCGTTTCCCAATACCGCCGTAACCGTTCACGACGCCGTGAAACAAGTCGCCATGCAAATGATCGGACCCGGATTCTTCGCGACTCTCGGCGTACCCATACTGCGCGGCACGGAGTTTACCGACCGCGACCTGCATTCGGATCCCGCTCTTCTGCCCGCCGTCATCAATATGACCGCGGCTCGCGAGCTTTTCGGCGACGCCGACCCGCTAGGCCGCCGGATCCGACAGGATGACCGCGACTTCCAGGTGATCGGCGTGGTCCACTTCGACCGTCCGGTGATCTTCAAGAACGAGCCCGCCGCCACGGTCTTCCTTCCCATGACCATGCAGGACCTGGGGCGCCGCCCGCGCCAGGGAACCACGATAATCGTCCGATCCGGTACGCATCTCGACGAAGCGAGCCTGCGTAACAGCCTCGCCGCCATCGATGCTCGCCTGAATCCCTTCGATCTGCGAACCATGCAGGCCGATCTGGCGGAGCAGGAACGCCTCGGCCAGATCGTGGCCGCATTTTACTTGCCCATCGGCGGGTTCGGTCTGATCCTCGCGTGCCTCGGCCTGGCCGGAGTCACTGCGCAAGCCGTCGAACAGCGCCGCAAAGAGATCGGCATCCGCATGGCTCTCGGCGCGCGGCGCGAACAACTGCTCGGCCTGGTGATGCACGAAGGCGCGATCATGGTGACCACCGGCGCCGCATTCGGACTGGTTTGCGTCTATGGAATCGCGCGGGCGATGTCGGCGGCCTATGCTCCGCTGGCCCAAGCCATCGCCTGGGGCGGCAGCAATCCGATGCTTACCGTCGGCGTTCCGGCATTGCTGGTATCACTGGCGCTGGTCGCATGCTACGTCCCCGCGCGCCGGTCCGCGACGATCGATCCGCTGATTGCTTTGCGAGAGGATTGACATGCTGGAGCTGAAAAACGTCTCAAAAAGCTTTTCCAGCATCACCGCCGTCGACCACGTGTCCTTCACCGCGCGAGCCGGCGAGGTCACCGGATACCTCGGCCCCAACGGCTCCGGTAAATCGACCACCATGAAAATGATCACCGGACTCATGGAAATGACCTCCGGCGCAATCCTTTTCGAAGGTGAACCCATTCAGCGCGACCTGCTCGCTTACAAGCGCCGCATGGGCTACGTGCCCGAAGAGCCGCATCTCTATGCGCACTTGAGCGGACTCGAATACCTGATCATGGTCGGCCAACTGCGCGACTTGCCCGCGAAGCCAACTGCCGAACGCATTGACAGCCTGCTGCGCCTGTTCTCCCTGCATGGCGACCGTAACGTCGCGATTTCGTCGTACTCGAAAGGCATGCGCCAAAAGGTTCTGCTCAGCGCCGCGCTGCTCCACAATCCCGATCTTCTGCTGCTCGACGAACCTTTTTCAGGGCTCGATGTCGGCACCGCGCTGGTCCTGCGTAGCCTGATTCAGGAATTAGCCGCGCGCGGCAAAGTGGTTCTCTTCAGCTCGCACGAGCTCGAAACAGTGGAGCGAGTCTGCTCCCGGGTGGTGATCCTGCATCGCGGCAAGATCGTTGCCGACGATTCGATCGAGCACCTGCGCACGCTGATGGAACTCCCTACGCTCGAAAGCATTTTTTCCCAGCTCGCGGTCGAGCAGGATACCACCGCGATCTCCCGCGAAATCGCAGACGTGATCAACGCATGAAGCAAGCTCAGTTCCGCGTTCTTTATCGTCAGTTCCTGTTCCGCATGGTCGATCTGGAGCTGCTCTCAACCTCGGCTCACGGCGACGTCAGCAAGCTGCTGGGCCAGATCGCCGCTCTGCTCCTGTTCGTCAGCATGCTATTCTCCCTGGCCGCGCTGAACTTCAAAGGACCTCGCCCGTTTGTCGAATACTTACTGATCTCTACCAACATGCTGGCCGTGGGCCTGCTCGCCGTCCTGTCCTGGGAATCGACCTTTCCCGATCGCCGCGACGTTCTGGTCCTGGCGCCGCTTCCCCTGCGTGCGCGTTCCATCTTCATCGCCAAAGTAGCCGCGGTAGCGTCCGCGCTCGGCCTCACCATCGGCGCTTTGAACGCACTGACCGGAATCGCGTGGCCTCCCGTGCTCGCTCCGGACGGATTCATCGCCGTCCTCCGATCCTATGCCGCCTACTGGATCGCGATGCTCGGCTCGGGAACCTTCGTTTTCTGCTCCGTCCTGACCGTGCAAGGCCTGGCCGCTCTGCTTCCGCGACGCCAGTTCCTGCGCCTTTCGGCATTTCTGCAAATGGCCGCCTTCTGTTTTTTTCTCAGCACATATTTCATGAACCCGTCCCCGTGGCTTCCTTCTGTATGGTTCGTCGGCCTGTTCAACTCCATGACCGGATCGCCCGTTTCCGCCGCATTCGCGCCGCGCGCGCTGATCGGACTCGCCGCCTCGATTCTGGGAGCCGCAACCGCTTTCCTCCTGTCCTACTTCCGCACCATTCGCAAGATCGTCGAGGAGCCCGACATCCTGCCCGGCTCGGGCGGCCGGCGCTGGCTGCCGCGATTCGGCGATTCGCTCGCGACCGCCATCGTTCAATTCAGCATCCGCACGCTGCTCCGCAGCCGCCAGCATCGCGTGATGTTCGCGTTCTATGTCGGAATCGGATTCACGTTCGTGATCCTGTTCCTAAAAACACCGCGAGCTCAGCAAGACCGCATCGCCGAATCCGACGCGGCGCTTTTGTTTTCGACTGTCGTGATGATGTGCGTCTGGGTGGTGGGCGCACGCGTCGTATTTTCGATGCCGCTGGCGCTTCATGCCAACTGGATTTTTCGGCTGACCGAAGTTCGCGGCGCGCCCAAATACCTTGCCGCCATCCGCCGGCCCTTGTTTGTACTCGCCGTCGCCCCCGTGTGGACCGCGACCGCGGCGCTACTCTTTTCAATGTGGCCATGGTGGCGAGCCGCGGCACATCTGGCCCTGCTGGGCCTATGGGGCATCGCGCTCGCGTATATCTGCCTGCGGGACTTTCAGAAGATTCCGTTCACCTGCTCCTACCGGCCGGGGAAATCGTATATCCACATGGCCGTTCTCGCGGCCCTGGGACTTCTGCTGGTGATCAGCATCGCGGTGCGATTCGAATTGCAAGCGCTGGACGATCCCGCCAAATTCGCCGTTATGTTCGCGATCCTCTTGGTCGCCTCTTTCTGCGCTCGGTGGGCCGCAGTGACGGCCTCTGAAGAAGCAGCCGTCCAGTTCGAAGACCTGGAGCCTCCCGCAATTCAAGGCTTGGGACTGACGCGTGACGGCGTCATGCCGCTGGGCCTCGAAACCGAAAAAGGGGTCTGACCACTCTGTCCCCGCCAGTCATCATCGCTGCCGCCGATCCCGGTCGCAGTGGACTGAGCGGTCAGACCCCTTTTTCCCTCGCCCATTCTCGCGGCGGGGACCGCTTAGCCATCTCTGTAACCAAAAAGTAGGTTACAATCCTGCCATGCGAGCGCTCTTTCTCCTAGCCGCCGTTCTCTCGGCGCAGGACGCCAACTGGCCTCAGTTTCGGGGACCGAACGGAACCGGCATCGCGCCCGCCGATGCGTCGCCTCCCGTGGATTTCTCGAAGCGCCAGCTTTGGAAAACACCGCTGCCTCTGGGCCATTCTTCGCCGGTGGTGTGGGGCGATGGCATATTCCTGAATTCGTTCGATCCCGACTCGAAGAAGCTCGAACTGCTGTGCCTGTCGGCGAAAACCGGAAAAATTCTCTGGCGTCACACGGCGCCCGCAACGCAACTTGAAGAAACGCACGTCGTCAGCAACCCGGCGACCGCATCGCCGGTCCTCGATAGCGACCGCGTCTACGCCTACTTCTCCTCTTACGGCGTGATGGCCTTCACGCACTCCGGCGAGCCCTCCTGGACCCTCCCTCTGCCGATGCCCAAAACCCATCACGGCAGCGGAGCCTCTCCTATCCTCGCCGGCGATCTGTTGATTCTGAATCACGATGCGATGCAAGGCGGATACCTGCTGGCCGTCGACCGCAATACCGGAAAGCAAGTCTGGAAACACGAATATCCCGTCGAACGCGGCCGCGTCGAAAGCTATTCGACTCCGGTCGTCTGGCGCGATCAGTTGATCCTTCACCGCGCGGGTGTGGTCGAGTCCTATCAAATCTCCACCGGCGAACGCCGCTGGTTTCTTCCCGAAAGCACTTCCGGGACCAGCACTCCCGAAGCCGCGGGGGACGTGATTTACGTCAACACCTGGAACAATCTCGGTGAAGACGACCAGCGCCCGGTCCTGCCCGATTTCGCCGAACTGCTCAAGCAGCACGATAAGAACGGCGACGGCGCCATCAGCGAATCCGAGTTTCCCGAAAAATTGAAATACACCGCGCGCCCCGAGCTCGACGAAGTCCCCAACTCGCAGAACTACGCGTCGTTCAAGAATATCGATCGCAACAAGGACGGTCTGATTCAGGAATCCGAGTGGGAGGCCTTCCGCACCCGCGTCACCGGCATGACGCAGGATCACGGCCTGCTCGCGATCCGTCCGGGCGAGACTCCGACGGTGCTGTGGCGCGAAAACACGTCGATTCCCGAAGTGCCTTCGCCGCTCTTATATAAGGATCGTCTGTATCTGGTCCGCAACGGAGGCGTAGTGACTTGTCTCAACGCCGCAGACGGAAAAGTGATTTATCGCGCCCGCTCAGGCTCGCCCGGGCCGTATTTCGCATCTCCGGTAGCCGCCGCCGGCCGAGTCTACCTGGCTTCAGGGGAGGGAGTGGTTACAGTGCTCGCGGCGTCAAAGGATCGACTGGAAGTTCTGGCGAAAAACGATTTGGGAGAAGACATCGTCGCGACTCCCGCGATCGTCGGCAATACGATTTATGTTCGGACGGTGCGGAATCTGTACGCGTTCGGAGATGCGAAGTGACTGACGCGTTCGCGGATGATCCCGTCAGGATCTATGTGCAGGAGGTCTGCAAGGTTCCTCCGCTCACGAACGAGCAGGAGGCCGATCTGTGGCAACGAGTGAGGGCGCGCGACGCGCAGTCGGAGTTTGCCCTGAAGAGCCTGATCGAGGCCAACCTCGGGCTGGTCGTGTCCATCGCAGAACGCCATCGGTTCAATGGAGTCGTTCACATCCTGGATTTGATTCAAGAGGGCAATAGCGCTCTGCTGCGCGCGGTCAACACATTCATTGGAAGCCCCAGCGGAGGCTCCTCCGCCCACGCCGCCGCATACATCGAACAAGCAATTGCCAAAGCAATCGCGGATGCACGTGTGAAAGAATAAAGCCATGAAGCGCCCGTTCGCAGCGACCGTCTGGCGCGAGGGGAACTGGTATGTCTCCCAGTGCCTCGAAGTCGATATCGCCAGCCAGGGAGACACCGAAGCCGAGGCTCTCGCCAACCTGAAGGAAGCTTTGGAGCTACACTTCGAGCCGCCTCATGCGACGCGGTTGCCCGATGTCCGCATGATCGAGGTCGAGGTTGGGGCGTCTTAAGCCCCAGCCATTTCGCGAGATCAAGCGAAGACTCGAGGCGGCTGGGTTCGTTGAAGCCAGCCAGAAGGGCAGCCACGTCAAGTTTGTTCGAGACGCAGGTGACGTTGTCGATACAGCCATCGTTCCTAGAAAGATGGAAGTCCCGACAGGCACGCTACGAAGCATTCTGAACCAGGCGCACATCACCCGCGGGCAATGGGAGGAACTGGCTTAGCGCCGCTCGCCGAGTCCGTCGGACCGCAGCGCGGAGCCCGGCCAGCTTCGCTTCGTATTCCCGCAGCGAGTTCCGGGGTCTTCATACAGCGCTCCCGTCCGACCGTATCATCTTTCCTCCATCTGCGATAAACTAAATGCCCAAATGAAAACCAAATCGCGACTCACCGCCGTCCTGCTTCTCTCTTCCATCGCCGCCTTCGCTCAAGACCAACCGATCGTCCTCCGCGTGGGCACCCTCCTCGACGGGAAAGGCGGAGTCCAGCACGACACCGCGATCGTCGTGCAAAACGGGAAAATTCAGAAAATCGGCGCGCAATCCGGCGCACCCACGTACGATCTCCGCAAAGCCACCGTGCTTCCCGGCATGATCGATACTCATGTCCACATCGCCTGGCACTTTGGTCCCGACGGCCGCTATCAGCCGCGTGACGCTTCGCAGGCAACCGCGCTCGGCTACGCCATGGAGAACGCCTACGTCACGCTGATGGGAGGATTCACCACCGTGCAGAGCGTCGGCAGCCCGATCGACGGCGATCTCCGCACCGCCATCAATCGCGGAATCCTTCCCGGAGCGCGCGTTCTCACTTCCCTGCGCGCGATTCAGAACCCCAGCATGACGCCCGATCAGATCCGCGAAGCGGTTCGCAAAATGGCCGCCGACGGCTCCGATCTCATCAAAATTTTCGCGTCGAAAAGCATTCGCGATGGCGGCGGCGCGACCCTCAGCGATGAGCAGATCCAGGCAGCCTGCGGCGAAGCCAAGGCGCAACACCTCCGAACCCTGGTGCACGTTTACGGTCCCGACACCATCAAAGCCGTCTCCGCCGCGGGGTGCACTTCGGTCGAGCACGGCACGCTAGCCACTCCTGAAGCGTTACAATTCGTCGCCGACCATGGCACGTATTTCGATCCGAACATCGGCCTGGTCGCGCAAAATTATCTGGCGCATCGCGCGAACTTCATCGGAATCGGAAACTATACCGAAGAAGGCATGGCCGCCATGGAAAAATCGATTCCACTGGCGCTAACCGTGTTCAAACAAGCTCTTGCGACCAAAGGGCTGAAGATCATTTTTGGAACCGACGCCGTTGCGGGAGCGCACGGGCACAACGTCGAAGAACTGATTTATCGCGTCGAAAAAGGCGGCCAGGATCCCAAAGCGGCAATTACTTCCGTAACTTCGCTTTCGGCTGAATCGTTAGGCATGGGCGACAAAATCGGCACGCTGGCCCCCGGCATGGAAGCCGACTTGATCGCCGTCGAGGGCGATCCGTTGAAAGAAATCGAGTCCTTGCGCCGCGTCATTTTCGTCATGAAGGGCGGAAAGGTTTTCAAGAACATCCCTCATTAATCTCGGAAACACCGCACCGTCTTACGAGTCTTTAAGGGGTGAACTACTACCCCCGCACCATCGATAACACGGTAACCGTTCATGAAACTGCGGAACCAATCAGTATTGGCTTCGATTTAACAGCTCTGCTTCCCGAACCGAGCGGCGTCGATATTTATCTGCTTCAGTTGGTTCGTCATCTCGCCAAGGTGGATCGGGAGAATCTTTACACGGTCTTCATCAACCGCGAGGATCGCAATCGCGGCGATATTCAACTTGGGTCGAATTTCCAGGTTCGGGCTCTGTGCCTGCGCCCGCGCGCCGTCAGGCTGATGTTCCAACAAGTAACGTTACCGGCGATCGCTTCAGCGCTGAATTTCGATGTGATCCATTCGCCGTCATTTCTCGCGCCTTTTCTGCAAGGACGCCAGCGGCACCTGTTATCGGTCCACGACATGACGTTTTTCACCATGCCCGCGGTTCACAGCCGTTTGCGCCGCAGCCGCGGATTTCGCTGGGCCGTTTTGAAAAGCATTTGCCGCGCCCATCTCATCAATGTGCCCTCGGCATCGGCCCGCGTCGATCTACTCAACGGGGCGCCCGGCGTATCCCCCGAGCGCGTGCGAATCACGCCTTACGGCATCAACGCTTGTTTCTCCCCTGCACCCGACGCAGATGTTCAGCGCGAAAAACGCCGGCTCGGCTTGCCCGACCGCTACATTCTTTTCGTCGGCAACATCGAGCCGCGCAAGAATCTCGAAGTGCTTCTCGACGCTTACCGCGGCCTGATCGCGACCGGCGCCCCCGAGCATCTGGTTCTCGCCGGCAAGCAGCGCCAGGTGACTGATGGTCTGCTGCGAAAACTCAAGTCGCCTGAATTCGCCGGGCGCGTGCACTTGACCGGATTCGTTGCAGCCGACGATCTTCCCTGGATCTATCGCGGAGCCCGCCTGTTCGTTTATCCGTCGTTATACGAAGGCTTCGGTTTCCCGCCGCTCGAAGCCATGGCGTGCGGAATTCCCACCGTCGCCACCACATCTTCTTCGCTGATAGAGAACCTTCGCGGCGCCGCGGAGCTTGCGCCTCCTACCGACGACGCCGCCTTATGCGTAGCGATGCAGCGGCTGCTCGCGGACGAACGGCTCCGGAATGAGCGCAGACGTATGGGGCTGAAGCGCGCCGCCGGCTTCCGTTGGGAACACACCGCGCGCGGCGTGCTCGATTGTTATCGCGAGCTGGCCGTTCACAAGCTGATTCATCAATGAAATCAGCCGATTCGAGCAATTCGCTTTTCGCGCTCTGCTATCTTCGAAGCAGGAAAACTTCCTGGCCAGGAAGCAGTGTCGTATTTAAGGTGGTACTGAACTCCCGGAAGCCGTCAACGCTTTGCGGTGTCAGCTCGTAGCATGGCATCGACGGGAGATTGCTTCGAATCGATTCGATAAACTTCCCGGGGTGTTATTAAATGCGCCAGAGGGGAAATCAGAGAGGATGCATCGAAAGCCGAGTAAACCGAGGGACGCCAACAAGCGAGTACCCCAGATCATCGTAAGCTAGACCGCTCCTCAAATCATTGGCG